>ODAK010007495.1_pt1 | contig 10960 bp, 11 predicted proteins | sample 1539591 | NCBI WGS metagenome assembly ODAK01 (sample SAMEA3539303, study PRJEB22396) | soil metagenome | biome: tundra; feature: field; material: soil | place: USA | collected 2010-05 | depth 0.15 m | reverse complement strand
TGCCCCGGCGGGCTCGGCTGCCCACCGGCCGGCCTGGGCTGTCCCGGCTGGCCGGTGGTCAGCCGACCTGGCTGGATAGATGGCCCGGGCTGGGCGAATCCTGGCCGTTCCCAAGCCGACCAAGTCTCCGCCTCCCCAGGAATGCCGGCCGGACCGGCCGGCGCGACCGGGCCGGCCACGCCGCGATGGAACGCGCTCGGGCGCTGGCCGCCAGCTCGGCGCCCTCCGGCCGCACGGGGGCCACCGGCGGGGCGTGGGCTGGCCACTGGCGGCGGACTGGCTATGGGCGGCGGGAGGGCTGCCGGCGGTGGACTGGCAATCGGCGGTTGACTGGCGACCGGCGGTGGAATCGCCGCCGACGGTGAACTGGCCGGCCACGGCCCTTGCGGGTCCTGGCGGGCCCGCCACGCCTCTGCTTCCGGGTCCTGACTGACCGGCCAAGGGTCGCCCCCTTCCCTGCGGGTGCTGACCGGCCATGGTTCCGTCTCGGGGCGCTGAGCCGCCGGGAACGACCGCCCTTCAGCGACGGGCCACCGCGCCAAGTCCTGGGCCGGGCCGAGCGGCCGGGCAACCGGCTCCTGGCCTGGTCCCGGAGCATGGCTTGCCATAGATCCCGATCTCACCTCCCCGAGCTGGCGCTGGAGGGTAGCAATCTCGACGTCCCGCTCGGTGAGGGTCTGCGCGACGCGCTGCAGCGCCTCGTCCGTAGCCTGCACGCTGTATCCCCACAGCGCCAACGGCGGACGGAGCAGCGCGACGTCCGCCGCAGTCGCCAGGTCAGGGTCGTACGGCGGGCGGTCAGCGGCAAACTCGGCTAGTTCTCCGCCACGGCCGAGGGCAGCGACCACCGCGCCGCCCAGGATGACGACGGCTACTGCGAGCAGGACAGCAAGCACAGTATGAATCGTGCCATGCTCGAGCGCATGGTGCTGCGTACCACCGGGTGGCCAGCCCTTCCCCCCACGGCGCTGATCGCAGTGGCCAGTCACCTGGCGGATGCGTCAGCGGCGGTCACGGCCGGTGCTGACCTAGTGGACCTCGGAGCTGCGCGGCCAGAAGTGATTGCCGCGTTCCGGGCTCGTCACCCCGGGATTCTGGTCTGCGCAGCGGGCGGGCAGGCCGACGTCGTACGCGACGTATCGGCGGCGAACGCCTATGGAGCGCAACTGATCTGCGAGGACATCAACGCAGCTAGGAACAGCGGGATACCCGCCGACCGGATACTCGTCGACGTCCTGCCCGCCGCCCTGCCGCTGGTGGCCCGGGCCGGCCTGGCGGCGCTGGTCGACGCCGATCGCGCGGCGGAACTAGCCGACGGAGCCACCCGGACTGATCGCGGCCCGGCTGACCGCGGCCCGGCCGACTCCGGCCGGCGCCTGGCTGACCCGGGCGCGGCCGCGCTTGCCGGAGTCATCGCGATAGCCGCGCTCAGCTCATGGCTGGGCGCCGCGGCCGTTCGCACTCGCTATCCCCTGCAGGTGCGGCGCGGGCTAGACATGGCCGCGTCCATCCGCGCCATCAGGCCGCCCGTCCGGGCCGTTCGCGGCCTCGCCTAGCCCTAGCCAGGCGGGGATCAAGGCGGGCTAGGTGCAGCGAAGACTGCGCCGGAGTCACCTTCACGGGGCTTCCGGCAGGAGCGGCGGCTACGCTCAGCCGACAGCACAAGTCCGTCAATAGGTACCAGGCCAGGCTTGCCAGCTGCCCGGATTACCAGCTGGCAGGATCGTGCGCCACTTTGATGAGGTGAACAACCTCGGCCGGATCGTCGGCGATCTGCAGCAGTTGCAGATCGTCGATGGCGACCTTCCCTTCGGCGATCATCGTGTCCTTGATCCATGACACCAGGCCAGACCAGTACTCGCTGCCGAAAAGGACGATCGGGAACTTCGTGATCTTGCCGGTCTGCACCAGGGTCAGCGCCTCGAAGAGCTCGTCCATGGTGCCAAAGCCTCCGGGCAGCACGACGAACGCCTGCGAGTACTTGATGAACACGGTCTTGCGGACGAAGAAGTACCTGAACTCGAGGCCGATCTCGACATATTCGTTGAGGCCCTGCTCCAGCGGCAGCTCGATGCCGAGGCCCACCGATTCGCCGTTGGCCCGCGTGGCGCCCTTGTTGGCGGCCTCCATCACCCCGGGCCCACCGCCGGTGATGATCGAGTAACCGGCCTGCGCCAGGCCGGCCGCGATACTTTCGGCGCTCTGGTACTGCGGCGTGCCGCGCTCGGTCCTTGACGAGCCGAAAATGGAAACCGCGGGGCCAAGCTCGGCCAGCAGGCCGAATCCCTCGACGAACTCCGCCTGGATCCGCAGCACCCGCCACGGATCGGTATGGACCCAGTCGCTAGGTCCCCGCCGGTCGAGCAGCCGCTGGTCAGTGGTGGTCTTCGGGATGTGCTTGCCACGCAGCGTGGCTGGGCCCTGACGGCGCAGCCGACGGCGCGGTTCGGGTTGCGCGCTCACGCTCCCTTAAGGTACGCGCTGGATGAGCCGCATTCTCGGTGGCCGGCCAGTCAGTTGCGCCGCGCGTAGGCGACGTTGACGATGCCGATGATGACCCAGGTCAGCGCGACAAGCGCCACCTGGCCGAGCGGCATCCAGCCTGGCTGGTGAGCCGCCGCGGCGCCGCAATGCCCGCTCGTCAGCCGTTGACTCCGTGGTCGCGCAGGATGTCGTTCAGTGCGGACTTGTCGTGCGAGCCGCCCGCGGGCAGCCGCTTGAGCACCAGCACGCACGGCATGCCGAACTCCCCGCCGGGGAACTTGCGCAGGCGGGTGCCGCCCACGCAGACCGACCACGGGGGCACTTCGCCGCGCGGCAGTTCCTCGCCCGTCTCGACGTCGATCACGTGCGTGGTCCTGGTCAGGATCGTGCCCGCGCCCAGCACGGCACCCCGGCCGACGCGCGCCCCTTCCACCACCATGCACCGCGAGTAGATGACCGCGTCGTCGCCGACGAGCACCGGGACCGCGCCCGGCGGCTCGAGCACGCCGCCGATGCCGACCCCGCCGGCCAGGTGCACGTTCTTGCCGATCTGGGCGCAGGAGCCTACCGTCGCCCAGGTGTCGACCATCGTCCCGGTGTCGACGTAAGCGCCGATGTTGACGAACGAGGGCATCAGGACCGCCCCTGGCGCGACGTAGGCGCCCCATCGCACGATCGCGCCCGGCACCGCGCGCACGCCCTCCAGGTGCGCCGTGAGCGGGACCCTGTCGTGGTAGCGGAAGTCGCCCACCTGGGATCCGACCATCGGCAGCAGCCGGAAGGCGAGCAGGATCGCGCGCTTGGCGCGCTCATCCACGACGACCGAGCCGGTGCCAGTGTCCGCCCAGGCCACCCGTGCCTGGCCGGCGTCGATGAGATCGACCGCGCCGACGACGATCGCGCGAGCTTGCTCGTCGTCCGGGCTCAGGTCGGCGCGCGCCGCCCAGAGCTCATCGATGCTGGCAGGAAGCGGGGATGCCGGCGCGCCACCGGGAGCCTGCTGTGACAGGTCCATGGCGAGCGAGCCTAGCGGCTGCCCGCAGCGGGTAGCTTCAGGTGTCGTGAGGAGTTCGCGTGGTGCCGCAAGAAGTCCGCGCCGGATCCGGCGCGGAGTCTCCGGGGTCACCCTCCTCATCGTCGTGGCCGCGGGGATCGGGCTGTATGTGGCGTTCCGGCACGTTCAGCCGCTGCTGTCCGGCAGCGGCTGCGAGGCGAGGGCGGCCGGGCAGGTCATCGCGCTGGACACCGGCCAGGCCGGCATCGCGGCGACGATCGCCGGCGTGGCGCACCGGGAAGGGCTGCCGTCGCGCGCTGTCACCATCGCCTACGCGGCAGCCTTGCAGGAGTCGAAGCTCACTAATCTCAGCTACGGCGACCGCGATTCTGTCGGGGTGTTCCAGCAGCGGCCATCGGAAGGCTGGGGACCGCGCCGGCTTCTGCAGGATCCCGTCTACGCGACGACCAGGTTCTTCGGGGCCCTGACCAAGGTGCACGGTTACGCCAGGATGGCGGTATACAAGGCGGCGCAGGCAGTACAGCACAGCGCCGACGGGTACGCTTACGACCAGTACGAACCGGTGGCCGCGGGCATGGCGGCCGCATTCACCGGGCACGTCCCGCACTCTGTCTGGTGCTGGTACGGCCAGAAGATCCCGGTCAAGCCGCGGCAGCTGGCCATCGGCAAGCAGCTGGCCAGGACTTTCGGGCCGATGCCGGTGCGGACGGCCGCCGATCCGCTGATGACCGTGCAGGTGCAGGACGGGCCGGCCGGCTGGGCGGTGGCCGCATGGCTGATCGCGAACGCCGGGCAATACGATATCGACGCCGTGCGGTATGGCGGTTATCAGTGGAGCGCGGCCAGCGGCTCGGCTGGCTGGACCCGTGACCGGTCCCCCGCCCGGCCCGGAGAGCTGGCGCTGGGCTGATAACCTGCGAGCCCGCGGCACCGGGGACGTTTGACCCGGCCCGCCGCGCGATACTGGGCTATGGCCGGGCTGGCGGCAGCCAGGGGCCGCCGCTGGACATCCCAGGCCATCCCAGGCATGGACCGAAGAGGAGTGCCGACGTGACCTACATCATCGCCCTGCCTTGCGTCGATGTGCTCGACCGGGCATGCATCGAGGAGTGCCCCGTCGACTGCATCTACGAGGGCGAGCGAATGCTCTACATCCACCCGGACGAATGCGTGGACTGCGGCGCGTGCGAGCCGGTGTGCCCCGTTGAGGCGATCTTCTACGAGGACGACGTCCCCGGCCAGTGGAAGGACTACTACAAGGTGAACGTCGATTTCTTCGAAGATCTCGGCTCACCGGGCGGCGCGTCCAAGACTGGCAAGATCCACAAGGACCACCCGATCGTGGCCGCGCTGCCGCCGCAAGCGGAAGCGCACTGACACTGACGTCCGCAGCGAGCAGGCCGACGGCGCCGTCGGCGGCCCGGGGGGCACCGACCTTGGCGGCCCGGCTGCCACGGTTCACGTGGGAGGCGCTGACGCCGTACCGGGAGGCGGCGCTGGCCCACCCCGGCGGCATCGTCGACCTGTCCGTGGGCACGCCGGTCGATCCGGTCCCGCAGGTCGTCCGGGACGCGCTCGCGAGCGCTTCGGAGGCGCCGGGCTACCCGGCCGCTGCCGGGACCGCCGCGCTCCGGGCGGCAGCCGCGCGCTGGCTGGCGCGCAGCCTCGGCGTGACCGTCGCGGAAAGCGCGGTGCTGCCGGTGATCGGCACCAAGGAGCTGATCGCGTGGCTGCCGACGCTGCTCGGCTGCGGGCCTGGCGACCTGGTGGTCCATCCGGAACTCGCGTACCCGACCTACGAGGCGGGAGCGCGGCTGGCAGGCGCGCGGCCGGTACCGGCCGACGGCCTCGTGTCGCTCGGCCCCGCGGCGGTCCGGCTCGCCTGGCTGAACTCGCCGTCCAACCCGGCCGGGCAGGTGCTGCCGGCCGGGCACCTCCGGAAGGTGACAGCCTGGGCCCGCGAGCGCGGCGCCGTCATCGCCTCCGACGAGTGCTACATCGAGTTCGGCTGGGACGCCCAGCCGGTCTCGGTGCTCCATCCCGACGTCACCGAGGGGTCGCACCAGGGCTTGCTCGCCGTTTACTCGCTGTCCAAGCGATCCAACATGGCGGGCTACCGGGCTGGGTTCGTGACCGGCGATCCCGGCCTGATCGGCGAGCTGCTGGAGATCCGCAAGCACGCCGGGATGATGGTGCCCGGGCCGGTCCAGGCCGCGATGGCGGCTGCCCTGGACGACGACGCCCACGTCGGCGAGCAGCGCTCCAGGTACGCCGGCCGGCGGGCGGCGCTGCGGCCGGCGCTGGAGGCGGCCGGCTGGGCCGTCGAGCACTCGCAGGCCGGCCTCTACCTGTGGGCCGCGCATCCTGACCATGACTGCTGGAGCTCGGTCCGGGTGCTGGCCGCAGCGGGCATCCTGGTCGCGCCCGGCGAGTTCTACGGGCGCGCCGGGGCCCGGCACATCCGGGTGGCGCTGACCGCGACCGACGAGCGGATCAGCTCGGCTGTGGCCCGGCTGGCAGCGCTCAGCTGACCGGACATCCGGGCGTCCTGGCCGCTCGCAAGCATCAGGGCGCGATGGCCGCCTCGACGATCCGGTCGAACACGATGCCCGCGAACGCCCCGGCGGCTGCAACGGCCTGCGCCGAGGCGAGGGACACGGCCCAAACCGTGTGGATTTCCGCGGTCACGCGCCAGGGCCCGCGCCCGTAGCTTCACATCAGCGGGCCTGGAGCGGGCTCGTGGAGCGATCACCGCAGCACCGGAGGAACCCATCATGCTTAAGCACACGAGACGTTATCTGGCTACCGCCGCCGTGGCCACGGCGGCAGGACTCGCTGCCCTCGGCGGCGTGACTGCGGCAATCGCCAGCCCGGTGGCCCGGCCGGCGGCCCGGGCGACTGTCTCAGGCACCGAGCACTTCCAGCTCACAACCACATCGGCGACCTCGAACAGGGCCCGCGTGATCACCTACGGCGGTCACGGCACGTACCACCTGATCGTGCTGCTCATCGCCGCGCGCAACTCGAAGGGCCAGTGCTCGCAGACGAAGCTGCCGCTGGCCTTCCAGCAGATCATCACGGGGTCGGGGCCAGTACACCTGTAGCCAGGCGGAAAATCGCCATGCGGCCCGCTCTTGCGGCGGGCCGCATGGCTGCGCGGCGGTGGCGGATCCGCGGTCGCGCAGGAGCGGCCGGCACATCGTGGTGACGGTGCCGCCCTTGCCGCGTCCTAGGCTGGTGGGCATGTTCCGGCTCTATGACACGCGGACAAGGCAGGTCGAGCCGATCAGGCCGGCCAGCCGGGGTCTGCTGCGGATGTACACGTGCGGCCCGACCGTCTACCGGTACGCGCATGTCGGCAACATGCGCGCCTACCTGCTCTCCGACCTGATCAGGCGGGTGGCGGAGCGGCGCGGCCTGACCGCCGTGGTCTGCCAGAACATCACCGACGTGGGCCAGCTCACCGATGACAGCGAGATCGACCCCGGCGGCGAGGACAAGATCCTCGCGCAGGCTCGTGCCGAGGGGCGGACCGCGCTGCAGATCTCGCGCTGCTACGAGGAAGCGTTCCGCGCCGACTGCGCTGCCCTGAACATCCGGCCGCCGGACTACGCGCCGCGCGCCTCGGAGTGCATCGGCCTGATGATCGGCATGATCACGAAGCTGATCGAGACCGGGCATGCCTACGTGGGCGGCGGCGGCAATGTGTACTTCGACGCACGGTCCTTCGCTGGCTACGGCGAGCTGTCCGGCAACCGCCTCGACGAGCTGCGCCCGGGGCACCGGTCCGGTGGCACGACCGACGACAGGAAGCGGTTCCACGCCGACTGGGCCCTGTGGAGAGGCGTAACGGATGACCGGGAGCTGACCTGGCCGGCTCCGTGGGGCACGGGCTTCCCCGGCTGGCACACCGAGTGCTCGGCAATGTCGCTGCATTACCTCGGCGACGTCATCGACATCCACACCGCCGGCATCGACCTGCGGTTCCCGCACCATGAGGATGAGCGGGCGCTGTCCAACTCGGTGGCCGGGCACGAGGTGGTCCGGCACTGGGTGCACGGCGAGCACCTGCTGTTCGAGGGCCGCAAGATGGCCAAGTCGGCGGGGAACGTGGTGCTGACCGCCGATCTGAGCGAACGGGGACTCGACCCGCTCGCTGCGCGCCTGGCCTTCCTCGAGCACCACTACCGGCAGCAGCTGAACCTCACCTGGGACACCCTGCTGGCCGCGGACACGACGCTGCGGCGGTGGCGGCGGCAGGTCGCCAGCTGGGCCGACTCACCGAGCAGGCCGATGTGCGCGGAGGTGACCGGCGACATCGCGGCAGCGCTCGACGATGACCTGGACACTCCCGCCGCGCTGCGTGCCCTGCGCCGCCTGGAGAAAGACGGCGAGATACCGCCCGGGTCGAAGTTCGAGACGTTCGCCCATGCTGATCAGGTTCTCGGGCTGGACCTGGCCGCCGACGTCGGCCGGGCGCCGCCCAGCCCGCCGCTGCCCGGCGGGGCGGCGGCGAAGCTGGCGCAGCGCAGTGCGGCCCGGGCGGCGCAGGACTGGGCCGCGGCCGACCGCCTCCGCAGTGAGCTCGCCGCGCTCGGCGTGACCGTCAGCGATACCGCGGCGGGCCAGACCTGGACGGCGCGCCATCGCGGGCTGAGCTAGCTGGCGGCCGTGCTGAGCCAGGAACCCGCGCAACAGTTCACCGGAAGACGCCGCTATTACGCAACGGATCGCCGCTGGCGCGCATGAGCGAGCCGCACTGCTGACGCCCGGGCGCTTCTACGCTGGTGGGCGAGATCATCTGACGACGGGAGCCGCATGACCACGACGTACGCCGCCGCGCGCCCTGACGCACCGCAGCACGCCAGGACCTACCTGATGTGCCCGCCAGAGCATTTCACGGTGGAGTACATGATCAACCCGTGGATGAACCCGCTCCAGCCAGTCGACGGCGCCCGCGCCATGAGCCAGTGGCAGCAGCTGCGCGAGACCTTTTCGTCGCTCGGCCACACGGTGCATCTCATCGATCCCGAGCCCGGGCTGCCGGACATGGTCTTCGCGGCCAACGGCGCCACGGTCATCGGGGGCAAGGTGCTCGGCGCCCGGTTCCGGTACCCGCAGCGGGCCGCGGAGGGGACCGCCTACCTTGACTGGTTCCGGCGGAGCGGCTACCAGACCGTCCAGGAACCCAGCAGCGTCAATGAGGGCGAGGGCGACATCGTGCTCGCCGGTGACGCGATCATCGCGGGCCACGGGTTCCGCAGCGATCCCGCGGTCGCCGGCGAGCTCGCGGAGCTGTTCGGCCTGCCGGTGATCAGCGTCCGGCTGGTGGACCCGCGCTTCTACCATCTCGACACCGCACTGTGCGTGCTGGGCGGCGGCGTCGCCGCTTATTATCCTGCCGCGTTCGACGACGCCGGCCGGGCCGCGCTAGCGGGCCAGTTCGCCGAGCTCATCGAGGCGAAGGACGCCGATGCCGAGGTACTGGGCCTGAACGCGGTCAGTGACGGTTTTCACGTAGTGTTGCCCGCGCAGGCGGCCGGGCTGGCCGCGCAGGTCGCCGCGGCTGGCTTCGAGCCGGTACCGGTCGATCTTTCCGAGCTTCTCAGGGCCGGCGGCGGGCCAAAATGCTGCACCCTTGAGCTGAGGCATTAGGAGGCAGGCGAGATGGCAGCTACCAGCGCCGCGACAGCGGCCCAGCTCATGGCCCAGTCGGCCGCGCACAGCGCGCACAACTACCATCCGCTTCCGGTGGTGATCGCCGAGGGCGAGGGCGCCTGGGTCACCGATGTGGCCGGGCGGCGCTACCTGGACATGCTCGCCGCGTACTCGGCGATCAACTTCGGCCACCGGCACCCTCGCCTGGTCGCCGCCGCGCAGCGCCAGCTCGACCGGGTCACGCTGGTCAGCCGGGCCTTCGACCACGACCAGTTCGGGCCGTTCTGCGCCGAGCTGGCGGCGCTGGCCGGCATGGACATGGTGCTGCCGATGGTCACCGGCGCGGAAGCGGTGGAGACCGCCATCAAGACCGCACGCAAATGGGGATACGAGGTCAAGGGCGTGCCTGCCGACGAGGCGGTGATCGTGGCCTTCGAGGGCAACTTCCACGGACGGACCACGACGATCATCAGCTTCTCCACCGATGATGACGCGCGGGCCTCGTTCGGGCCGTACACGCCAGGGTTCCGCATCGTCCCCTACGGGGACGGCGAGGCGCTGGCCGCTGCGATGGACGAGCGGGTGGTCGCGGTGCTGGTGGAGCCGATCCAGGGCGAGGCCGGCGTGCGCGTGCCGCCACCGGGCTTCCTGGCCAGCGTGCGCGAGACCTGCTCGCAATGGGGTGCGCTGATGATCGCCGACGAGATCCAGACAGGGCTCGGCCGGACCGGCACCACGTTCGCCTGCGAGCACGAGGAAGTCGTGCCCGATGCGTACCTGCTCGGCAAGGCCCTCGGCGGCGGAATCGTGCCGCTGTCGGCGGTGGTCTCCTCCAGCGACATCCTCGGCGTTTTCAAGCCGGGCCAGCACGGCTCCACCTTCGGCGGCAATCCGCTGGCCTGTGCGATCGCGCGGGAGGTCATCGCGATGCTGTCCACCGGGGAGTTCCAGGAGCGCTCCGCCAAGCTCGGCGCGCATCTGCACGACCGGCTCGATGCCATGCCCGAGTCGGCCGTTCGCGAGGTGCGCGGCCGCGGCCTGTGGGCCGGCGTCGAGTTTGTCTCGATAGGCGGCCGGGATGCGTCCGAGCGGCTGGCCGGGCGCGGTGTGCTCACCAAGGACACCCACGGCACCACCATCAGGCTCGCGCCGCCCCTGGTGATCACCCAGGAGGAGCTGGACTGGGGCCTCGATCAGCTCGAGGAGATCATTCGCTGAGCTGGCGCTGGAACCCGCTTACGGCGGGGTGGCTGCCCTTCGGCGGTGTTCCGGCCGGACAGCTGAGGCCCGCGCTGCTTCCCGGTATCAGGTTATTGACCGCTTTGCCGACAGCGGATAGCTTATCTGCGGCCTGCTGGCCGCCTGCCTGCCGATCATGAGCGGGTGCACCGGCGCTTCTTCTCCGCCATCGAGCATGCTGACGCTGCGGTGTCTCCGTCCGCAGCCTAGTCAGCCGAGCCGGCCGGCCGAGGCTGATCGGCCAGTTCGGCGCCATTCCGGTCGGCCCCTCTGGTTACCGGACTCACCGGATGGGCGGCGGTCAGGCGAATGTCACGGTCATCGCGATGATGCGGTCGCCGGCAAAGGCCAGTCGCAGTGTGCCCTGGGCACCGTCACGCCGCCACGCAAACGGGATCACCACCACTCCGTCCTCATCATGGGGCAGCCCCGCGATGTCAATCTGGTCGTCCGGGGGCTGCTGCGCGTAGGCCGCCGTGTAGTCGGGGCGCCCGGCGAACTCCAGCAGCCCGGCCGAGGGCACATTCTCGAAACGGACGACAGCGGCGTCGTCCAAGCCGCCGA
>ODAK010007494.1_pt1 | contig 10961 bp, 7 predicted proteins | sample 1539591 | NCBI WGS metagenome assembly ODAK01 (sample SAMEA3539303, study PRJEB22396) | soil metagenome | biome: tundra; feature: field; material: soil | place: USA | collected 2010-05 | depth 0.15 m | reverse complement strand
ATCGCGTGACATATTCCAGCGACGCCTGTACGTCCATTGCCGAGAACGCCTTGTCGTCCTGCCAGCGCGTGCCAGGCTTGAGGTGCAGGATGAGTCGCAGACCGTCGCTCGATAGATCCCAGGTATCCGCCAAGCCTGGCTGGTAGCCGTGGTCGGCGCATTCAATGAGCGTTTCGTACACCAGCCCGCCCACGACGCGGTCGACCATTTGGACCGTGTCTGCCAGCGGGTTGAGGTGCGGCGGCTCGGCTTCGAGATGGACCTTGAGGATTCCGCCCCGCTGGGCGTTGGGTCCTGGTGGCGGCGCCACTTCAGGAAGGAGTTTCACCGCGGGCGCAGCCACTGGCGCAGGCCGCTGGGCAGAAGAGACAGCGGCCGCATCGGAGGCACCGGCTGGATGTTTGCCTTTGTCCCGGCCTTTGCGATTGCATCCCAGGGCGACCGCAAGCAAGGCAAAGAGAACGAAGCCCAAGCGCAGGGCTTGTCGCGCCGATTTTAGCGTGTTATTCAGGGACGAAAGACGCGCGCCGCACGGTTGTCGGCCGCCATTCTTGGAAGAGGGGAAACACATGATCCGAATCTGTTTATTCTCGGTGTTCGCGCTGGCTTCCCTGTTGTCGGTTCGAGCGTTCGCGCAGGGTCAGGAAGTCACCGCGATTAAGGTGAATCTGCCGCCCTCCCCTAGCTTCGCCGCTTCGAACATACCGACCCAGTATCCAACGGGTGAGTTTTCGGTGCTCGGTCTGCGCAAGATGAAAGACAAGTACATGGACAAGGACGTCCGGGTCAAAGCCTATCTGGTCGAGATCTATGAATGTCCCGCCGAATTGCGCAAGTGCAACGATGAGCTGAACGACAAAAGCGAGAAGGGCAAGAAGAAGGCGATGAAGAAGGGTGGCGACGCCCTGACCGAAAACGTGCAGGTCGACCGCGGGGGCTGCCGTCCGTGCGACCAGCCCCACTTCTTCATGGCGGACACCCCCACCACCAAGAAGGACCATGCGCTCCTTATCGCCGATTACCCGGTCAAGGACTGGGACACGGGCGACCCCAAGCCCCTCGAAGCGAAGTCGGGCGAGCAGTACGTTGTGACGGGGACTTTCTCGATCAATTCGATGACGGGTTTTGCCGCCTCCAATGGCCTCATCATCCACAAGAAGTTCGAAGATCTTTCGGGCAAGGTGCTGGCCGAGGGGAATGCGGTTCTCCCGCCGGAAGCGCAGACCATCAAGCTCGAGGGCCAGGCGCCGCAGCAAGTGGGCTGGGCCGCGCACGAGAAGAATGGCCTCGTCGGCGGCAAGAAGAAGGGCGACAAGGGCGTCCCCGGCGGCGCCACCAAGTAGACACGGCCGCCGTAGTCTGCGGGCCGATCAGTGGGCATCTCCCCAGGATCGGCCCGTTTCCATTTCTACGACTAGCGGAACGCTTAGCTCGTAGGCGTGCTCCATCTCGTGCTTGACCCACGGCTTGAACGACTCGACCTCGGCGTCGGGGATTTCGAACACCAGCTCGTCGTGTACCGTGAGCAGCAGACGCGCGCCGGGAAACTGCCCGAGTCCCTTGGCCACTCGAAGCATGGCCAGCTTGAGAATGTCGGCCGCTGATCCCTGGATGGGTGTATTGCGCGCGATGCGCTCGGCGTAGTTGCGTTCCTGCGGCCGTTTCGCGGCAATTTCCGGCAGACTGCGCGTGCGGCCGAGAATCGTCGAAACGGATTGCGTACGCCGGGCTTCGGCAATCATCGCGTCCATGTGCTCGCGTACACGCGCGTAGCGTTTGAAGTAGTTCTCGATGTACTTGTGCGCCTCGGAACGCGGAATACGCAGTACCTGCGCCAAACCGAAATCGGTTTGGCCGAACACCAGCCCGAAGTTGATGGCTTTGGCGATGCGGCGCTGCTCGGAGGTGACGTCCGACTCGGCCACGGCGAACACCTCGGCAGCGGTGCGACGGTGAATATCATCGCCCGCACGAAAGGCATCGAGAAACGCCGGATCCTGCGAAAAGTGCGCGAGCACGCGCAGCTCGATCTGCGAGTAGTCGGCCGACAGCATCTGGTAGCCAGGATCGGCGACGAAGGCGTTGCGGATCTTGCGGCCAATCTCCGAACGGATGGGGATGTTCTGCAGGTTGGGATCGCTCGACGACAACCTGCCCGTGGCGGCCACCGCCTGGTGAAACGTGGTGTGCAAACGGCCGGTGCGCGGATTCACCAGCGCCGGCAGCGCATCGATGTACGTCCCCTTCAATTTCGTGAGAGTTCGATACTCGATGATCTTGGCAGGGAGCGGATGCAGGGCCGCCAGCTCTTCCAAGACGTCCGCGTCGGTGGAAGCGCCCGTCTTCGTCTTCCTGATGATGGGTAGGCCGAGCTTGACGAACAAGACTTCGGACAATTGCTTCGGCGAAGCGATGTTGAACGGACCGCCCGAAAGCGAATGGATCTCCGCTTCGATGGCCGAAGCGGCGGTGGCCACCTCATTGCCCAGGCTGCGCAGATAGTTCGAGTCCAGGCGAATGCCCCAACACTCCATCTCGGCGAGCACGGGAACCAGGGCCAGCTCGACGTCGCGGTAGAGGCTTTCCTGCTTGGCTGCCGCCAGACGCCCTTTCTGATGAATCGCCAGCGCAAGCACGGCGCTCGCCTCGGCGGCGACATAAGCGGCGGTTTCTTCGACGGACAAGGTAACCGAGGCGGTCGCACGGGTAGCGCCTGGCCACGCTGTCCGCGGCACCACACTTGCGATGCCGGCCCGCGCGGCGAGCGTGGACAGGTCAAACTCTGCGCTGGCGGCGTCGAGAACGTAGCCGGCCAGCATGCTGTCGTTGCCCACGCCGGCCAGCCGCTTTCCGCGCGTGCGCAGGATGACGTCGAGCTTCTTGGCGTCATGTACGTGCTTGGTCGGGCTTTTGGACGCGAGTACGCCGTCGAGAGCTGCCAAGACCTCCGCCTCGGGCAGACTCGCGGCGGCGCCGATCATGGGCTGCTTGAGGGGAACGAAAAAGCGCTCGCCCGACGGCAGGGCGAAACCGAGACCGACGAAAGCCGCGCGGACCGGCGACAGGTCGTCCCACAGCGCGACCATGGCGATCTCCGTGGCAGCACCAAGCGTCGCCACCAACGATGCAAGACCAGCGCGATCATTCACGATGGTCGGCGGCACTGTCACGATGGTCGGCGGCACCGTCGGCGCGCTAGTGGCAGCGACAGCGGTGGCAACGTCCTCGGCTGTTGCCTCCGGAACGGCGCCGCCCAGCTGAGCGAGCAGCCGTCCGAATTCGAGCTGGGTGAAGAAATCCCGCAGCTTCTGCGGGACCACGGGCGCTCGCTGCAAATCGGCAATGCCGAAAGGCAGCTCGACATCGTCGCGCAGGCGAACCAGCTGTCGAGCGACGGCCAACATGGCGCGCCCTTCGGCGATCGCCTGCCCCTTCTTGCCCTTGACCTTCTCGACATTCGCCAGCACAGCATCCAGCGATCCGTAGGTCGTGATGAGCTCGGCGGCAGTTTTCGGTCCAATGCCCGGCACGCCCGGCACGTTGTCGACGGAATCGCCCATGAGCGCGAGCAAATCGCCGAGAAGCTCGGGCGGCACGCCCCACTTTTCTTTCACCTCGGCAAGACCGAGAAGACGGTTTTTGACCGCGTCGTGCAGCTTCACGTCGTCGCTGCATAGCTGCATCAGATCTTTGTCCGAGGAGCCGATCACCACCGCAAGTTTCTCGGCATTGGCAAGACGCACGAGCGTCGCGATCACGTCGTCGGCCTCAACGCCGGGCAGCGAAATCACGGCGTGCCCAAACGCATCGACCGCCCGGTGCGTAAGCTCGATCTGCGCCAGCAGCTCGGGCGGCGTCGGCGGTCGCTGAGCTTTGTATTCCGCATAGATGTCGTCGCGAAAAGTCCGGCCAGGCGCATCGAACACGACGCACATATGCGTCGGCTGATGTTCACGCGCGATGCGCAGAAGCATCTGGCAAAAGCCATACACGGCCCCGGTCGGCATGCCCGCCTTCGTCGTAAGCGGCGGCAAGGCATGGAACGCCCGAAACAGGTAGTTCATCGCATCGACGACGAAAAGGGTGCCGTTCATCGCGGGCGTTACCCTAGCAGCACACAGGCGAAGTCACCACGCCGGCCATTCCGCGCGGTCGCAATGGCTTCATTGCTGACCATGCCTCATCGAGGAGGCGAAATGACCGGCTTCGGCAAGAGTCGCGGGTCCGGCCAGGGGTTGTATCCGAAGCGAAGCTCCCGTAGTATGCCGGCGGAGATTCCCTTTGGGTTCACCCTCGCCAGGGCCTTTCGGAGCGATGCTTTCCAAACCCCTGCCATCACGTTATCGCATTATCGAGGAGGTCGGCCACGGCGGCATGGCTGTCGTCTACCGAGCTCACGATGAAATATTGCGACGTGAGGTAGCGGTCAAGGTTCTGCACGCTCACCTCTTGGCTGAACCCGAGTCGCGAGCCCGCCTCGAGCGTGAAGCATGCGCCGTCGCAAAGTTGAACCACGACGGCATTCTTCAGATCTTCGACTACGCCAGCGACGAAGCGGCGAACTCGTACATCGTTACCGAGTTCATCGACGGACAGACCCTCAAGCAGTTCCTCGGCAACCGCAAATTGCCAGTGCCCGAGATCGCCGCGCTCATGGTGATCGAGATCGGCGAGGCGCTCTGTCATGCCCACTCGCTCGGCATCATCCACCGCGACCTGAAGCCGGAAAACGTGATGGTCCGCAAGGACGGCTTCCTGAAGCTGATGGACTTCGGTGTCGCGCAGGTCGTCGATCTCGAGCGCATGACCGTGACCGGGCAGATTCTCGGCTCGCCTGCGTACATGGCGCCCGAAGTTCTCGATGGTCGCACCCTGGATTTTCGCAGCGATGTTTTTTCCGTCGGCGTGATGCTGTACCAGATGGCGACTGGCAGCCTGCCCTTCCCGGGCAAAAACCCGCACGAGGTGCTGCGCAAAGTTTCGGAAGGCAAGTTTGCCGATCCGCGTACGGTCAACCGACTGGTTTCCGACCAGCTGGCGCGCGTGATTGCCAAGGCGATGGCTCGCAAGCCCGAGGATCGCTATGCCACCTTGTCGGCCATGCTCGACGATTTGCGCGCCTACACGGCGGATGCCGGACTGACAGCAACGCGCGACGAGCTGCGCGTGTTTCTCACCGAGCCGGACAATTACGAAAAGGATCTCATCTCGCGCTTGGTCTCGGCGCTGGTGAGCTCCGGCCTGCGCGAACAAGCGGCCAGTCGGCGCGCACGTGCGCTCGAGGTGTGGAATCGCGCGCTCGCCTTCGAACCGGACAACCCGACCGTGCTCGCCGAGCTGCGCCGCCTGGAGCGTGGCGAGCGGCTGCGGCATTGGGTCATCGGTGCGGCCGTGCTCGCCGTTTTGGTTGGGATGGCGACAGGTACGCTGTTCCTGGCGCGCAAGGCTATTACCGAAAAGAAAGCCGTCCTGGCGGCGGCGGCCAGCGGCTCGGGGGCGCACCCAAAGCCGCTATCGCAGCCACCCGCGACGAAGCAACCCGAGCAGCCAGTGGCCCTGGTGCGATCCGCTTCGACGTCGCGGCCGGCCACGCCTGCCGCCCATCTGGTGCGCGAGGTGAGGCGGCACGAAGCAGCGGCCGAAAGGATCGCAGCCACAACCGAGGTAGAGTCGCAGACACCCGAGGCGCACGAGGCAGCAAACGACACGACGGCAACGGGCGCCGAGGCCGCGGCGCCCAGCATTACGCTCAGTCTTGGTTTCAATCCTGCCCGGGTCGAAGTGTGGATGGACGGCAAGAAAGCGTTCGACTTCGGCCCACAACAAAACCGCATCGAGATCCCGTGGAATAGGCCTCACCGACTCGAATTCCGCAACGACAGCTGCTGCAACCGCAAGGAAGTCCTCGTCGGCCCACAGCTCTACCGACCGCAGGGGGACCATCTGTTCGTCAGCCTCGATCCCCGGCCGGCCCACCTGCTGGTGACGCTCGATCCGCCGTTGCCGGGCGCGACGCTGCTCATCCGCGAAGTCAACGAAAGCAAGACCAAGCTTTGGCGTGCCCGCGCGCAAGCCGGAGAAAAAATCGCCGTGCCCTTTGACGCGGGCGACGAGATGCGCAAGAGTCTTGAGATAGTGGTCTTCAAGGGCGACAAGACAACGACAAATCAGGTGGCGATCACCGCCGGAGAAACACGCCCTGTCACGATCCGCATGGACGAGTAGCCTTGGGCGCGACGCTCCTTTTCGCGACACTCCTTTTTCAAAGCCAGTCGGCGGGCACTGCCGAGAACTTGCAACGCGGGAAAAACGCCTATGACCGCGGCGAGTACAGCCGCGCCGTCGAGATCGTTTCCCCCCTTCTCTACCCCGAGATGCACCTGCAGTCGGACGGGCAAATTATTCAGGCCCATCGGATTTTGGGCGTCTCCTTTCTGTTCGAGAACAAGAAGAGCGAGGCCGAGGAGGAATTCCACAAGCTGCTCCAGCTTGTGCCCGACTACCGGTTCGATGCACTGCTGGACCCGCCCGAAGTCGTCGACTTCTTCAACAGCGTCCGCAAGTCCTACGCGGCCGAGCTGTCGCAGCTCGAAGCTCGGCGCAAAGCCGTGGAAGAGAAGCGCTCGCGACCGACCATCGTCGAGAGACGCGTCGGCCGCAATTCCTTCACCGTCAATTTCGTTCCGTTCGGCGCTGGTCAGTTCCAAAACGGCCAGCGCAAGAAAGGCTGGGCGTTTCTCCTCGCCGAGTCGACCCTGGGTGCCGTCTCCATTGCCGCTTTCGCATCCAACATCGCGGTGTACGGGCTTCGTCCGCAACGTTCGTGTCGCGTCGACGTTGGCGATGCCGCCTGCCCCCCCGATCAGATCAGCCACATTGATGAGAACCGCTCACGCTGGCTGACCCGCGTCCAGGTTGGCAGCGGCGCGATGTTCTTTGCCGCCGTGGCATGGGGCATTCTCGACGCCATTTACTACTATCGTCCCGAGACGCAGCTCAGCCTTTCCGACCCACCCAAGGTTCCACCATCGACCGTTTCCCTGCGCCTGGCGCCGACGATGATCGACCACGCCATCGGACCCGGTCTTTCCTTCCGTTTCTAAACAGAACCAGCGAGACTTCCACCATGGCGACCCTTCGAATTCATCCTCCCGGAACCGGGGTCAAGGTGTACCACATCTACAAGAAGATCACGTCCCTCGGCAAGGGCGAGGACGTGGACGTTTTCCTGCAAGACCCACTGCTCGCCGATACCCACGCGCACATTCACTTCGACGGTCGCGACTTCAATATTTCGGTTACCGACCGCGACCTCGATCTGCACGTCAACGGCCGCCGGCGCACCAAGCATCGGCTGTCGCAAGACGACCGAATCCGCGTAGGCGGCGCCGAAATCGAGTTTTCGCTCTACGACGAGCCGGTGACGGATGAAGTGGCGGCCAAGACCATGGCCGAGCTGAACTCGTACAAGCGGCTTTTCGAGTTCTCGCAGAAGCTGATGAACAACTACGAAATCCCGAGTCTGCTCGACGCGCTGCTGGACGTGGTTGTTCAAGTCAGCAACGCCGACAAGGGGTTCATCGTGCTGCTCGAATCGGGTGAGCCGGTGGTCAAGGTCGCGCGCAACCTGCGCCGCGAGACCATCTCGGATGCGGTTCGCCACTTGTCGGATTCAATCATCAAGAAGGTGGTCGAGACCAAGCAAGCGCTCATCATATCCGACGCGCTCAACGACAGCAGCTTCAAGAACTCCCTGTCGGTGATGAACCTGCGTCTGACCTCGGTCATGTGCGTGCCGCTGCTCGAACGCGGCGATCTGATCGGGCTTATCTACGTCGGCAACGACAACGTGGCCCAACTTTTCGATCAGTCGGCACTAGAGATCCTGACCATCTTTGCCGCGCAGGCATCGCTGGTCATTCGCAACGCCTTGTTGGTCAACGAGCTGCAGCTCGACAACCAATCGCTGCAAGATCGCATCGAGCGCATCCGCTTCGGCGAAATTCTCGGCTCGTCGCCAGCTATGCAAGAGGTGTTTCGCAAAGTCCAGCGCGTGGCCACCACCGATATTACCGTGTTGGTGACGGGCGAAACCGGCACCGGAAAGGAGCTCATCGCGCACGAGCTGCACAACCGTTCGCCGCGCGCCAAAGGCCCCTTCATCAGTGTCAACTGCGGCGCCATTCCCGAGAACCTGCTGGAGTCGGAATTGTTTGGCCACGTGCGCGGCGCCTTCACCGGCGCGATCGCCAACAAGCTCGGCCGCTTCCAGTCGGCCAACAAAGGAACGCTCTTCCTCGACGAGATCGGCGAAATGCCCCATCCCTTGCAAGTGAAGATTCTGCGCGCCCTGCAAGAGCATAGCGTGACCAAGGTGGGCGACACCGCCTCCGAGGCCGTCGACATCCGGGTCATTGCAGCCACCAATCGCGATCTCGAGGCCGAAACCCGCGCCGGCCGCTTCCGCGAAGATCTCTACTATCGCTTGAACGTCGTGCAATTGGCACTGCCCCCGCTACGCGACCGCGGCGACGACATCGTCGTGCTGGCTCGCTACATGCTGTCGCGCTACGCCCCGGAATACGGTAGCAAAGTGCGAGGATTTACGGGTTCGGCCATCATGGCGATCAAGCGCTACCGCTGGCCGGGCAACATCCGCGAGCTGGAAAATCGTATCAAGAAGGCCGTGGTGCTCGCCGACAAGAGCATGCTCGGCCCAGACGATCTTGGCATCAACCCCGACGAGATTCCGACCATTCTTCCCCTCGCCGAGGCCCGCGAGCAGTGGCAGCGCAACTACATCAACGAAGTCCTCGGGCTCAATGGTGGCAATCGCACGCGAACGGCGCGCGACCTCGGCGTCGATCCGCGCACGATTTTCCGTCACCTGGAAAAGGAAGAAGGCGGAGAAGGCGCCGAAAATCTACCGCCCGACGAATCGTGATGACTCCGCCACACCTTTTGCACCTTTCGTGGCTTTTGCCCTTGCTCACGCTGTCAGGATGCGTGGTGCCCGCCGGGCCCGAATGGGTGGACCCGCAGACCAACGTGCCGCCTTCGATTGTATCGGCCTACCCGCCCGTAGGCTCCGTTCTAGCGAACGACAGCGAAGCCGGCACGCAAGCTTCCGTCCAGGTCACGCTTGCCGACCAGAACTCCGCCGATACGCTCTACGTACGCTGGATTGTCGACTACCCGCCCTACGTCGACGGTACGTCGCGCATCGCGCTGCCCCAGAGTTTGCCCGGCCGAAGCGTCGTACGAGATCCTATCGCCTTCGCACCGAGCTGCGGCGACGTCGTCCATGACCTCGCCAGCCACCGCCTGCTGCTCGCCGTCTCAGATCGCCCTTTCGCCAATAACAACAGCGACCTGCCTTCGAATGGCTATCTTCTCGAAGCGGCTTGGACGTTTACTCTGTCATGTCAGTAGTCGACCGGGGCCCCCGAATAGCGAGTGGGCCGGCTAGTTTGACTTCTTTCGGCCCAGCACGTAGGCTTCCTAGCACCTGCCGGCGCTCCGGCAGAACGCGCTCCTCGCTGGGAGTATTTATCGGGTGTGTCCCTTTCGGATGCGCCTCGTAGTCGCACTTGTCATCGTCCACGCCCCCATCCAATCAAGAATTCCACCGCTATCGAAAGCTGGTTGCGTGGACGTCTTCGATCCTCGTGATGCTCGGCAGCCTGTATCTGCTGCTGTCGGTGGTCGTGTCGCTGCAGCGACAACGCAATCTCGTGCTTGAGGATCGCATCAGCCCCAATCTCTCGCCCAGCGAGATAGCCGGCTGTTTCGAGGATCTGCGCGACGTCTCTATGGCGCTCGAGAAGCATTTGGAGAATGCCTACCACCTGCTCGGAGGCTACGCGTCCGAAGAGGCGCGCCGCTGGTCCGCGGAAGGCGAAGTGTGGCGCAACCGCTGGCGGGTCTTCGGCGAGCGTTGCCGCTTGGACGAGCAAGCGACACGCACCAACAAAGACCTCGAAGCTATGGCTGCCGCACACCTCGAGCTGGGCAGCGTTCAGACCACCTATTCACGAGAACTTCTGCGCTTCGGTAGCGAGCTGGCACCGCGCCTGGATCGCATCAACAAGCGCGTCGAACAGATCGGCCAGAGCCTGAGCACCTCGGGCTCGCCGACAGGAGCACAACCATGAACGAATCGATTTCCCCCTCTTCTTCCACCGCCGAAGCCGCGAGCGAAACGCCGGCACAGGACGCGCCCAAGGTAAGCTTTGCCGATCTCGGGATCGGCCCCGAAGTCCTCAAGGCCGTCACCGACATGGGCTTTACCGAGCCCATGGAAGTCCAGCGAGCCACCATTCCCCTGGCTCGCCAAGGCAAGGACATTTTGGTCCAGTCGCGAACCGGCTCGGGCAAGACTGCGGCATTCGCTATTCCCTTTGCCGACTGGATTGCCGATCCGAAAGAAGGCTATCCGCAAGCGCTGGTCCTGTTGCCGACGCGCGAGCTGGCGCTGCAAGTTGCTGCCGAGACGGCACGTATCTGCGCGCACACCTCGTTGTCCGTGGTCCCGGTGTACGGCGGCTCCCCCATGGGCAAGCAGATCGAACAGCTCAAGGCAGGTGCCCAAGTGATTTGCGGGACGCCCGGCCGCGTCCTCGATCACATTCGCCGAGGAACTCTTCACCTCGACCGCATCAAGTGCGCCGTTCTCGACGAATGCGATGAAATGCTTTCCATGGGGTTCCAAGAGGACATCGAGAACATCCTCAGCGAGACGCCCGACACGCGACAAACCCTGCTCTTTTCTGCCACGATCCCGGAAGGCATCCAGCGACTCGCCCGTCGTTTCATGCACGAGCCGGCGACGCTGAAGCTCTCGGCCGATTTCGTAGGGGTGCACGAGATTCGCCACACCTACTACTCGATTCCTGGCGGCCAGCGCGAGGCCGAGCTTCTGAGCATCCTTGCCTTTGACGAACCCGAGCGGGCGGTCATCT
>ODAK010007493.1_pt1 | contig 10961 bp, 10 predicted proteins | sample 1539591 | NCBI WGS metagenome assembly ODAK01 (sample SAMEA3539303, study PRJEB22396) | soil metagenome | biome: tundra; feature: field; material: soil | place: USA | collected 2010-05 | depth 0.15 m | reverse complement strand
TGGTGCAAAAAATGGCGTTGCGAATGCCTCTGGACATGAGAACTAGCAATTCGCCATGCACACGCGACGGATTGCGGCGGTTGACCGAGTCGACGCCCTCACAACAGGAAATCCTCCGCAAGTCGAGCGCCACGCCGATCCGTGGACTCGTCAAGCAAGTCGGTTACTCGAAGCAGTACATCTATCAGTTGAAGAAGCGCTGGCCCGCCTGGGTGATCACGGTGAACGAAGAGGCCGGCCTGAATATCGCCGTGAAGGTGCGCAAGTCCCGCCGCCCGACTCGCGAGGTGATCGTGTGTTTCCGCGTCAGCGCCGCGGAATGCAACAGCATCAAGGCGCTCGGCGCGCAGCGCGGGCTGAAGAAGTCGACGTCGCCAAATCGCATTTGCCTGTGCTTGGACCGATCATCCACAACGCCGCAAACAAAAGAAATCCACGTGCGACTTCCAACGTCACCTGGCTGCCGAAAACAGCCGCCGTGGCTTCAGCCTCGTGACTTCCCGTGGCCCAAAGGCTTGGAAGGATGAATAGACGCGCGGTACGGAATTGCTGACGGTGGCACCAGATTCTTGCGCGCCATACCCCAGTAATGCTATACTAGCTGACAGAAACAACGAGAAAACGGGTGTCTTTTTGGCCGGCCTTTTTGTTTTCTCCGATGATGATTACTTATGTCATTTTGTAACCCATGGGAAGAAGATTCGTGTCTGAAGAACGGGGAGCACCTGCTGCCTTCCGCTCTCCGGTCGGGTCGGTTATCCGAAGCTTTTGAATCCATGAATACAAAAACACTCCTTTCTTCCATCGTGTGCGCTTCCGGGATGGTCTTCGCGGTCGGGGTGTCCGCCCAGGCTCCTAAACTCGAGTTCCCTCCGCCCAGCCCCGGTTGCACGCTTAAACAACGCATCGGTCTCACTGACGTGGAAATCGTTTATTCGCGCCCGGGCGTGAAAGGCCGGGACATCTTCGGCGGCCTTGTTCCCTACGGCGAAGTCTGGCGTACCGGGGCCAATCAATCTACCAAAGTGACGTTTAGCACCCCGGTAAAGCTCAACGGCGCTGAAGTTCCTGGCGGCACTTACGCCCTTTACACGATCCCCGGCCTGGAAGATTGGACGGTGATTATCTACAAGAACGCGGGCCTGAATGGGGCGTTCAATTATGACGCCAAGGACGACCTCATCCGCGTGAAGACCAGGCCGATCACCCTCGCCGAAAACATCGAGACCTTCACGATCGATTTTACCGACGTCCGCGACGAATCGGCCACCCTCTATCTTGCGTGGGATAAAACGCTCGTTCCCATCAGGCTGGAGGTGGAACTCACCGGCAAGCTCGTGCCGCAAATCGAAGCGGCCATGGCGGCGCCGGGTGAAACGAAGCCGTATTACCAGGCCGCGATGTATTATTTTGAGCACGGACTGGATTTGCAGAAGGCCAGCAAATGGATCGACGCGGCTGCCGCCGCGAATGAAACCTATTACATCGTCCACTTGAAGGCCAAGATCCTGGCCAAATTGGGTGAGAAGCAAGGCGCCATCGCGGCCGCCAACCGGTCAACGGAACTGGCCATCAAAGCCGAAGGCCCAAATAGCGGTTACGTGAAGCTCAACCAGGACCTGATCTCCAGCCTGCGTTGAGAACGCCTGTCACCTATGGCCTCGTTAGAACGTCTACCTGAGAGGATCTCTACCGTGAGAGACACAATGGACAAAATCAAATTATGAACAAAACTCAAATTATGAACCACCTCAAATCCACACTCGTTATCGCCGCAATCATCGCCATCGCCTTGCCGGTGATGGCGCAAAGGCAGCGCCTGAGTCCGCATGAGACGATCAGCGCGGTTGTTGACGGCAACCGGGTCACGATCGTTTACGGGCGTCCTTATACCAAGGATCCCAAGACCGGTGACAATCGCAAAATTTGGGGAGGACTGGTGCCCTTTGGCAAGGTTTGGCGCACCGGCGCCGACGAAGCCACGCTCCTCATTACCCAAAAGCCGATCGTGATGGGTGGAACGACAATCCCGGCGGGCGCCTACACGCTCTTCACCTTGCCCGTGGATAGCGATTCGGCCAAGCTGATCGTCAGCAAGCAACTCGGGCAGTGGGGGCTTCAGTATGACGAGAAGCAGGATCTGGCGCGCATCGATCTGAAAAAAGGAACTTTGGAAAAACCCGTGGACCAGTTCACGATGGCCGTCGCAAAGGACCCGGCGGAAGGTGGCTTACTGAAATTAATGTGGGAAAGCACGGAGTTTTCGGTGTCGTTTACTGTCCAAAAGTAGCGCTGCGGGCGGACACCCTTCATCGCAGAATCTGGTCGTGGCCGTGGGCTGCTTCCTGGGCTGGCCGCGACGAACTTCCACAGGTGCGGGCTTGGTGCGCATGAAAACAACACTGTCGTTCAACCGGTTGGAGCAATGCCTGCGCCGGCTCGTTCTTCTCCTCACCGCGGGCGCGTGTCTGCTGAGCGGGTTTCCTGGCCGCAGCCAAGCCGCTGAGCCGCTCTCCGCTCCGGCGATTCTGCAGCAGATGCGCAGTTTCCGCCAAATGGGGAGCGTGCTCTACGTCGCGGCCCACCCGGACGACGAGAACACGCTGCTGATAGCCTACCTCGCCCGGGGTCGAGACTACCGTACCGCCTACCTCTCGCTAACGCGCGGCGATGGCGGTCAAAACGTGCTCGGTCCCGAGTTCGGCGAAAAGCTCGGCGTGGCCCGTACCCAGGAATTGCTCGCGGCCCGCCGCCTGGATGGCGGCCGGCAGTTTTTCACCCGCGCGATTGACTTCGGTTTTTCCAAAGATCCTCGCGAGACCTTGAACATTTGGGACCAGCAGCAGGTGGTATCGGACATCGTGCGTGTAATCCGCACTTTTCGGCCCGATGTGGTCATCACACGTTTTTCTCCCCAGCCCAGCGGCACGCACGGCCATCACACGGCTTCGGCCGTGTTGGCCGTGGAGGCCTACAAGCTTGCCGGTGATCCCAAAGCCTTCCCCGACCAACTCGGCGACCTGACTCCATGGCAACCCAAACGCATCCTTTGCAATGGCCGCGGGGCTGGCGGCACGGACGGGGGGCGGGTCGAGATCAGTGGCAATGATCCGGTGCTCGGGGTCTCCTTTGACGAACTCGCCGGGCGCAGCCGCGCGATGCACAAGACCCAGGGGTTCGGCAATTTTGGCGGGCGAGGTGGGGGCGGGCCGAGGTCCGAGTCGTTTCAATTGCTGGCGGGTGGGCCGGCGACCAACGACATCATGGACGGCATCGACACGACTTGGAGCCGCGTGCCGGGCGGCGCGGAGATTGGAAAGCTGGCGGACCAGGTCATTGCCGAATTTGACCCGCAGGCTCCCGCAGCCAGTGTGCCGGTGTTGCTGACGCTGCGAAGCCGGCTGGCGGTGCTGCCGGAAAAAGACCCCATGGTGCTCGAAAAGCGTGCGCAGCTCGATCATATCTTGCAGGCCTGCCTCGGCCTCGAAGTATCAACGGTGATCCCGCAGGCCGAAGTCGTGCCGGGTGAGACATTGAAAATGCGCCACACCGCGATCGTGCACTCCACAGTTCCGGTTCGCTGGCTAGCGGTGCGGTATCCCAGCACCAAACGCGAACACAAGAAAGCGATTGAACTGCATGCCAACGAATTGAGCACGGAAGACACCTCGGAAACGTTGGCAGCCGATACGCGACTAACTCAACCTTACTGGCTGCGCGAAGAGGGCACGCCGGGCATGTTCCGCGTCGATGATCCCTCGCTTATTGGCCGCCCGGAGAATCCGCCCGCCTTCCCAGTCGAGCACGTCTTCGAAGTCGGCGGCCAAACCCTGATTATTCCCGACGAGCCGGTGCAGGTCGCCACCGAGCCGGCCAGCGGCGAATTTCGCCGTCGATTGGATGTGATTCCGCCGGTCGCACTCGGGGTTGGTTTTGAAGTCGCGCTTTTCTCTCCGGGCGCCTCCCATCTCGTGGAAGTCGAGGTCACCGCGTATCGCGCTGGTGTGGGCGGCGCGCTCTCGTTGGAAGCGCCGGCCGGTTGGAAGATCGCCCCCGCCAAACAAACGTTCCGCCTCGCGGCCATCGGCGAGCGCGCGCTGGTGAAATTTACCGTGACCGCGCCGGCGCAGGCCACTACGGCGAGAATCATCGCCTGCGCGGAGATCGGCGGTGCTCGATATTCCAATGAACGCGTGGAGATTCGCTATCGCCATCTCCCGCCTCAACTGCTGCAGCCGCTGGCGACCATTAAAGCGGTCAGCCTGGAACTCGTGATCCGCGGCCACAAAATCGCTTACCTGCCCGGGGCGGGCGACAGCGTGGACGACGGATTGCGGCAAATGGGTTATACCGTCACGACGCTAACCGACGCCGACCTTGCACCCGAGCGGTTGCATGAGTTCGATGCGGTGGTGATTGGGGTCCGTGCGTTCAATGTCCGCACGAATCTGGCTCCGCATTTGGCGGGGCTGCTCGCCTACGTCGAGGCGGGGGGCACGGTCGTCGCCCAATACAATCGGCCGGAAAACTCCCGCACGCTCAAGCTCGCACCGTACGACCTGCATTTGTCGTCCGACCGCGTCACGGACGAGAACGCGGCGGTGACGTTTCTTGCGCCTGAGCATACGGTGCTGAACACTCCCAACAAAATCACCCAGGCCGACTTCGCCGGCTGGGTCCAGGAGCGCGGGATTTATTTCCCGAACGAGTGGGATTCGCATTTCACGCCGATCCTGGCCTGCAACGACGCGGGTGAGGCGCCGCTCAAGGGGGGACTGCTCGTCGCGCCTTATGGCCGTGGCTATTTTGTTTATACCGGCCTGGTGTTCTTCCGGCAACTCCCGGCGGGCGTGCCGGGAGCGTATCGACTGTTTGCCAATCTGGTTTCGCTCGGAAAATGAAGTCCCCGCTCACGCCCGAGGATGGGGAAACCGGCTTGCCGTGGTTTAGAACCTGGGGTGGAGTTTACTTGTTCGTGTTTGGCTCGTTCGTTGTGTGGGTCGTTTTGCTGGCGTGGTTGGCGAGGTTCTTTGCATGAACCTGCTCGATTTCGTCGTGCTGCTCGGCACCATGGTTGGAATAGCCGCCTACGGCATCTGGCGCACGCGCGGCCACCGGGATCTGGACTCGTATTTGAAGGGCGACCAGACGATGGGCTGGGTCAGCATCGGGATTTCAGTCATGGCGACTCAAGCGAGCGCCATCACCTTTATCTCTACTCCCGGCCAGGGTTTTCAGGACGGGCTTGGTTTCGTCCAGAATTACTTCGGCCTGCCCTTGGCGCTGATCCTCATCGCGGCGGTGTTCCTGCCGATGTACCGGCGTCTGAACGTTTACACCGCTTACGAATTTCTCGGCCGTCGTTTCGATGGCAAAACCCGTCTGCTGGGCGCGGCGTTGTTCCTCCTGCAGCGGGGGCTGGCTGCTGGAATTACGATCTACGCCCCGGCGATAATCCTCTCCACGATGCTGGGCTGGCGTCTCGATCTGACAATCCTTCTGAGTGGGCTGGTGGTCATTATTTACACGGTGACTGGCGGCAGTGAGGCGGTGACCCTCACCCAGAAATACCAGATGGCGGTTATTTTTGGCGGGATGGTGATGGCGCTGGTCATTCTCCTCGTGAAGCTGCCGGCCAATCTCACCGATGCGTTGACGGTCGCGGGCGGTTTCAAGAAATTGGAAGCCGTGGATTTTTCACTCGATGTTCACCAACGCTACACTTTCTGGTCCGGGTTGCTCGGCGGATGGTTTCTATCGCTGTCGTACTTCGGCACCGACCAATCCCAGGTGCAACGTTACATTTCCGGCGCGTCGCTGCGGGAAAGCCGGCTCGGTCTGATGTTCAATGCCGTCTGCAAAATTCCGATGCAGTTCTTAATCCTGCTGTTGGGGGTGTTGGTTTTTGTCTTTTATCAGTTCGAGCCGCAACCAGTCTACTTCAACCGGGTGGCCTGGAAAGCCGAGGCGCAACGCGACTCCGGCGAATCGTTGCGTGCCATCGAACGCAGGTTTGGCATGGTGTCGGCCGAGAAGCAGCAACTGATTCACGCGTGGCTCGCAGCCAAACACGGCGGCGACAGGGGGGCCGAAGCCGCCAGCCGGGCTCAGGCGGTAGCCGCGCACGAACGTAGTGAGTCGATGCGCGTTGAGGCGAAGGCGGCCTTGGTGGCGGCCAACCCTCGGACGAAAACCAATGACGCCGATTACGTGTTTATCACCTTCATACTCGAGCACCTGCCCCACGGAGTGATCGGGCTATTGGTGGCGGCGTTCTTCGCGGCCGCGCTCTCCTCGAAAGCCGCCGAACTCAACGCGCTGGGCTCGACCACCACCGTCGATTTCTATCGGCACGTGCTCAAACGCCAAGCCACCGACGCCCACTACGTTGCCGCCTCGAAATGGTTCACGTTCGGTTGGGGCCTGGTGGCGCTGGCATTCGCGCTGTTCGCCAACCTGACGGAGAACCTGATCCAGGCCGTGAATATCGTGGGTTCTTTGTTTTACGGTGTGATGCTGGCCCTGTTTCTCGTGGCGTTCTTCGTGCGATGGGTTGGCAGCACCGCGATCTTTTGGGCGGCCTTGGCGGCGCAGGTGCTGGTTTTCGTCCTCTATTTTTCCCTCAGTATCAGCTACCTCTGGTACAACTTTATTGGCTGCGCAGCCTGTATGCTGTTCAGTCTTCTCCTCCAAGCCGCCCTCGGCCCGGACGACCACGGCCCGGAGCCGCTGCCTGCCGTTCTGCCCGCAAGCGACCAACCTGGAGGGTTGCGATGACGGAGCCAGTCATTTGCTTCGGCCAGCAGCCTTGCGGGTTTTTCCCACGCCGCTTTCTAGTGGCGAAAATCCGGACTGCCCGGCGGCTCCAAGCGGAGCTCGGCGGCCAGGTCGTCTTTTTCTACCACGACAGCGACCACGATCCGCGCGAAACCAGGACCATCCTGCATCATCGCAAGACCAATGAACCGGCGTCCCTGAACTTCACGTTTGAAAACAAACTCCAGCGGAAATTCTCACCCCTTTACCTCAAACGCATTCCCGCCGGCTGGCAGGAGAAGACCGTGCTCCAGCTGCCCAACTACGTCGAACACCGCTGCCTCGCCGTTTTCAAGAAAACCGCCGCTGCCAATGTGGCGGACTTCTGTCTGGAGATGTACCGCAATATGGGTTTGCTCGACGGGGTCCGTGTCGTGCGGTCGAGCGACCCGGCCGTCCGGCGAGTTGCGTGTGAGGTCGAAGATTTCTTCGTGGATGTGCCGCACGAGGGCGAAATCGTGCGAGCCCGCTTCCTGGGCGGCGCGTTGAGGCTGCACGAAGGGGGAGATTCTTTCCTGACTCTTCCCGCAAGCGTCTTCACGAAAGAGCAGGTGAGCCCCACACGTGACACTCGGCTGCGTTGGATGCAATCCGCCCTCCACTGCACGCATTACGTTGCCGGCGCCGGCGAACAAGCCTACCTTCGCAAGGATGATGCGCCGGAAATCACTTTTTTAGTTCGCGACCCCATCGACCATTCCGATGAAGCCTACACCGAACTCTCTTCCTGAACTTCCAACCTTGCTGGCTTTTGGCGCCCATCCCGATGACATCGAATTTGGATGTGGCGGCGTGATCGCGCGCGCGACCCGCGCCGGAGGCTTGGCCCACTTTGTGGTTTGCTCGCGCGGCGAAGCCGGAACCCACGGCACCCCGGCGCAACGAACCGCGGAAGCAGAAAAATCCGCCGCGCTCCTGGGGGCGACGGTTGAATTCCTCGAGCTTGACGGCGATGCCCACCTCGAAGCGCGCGCCGCTCATGCGATCAAACTGGCGGGCATTCTCCGTCGCGTGCGGCCGGACGTTGCGCTCGCGCCGAGCCTCGCGGGAAATCAGCACCCCGATCACTGGCGGCTTGGGCAACTGGCGCGGGACGCCTCCCGGCTGGCCCGCTACGCTGGAGTGGAAGAACTCCGTGCTTCCCCCCCGCACGCTATCGGCCAATTGCTTTTCTATGCCGTTACCCCCGAAGCTGAGCCGGCCGACCTGGCCCGAGTGCTCATCGACGTTTCCCCGCCGGAAATTGTCGCGGCCTGGACCGCGGCAATGGAAGCGCACGCCTCGCAAACCGGCGCCCGCAGCTATGTCGAATTGCAGCTCACTCGCGCGCGCGTGAACGGATTGCGGGCCGGGCTTGGCCATGCCATGGCACTTTTCCCGAATGACCCGTTGGTTCTCGACTCGCTCGCCCCGTTGAGCCGAGGTGCGCGCCGCTTTTGAGATGAGCGTCCAGCCCGAATACCATGGCTACTCATAGCTTGCTCAAAATTGGCATCACCTGTTATCCGTCCGTCGGCGGCAGCGGCATCCTCGCCACCGCGTTGGGAGAGGAACTGGCCCGCCGCGGCCATGAGGTCCATTTTATCAGTTACGAGCGTCCGTTCCGCTTGCCGGCAAACGCTCCGCGACTGCATTTCCATCCGGTGGTAATCAACGATTACGCGCTGTTCAAATATCCCGACTACACATTGCCGCTCTCGGTTAAAATGGCGGAAGTGACCCACGATCACGGACTGGACGTGCTTCATGTCCACTACGCCGTCCCCCATGCCACCGCGGCGATTCTGGCGCGGGCGATGCTTCCGCCGGAGCAGCAGCCACGGGTGGTGACGACGTTGCACGGCACCGATACCACGCTGCTCGGCTGCGATCCGGGCTATGGACCGGCCATCCATCACGCGTTGACGTGCTCGGATGCGGTCACGGTCGTATCTGCTTTTCTGAAGCAGGAGACCGAACGGGTACTCGGTTTTATGGGGCCGATAGCGGTCATTCACAATTTCTTTGAACCGCGCCCGCCGCGGCGCTCGCGGGAGCAAATGCGCCGCGAGCTTGGCTTGGACCAGGAGGTGTTAATACTCCACTCCTCCAATCTCCGTCCGCTGAAACGCATTGACTTGTTGCTCGAAACCGCTGCGCGCATTCGGCCGCGAGACGCCTTCAAGCTCGTCCTCCTCGCGGGCGGAGACTTCTCACCCTTTGCCGCAGACGTGCGGAGATTGGGCCTGCAGGACCGGGTAATCGTGCGTGAGAACGTCAACGATATTGAAGACTACCTGCAAGCGGCCGACCTGGGACTGTTCCCCTCAGAATCAGAGAGCTTTTGTTTGAGCATTCTCGAAGCGATGTGCTTTGCCTGCCCGAGCGTCGCGAGGCCCGTAGGCGGGATACCCGAAGTGGTCGTCGACAACGCGACCGGGATTCTGGTGCCCGTAGGCGATGCCGATGCCCTGGCCCGCGCGGTCGAAAGTTTAATCCGGAATCCGACGCGGCGGACCGCGCTGGGGCGCGCCGCGCAACAACGCGCCCGCGAATGGTTTTCCGCCGAGGTCATTGTGCCGCGCTACGAAGCGCTTTATCAGCGCGTCTGCGGCTGAACTGAGAACCTGTACGGTGCGGAAATTGGGGGAAGCGCATCTTCGCAAAGTTCTGGCGCGAACCTCCGACCTGGCCGAAGCAGCTCAGGTCCTGGGAATTAATCAAGCCACGCTCTACTGAAAGCAGGCCAAAATTACATTTAGGCGGAAATCCAGCCTGAAAGCCGAATCAACCAAGGCACTTCCGCTCTCCCAACCTGCCCTCATCATCAACGACGCAGCGGCTGAAATCTCCAATGAGAGAGCAAATAAAGAACTGTCCGCAGTGTCGTCGCACCCGTTTCCGCTCGCCACGGCTAGCCCCGCGCGCGCCCAAGGGCATCCCCAAATCGTTTCCCTCTGAGTCTGGTTACACCTGCACCATGAACTCCAATCGTAACGTCAAATTGATCCCGGTCCTCCGGCGCCCGCGCAGCCAGTGGCAGATCCCCGACCTCAAAGCGACTGAACTCTTGGTTGAACAACAAAAGAACGAAGCGCGCGCCAAGGCGTTTGCCCATGGGACCACGCCCTATGGGCGGGAAATCTTCCGCCGCCTTCTGGACTTGGCCTGGCGGAGGGTTGACGAAAAAAAGAGCGCCTTGGAGGCGATCCAGGAGGTTCAGGAAGAGTTGGCAAAGTTCCCCGAACTGCACTCGGAGTTTGTCCTCATGCTGAGCAGGACAGTGCAGGAGGACCGAGAAGCGTTGGGGCTGAGCAGCACGCCCGAGGATGATCCCAGAGAGTTAGAGGGAACTTCGCCGTGGGGCTGGGCGACGGTGATGGTCCTGCGCGCTCGCCTGGCGCAGAAGCTCAATGACCAGGGAGCCGGCGAAGCGCCTCTGGAATCGGCCGAACCCGATGTTGAATCATGACCGCGACCAAGCTGATTGAGATGGTATCCGACTAGTTCTTGGTGACCGCTTCATCCAGGTTCAGCAGAAGATTCGCCACGGAAGAGACGTGTGTGACGACGCATCGGGTTCTATTGAACAGCGGGCCAGTCCCCGATGGGACTGGCCTTGGAAAGGCTCGATCCGTGTGAAGGGAAACCCTTAGCCGTGGGTATTTGGTGGGGGAGCCCCGACAGATCGGGGCTCGCGCCCACCCGGCAAATTTAGTTGCGAGGCACGATCTGACCGCGAATTTCCCCGCCGGGATAATTGGCCGTGTGAATGTTGGCGTAAGTCTGGCCGGTAACTACGTAAACGAGCTCCTGTGAACTCAGAGTGTGCATGCCCGAAATAGTCCCAAACGTGGTTGCCGGCGCACTGAAGGGAATGAGCACGGGCCCATTGTGCGTCATATCGGCGGGGCCGTGGATGTGAGCAGCCGTCGCTGCGGACAGCAAGTTCGTGAAGCTGATGCTGTAGGAGAGGACGCTGTTCACCACGGTCATCAAGCCCGTCCCTGAACCTGGCGATGCAGTGGCCGGCACCTCTGACGCTCCATTCAAGGCGGCGCCCAGTTGGAACGGGAAGATCTGCCCGCGGATTTCCCCGCCTCCGTTAACTGTTACCCGAACCGCAACTCATCCATGGTTTCTTTTAGACAACCTCTTTCAATGAG
>ODAK010007492.1_pt1 | contig 10961 bp, 10 predicted proteins | sample 1539591 | NCBI WGS metagenome assembly ODAK01 (sample SAMEA3539303, study PRJEB22396) | soil metagenome | biome: tundra; feature: field; material: soil | place: USA | collected 2010-05 | depth 0.15 m | reverse complement strand
GGCCACAAATCGATCGGAAAACAGGAGATGGCCGGCCGCCCGCTACCCGAAGCCCAGATCACTAGAACGAACCGGCCGCAAAGCCGCGCGCAGTCGAAGAAGTGAAGGGCCCCCCGCCTCCCTGGTTCCCGGGCGGCTACAGTCAGCTAACAGTCGTAGCAAACTGTTCACCCGTGAGCGCTCCCGCGATGGGAGGATCATGGCGTTGCCGGGATCGCGCGAAGCTGCTCAGTGGTTCTTGGCCACCCTAGCCCTGGTCACAGTGGGCGCCGGCGCCGCCGCATCCTCCCCGCCATCCCCCAGCCCCACACCCACCTGCACGGGGATCGCACCCCGCTTCTCCTGCCGCATGCGGCAGAGGATCACCGCAGTCGAGAAATACCTGGTCGGCTCGCCAGGATCGATCGGCGTCGTGCTCGACGACCGCGCCACCGGCGCCATCTGGCGCAACGCCAACGCCACGATGGAATACCCGGCCGCATCCACCATGAAGCTCGCCATGATCACCGACCTGCTGCTCCGCAACCAGGCCGCCGTCGGCCACATCCACCTCACCGCGACCGACCGCAAGGAGATGTACCAGGCCCTTTACACCAGCAACGACATCGACGCCAACGACCTGTGGGACAAGTACGAAAACGGCAGTTTCCTGCGACGCATCCAGGCGTTCGGCATGACCAGGGCGGAATTCACCGGGTCACCGCCGAACTGGGGCTACATGTACTGCACCGCCGAAGACCTCGACGACCTGATGAACTACGTGCTCAGCAAACCCCCGGCCAGCATCCGCGACTACCTCATCTACCGGCTCCGGCACGTCAGCCCTCTCGACCAGCAGTGGGGCGTCTGGGGCGCGGGGCCGGAAAACCAGCCGGGCAACAAGGATGGCTGGGAGCATCCCCCCGCCGACGGCAGCTACTGGTGGATCACTAACACCGTTGGATTCGCCGTCCCGGGCCCGGAATACACCCTGGCCATGATGTACAACCTCTACAACTACGGGGGGAACGGCAACGCCGGGTTCTACTACGGCGTCAACAAGCTGACCCAGATCGCGTCCATCCTGTTCCAGGGCCACCGCACCGCGGCCCCTCACCCTCAGCCCTCCGCCGTCCCCTGACCCGTGTGTTGCCCGCCATCGTTATGGCCACCGAACGCCGCTCCAGGAGGATGGGCATCGGTTGGACCTGACCGAAATGCTGGGGCCGATCTTCACGGTGACGCAGTGATGTTCGTCGAGTCGCCCGGCCGCCGACAAAGATCGGCGGACCTGCCGGGCGCGGGGCGTTATGGCTGGGCTAGATATGGGCAGCGATCTCGGCTGAGAACGTGGTGACCCTGGTGTAGATGCCGGGGTAGTGGGGCCGGGCACAGCCGACGCCCCACGACGTGATGCCCGCCACAACGCCGTCAACGACGAGGGGCGTGCCGCTGTCGTAGTTACACGTGTCGATGCCGCCCTGACCGTAGTTGCCGGCGCACGTGTATTGCGCGGCGTTGTACGACGATCCGTAGGATGCCCGGCCTGCGCACAAGGAGTCCGCCACGACCGGGACTACGGCCGTCCGCAGAATCCCCCCGACGAGGGCACTCTCGGAGGTGACTCCCCACCCGAGGATCCGGGCCTGAGTGCCGGGCTGATAGAGCTTGCTGTCATGAGAGCCTGCAAAGGGAATGGTGGCGTACGGAAGTGGCGTGCTCAAGGTGAGCACCGCCACGTCGTTGCGGTAGCCCGTGGTGCCGCTGAACGTGAACGTGGCATAGCCGGGATCGATCCAGATGCTGCGGACAGTCACGTCCGTACCACTGAAACTGAGCATGTGGTCACGCCCCGCCACCACATGCAGCAGTCCGGGCACCGCCTGGAACGTCGTGGCGCAGTGAGCCGCGGTGAGCACCTTCGTGGGCGTGAGCAGAGCACCGCCGCAGAAGCTGAAGGGGACTAAGGGCGTCGTCAGCGCCACAGCCCACGGATAGGCCTTGGTGCTCGCGGGCTGGCCGCCGACGATCGCGTTAGCGGGTGCCGCGGTGAGAAGCCCAGCGCCCACCGTGAGCAGCGCCGCTGCTACCGCTGCGAGGGCGCACGCCTTTCTGCCGGTATTGGCGATCCGCATCATGCGACTCCTTCAGGATCCGATGGCGCAACGACTGCCCGGCCATTTCCCTCAATCAGGTGCGAAGCACGAATACAACCCCAGGGTAGGACCTTACTCGCCAAACGCACGACACACCACGCGCGCACCGGCTCGCGTCGTCAGGGCGTTCCGCCACCGGCTTGACCGGCATCACCTATCTCCTCGTCGAGCAGGTGGACAGCTTCCGCGTCGAGTGCGGGGGCGACCACTCCGGATCGGGTGAGGCGGGACGACGGCGGACGTCCACATAGCGGCCGGCATGGACGGAGTGCTCTCAACGGCCGTCGAGCGCACCCTCGGGTCCGACGACGCGCGTATCGTTTCTGCCGCATCGTGTGCGGCTAGTCCGCGCCCATGTGGTGCCACCAGGTAATGCCTTCGCCGATTTGGGTGAAGCCGCACGCGTCGTACAGCTGTTTGCCTTCCCACGTCGCGTTCAGGACGGCGTGCTGCCCCCCGGCCGCGCGAGCGGCGGCGCAGACAGCGTTTAGCAGCCCGGTACCCAGGCCACGCCGGCGGAAGGGTTCCCAGACCTCCATATCGAAGACTCCAGCAAGGTCATCGTCGAGGAATGACCAGGCTCGCCCCGCGAAGCGCCCAGCACGATGGGTATACGCGGCGGCGTACCAGGCGCATGGCGGCTGGTACCGGCTGAGGGCCAGCTGATCTCGGTAGGCGCGATGTTCTCCCTGGTAATCGCTAGTGTCCTGCTGCAGTTCGATCCGTGGGTCGGGACGACCGGTCACCTCAGTAAGATCAGCAGTCATCCACCAGGGCGACCAGCCACGTTCGAAGCCCGCCTCCGCCAGCGGCGTGGCATCGGTATCCAGGCTGAGCCAGGCCCCCACTATGCCCAGACCACGGTCACGAGCACGCTCAACACCCCGCCGAACAGCCGGCGTCGCCATCTCTTCCGGAAACATCAGGTTCTGGCCGTCCGGTCCATCGGTCTAGGTCAAAGGCCCGTCCGTCCAGACCTCGCCGCCCAGCACCTCAGCCCGCTTGCGGTACCAGTTCGTCTGCACACGCTGGCAATCGGCGATACTCACCACGACGAAAATCCTGCCACGTCGGGACTTCGCCATCCACCGGCCGGCGACAGCTTCTGGCCGGGCAGCGCGGCGGTAACCAGCCACGACCCGGCCTCGCCGCTGCCCTGGCCGATGAACCGCGGTGCGGGTGAACGGCCGCGCCCACGCCAGCCCGGGCCGTCTCGCTGCCAGGACGGCACCGCTGGCAGTCGGCGCCCATGCACTGCCAAGATCCTTTTGTGACCGTGAGTTACGCCAGCCGTCCTGGAAGGCTCACCTCCCAACTCAAGATCATTTCAGTTAAGCATGCATTTGCTGCCCCATGCTCTGGCCCGACTCCGGGGCAGTCGAGGCTGGCGAAGTGGAGGGGGCGCACATCGGTCCTGCTGCGCACTTGCTTCAGGCGTGCTGAACCCGCATGGTGACATTGTCACTGGCCGCCTTGTGATCATGCTGCGCAGTAGGAGGGAAAAGACGTGTGGTTGTACGCCCTGATCAAATCTCCCAGCTGGCCGTTATAGAGACGTAATGCCACTGAGCGTCTGCCAGCGCATAACGAAGGCGGGAGTGTGCGCCTCGCCCAAATCGAATGGTGATCACGCAGCGTGAGTCCGATGCCTAGCGGGCCGTGAGGCCTAGGAGTTCGGCGGCCGCCTGCGCGTTGGTGTGGGCGGCGCCGTAGGTGGCGATGTGCACGCCGCCGGGCGGCCGCCATAGCGGCAGGCCCATCTCCACGACGACCGCGTCCGGCCGCGCCTTGAGGAGGCTCGTCACCACGGCGCGGGTCACCGGATACCGGTGGGCGTCGCGGACGACGATGATGACTGGCCGCCCAGCCGCCCTGGCGACGGCCGCGTCCACCAGCGCGGGCACGCCGGACTCGGCGAGGCTTGCCGGGACCCGCTGGATGGCGGCGGCGGGCAGCCAGGGACCCAGGCCCCACGGCACGCCCCCCACGGCGATGTTCTCCCGCCCGGACACCTCGATCACGACCGGGTCGGTGAGCGGGCGCACCGGACCCGACACCTGCACTGCCCGGCGTGCTGCCCGCAGCCCCACCTGGGCACGTTCGCTGGGCGCGGTGCTCGCTGGGGCACCACTGGCCGCCGCGGGGCCGGCGCTGGCGAGCCAGGCGCGCAGGTCCGCCACGCGGGCCGCCGCCTCTTCCAGTCGCGCCGCCGGCAGCCGGCCCGTGCCGACGGCCGCGCAGAGCGCGTGACGGACCGCGAGATAGCTGTCCTCACTCTGGTCGCGGCCCAGGCAGAGCACGTCCGTGCCAGCGGCTGCGGCCCGTACGGCCGCCTCGGGAATGCCGTACCGCCCGCTGACCGCGCGCATCTCCAGCGCATCGGAGATGATCACGCCGGAGAATCCCCGTTCACCGCGGAGCAGCCCGGTCAGCGCGGCCGCCGACAGCGTCGCGGGCAGGTCGCCGGTGAGTTCGGGCACCCGGAGGTGGCCCGGCATCACGCAACGGACGCCGGCCTTGATGGCCGCGGTGAACGGCGGCAGATCCCGGCGGGTCAGCAGTTCGAGGCTGGCCTCGACGGTGACCAGGGTGTCGTGGGTGTCCAGCCGCGTGCTGCCGTGCCCGGGGAAATGCTTCGCGCACGCGGCCACCCCCGCCGCTTGCAGCCCGCTGACCGCCGCCCCGGCGTGCCTGGACACCAGGCCGGTATCGGCGCCGAAGGACCTGGTGCCGATCACCGGGTTGTCCGCGGCGGTGTTCACGTCCACGGACGGGGCCAGATCCACGTTGAAGCCGAGAGCCGCGAGGTCCGTGCCGAGGGCCCGGTAGACATCCGCGGTAAGGGCCACGTCGTCGACCGCGCCGAGCGCCGCATTTCCCGGGTACCGGCTCCCGGTCAGGTGGGCGATCCTGGTGACATCGCCGCCTTCCTCGTCGATGGCGATCAGCGGCACCCCGCCCGCCGACCGCAGTTGGGCGGTGAGCTTGGCGACCTGCTCCGGGTCGGCGATATTGGGGCCGAACACGGTCACCCCGGCCAGGCCGCGTTCCAGCGCGGCGAGCACCCAGCGGGGCACGTCCGGCCCGGGGAACGGGGGGATCAGGATCGCGTCGGCGAGCTTGGAAAGCGCCGGGTCGGCGGACAAGTCAGCGCTCACCCCTTCACCGCCCCGGCGACCAGGCCTGCCGCGAGGCGCCGCTGCACCAGCAGGAAGAACGCCACCACGGGGATCGTGTACAGGGTGGAGGCAGCCATGATCGGGCCCCATGCCGCGCCGCCGCGGTTGAAGAAATAGGTCACGTAGATCGGCAGGGTGTAGTCCGAGTGCGCCTGGCCCAGGAACGTGAGCGCCACGATGAACTCGTTGTAGGCGGTGATGAACGAGAAGATGCTGGTCGCCACCAGGCCGGGGGCGACCAGGGGGAACAGGATGCGCCAGAAGATGCGCATCGGCCCGGCCCCGTCCACCGCCGCGGCCTCCTCGAGTTCCCTGGGCACCGTGGCGACGAAGTTGCGCAGCATCCATATCGAGACGGGGAGTGCCTGCGCGGTGTAGACGAGCACCAGGCCGCTCAGGCTCTGCAGCAGGCCGAGCCGATTGAAGTCGAGGAACAGCGCGATGACGAGTGCCTGCGCGGGAATCATCTGCACGATCAAGAGCATGATCAGGTAGGAGGCCCGGAACCGGAACCGGAACCGGGCCACCGCGACCGAGGCGAGCAGCGAGACCAGCGAGGCCAGGACGACGGTCGTGATCGTGACGGCGAGGCTGTTGCGGAAGAACAGCCAGACCGATCCGATGCCGGACGCCTGGCCACTCATCACCTGGGTGAAATTGCCGAGGGTGGGGTGGGCTGGCAGCAAGTGCGGCGTCAGCGAGTAAATCTCCTGGGACGGCTTGAAGGCCGTGGAGATCATCCAGAAGATCGGGAACAGCGTGAGCAGGGCGACCAGCAGCCCGGAGGCGTTGAGGGCCGTTGTTCTGGTTCTTCTGGCCGCTGCAGGGCTGATCCGTAGCCGGGGGACGGTGCGCGCCGGTGCGGTCATGTCAGTGCCCCCTGCCGGACCGATGCCCGTACGTAGCCGACCGTGACAACGAGCAGGATGATCGTGAGGATCAGCGCCAGCGCGCCGCCCAGCCCGTAACTGGGCGGGAAGGTGAACGCCTTGTCGTAGAGATAGAGCGACAGGTTGTACTCGTCGCGGTTGCCCAGGCCGCCGGTGAGCAGATAGGTCTGCGTGAAAACGTTGAAATCCCAGATCAACGACAAGAGCAGCAGGACCAGGAAGATCGGCTTGAGTAGCGGGAACGTGATCTTACGGAACCCCTGCCAGGCCCCGGCGCCATCCACCCTGGCCGCCTCGTGCAACTCGGCGGGGATCGTCTTGAGCCCGGCGAGCACGCTTACCGCGATGAACGGGAACGCCGTCCACACGACCAGGATGACGGCCACCGTGTAGGCGGGCAGTGCGCCCGAGGTGGTCCAGTTGAAGCCCGCCCAGTCCGTGCTGCCCACCAGCCAGCGCGGCATCCTGGCCAGCGCCCAGTCCACCAGGCCACCGTCGGGGTTGAACATCCAGTAGAACACGACGGTTCCGGAGACCGGGGGCGTGGCCCAGGCGAGCAGGGCGGCGGTGCTCACGAACACCGACATGAACCGGCCGAGCTTGTGCAGCAGGAGTCCCACCAGCGTCCCGGTGACCAGGGTGAGGGTGACCGCCGCGGCGGCGAAAAGCAACGTGATCCGCAGCGAGAGCCAGAACTCGGGATCGGCGAAGGTCGTCGAGAAATTGCCGAGCCCCACCCACTGCACCGGCGCTGCGCCGTCGGTCTGCGGCAGGCCGTAGTTCTGGAACGAGTAGAGCGCCACCTGGATCACCGGCCAGATCAGGACCAGGCCGATCGCCGCCATGGACGGCAGCAGGAGCAGGTACGGCGCCAGGCGGTGGCGGCGGACCAGTGCGCCGAGACGGGGTGCGCGGGTCCGGCTGCCCAGGGGCGCGCGGGGGGCGCTCGCTGCATCCGCGCCCGGCCGGTGCGCGGCGGTATCCACCATGAGTCGGGGCACTCTCCTCGTGGGGCGTCCCGGCCGGAGGCCACCGGGGGGGTGGCGGTCCCCGGCCGGGACGGCTCGGGGCGATCAGCCGGTCAGCGATCCGGTGTTGAGGACGTTCTGCAGTTGGGTGTTGGCCTTGCTCACGGTGGCGCTGAAGTTCGCGCCCTGCATGAGGGCCTTCATCATGGTCGGGATGATCGCGTCGGTCGCGTCGGCGGTCGCCCAGTTCTTCGAGTTGAGCGGTGAGATCTGGGTGTACGCGGCGGCCTTGGCGAATCCTGCCATGACCGGGTTGCCGGCGTAGGCGCCGCCGCTGAGCTTCGAAGTGAACTCGGGGAAGAAGCCCTGCGCGTTGGCGAACGTGGTGGCCTGGGTGGGGCTGTCCATCACGGACATCAGGTCCCAGTCGGCCTGGGTGTACTTGCTCTTCACCCAGACGCCCAGGTCCGAGCCGCCCGAGAAGGCCGGGGCGGGGGCCGGGCCGTTTTCGCTCGGGATGGGGAACGAGGCCCAGTCAGCCGCGTACTTCTTGCTGACCGCGGTCAGTTCCGACTGCGCCCAGGGGCCGTCGACGTACATGTCGAGCTTGCCCAGGGCGAAGTCCTCGTTGGCGCCGCCGGAGGTGGCCCCGGGGGCGCCGAGTTCAGTCTGGCCGACGTACTTCGACGGCGACAGGTGCTGGCTGAGGTACAGGTCAGCGTAGAACTTGATGCCCGCCTCGGCCTGCGGCGTGGTCAGCGCGCCGGCCCATTTGCCGTTGCGCTGCGTGGCCACCTGGCCGCCGGCGCCCCAGATGTAGCTGACGATGGCGTTGGTGTAGTTGCTCGGCGCGCCCAGTCCGTAGCTGCCCGGGTAGGCCTTCATCAGCGCCTTCGCATCGGCGACCAACTGCGCCCAGGTGGTCGGCGGCGAACTGATGCCTGCCTTGGCGAACTGGTCCTTGCGGTACCAGATGCCGCGCACGCCGCCGAACCACGGCACCGCGTAGACGTTGCCGCTTACCGTGTCGTTAGCCAGGTTGCCCGGGATGATGCCGGAGCCGTTGGACCACCCGTGCACGTTGCTGGTGATGTTGGCCAGCGCGCCCTGCGTGGCTATCCCTGGCGTGTCGGTGTTGCCCAGCTCGGTGATGTCAGGGCCGCCCTTTCCGCTGGTCAGGGCGTTGGTCCAGTCGGTCACGCGATTGCCCCAGGGGATCCAGTCGACCACGACCTTGGTGTTCTTGTACTGGGGGAACTGCGTGTGGAATTGTGCGACGACCCCGTTCATCCAGGTCACCTGGGAGGGTACGGATGGGCCCATCCGCCATACGGTGAGTTTCGCTGGCGCCGCTGCCGCGGACGTTCCGCCGCCGCCGGCGCTCGAGCCACAACCCGCCGCGGCCCCGGCGAGTGCGACGACCGCGCCGATCGCGGCGGCCGATCTGGTGAAGTTCACTGGTGGATCTCCTTTCCCGGCTTCGTTCCTCGTGTCCGGGGCGCCGCGTCCTGGGGATGGACGCCTCCGGCACTGCTGTCCGGCCTGCCTGCCTGGTCGGGGGCGTCGAGGCGGCACCGCCTCGGCGGGATTTATGTCAGTGAAACTAACAGGAAAGTTTCCTATCAGATAGAGTCTGTTGCCAGATTGAGACAGAATTTGTCCCAGGCAGGTCGGCACCAGGCCAAGGCCGCAGGTCATGCACAAGGACCTGGCCGCCTGGTGGCGGCGCGTGACACGATCACCAGGAAGGGGGGCGGCATGGAGCGACGGCCCGGCACGCCGAGGCTACTGCGGGAGCTGAACGACCGCGCGGCACTTGAGCTACTGCTCACCGGCGGCCCGATGACCAGGGCACAGGTGGGCGAGCAGACGGGGCTGTCCAAGGTCACCGCCTCGCAATTGCTGGCCCGGCTCGAGGAGCGTGGCCTGGTCGAGGCCGTGGGGGAGCAGGCGGGCGGCCCAGGCCCGAACGCCGCGCTGTATGCGGTCGTGCCGTCCACGGCCTACGTGGCCGGGCTGCATGTCGAGCACGACGAGGTCAGCGCGGGCGTGGCGGACGTCACCGGGCGGGTGGTGACCGAGGTCAGCGTGGACCCGAACGGTACCGGGAACCCGGTGGAACTGGTCCGCGGGGCGGTCGCCGCGGCCTGCGTCTCCGCGGGTGTCGAGCTGTCCAGTCTCCGGGCGCTCGTGATCGGCACACCGGGAGTTCTTGACCCGCACACCGGCGACCCGCGCCTGGCCGTCAACCTGCCCGCATGGCAGGAGGGCGTCCTTGAGGCGCTCCGCAGTGACCTGCGCAGGCCGGTCACGATCGAGAACGACGTCAACCTGGCGGCGATGGCCGAGCGAGCGGTGGGCGTGGCGCAGGGTGTCGATGATTTCGTGCTGATGTGGATCGGCGTGGGGCTCGGCCTGGCCACGGTGATCGGCGGCCGCCTGCACCGCGGCGTCGGCGGGGCGGCCGGCGAGATCGGTTACCTGCCGGTGCCCGGGGTTCCGCTGCCCCAGGACATCAGCCACCCCGCCACCGGCGCGTTCCAGTCCCTGGTGGGTGCGCAGGCGGTCGGGCCGCTCGCCGCGGAATACGGCTTCACCGGGTCCGCCGCGGCCGCCGTGCGCTCGGCCGTAGCCGCGGCCGACTCGGGCGACGAGCGCGGGCGTGCCTTCCTCGACGAACTGGCGGCCCGGGTGGCGACCGGGGTGGCAGCGGTCTGCGTGGTGCTCGATCCTGGGCTCGTCGTGCTCGGCGGCGAGGTCGGCCGGGCCGGCGGGACGGCCCTGACCGGGCGGGTCGCCGCCGAGGTCGGCCGGATCTGCCCGGCCCGCCCGCAGATCGTGCCCACGGGGGTCAGCGGCGGCCCGGTGCTGCGCGGCGCCATCCTCGCGGCGGTCGATCAGGCCCGCAAGGAACTGCTCGCCTCCGTGGCCGGTCCCTAGCTGCCCGCCGCCCGGTCACGCACCCTGCCGTCCCGGGTCGCCGGCGGACTCAACCTCCTGCACCGCTGCTTCGTCTTTGGCTGGCAATGGAAGGAGGCGGTGCTTGTGAACCAGCGCCCAAGGAGGCGATGTCGTGCTCCGCGACCAGCGAGGTGACCAGCGGGCTCAGGAACTTGAGCAGGTCCTCGCTGAGCGGGGCGACCGGCTGATGGCCATCGCGGTCGCGCTCAGCGGCAGCCGCGCGGACGCTGAGGACCTGTTGCAGGCGGCACTGGAGCGGCTGCTGCGGAACTGGTCGGGCGTCACCATCGACACCGAGGCGTACCTGCGGCGCACCCTGTACAACCTGGCCGCCGACGGGTGGCGGCGGCGGGGCGCGTGGCGGCGCAAGATCCCGTTGCTGCGGGCCGAGCACACGGCCGGGCTGGCCGCCCGGGGCGATGGCACGGCCGCGGTGGATCTGCGGGACCAGCTGGTGCGGCTGCTCATCCAGCTTCCGCCCCGGCAGCGGGCCGTCATCGTGCTCCGGTACTGGGAGCAGCTGAGCGAGGCCGAGGCGGCCGAGGTGCTCGGCTGCTCGGAGGGCACGGTCAAGTCGGCCGCGTCCCGTGGCCTGCGGCGGCTGCGGGACCTGTCTGACTCGTGGCCGGACGCGGGGGCCCGGCCGGCACAGGAACTGATCGATCTGGCGAAGGAGAAGCAATGAACGAGGATGTTGAGCAGATGGTGCGGGAGGGCCTGGACCGGCTTACCGAGGGCGCCCGGGCACCCGCCGGGCTGGCCGGCCGGGCGCGGCGGCACCGGAGCCGCCGGCGGCTCGCGGCGGGTTCCGCGATCGCGGGCGTGACC
>ODAK010007491.1_pt1 | contig 10962 bp, 13 predicted proteins | sample 1539591 | NCBI WGS metagenome assembly ODAK01 (sample SAMEA3539303, study PRJEB22396) | soil metagenome | biome: tundra; feature: field; material: soil | place: USA | collected 2010-05 | depth 0.15 m | reverse complement strand
CCGTACGCATGCGTGCGCAGGCGCCCCAGCGCTGACTGGAGCGAGCCGCGCCCGATGAGAATCAGATCGGCATTCTCTTCGCGGGCGTGTTCGGTGACGGTCGCCACGATGTCGCCAACGGCCACTCGCAGCGGCGCGTGCACTCCCGCGGACGCTTGCAGCGACACGATCTCGGTCTGCGCCGCCTGACGCACCTGCTCCTGGAGCGCTCGTTCGCGTTCGAGCGACGGCCAGTCCGTGATCGAACCGACCACGTGCAGCAGCTTGAGCGCCGCCCCGACATGCGTGCTGAAGTCGGCCGCCCACGTGAGCAGCGCGCCGCTTGCGGCACTGCCGTCCACGGCGCACAGAATAGTCTTGGGAAGCCCTCCGGCCCGCTGTTGCTCGGCGTGCGCCGCCGTCCACACCGGACACCTCGCATCGTGCAACACCTTCGAGGTGGCTGATCCGACGAGCAGACTGCGGAAGAGCCCGAGCCCGTGCGTGGGCATCATGATCAGGTCGACGCCGTGGCTGTGCGCGAAATCGGTGATGCGAAAGCCCGGGTCGCCTGCGTCGGCGATCCGCTCCACCGGCACGCCGGCGAGCTCGGTGATGAGCGCCTGATCCAGGCGGGATTGGAGCGCACCGGTCCAGTCGCTGACATCCTCACCCGCCCGCACGCCCATGCCGGCCGGCATGACCTCGAAGGTCGGCGGCACGACGCTCAAGACCGTGATGCTCGCACCGTACCGGCTGGCGAGGGCGCGCACAAAGGGCGCGACCTGCGACGCCTGTGCCGAGAAGTCGAATGGAAACAGAATGTGTTTGATCACGAATCAACTCCGCCGATCCAGGGCCGCCTTCACGCGTGCGGGAGTCATCGGCAATTGCAGGAGACGAACGCCAACCGCGTCGTGGAGGGCGTTGCCGATCACCGCCCCCATGCAGATGATCGCGGGCTCGCCGCCTGCCGACGGGGGCAGCGCCGGAGAATCAATGAGAATCGTTTCGATCTTCGGCAGCCATGAGAAGCGCGGAATCTGGTAGGTGTCGAAATTGCGGTCCGCGATTTCGCCGTGACTGAATTGGATTTCCTCGCTCAACGCATACCCCAGGCCCATCGTGATGCAGCCCTCGATCTGCATCCGTGCGCCTTCCGGATTCACGACGAGCCCCATGTCCTGCGCACAGACGACGCGCGTGACCTGGATGTGGCCCGTGGACGAATCGAGGGCCACCTCGGCAACGGTCGCGACGTAGGTGTGTGAATAGACGCCGCACGCAACCCCAACACCTCGTCCGCTGGGCGCCTTCAACGGACGCCATCCAAAGCGATCGGCCGCCGTCTGAAGCACGCGCCGCATCCGTTGGTCACTCAAGTTGTTCAAGCGGAATGTGAGCGGATCGAGACCCGCGTGTGACGCCATCAGATCGATCTGCAGCTCCCGCGCAAAGGTGTTGCTGTTGAAGGCCGGCGCCCGCCACGCGCCGACGCCAAACGGATGGTGTCCCGGCGCGGGATTCTGCCACCCACCATGAACGATCACGCGCTGATGCGGAATGTCGTACACCGGCTCGGCGCCCCCATCGCCCGCGCCGTAGACGTCGCCGTTCCAGAGGACGATATGTCCCGCCCCGTCAATCCCGGATTTGAGTTTCACGACGGCCGCGGGCCGGAAGGTGTCGTAGAAGAATTCTTCCGCCCGGTCCCAGGCCACCTGGACGGGCCGGCCGGTCGCCTTGGCCAGTCGCGCGGCCTCGATCGCTTGCGGGGCCATCGTCTTTCCGCCGAATCCCCCGCCGACAAAGGGGGTGATGATGCGCACGCGATCCGGCGGCACGCCGAGCGCCGTGGCGATTTGGTTCTTCACCATGAACGGTGCCTGCGTCGACGCCCAGATGGTGACCTTGCCGTTCTCCCACTGCGCCAACGCGGTGTGCGTCTCCATCGGCGCGTGCGCGACGTAGCCGTTGACATACGTCTGCTCAAAGACCGCGGAGGCCAGGTGTTCACCTTGCTCAACGGTGCCGGTCGACACGACCTGCTGGCCTGCCGGTGCGGCGTTGATCACGTGCTCGAAGATGTTCGCGTTGTCGAGCGCAGCGGCGCCGAAGGCGAATTCAGCGCCGATCAACGCCGCGGCCTTCGCGGCCTCGTCGGGTCGCTCGTGGAGCGCCGCGACGACGTCGCCGTCGCGGATGACGATGGCGTCTTTCACGTTGCCGACCGCCGTGGTGTCGATGCGAATGCGTGTCGCGTCGTGGGCTGGAGGACGCAAGAGCTTCGCGTACAGCATCCCCGGCAGCCGGACGTCAGCTGTGTAGATGGCGGTTCCCGTGACTTTGCTGATTCCATCGCGCCGTGGCGCGGATTGCCCGACAATCGTGAACGTGGACGCGTCCTTCAGGGGCGGCGGCCCCGACACGTGTCTCGTGATCACCTGGCCCGCCGCCAGGCTCGCGTAGGTGACCGCCCGGTCTGGATGCTGCGCATCGTGGATCGTTCCGTCTTTCACCACGAGCGAATCGAGCGGAATCTGTAGACGCTCGCTGGCCAACTCACGCAGGACCTCCCGCGCTTCGGCCGCCGCGCGTCTGAGCACGGGACCGAAGACCGGCAGGCTCATCGAGCCAAACGTCCCGAGATCCCACGGGCACAGATCGGTGTCGCCCATGACGATATCGATCGCACCGAGCGGCACGTCCAACTCTTCGCCCAACAGCTGGCTCAACGAGGTCATATTGCCCTGCCCCATCTCGATCTTTCCGACAAAGCAGGTCACCCGGCCGTCGCCGCCGATCCGCAGGTAGGCATTGAAGTCGGTCGGATAGTCCAGCCGAGGCATTTGACCCCGGCCGTGGAACGCCCACAGCGGATCGACCCGACACGCGACCACGATGCCGGTCCCGAGTTTCAGGAAGTCGCGGCGCTTCACGACCGTTCACCCTGGCCGCGCGCAACGCTCTGGATCGCGGCGACAATCCGCGTGTGCGCCCCGCAGCGACACAGATTGCGGTCCATGGAATCGATGATCTCGATCGTGCTCGGATTCGGCGTCTTCAAGAGGAGGGCGTACGCGGCCATCAGCATGCCTGGGGTGCAGAAGCCGCATTGAAACGCCGCGCGATCGATGAACGCTCGCTGAAGGGGATGGAGCCTATCGGCCTGACCGAGTCCTTCGATCGTCCGAACATTCTGGCCTGCAACCGCACTCATGGGAAGTTGACACGAGCGCACGGCTTGCGTGTTGACCAAGACCGTGCACGCGCCGCAGAGCGCGCGCCCGCAGCCAAACTTCGTTCCAGTGAGTCCAAGCTCCGTGCGAAGGACCCACAGGAGGCGTCGATCCTCGTCGACGCTCACGCGCTGCGGCTGCCCGTTCAGCGTGAACGCGATCGCCCGCATGATGGCCATCTCCACAGTCGGTGCCGTGGTCCGCAGACCGTCCGCCGAGACCCCTCGTCAGGATGACGACAATCCGGCAGACATGCGCGAATTCTCCGCGCCTATTGCACCGACGCTGACACTGGTGCATTGGACATGCCGTCGCGGTCGGTCGGACCTCCGTCTGCGGCTGAGGCTTCGGATATTGGCAACGTTCATGCTCGCTGGTGCAGGAGGCCGGCAGTCGGCCCAACAGCGCCTATCGAGAAAGACTTATGCGCAAACAATCTCTCTTCTTCGCTCTGATGGCATCACTCGCGTTCGTCGTGACGTTGTGGCCAGCGACGGCTCAGGCCCAGAGACGGCGCGCTCCGGCCAGACGCGGAGCCGTCGTGTTTGTCGGCGGGTATTTCTACGACCCGTTCTATGGACCGTATCCGTGGTGGCCGCCGGACGCATATCCGTATCGCTATTACCCTATGTTTGATGATCGCGCTGAGGTTCGCGTGCTCGTCACGCCGAAAGAGGCGGCCGTGTACATCGATGGCTACTACGCGGGCGTCGTGGACGACTTCGATGGGTTCTTTCAGCGACTGCCGATGACGCCCGGGCCGCACGAGATTGCCGTCTATCTCGCAGGGTACCGCACCCTCCGTCAGCAACTCTATCTCGGACCCAACTCCACGTACTCGTTGCGATCCACGATGGAGCGTCTCGCACCGGGCGAGACCGGCGAGCCGCCGACGGTGGCGCCACCGGTACCGCCGCCCCCAGCCGGCACGTCACGCCTCCCGCGCACGCCATACGCGGGGCCGACGCCGCCGCCCGCCGGCACGCCTGAAGCGACAGCATTCGGCACGCTGGCGATCCGCGTGCAGCCGTCCGGCGCTGACGTGACGATCGATGGCGAGTCCTGGCGTGGATCAGCGCCTGGCGATCGGTTGCTCGTGCACGTGGCAGACGGGATGCACCACGTCGACATCACAAAGAACGGATTCCGGAAGTTCTCGGCCGATGTCCAAGTGCGGGGAGGGGAGACAACGCCGATCAACGTGAGCCTGTCCCCCGAGGGAACGGACTGAGGAGGAGCCAACATGGCGCCGGATTTGACCACCACGAATGTCTTGCTCGGAATCATGGCCGCCGTCAGCGTGCTGGAAGCCCTGGCCGTTGTCGGCGTGTTCCTCGCGGCCTTTCTCGTTTATCGTCGCGTGATGCAGGTTGTCGGCAGCATCGAAGAACGGCAGGTCGCCCCGGCGGTCGCCCGCGTCAACGCCATTCTGGACGACGTCAAGGGTGTGACCTCCACCGTCAGGCAGGAAACCGGGCGCATTGACCGACTGCTCGACTGGATCCTCGACGCCATTGGCCGCAGACGGCGTCGCGCGAGTCAAGACCCTTCGCCGCGGGTCATGTGAGAGGCGAACGGCCGGATGTTCACTTGGCAATCCGGAGTCGCGCCAGGTATCGATGACAGTCTACGCACCTGAGTGTGACCGCGATGTACGCCTGCGGTGTCTTCTCTAAGTCACGCTGCGCGGCTGCCCGGTGAAGATCCTGGACCGCCCGTACGAAGGCCGAGCTGTGCCGGGCGTACTCCGGGTACTTCAAGACCATCCACCTGGGATCGTTCGTGAGTTGCTCCAACTCTCGACTGTGGGTTTCCAGACTGACCCAATCGCTTGTCACGACGGCCTCGAGGATCTTCTGAGCGTGGGTCAGCTTCTCGCGCATGACTTGATTCACCTCGGGGCCCTGGCTCGAGCTTGCTGCGAGACCAAGGAGAGCCGAGAGCGCGACAACGATGTGCCATTTCCTGTTCATGCAAGCCCCCGCATTTGACCGCTACTCCTTGCTGTGGATCTCGTGGACGAAATGGGCACGAGCCTCGACCTCGGCCAGCTTCGCCGCGGCGTACACCGACGCGTCGGTCAACACGCGTTTCGCTTCGCTTTTCGGCAGCGCGTGCAACATGCTCGAATCAAGGCCTCGCGACCGTAGAAACTCCTCGATCAGCGCCTTCTCCAACTGTCCCTCGGGATCCTCCATGGCACGAGCGCCAGGTTCTTTCGCCGTCATGGTTCTCCCCTCCACCGACCTCCTTACGCAACTTGGTCGCCAGATCGCAAGCGCCAGGACGGACCAAAGGAGCACGGCCCGAGGTGGATCGACGAAAAGCCGACAGCCGACATGAAATCGCTTACGAGCTTCCGGCGACGTACCGGTCACCCTCTTGCACCTGAGCCCCGTATGACGTCCATCGATCTCACGACCACGTATCTCGGGCTGCCCCTTGCCAATCCCTTCATGACCGGGGCCTCGCCGCTCGCGGATCACCTGGACACCGTCAGGCGGCTCGAGGACGCAGGCTGCGCGGCGATCGTGCTGCACTCGCTCTTCGAAGAGCAGATTACGCAGGCCGAATCAGGCAGGATTCATCAGATGGATCCGCTCGATTCCCAGTTCGCGACCGTCATGTCCTATTTCCCACAGCCGGAGCGCTACCCACTCAGCCCGGACGCGTATCTGGAGCACCTGCGTCAGGTCAAGAGCGCGGTCGAAATGCCCGTGATTGGATCGATCAACGGGACGACGCCGGCTGTGTGGCTGAAGTTCGCTCGACTGATCGAACAGGCGGGCGCCGATGCGATCGAGCTCAATATGTACGAGGTCGTCACCGAACCGGATCAGTCCGCCCTTGTTATTGAGGACAGCCTGCGCCAGGTGGTTCAGGATCTGAAGAGCGAGCTCAAGATCCCGGTTGCGGTCAAGCTCTCTCCCTTCTTCACCGCATTCAGCAATGTGGCGCGTGAGCTCGACCGGGCCGGCGCCGACGGGCTCGTGCTGTTCAATCGATTCCTCCAGCCGGACATCGACATTCGGCATCTGGCGGTCTGGCCACGTCTGGAGCTGTCCGACAGCGCCGAGCTCCTGTTACGACTCCGGTGGCTCGCCATCCTGCACGGCCGGCTGCGCTGTTCGCTCGCCGTGACCGGTGGCGTGGCGACCCCAAACGACGGCATCAAAGCCATTCTTGCGGGAGCACATGCCGTGCAGATGGTCTCCGCGGTTCTGCGCCACGGGCCTTCCTACTTCACATCGATGCGTGAAGAGCTTCGACGCTGGATGGAATCTCTCGAATTCGCTCGTGTGGATGACATCCGGGGGCGGCTCAGTCTCGCCAGTACCGAGAAGCCAAGCGAGTTCGAGCGCGCCCACTACATTCGCACGCTGAGCGGATGGAGTTCGTGGCTCGGGTATCAGGCCTACCTTCGCTCGCACAAAGACGACGAGTCGAAGCCGCCGTCCTGAGCGCGCGGGTTGACACTGCCCCGTGGGAGCCTAGCTCGCGCGCCCTAACCGGTGCCGGATTTCCGGCACAAGGCCTTGGCACAAGGTCCCCGTCGGTCTATTGAACACTTGTGTTGCTCGGTAATCGCAGAACGTCGACTCGCGGCCGGCCCTTTGCAGAGCTGGTTGACGTGACGTCTGATACGCCGACAACAGCTCTGGACATCGCTCAAACGGTGTTCGAGGCGAAACCCGGCCGCACCTTCGATCGTGCGGTACAGGAATTCGTGCACGTGCTCCGAACCGTCCCTGACGGCGCGCCGGTCGAGATTTCAGGCGGCACGATTCAGGTATTTCAACATTTGGCAGAACGCGTGATCGAGCAGATCGAGCAGCGCCTCACCGGCGGTCACCGGCAGTCGGTCCGGGAGAATCTCGCGCAAGCGGTGTCCGGCATCCGCCACGCGGTCGAAGAGATCGGCCGTTGGCAACGTCGCTGCGCGGCTCGCTGATAGCTGATATCTGTCCGCGTTCGCGTGAACCCGCCGTCGTGCCGGCGGAGTGGCGCCGAATTCCCGTCAAATCAGACCTTCCCGACGCGTGAGACCCTCGTTCAATGGCCATTTTCGAATGGGCCGGTTGGGCACGCGACGTGCGGTACGCGGGGAAGTGGAGGCATGTATGACGCGGAGTTCCACATTGGCGATCGGTTCGTTCGTGGTGAGCCTGATCGCCGGCGTCCCATTCGCTTCCGGGCAGACGCCCCCAGGCAATAAGTGGAGTCACGGCACGACGCTGGAGGTGTCCACGGGCGCAGCGATGACCTCGCAGGACACTCGCGGAACGCTCGGCGGGGCCTTCGGATGGGAAATCAACCATTGGGTCGAAGTGGAGGGGAGCGGCACCTGGCTCGTCGCACGGCAAGGCGACGAGGCGTTCGCCGCTGAACTGAAAGCGTTGGCGAATCTCACGCGGCCGAACACCGTCGTCCCGTTCCTGGGAGCCGGGGTGGGGTTCTACCATGCCTCGTTCGATACCACGCGTAGCGCCATTCCTGACTTCTATCAACGGCGCATGTCGGGCCCGCCCTTTGGCATGCTGGTCACGTTCAATGACCCCTCGTTTGTCTTTGCTGGCGGAGTCAACATCTTCACGGGCCAACACTTTTCGATTCGGCCCGATATCAGCGTCAGACTGGTCACCAGGGCATCCGACACGTATGCGGTGCCCATGGCGACCGTGCACATCACGTATCACTTCGAGGTGCATGATGTCGTCCGGTAAGCGGTTCGCCATCTACCTCATCGCACTTGCCGGCGTCCTCGCCGCCGCCGGCTTTGTCTCGGCATCGGACGAGGCGAAGACCGGTGAAGGCGCGGCGCTGCGCGTTCAGATCATCGGGCGTGCCGGCACGACCGAAGGCACGTGCGTCCTCGTCCACCAAGAACGGCGCGAACATGACGTGGTCTACTACTTCCTGACATCGTCGCACCTGTTCGACGCCGGAGCGCTCGGGGAATCGCGAACGGTCTCGCTTCGTATACGAGTCATCGTCGACGACGCCACGGTCATCGAAACCAGCGGCGACAACGTGTTGTTCCCAGGTGGAATCGAAGAAGGTCTCGGCCTCGCCATCGTCAAGGCCGTCTCCACCAATACAAGCCTGGCTCCCACGCCCGTGGCGATGGACCCACCGGACGCTGGCGGTGTGTTTGTCATCTGGCGCCATCAAGGTGACGGCTCAAAGACGATGTTGACCGAGCGCGTGCGCTTTCGATCGACGAGGCTCGTGGTCGGCGATCACGCCCCTGCGGACGCGAACGGTTTCCTCGGCTCACCGGCAGCTGTCGAAGGGGGCGTGTTCGGCGTGGTGAGCGAGGTCGGGTCCGGCGGTGCGCCGGTCATCGCGCTTGTATCAGCGGCGCGTGGATTCCTCGCCCGTGCCATTCCTGGGTGGACGCCAACCGCGTCGACGACTCCAGGATTCAGGCTCGAGCAACGGCTCGTTCAAGGCCCGTTGTTGCAGGTCGCGTGTGACGCCCTGAAGGCTGGAGAGATCGAGGTCCCGATTTCACTCGCTCCCCGCGAGACCGCGGTGTGGGCGACAGCCGACTTCACCGACCCGCGCGCGCTACGCCTTGGGGACATCACGGTGCTGAGCCTTCAAGATGAGCTCGTGAAGCTCCGTTTCACGATGATGGGCGTGCAGCCTCCGCCATTTCCCGCCCCGTGTCCGCAGGGTCAGGCCCTCGTCACGATCGGCGTGAACGTCGTCGTCTTGCCGCGTCGATAGACATGACGAATCGTGCCGCGCGCGTGAACCGCGCGCGGTTGGCCGACGCTCGCTAACCGGAGATTACGATGCGGCAACCCGATGGTGTGTCGTTCGACGGCCTACCTTGACCGGCCGGTCAACGCCACGCCCGAGCAGCTCGAGCAGGTCTGAAACCGTCACAATCCCCACGAGACGCTTTCCATCGTTCACCGGGATGCATCCGATCGTTCGGCCACGCATGAGATTCGCCACCTTGCGAACCGGTGCTGTTGGCTCGATCGTCACCACATCGGTCGTCATCAGGTCAGCCACGTTGGAGCGCGCACGGATGCTCGCGCCGTTGCGGCCGCCGGCGTCTCGATCGGACAGGACACCCACGACGTCGGACCCCGCGGTCACGACCAAGTGGTGAATGCCTTTGCGTCGCATCAGGTCCCAGGCAGCGACGGCCGGCATGGTCGGCCGTACCGTCTGCACGCCTTGGGTCATCACTTCTGCAACCCTCATGGTTCCCTCCAAGCCGCCGTGCGTCGCCCGCGCCGGTTATTGGCCAAGATCGGCTCGCGCGTACGCACCATTTTGGGTGCGCCTGAGAAACCGGCCCCCCACGAGCGTCTCGAGGAGCGCATCGCAGGTCACGGCATCCAGACCCCACAGTCGCTGGACTTGCTTCTTGGTCAGGTGAAGACCAGGGATTTCGCTGTACTCGCCACGGATGATTTGGAGCCAGTCCGCGGCCGTCGTCTGAACTGCGTCCATCTCTGTTGTCTTTTGCACACCTTCCCCTTTGCCCAGACTGTCAGCAACCCGCGTACCACCTCAGCTTGCGCGACAACGCCTCGACGCAAGTCTCGATATGACACAATGTAACGGGGAGTTTTCCAGAGGGGCGCGGAATTTCTCGCGTGCGGGGGACCATACGATGACTGGACTCACTACTGCCTACGTCGTCGCGATCGCCACGTTACTGTTTTGTGGGATCAGCGCGCTCACGCTCGTCAACACGGTCAGACAGTTCGATCCGCCGGAAACTCGCGAGTTGCCGGAAAAGGCTCACGACAAAACGGCGGTGTAACCACCGCACCTAGAGCCCTGACGGGAACGTCTCGGCCACCTCTCCGGCTTCCCATCCTGCCGTTCGCTCCAACGGTTCGACGGCTCGCGTCTCATCAACGTGAATGACGAAATCAAACTGCTCCGGCAGCCGCGCACGGAAGTAGTGGCTTTGCCGTTCGGTCTGCGGCGCGTAGATCACGCCAATCGCGCGCTCGAGGCGCGGCGCCAAGAGCGCGGACGCCAGCGCTGGAACGCTCCGCAGGGGGAGCAAGAAGCGGTGGAGGCCCGTTTCGTGGAAAAGTCGTTCGTAGCTTCCAGCCAGCGCCGGCCGCACGTCCTTCCGTTCCGCGGGACCATCCCATTCGGACGCCGCGGTCACCGTCCCCGTGTAGGTGGTGAATCCGACGAGTACGGCGTCGGCGCCGAAATGCTCCCGGACGAGCTGCCCGACGTTCAGCTCGCCGTGTTCGCTCATCTCCGTTGCGCGGGCATCGCCAAGATGTGAATTGTGCGCCCACAACACAAGGCGGGCACCAGGCTTCGAGCGTTCGAGAAACGACAGGAGCTCTTGGACCGTTTCCGCCATATGACGATCGCGCAGGTTCCACGATTCGGCGCGTTCTCGGAACATGGCCCGGTAGTACTCTTCCGCGTTTCGCACGAGCCTGGCATTCTGCTCTGCGTAGAAAAAGTCGTCAGCGGCCACTCGTCCATCCCGGCTCGCGTAATCGGCCCGCCGGCGGTGCAGCTCGAGCAGCTCGGTCACGACCTCGCGTTCGCACGTGGGACTCAGGCCAAACGCCGCGGCGTAGCCGTACTCCTGCATCTCGGCGCCGAACTGGTCGAAGCACCCGTAGCGCGCCCGCGCGCGGCGCGCGGCCTGCGGGTCGACCTTGGCGAGGTACGCGAGCACGGCTTCCATGGACGCGCGGAGGCTGTAGAGGTCGAGTCCGTAGAAGCCCGCACGTCGATC
>ODAK010007489.1_pt1 | contig 10964 bp, 9 predicted proteins | sample 1539591 | NCBI WGS metagenome assembly ODAK01 (sample SAMEA3539303, study PRJEB22396) | soil metagenome | biome: tundra; feature: field; material: soil | place: USA | collected 2010-05 | depth 0.15 m | reverse complement strand
GCCCGTGGTGCAAAACACACTTTGATAACACGGCATGAGACTTAACCTAGTATTACTACCAGATGCACACCTCAGAGCGTGTTATCAAAATCGGCTGGGTGGCACAGGCCACTGGCCTGTGCTGTCCGGCGACCCGCCGGACGGAATGGGAAGCGGCAAACGCTCCGGAGTTGGCAGCGTTTCGCAAGGAGGCTGCCTCACCATTCCGGTCGGCGGGTCGCCGACCGGAACAGGCGAGTCGCCCGTTCCACCCATTTTGAAAACACGCCCTAATCCTTATCATCATCGTAATCGCAATCGTAATCTGTTCGGCCCAGCGATTAAGATTAAGAACAGGATTACGATTGCGACGAAAAGAGCCTGTGTGAAAAACAAAATGTCGAAAAAACCAACGCTCACAAATTGAATATGACGCATTTTTATTTTCGGCGAGGAGGATTTTGAACCCCTTTTTTGAATGAAAATTTCATTTTTGGTTGTTTTTCACACAGGCTCAAAACGGCGGAAACAAAATTCATGTGCCTTTGTGGCTGTTCATGGTTAAATTTTTCACGTGACCATCATCACCGATGAACATTGCACCGGCTACGCGCGCGCCGGCCATCCCGAACGCCCGCAACGGATCACGACCACCGTCGAACGGCTGAAAAGCCAGACGGAACTGGTCTTGAACTGGGTGACGCCAACCACCGTGGCCGATGAACAAATCCTCCGCGCCCACAAGCCGGAAATGCTCGCGCGCCTCGCCTCGCCGGAAGATTTCGACGCCGACACACCTTTCTTTGAAAACATTTCCGGCTACGCCCGCACCTCCGTCGCCGCCGCGCTCGACGCGCTGAAACTGGCCCGTGCCGGGGAAAATGTTTTCAGTCTCATGCGCCCGCCGGGCCATCACGCCACGCGCGAAAAATCCATGGGCTTCTGCTATCTTAACAACATCGCCATTGCCGCGCTCGACGCGGCGGCCACCGGCTCGAAGCGCATCGCCGTTTTTGATTTCGATGTGCATCACGGCAACGGCACGGAAGACATTTTGTTGAACCGGCCCGGCATCGAATTTTTTTCCGTGCATCAGCATCCGGCGTATCCGAACACCGGCGCGGAAAATCGCGGGCGCAACTGTTTCAATTATCCGGTCGGCCCCGGCACGCCGCGCCTGACGTATCGCGCCAAGCTTGCGCACGCCTTGGACGACCTGCGGAGTTTCCGGCCTGACCTCGTCGCGGTATCCGCCGGGTTCGACGCCTACCTGCGGGACCCGCTGGCCGACGGCTCGCTGCTGGCGGAAGATTTTCACTGGCTCGGCCAGACGCTGCGCGCGTTGAACGTCCCGCTGTTCACCCTGCTCGAAGGCGGTTACAGCCGCGACCTGCCGGAACTGATTCTGGCGTATCTCAAGGGCGCGGAAGGAAAGTGAAGTGTGTGGCGTGCGCGAACCGCCAGGGGCTAGGCCCGTTTTAAAATTTCAAAGCGGCAGGCGGCTCATGCCGGAGACGATGCTTTGATGGTCGCGCAGGCGTTCGGCCCAGCGGTTCATGTGGTCAACGGACAGGTCCAGCAAAGCCAGCGCCTCCTTGAATTCGTCACGTTCCAGCACCTTCGGATATTCCTCGCTGTGGCTGATGAGATTGCCCAGCGTGACACAGGCGGCGATGCGCTCGAAGCCCTGCGCGGCCTTCGGCTCGTGGTGATACCGCACGGCGACGGCGAGTTGGGCGGGCAGTTTCCAACGCTCCAGCAGCGCCGCCCCCACTTCGGGATGCGTGCAGCCAAAGACCGTTTTTTCCCGCTCCAAGGAAGCGGCATCCGTTGACGCGTGGAACAAACCGGCGGACGCCGGCGACTGCTCCTGGCCCAAAATCACCTTGCCGATGTCGTGCAACAGGCCGGCGGTGAAGAGCAGATTGCCATCCACACTGGCGGATTCCGCGACGAATTTGGCGTTGAAGGCCGTGGTGATGCTGTGCCGCCAGAGCTTGGCGGCATCCACGCCGGCCGGTGATGGCGACGGAAAACAGTTGCTGCCATTGATCATGGCCACCAAGAGATAGACCGCTTGATACCCAACGCGGCTGACGGCCTCTGCGACCGAAACCACCTTGGTGTCCTGGCCAAAAAAGGCGCTGTTACAAATCTGGAGCAGCTTGGAGGTCAGCGCCGGATCAAAGGCGATGATCTCCACCACCTCGTCGAAGTTCGTGTCCACGTCGCTCAACTTGGGCAGCAGCCTGGGCAGCAGCGTCGGGGAAAGCGGCAGCACCTCGACCTTGGCCAAAAGGGTTCGGATTTTATCCATGTGGTTTTGCGCCGGAGCGCCTACCCGAAATTTTCAGGCATAAGCTGGCGTTTTTCAATGTTTAAACCGAGATTTTTCATCCGGCACCACCCAGCCGGGGCCGGCATTCCACCGGATTTTTCCCGTTTTGGTTTTAGTTTTTTTGCCGCTGGCCGATAGCAGACTGTCAGAATCCGTCCCGGCACAAACGGCGGGTTCCAACCATATTGAATCATGAGCGACCGCAGCAGGCTGTTGAAACTGGCCGGCCATTTGCAGGCGGAGATCCGCGCCGCCAAGGCCGGCGACTCGCAGGGCCAGTTCCCCATTTTGGATCTGATCGGCAATCTCCGCGACGAGGCCGGTGGCGAATTGCCCGCGCTGGTGACGCTTTGCGCCGAAGCCTGGGAACGCGTGGTGCGAATTGTGGAATCCGGCCAGCCGTTCAGGGCGGATGATATTTCCTGGCTGCATGAACTTCTCGCGCAGGTGCAAACGCTGGCCGGCTCGCCAGAAAATATTCCCTCCACCGCCCCCGTCGTGCCCGCCGCCATCATTGAACTCCAAAAACCTGAAGCGGCACCGAAGCCGGATTTGATGACGGAAGAAGCGCCGCTGAACCTGAACCTCGCGGACGATGCGGAGCTGCTGCGCGAATTCATGGCCGAATCGCGCGAGCATCTGGACAACATCGAGCAGGGCGTGCTGGTGCTGGAAAATTCGCCGGACAACGCCGAGGTGCTCAACACGATTTTCCGCGCATTTCACACGTTCAAGGGCGGCGCGGGCTTCTTGAATTTGATTCCCATCAACCGGCTCGCGCATGTGCTGGAATCGCTGCTCGATCTGGCGCGACAAGGCAAGCTGGCCATTGACGCGACGGTGATCGAGCTGATTTTGCGCGGGCGCGACGTGCTGAAACAATTTCTGGATGAAATCGAAGGCCAGCTTGCCGGCACGCGCCCGGTGAAACCCATCACCATTCCCACCGCGTTGTTGAAAGCCGAGGCGCAACAGGTCATGGAAGGCAAACACCACGCGCAAGACAAGCCGGTGGCGGGTGCTGTGCCCGCCGAAGCCGCGCCGGTGGAAAACATTTCTTCCGGCAACGCCGCCGTGGATGCCGCCGTGGAATCCGCGCGCACCGATCTGCCGGCGCAAGCCGCGATGGTGAAGGTGGACACCGGCAAACTGGACGGACTGCTCGACCTCGTCGGCGAAATGGTCATCGCCCAGTCGCTCGTCGGCCAGAACATCAGCGAACTGGCCGGCATGAACCCGCAGGCGGTGCGCAACATCACGCAACTCGGCCGCATCACCAAGGAATTGCAGCGCGTCAGCATGGCTTTGCGCATGGTGCCCATCCGGGGCGTCTTCCAAAAAATGTCCCGCGTGATCCGCGACATCGGCGCGAAACAGCGGAAGAAAGTGAATTTTATCACCACCGGCGAGGACACGGAACTGGACCGCACGGTGGTCGAGGAACTGAACGACCCGCTGCTGCACATGATTCGCAATTCGATGGATCACGGCATTGAGCTGCCGGAAAAACGCGAGGCGGCGGGCAAGCCGGCCACCGGCACGTTGAACCTGCGCGCCTATCACCAGGGCGGCAACATTGTCGTGGAAATCGAGGATGACGGCGCGGGCTTGAACAAGGAAAAAATCTTGAAGAAGGCCGTCGAGCGCGGGCTGGCCAAGGAAGGTGCGCCGCTGACCGACGAGGAAATTTTTCATTTTATTTTCGCCGCCGGTTTTTCGACGGCGGACAAGGTCACCGACCTTTCCGGCCGGGGCGTGGGCCTGGACGTGATGCGCCGCAACATCGAACGGCTGCGCGGACGTGTGGAAATTTCCTCGACACCCGGCCAGGGCACCAAATTCCAAATCAGCCTGCCGCTGACGCTGGCGATCATTGACGGGTTCATCGTCAAGGTCGGCGAGGAGCGCTACATTTTGCCGACGCTGTCGGTGCGCGAATCTTTCCGCCCGCAGCCGGGCATGGTGTCGCGGGTGCAGAACCGCGCGGAGGTCGTGAACGTGCGGGGCCGGATCATTCCGCTGCTCCGGCTGAACGATTTGTTTGGCATCTCCAGCACCTCGCGCGAGACGACTGACGGCATCGTGGTGGTGGTGGAAGCCGGCACGGATTTGCGCTGTCTGCTGGTGGACGGGCTGCTGCACAAACAGGAAGTGGTCATCAAAAATTTGAACGACATGCTGGTGCATAAAAACCGGCTGCTCGCGGGCGCGGCGATTCTGGGCGACGGTCTGGTGGGCTTGATTTTAGACGTGAACGCGCTGGTGCATCTGGAAACGCAGCCGCAAGTCACACGGACGGCGTGAGCCTTTTCACCGCCGAACCGGCCGGCAACTTTCAAAGCAAGGCGGACGGTGGCATCTGCGCGTCCATGCGAGGATTGGCACTGCGAACCGCCGACAACAAACCGCAATTCACCGGCAGCACGGCGGGCGTCCGGCAATTAGATTATCGCCGCATGAACCATTGGAATTTCACCGCCGAGCGGCGTCAATCACCGCACGCGGAGGGTTTGACTTGCGCGCGGGAAAGCTTATTTTGTCATCGTTGTGACAACTATTGGACAGCCTGTCGCCACGGTGCGGCTCGATGAATTGCCGCCGCGCGTCTGCGCCGTCGTGCGCAGCATCGCCACCGACGACGAGGACACCAACCGCCTGAAGACCCTCGGCGTCTGTGTGGGCCGCCGCGTGGAGCTTGTGCGCGCTGGCAATCCGCTCATCCTGAAAATCTTTGGCTCGCGGCTGGGAATCTCCGCCGAGTTGGCCATGCGCGTGCGCGTGGAAGTCTGCCAGCCCGGCCACTGCGCCATGCGCGAAAACGAAGGCGCATGAGCGCGGCTCACGAATCTCCGGCTGCGGCCCTCGACGCGTCGCCTCACCACCACGCGTTCACGCTCGCGCTCGTCGGCAATCCCAACGCCGGCAAAACCACATTGTTCAACGCGCTCACCGGCTTGCGCGCCAAGACGGCGAATTTTCCCGGCACCACGGTCGAGCGCAAAGTCGGACGGCTGCATTTGAATCACCGGCAGATTGTCGTCGTGGATTTACCGGGGCTTTACAGCCTCGACAGCAAGTCGCCGGATGAAAAACTTGCCGCCGACGCGTTGCAGGGAAAACTGGAACACACCGCGCCCGACGCCGTGCTGGTGGTGGTGGACGCCACGAACCTCGAACGGAATCTTTTTCTGGCGAGCCAGGTTTTGGAATTGAAATGCCCGGTCGTGGTGGCGCTCAACATGATGGACATGGCTCGGCGCGACGGCATCCGCATTGACGTGGCGAAATTGCGCGACGAACTCGGCTGCGTCGTGGTGCCGGTTTCGGCGCGCAACGGCGAAGGAGTTGACAAATTAAAGCAGGAGTTGAACCGGCTGGTAACCGGTGCGATGCCCGAGGCGGTGGATCACGTTGACCCGCACTGCGCCGGCTGCACCGGCTGCACATTTCAGGCGCGCTACGAATGGACGGAGCAGATTTCCACGCGCGTCATGGACGCCGCCATCGTCCAGCGTTCAAAGTGGACGGATAAGCTTGACGACTATTTCACCCATCCCGTCATCGGCGTGGCCGTTTTTCACGTCGTGATGCTGGCGCTGTTCGCGCTGATTTTCTGGGCGGCGCAGATACCGATGGAGTTGATTGACCATTTGTTTGCGGGCATAAAATCATGGACGAGTTCGATTTTGCCGCCTGGCGATTTGCAGAGCCTGGTATCCGACGGCGTGGTGGGCGGGGTCGGCGGCATCCTGGTTTTTCTGCCGCAGATTTGCATTTTATTTTTTGCGCTGTCATTGCTGGAAGACACCGGCTATCTGTCGCGCGCCGCGTTTGTGATGGACAAAATCATGCGCAAGCTCGGCCTGCCGGGCAAAGCGTTCGTGCCGCTGCTGTCGGCCCATGCGTGCGCGATTCCCGCCATCATGTCCACGCGTGTCATCGAAAATCCGCGCGACCGGCTGGTGACGATTCTGGTCACGCCGCTGATGGCTTGTTCGGCGCGCATCCCGGTTTATGCAATGGTCACGGCGCTTTTGTTTCCGCACGCGCCGTTGAAAGCGGCCTTGGTTTTCACCGCCGCTTATGCGGCGGGCGTCGCGGCGGCACTTTGCATGGCGGTGATTTTCCGCCGGACAATTCTGCCGGGCGAAAGCAAACCGCTGATGATCGAGCTGCCGCCTTACCGCGTGCCGGCGCTGCGCACGGCGCTGTTGCACACGTTTGACCGCGCGAAAATTTTCGTGAAACAGGCGGGGACGATCATCCTGGCCATCTCGCTGGTTTTGTGGGCGCTGTCATATTATCCCAAATCCAGTCCGCCGCCGGCAGCGGTGACGATGACCACGCAGGCCGCGCAACTGGAAAAATCCGGCGATATGAATAAATCGGTGGAATTGCGAGTCGCCGCCAACCATCTGACCGCGCAACATTCGCTGCAAAATTCGTTTGCGGGCAAAATTGGCCATGTGATTGAACCCGTCATCGCTCCGCTCGGTTACGACTGGCAGATTGGCATCGGCATCATCAGCTCGTTCGCCGCGCGCGAAGTGATTGTCTCGACGCTGGCAATTGTTTATGGCGTGGGCAAAGACGCGGCGGAAAGCAACCAGTCGTCGCTTTACAGCACTCTGCGGCAGGCCAAGCGCACCGACGGCACGCCGATTTTCAACACGGCAACCTGCGCGAGCCTGCTGGTGTTTTACATTCTCGCCGCGCAATGCCTGTCCACCACCGCCGTCGTGCGGCGCGAGACGAACAGTTGGAAATGGCCGCTGTTTCAAATCGCCTACATGACCGGGCTGGCTTACGTTTGCGCTTTGATTGTCTATCAAACACTGCGGCATTTCGGGCAGACCTGAACCGAGCCGCAAAAGTTGCCAAGAATTGATTGAAACCGACCGGCAACTTCGGCCATCATGGCGCGCGATTTCCATTATGAAAAAAATTCTTTCACTTGCCATTGGCCTCATGCTGGTTGCCGGATGCGCTTCGCTGACCTCGGAACCGCAAAAAATCAACACGCTCTCCAAGGCGGAAAAAGCCGCCGGCTGGAAACTGCTGTTCGACGGCGAAAGTTTTTCCGGCTGGCATAATTTCAAGCGCGACGGCGTCCGCCCCGGCTGGCAGGTGAAGGAAGGCGCGCTCGTCTGCGTGGACCCGCACAACGCCGGCGACATTGTCACCTCGAACAAGTTCGACTGGTTCGAGTTGCAGCTCGATTACAACATTTCCGAAGCCGGCAACAGCGGCATCATGTATCACGTCACCGACCAGGGCAACGCGGTCTGGGCAACCGGCCCGGAGTTTCAGTTGGAGGACAACGAAAAAGCCGCCGACAAAATCCGCTGCGGCTGGCTGTATGCGCTGTATCAGCCGCCGATTGATCCGGCGACCGGCAAGATTTTGGACGCGACCAAGCCCGTCGGCGAATGGAACCGCGTTCGTCTCGTCATCAGCCCGGAGAAGTGCATTCACGAAATCAACGGCGTGAAATATTTTGAATACGTCCTCGGCAGCGACGATTTCAACGCGCGCGTCGCCAAGAGCAAATTCAGCAAAATGCCGTTTTTCGCCAAGGCCACCAGCGGCTTCATCGCCCTGCAAGGCGACCACGGCTCGGTTTCATTCCGCGACATCAAGATCCGCGCGTTGCCTGCTGGCAAGGAACTTCCAGCAATTTATTAGAAGCCAGGTGCATCACAGACCCCTGCGAATGATAGCAGACATCACGGACTGCGTCGGCAAAGCGAGGCTACGCTAGGGCTTTTGAAGCACGGACGCTCCTCAGCGCAAAAGCAGCATGGCACTCGCTTGTCGCCGGAGTGAAAAATTATTTGCTGCCGGGTTTGACTGCTGGAATCTTTGCCAAGTCCGGCGGCAGTTTGTCCGCCTCAAAAGCCTCGACTTTCAGCGCGATCAGGCTCTGAAACAGCACGCCGAAATTCACCGCGCCATTCGAGCGGTCCACAATCGCCGCCACGCCGGCCACCTTGCCGCCGTGCGCGCGGACAATGTCCAGCGTTTCCTGAACGCGCCCGCCCTTGGTCACAACATCCTCCACGACGAGAATTTTTTCGCCAGTCGCAATCTTGAAGCCGCGCCGCAAAACGAGTTTGCCTTCCTCTTTTTCCACGAAAATAAATCGCAAGCCCAACTGCCGCGCGACTTCCTGACCAATGACCAGTCCGCCCATCGCGGGTGCGACGACCGTGACCGCGCCGAACAGTTTGACTTTCGCTGCGAGCGCCGCGCCGAGTTTTTCGACGATGGGCATTTGCTGGAGCGCCAGCGCGCATTGGAAAAACTGCCGGCTGTGCAGGCCGCTGCGCAGAATGAAATGGCCTTCGAGCAACGCGCCCGTGTCCCGGAAAACCTGAAGAACTTGATCTTGTGTCATCAGCCAAGTTTTAAGTGACGAGTGATGGGTGACAAGCGCCAAGTTTGGCCGGAGCGCGGCGTTCAGCCGGAACGATGCAGAAGACTTTCAATGCAAAAACGCAGCGCGGCCGAGCCGCAACCAAAGGAGCGCGGACAGCCTTGTCCGCAGGTTGCTCGCGTGCGGGTCGGGACTCGCGGACAAGGCTGTCCGCGCTCCGCGAAAATCTTCGCAGCACGCCACGATGTTGGGAGTTAGCACGGCAAAAGTGCGCGGGCGCAAAAGTTTTGGATCCATTTGCCATCAGCCTTGGGTGTCACTGATTGGTGAACGCTAGCGATGGCCGCACCATTCGTATTTCGCCCGGTCATCTTTGCGCCTTGGCGTTGAATTCCGGCGGAATGGTTCCGGCGAACGCCGCGCTCCGCTCGCTTTCTGCTGGCTTCCAAATTCCAAATTCTGAATTCTTCCCGCGTGCCGAAGTGGATCAAATTCATCCTTGCCGTCCTGTTGCTGCCCGTTTGCGCCGGTGCGGCAAAGGCGTTGTGGCTCGTGCTGCGCGCGGGCTATGGTGCGGACACGGTCTGGATTCCGCTGCTCGCCGGGGCGGCATGTTGGGTTGTAATTTTGCTGCTGCTGCCCAAACCGATGTGGATTTATGTCCTCGGGCACGAACTGACGCACGCGCTGTGGACGTGGCTGTTTGGCGGGCAGGTTAAAAAAATAAAAATCACCTCCAAGGGCGGACACGTTGTCATCTCGAAAACCAATTTTGTCATCGCGCTCGCGCCGTATTTTTTCCCGCTCTACGCCGTCATCGTCATCGGCGTGTTCGCGCTCGGCCATTGGATCTGGGGGTGGCACCTGGTCTGGTTTCATTTGTGTGTTGGCGCGGCATATGCGTTTCACCTCACGCTCACCTTCCACACCTTGCAGACGCACCAGTCCGACCTCACCTCGCAAGGATATTTATTTTCCGCCGTCGTGATTTTTCTCGGCAACGTCTGCGTGCTGCTGTTCGGCATTCCGCTGCTCACGGCGCGCGTCGGCATGATGAATTCGCTCGGCTGGTGGGCCGAAAGCACGGGCATGATCTTCCACTGGTTGCAACGGGTGATTTGAAGTTGTCAAAAAATGTCAGCAATTCAGTCTTGAAATGCAACCGCGTTTGGATTCATCCTCACTCCAGATATGGATTTAGCCGACATCTTGGGACGCGAGCAGATCGTGCCCGAACTCAAAGCCGCAAACCGTTGGGAAGCGATTGACGAACTCATCGGCAATCTCGTCGCCACCGGCAAGATCCAGGCGGCCGACCGCGACGCCGTGACCGCCGCCGTCAAGAAGCGCGAAACCTCAATGTCCACGGGCATCGGCTTCGGCATCGGCATCCCGCACGCCTCGACGGATTTGATTTACGAAGTCGTCGGCGCGCTGGGCCGCTCCAACAAGGGCGTCAACTTCGACGCGCTCGACAACCAGCCGGTGAAGCTCGTCATGCTGTTCCTCGTGCCGCAGGGACAATTTCAAAAACATCTCCACACGCTCGCCAACATCGCCAAACTGCTGCACAAGGCCGATTTTCGCGAAGCCCTCGAAAAATCCCCCGACGCCGACGCCATGCTCGCCGTCATCCGTGAACACGGGAAAAAATGATTTCGGTCACCGGCTAAACGCAGAGACGCAGAGGCCGCAAAGAATCGCAGAGTTTGGAAAAACAATTCAACTGACGAAATTTCACTGGCTATTCAACACCTCTGCGTTTTTCTTCGCGTTCTCTGCGCTTCTGCGTTCGTCCCAAAAATTATCCGTGTCCATCCGTGCCCATCCGTGGTTAAATTATTTCCGTGCTGCCACACAAACAAATTGAGTTGAAGCTGCAAGCCGCCGTCCGTGAAATTCTGCCGGACGCCGAGGTTTCCGCCGTTCTCGTCCGCCCGTGTCCCGATCCGAAATTTGGCGACTACCAGAGCAACGCGCTGATATCGCTTGCCAAGGTGCGGAAACTGAATCCGCGCCAGCTCGCCACCGACACGCTGGCCAAACTGGATGTTTCTGACATTTGTGAAAAAGTGGAAATCGCCGGTGCGGGCTTTTTAAATTTCCGGCTAAAAAACTCCGTTCTCACACAAACGCTCGAAGCCGCCGCGCGTGGCGAACATTTATTTTTTGAAAAAGCCGCCACGCCAAAAACGGTTGTCATTGATTTCAGTTCACCGAACGTCGCCAAGCCGATGCACGTCGGGCACATCCGCTCCACCGGCATCGGCG
>ODAK010007487.1_pt1 | contig 10966 bp, 16 predicted proteins | sample 1539591 | NCBI WGS metagenome assembly ODAK01 (sample SAMEA3539303, study PRJEB22396) | soil metagenome | biome: tundra; feature: field; material: soil | place: USA | collected 2010-05 | depth 0.15 m | reverse complement strand
AGTACCGTGCGACACCTGCGACGGCCATGGCTTCTTCATGGTGAACGCGCACGGGCCACAAGAGGTCAAGTGCGACACGTGCAGCGGCACCGGCAACAAGTCAGGAACGCAGGCACCAGTCCTGCGGCGTACGAGGCCGGGGTGAAAAGTGCGCAGCGAGACGCAGACACCGCGGTAAGGTATCTGCGCGCAACCCCATAGGGGCAATTCCTAAGCAATTCTCTGGCCACCCCCGGTCTACATGGACCGTGTGTGCTGGGAGCAGTGGCGCGATGCAAAGTCGCCCGTCAAAAAGCGGGCGCTCTGCAGCAAGCTCCTCGCCGACAACGACCGTCTCGCGCAATACTACGTCGCGAGCTTCTCCAAGTGGAGCGCCTACTACACGGCGAACATGCAGGACGACCTCCTGCAGGCCGCACGCATCGGGATCATCCGCGCGCTCCCCGCGTGGGACCCCGACAAGGGCGGCTTCTCCGCCGTGGGGTACTGGTGGGCGCGGCACGAGATGCAGCTCGTTGCACGGCACGCGAGCCGGATCAGCGTCCCCAAGAGCGCGTTCCTGAGCGCGGCCAAGCAAGCGGAGATCGCGAAGTTCGAGGCGCGCACCGGCCGGCACCCCACCCCCGAGGAGGTCGGCCTCACCGAGCGCGTCGTCGACCGCGCCCGGGCCGCGACCGTCGAGATCGTGGACGTGAACGAGGCCGACGACGTCGCGTCCGATTCGGACGGCCCCGACGCGCCGGAGGCGGCACTCGACCGCAAGCGCGACCTCGAGTCGCTCCAGGCGTTCCTCAAGAAGCTCCGACCCAAGGACCGCGCCGAGTTCTGGTCGGGCGACCGGCCGGACTTGACCGACGCGGCGAAGGTGTTCGTCGAAGGGCAACGAGGGAAGAAGGGACGGGCCGCGGTATGACCGAGGAGGAGAAGTACCCCCAGGAGCTCGACGCGACGCCGGAGTTCACGGAGAAGGAGGGCGATGTCTCGTACATCTGCTCGTTCCCCGGCGGCTTCGTGAAGCACACGCTCGCGCAGGCCGTGGAGACCGCCGAGCGCCTGCGCAACCTCGGCGCGATGGGGGTCTACCGCATCGAGCTCGTCGCGCTGTACGACCACAAGCCGGACGAGGCCCCTCCGCCCCCGCTCGTCCTCGACCCCGAACCCCCGACACCGAGGCTCGCATGAACAACGACACACCGCAGGTGATCCCCCCGCGCCAGGAGATGGCGGCCGAGGCCAAGCGCAAGCTCCAGGCCGGCGAGAAGCTCACGCAGGAGGAGCAGCGCCTCCTCATCCTGGCCCTCCCGCGCAAGGTGCGACGGAAGCACAAGATCCGCACGACGCCCATCCGGCTCGAGATCGCGGCGCTCAAGTCGATGGGTGACGGCGTGGAGAAGCGCACGGGCTACACCGGCAACACCGCGCAGCACCAGCAGCGCTACGACGCGAAGAAGCGGCTCGAGGCGCGGTGCAAGACCTGCGGCGGGGTCGGCTACTGGCACCACCCGGACGGGATGCAGTACTGCACCTGCTCGGTCGGGAAGCGCCTCGGGGCGCTCGCCGCGGAGAAGCCGTGAGCGACACCCTCCCCGCCGGGCGCGACCTGCCGCCGATCAACTGGACGTGCGACTGTTGCGGCCAACGCAACGGCGTGACGACGAAGGTCCGCAACCATCGCGTCGAGGACGTCCCGCCGCCGGGCCACTGCGTGAAGTGCGGCGCGAAGGCCCCGCCGGTCTCGCGCGTCCTGCCCGACGTGAAGATCATCTTCTGCGCCGCGTGCGGCGTGACGTACCCCGGGTGCTGCCGGACGCACTCGCCGACGGAAGGGAAGTACGTGCTCTGATGTCGCTGGCCGAGGACATTGCGCAGTGCGACCGCGAGACGGGCCTGACGGGCTCCTTCAAGGACTTCGTCAAGATGGCTTGGCCGCAGGCGTACCCCGGCAGTCCCTTCTCGGACAACTTCCATATCGGTCTGATGTGCGAGCACTACGAAGCGGCGTGGCGCGGCGAGATCCGCGAGCTCGTCATCAACCTCCCGCCTGGCGGCTCCAAGAGCAGCATCACGTGCGTGATGTTCCCGACGTGGGGGTGGGTCCGTCGCCCGGCCGACTCGTACATCTTCGCGGCGTATGGTCAGAAGCTCGTGCGCCGCGATGCGTACACGTCCCTCGAGTTGATGCAAAGTCGTTGGTTCCAAGACCGCTGGGCAGATCGCTTCGTCGTTCCGAAGGTCCCTGCCGTCGACCTCATCGACAACGACAAGACGGGCTTCCGCCTCGGGTGCACACCCGGCGGCGAGGTCACTGGCTTCCACGCGAACTACCAGATCATCGACGATCCGAACAAGCCCGAGGAGCTCACGAAGGTCGGCCTGGCCAACGTGAAGGACTGGATGGGCCGCACGATGGCGAGCCGCTGGCGTCGTCCGCCGGCGATCAACAGCCGCATCCTCATCATGCAGCGCCTCCATTGCGACGACCTCTCGCAGGAGATGATCGACAACGGCGCGGTGCACGTCTGCATCCCGGCGAACTTCGACCCCGCGCGACGGACGGTGACGACGTGGGGGAAGGACCCTCGGATGCAGCAGGGCGAGCTGATGGACCCCGTGCGCCTCCCGCAGCACCTCATCGACTACCTGCGCCGCACGCTCGGGCCGCTCAACGCCGCCGCGCAGCTCGACCAGTCGCCCGTCCCCGAGGGCGGCGCGGTCTTCAAGTACGGATGGCTGCAGTTCTGGTCGACCGTCCGTCAAGGGCAGTACAGCATCACGCCCGGCGCCCCCGACTCGCTCATCGTGGGTCGCCCCTCGAGCGTCGACCAGACGATCGACTCGTGGGACTGCGCGTTCAAGGACGAGGAGGAGAGCGACTTCGTCTGCGGGCAGACCTGGAAGCGCGTCGGGGCGCACTTCTACCTGTTCGATCAGGAGTACGGCCGTCTCGACTTCCCGGCGACGGTGCGCGCCGTCGCGGCGCTGGCCACGCGCAGCAAGGCAACCGCCAAGCTCATCGAGGACAAGGCGAACGGCCCGGCTGTCGTTGCGACGCTCGGGAAGGCGATCAGCGGCGTCATCGCCGTCGACCCGCAAGGAGGCAAGCACTCGCGCGCGAGCGCCTCCGCGGGGCTCTGGGAGGCGAAGAACGTGTTCCTGCCCGACCCGGCGATGCCGGGGTACGAGTGGGTCCGCGACCTCATCGTCGAGATCCTGTCGTTCCCGCGCGCGAAGAACGACGACCGGGTCGACGCGATGAGCCAGGCGCTACTGTATCTGCAGGAGAATACCTCTTACCTCAAGGCGGCGATGGCGGAAGTGCGGAAGTCCTGGGGGTATCAGGACGACGGTACATGATTGCCCCATGTGGGACACATGTGACGTTTTCGCTGCCCAGGCCGTTGACTTTTGCTGGCACCTCTAGCAAATACAACCAATGGCATTCGCTGACCTCGCTACCGAAGTCGAAGAGATGTTCAACGAGCAGCAAGAACGCCACGCCGAAGACGTGAACCGTAGCGCGGTTTTCCGAGGTGGCAGCCCTGTTAGTGTCGGGCAAACGTGGAACACGGGCGGCTACAAGGACGGCTTCCGCATCTTCAACCCGCACCGCAAGCGGACGAACCGCAAGGCCAGCCCCCAGCGCCTCGCGAACAAACGCGAGAGCGAGCAGGAGCGGATGGACGAGATCGTGCGGAAGCGACTCCTCGCCGGCGAGCGACCGAAGCTAGGAGGCCGGGGTCGCCCGCCGACGCGGTGGTTCCGCCTCGCCGCGGAGTTAGGCCTCGTGCTGACGGAGCCGGTTACCGAGATGCCGGCGAGCGCCGCTGCCGAGTGAGACCGTACTCGAGCGCGGCCTGATCGCGAGCGCGTTGACGTTCGAGGAGGAGCTTGCCGATGTCGATCGCCTTGAGCTTCGACGTGGGGTTGTCGGGGAGGGCGTACTCGTTGGCGGGGTCGGGGGTCATCTTGCCCCGACGAATTGCATCAATCGCGCCGCGTGCAACCCCGCGTGTTACTTGGCGGCCGGCTTCTTCGCCGGAGGCTTTTTGCCACCACCGGGGACTTTTGCCGCGGGGCCTGCGGGGGCACCCTTCACGCCGACGGCGGCCTCCCCCTTGGCGCTCGCGGACGTGACCGCCAGGTCCTTCGCCTGCTCGGCCTCGGCTTCTGCCTTCGCGGCGCCCATCGGCGCGAGCTCGGTCGACGCGAGGGCCGTCGTGCGCTTCTCGGTGTCGATCTCCGTGTCGAGGTGGAGGTCGCCCGAGCGGAAGCGCGACATGGCCACCTCGGCGGGGAGGAGCGTCGCGTTGTTGATGTAGTAGTCGTCCGCCTGCGCCATGTTGAGTCGGATGGTCGACTGCTCGAGCTCCGAGGGCTCGTAGAGCTTGTGCCACACGAACTCGATGCCCTTCGCAGGGACTACGCCGGCGGTCGGCCCGTCCTTCGCCGCGAAGATGAGCGTGTAGAGGCGCCGGAGCTTCGGCTCGAGGTCCGTCTTCTGCTTGCCCGCGGTCTTGTCGTAGAAGCGCCGGAAGTCCGCGTCGCCCGTCGCGTTGAGGCCCGACGGCTCGCGGCCGAAGAGGATCGCGATGGGTTGCTCGGCCGCCGCCGCGACGCAGAGCATCTGCATCTGCAGCGCGTCGGACACGCCCGTCATCGGCGTCGCCTCGCGCGAGAACTCCTCGTTCTCGGCGTCGAGGTAGAGCATGCGCGCAGTCGAACGCGACATGTCGACCATGGCCATGCGCGTCTGCAGCGTCGCCTGGTCGCTCGAGATGAGCTGCGCGAGGCCGTTGATCTTCATCACGGCCTGGGCGAGGTCCGCCATGAGGTTCGAGACGCCCTGCATCGAGCTCTCGAACTGGCGGAGCGTGTCGTACGAGGACTGGAGCTTGCTGAGCGTCCACCCGAGCAGACGCCGGCGCATCAGGAAGTCGACGGGGGCGCCGTCGAAGCGCACGCAGCGCGACTCGTGGACGACGGTGTTCGACTGCCCGCCGAAGGGGTTGACGATCTGCCAGGTGCGGACCTCGCCGTACTTCGGGCCAATCTCGCTGTACCAGCTCGAGGCGAAGGCGAAGCGCCGGTCGATCCACGCGAAGTATTTGATGGTCTTGATCTTCGTCTCGTCGAGTGGGAGGGCCATGTCCTGCCCGTCGTCCGCGCCGACGATGAGGAGACCGCCGCCGTAGAGACCGCCGAAGATGGTCGCCTCGAGCGCGCGCGGCTTGAGGCTCAGCCGCGCGCCGTACGCCTCGGCCGCCGCCGCGAGGCGCGCGCCCTCGCCTTGGTCGTCGCCGGCGGTCTCGTCGTCCCCGCTCTCCTCCTTGCCGCTGCCGTCTTCGCCCGCGGGGGTCGCGTCGCCGCTGCCGCTCTGGTCGTGCGGCGGCTTCGACAGGTCCTCCCCCATCGGGTCGGATGCGCCGGCCTTGCCAGCCGCCGGGGCGACCGTGGTGGGCTTCGTCGTCGCGGCGGGGGTGTCGCCGGCCGCGCCGGCGCCCGAGCCGTCTGGGGCGACCTTGTCGCCGAGCTGGGAATTGGGGACTTGCGCGGTCGCGTTGTCCGGCACCGGCCCGGGCGCGACACCCTGCGGGTCGACGAGCGGGGAGCCCGGCGCGGCGGGGCCGCTCTCGCCCCCGAGGGGCTGCTCCAGGGCCGTCGCGCCGTCCTGCGGGCCGGAGGTGCCCGGCACTTTTTCGTCGTCCTGGGGGACCACCAAGACCCAGCCGCGGCGAAACATCTCCTCGGGGACCGTGTCGATGACCCGCTTGGCCAGGGCGTTGCCGTTGTAGAGCGCCGAGAGCTCGACGTCCGAAAGGCGGAAAGCCTCCTGGTACGACCCCTGCATCACCTTGTCGCGGCCGAAGGTGCCGAGGCCGGTGACGGGGTTGCTCCATCCGCCGCCGCTCGGGCCGCCGTTACCGCCGCCCATCAGCCCGTCGAGCCCGTGGTCCTCGCGAATGCCGTCGAGGTAGTTCTCCGGGGTGGGGACGAGCGCTTGCGACGGAACGGGGAGGATGTGCCTGGCCTTCGGGGGCAGGTTCTTGCGCTGCGACTTGCGGGCCATGTACTCGTATTTTAGGGGCACGGGCGGCCCGGCTACGCGTAACTAAAATTCGATGTGGCCAAGCCCCGAATCGAAGAGGCCCCCTCCAAGGGGCAGAAGATGGCGGACACCTTGGCGGCCGTCCGCGCCGCCCGCATCCGCGACGCCCGCGCGCGCGTCCCGCAACCCACCCTCGAGCAGATCGCGGTCGAGGTGGGGTGTTGCGTGAAGACCGTCTGGAACGCGGTCCACGGCAAGACGCATGCCCCCGCCGTCGAGTAAGGCGGTCGTCCTCTGGCACCGCCCGCCGGAGGTCGAGGAGCACGAGCGCAAGATGCTCGAGGCGCGCTCGGCCGAGGCGTCGGCGCGTTTGGCGATAGCCGTGGCTCGCCAGAAGCACGCCGAGGTCCAGCAGGTCGGGACCGACCTCGTCCTCAACGAGCTCCAGAAGTACCTGCGCCTCTCGCAGCACCCCGACTTCGCCGGGACCGTCGGGCCGCTCGACCCGAAGATCATCCTCAAGATGGCGGAGTTCGTGAACAAGAACTTCCGGTTGGACAACGGCCAGGCGACCGAGAACATCGCGCACGCCATTCGCCCGAGCATCGACTTCTCGAAGTTCACCCAGGAGGAACGCGACGCCTGGAAGGCCCTCGCCGTGAAGGGCGGCGGCTCGGGGCAGGGCGAGTAATGCTGGCGCCCTTTGGGTATATGGACCTGCCGATGGTCGTCGTCTGTCTCATTTTCATGGTGCTCCTCGTCGCCACTATCATGGCGGACGGCGACGGTTGGGGTCCGCGCAAGTGACCACGCTCCTAGCCATCGACCCCGGCGCGGCCACGGGCGTCGCGCTGTTCTTCATCGGCCCCGACTGCGCGCCGGTGCTCGTGAACGCGAACGTCTTCGCCCCCGACGACGTCGGTTGGGCGCGGTACATGCCGGACATCGTCGTCATCGAAGACCCGCAAATATACCCGCACGCGAAGGCCCGGCCGAACGACATCCTCACCTTGGCCAAGCTCGTCGGGCGGTATCAGGAGCGCTTCAAGAACTGCCGCGTGCGCCTCGTCCACCCGCACGAGTGGAAGGGCAGCGTGAGCGGCGACATCATGGTCGCTCGCATCGAGTCGGCTCTGACGCCGGCGGAGATGAAGATCGTCGAGGGCCTCCCGAAGGGGACGAAGCACAACGCCGTGGACGCCGTGGGTCTTGGCAAGTGGTCCTTCCGGCAGCCGTGGATGCGGGGCGTGCTCTAGAGCTTCGTGGCAGGCACGCCGGCGAGTGTACTGAAGCGTGCGTACAGGGAGTTGTAAGCCATGAACCCTATGCCAGAGCTTGACACCCTCGGGCGAGAATAACCCACCGTCGAGCCTACGGAGTTTGAGGTGAAACAGGCTTGTGAGGGGTACCAAGTGACGCCGCCGTCTGGGCTCCAAATCTGCCCGCTAGGGCCGCCGCTCGTCTGGTCGGCCGTGGTGCAGACCAGCAGAGAGCCGCAGGCGGCCATGTCCGTGACCTTGTAGGTCGAAGATGTCACGCCGCCAGTCTGCGCCGTCCAGTTTATACCGTCAGAACTGCGGAACCATAGAGGGTGTGGCAGACCGACAACAGACACGCACACAAGCCAACAAGACCCGACAGCATCAGCCGTCCATGCAAGACCTACGATAGTACCGAGAGAAATCAGACCCGCTAGGCTGGCGCTGCTGCTCCAAGTCACACCATCGGTAGAGTAGAAAGTGGTGAATACGTTCGTGGAAGAAGGGACAGCCACGCACACGGCGCCGTTACTCTGCACGTACCACGTGCTCCCCACGGCCATGTTCAGCCCGGGGTTGTAGTGAGCCCACACGGCGCCGTTCCAGAAAGTGATCCGGCTGACCGCTACACCGTTTTGCGCAACTGCCACGATCACGTTGCCTTTATGGGTGCAAAGTGCGACGCCCTGGTACGTACTGGTACCACTCGCCGTGAGGGACTCGCTCACCGTCCAAGTACCGTTGTAATTCCAAGTTCGATAGGTGCTCGGCGGCCCGCTGTTGTCTACCCCGGTGAGCCAGTATTGGCCGACCGTCGTAGGGTCCGCACACGCCGCGACGTACACAAGATCTGTACTTGTCAGAGTGTTCGTCCCCAACTGAATCCAGTCCGTTGTTCCACCTTGATCGAGCCCGTGAGAGACCCACATTTGAAACAAGGGAGTACCGGACGGTGTTACAGTTACCGCGAACCATTTAGCCGAGAGCTGGTCCCACGCCCCGTACTCCATCTGCAGCGCCCCGAAACCCCCAGAGCCGCTGTACGTGAGAAACTCCGGGTACCAATTCAAAGCGGGACCTGATCCCGCCCAAGACGTCAAGGCTGCAGCGTCGGCCGCGAGCGACCCCAGGCACCAGTTGATTTCCTCGGCGTCGATGGGGACGTCGGGGGTGAACCAAGTTCCCGGCGGCTGCAACGCGACGGGATTGGTGTTCCAGAGGTACGCCCCGGCCGGGTAATTAGCCGATAGGCTCCATTTGAAGACCGGGAGGGGCATGGGTTACTCGTATTTTAGGGGTCCGTCAGAGCGCGACGGCCGCCGCCGCAAGGCCACCGGCGGTCGCGTCGTAGCGGCTACCCCACGACCCCTGGCCGGCGGTCGCATCGTACCGCGAGGAGAAGATGTCGTCGTTGCCCGAAGCCCAGGTCGTGTAGATGAGCAGGCCGTAGACAGCCGCGGCGCGAGCCTGCCGAAGGAGCGGGTCGAAGACGGGATAATTGCCAGAGATGTTCAGGCACGCCAGGTAAAAAGCAGCGGTGGGCATCTCGAGGTACACCGGCGGTTGGACGCCCGCCATGAGCACCCCCAGGCTGAGCACGTCCTCGGGGGTGCCGCGGGAGCGGTTGACCTTCGCCTGGAGCTTGATGAGCGCCAGGAAGTCGGTGTCGTCGAGACCGTTGCGCAAGACGCCGACGAGGTAGCCGAGCTGATCGAGGATGCTCCACGGGCCGCCCGCCATCGGGTGGTTCGCGAGCGTCGTCGCGTTGATGAGCGCCCAATACGAAGCCTCGATGACCTGCAGCCTGGCCATGAGCGCCGTCACGAGGCCGGTGATGACGGGCTGCCCCTTGTAGCGCGACGTGAGGAGGGCGACCCCCTCGGTGACGTGGGAATTGTCGACCGCCGGGATCACGGTTCAGACCCCGTTGACGAGGATGTTCGTCGTGGCGAGCGTGGCGATTTGCAGCGTCGAGATGGGGATGTTCGCGGTCCCACCGGGCGACGGCGCGGTGCCGAGGAAGAACGTCGGCACGTCGATCGTGACGCCGGGGATGATGCCGCTCGCGCGCAGCGGGAGGTCGATGACGCTGACGCCGAGGTTGTAGTTCGCCTGCGCGTAGGCGGCCATGGCGGCCTTGACCGCGGCGGTGCCGGCCGTCGTGAGCGTCGCGGGGGTCGTCGTGCAGACGATGTAGATCGGAACCTGCACGGCGCGGTCGAAGAGGATCGTGCGGCTCGTGAGGGTGCTGTCGACGGCGACGCCCGAGGCCGTCACGCCGTACGAGAGGATGCCCGAAGGCTTTGCGTCCCATATCGCCTGGGCGACGTTGTTGTTCACCGCGTTCAACCCGGCACCGTCCCAGATGACGACGCGGAACGACTTGGCCGGGAGGCCGGTAGCATCCGTGAGCATCGACGTGTTCTCGAACACGAAGCACTGCTCGACGCCGCCGACCTTGAGCACCGCGGCGCGGATGGCGTCGAGGTCCCCGCTCCCCTGCCCGAGGAGCTCGGCCGCGCGCTTCTGCCGCAGCGTCGTGTCGGTGTCGGCGGGGAGGCCCTGCACCGCGTCGAGTGCGTTCGTGACCGCCGTCCAGCCGATGGTGGGCGTCCCGATGATCGTGAGCGTCCCGGCGTTGGCCACCTGCGGCCCGGGGACGGAACCCTGGAACACCGCGGAGTAGTTGCCGGCGGTCGTGCTCGTGACGGCGGTCTTGAGCTTCCAGATGTTCCCGGGCTGCCCGAGGACGATGGCCGTCGCGCCGGCTGCGACCGTCGTGCTGGCGTTGAGGCTCAGCGTCGCGCCGACGGTGCTGTACGTCGCGACCTGGGGGTAGGTCCCGCTCAGCGCGCAGTCGTTCGCGAGGAGCTGCCCCTCGGCGGCGTTTGGGTTCAGCGCGTTGTAGACGGTCGAGCCCAGCTCGGTCAGCTCGGTGAACTTCTCGGCGAAGATGCCGATGGCTTGCCCGATGGGCTGGTCGGGGGACGTGTCGAGGCCACCGTCCACGTTGGCCAGGAAGCTCGCGACGAGGTCCGCGACTTCGTCCTGCACCGTCGTCGGGATGTAGCCCGCGTTCGTGAAGAGGGGTCCCGGCATTACGCGGTCCCCGTCGGCTGCGTGGTGATGATGAACGGCTTCCCGACGCCGCCCGTGAGCGTGGCGCCTTCATTCGTCTGCGCCTGGATGGTGGCGACCAGCGTGCGCGCGCGGGGCGTGAAGTCGAGCTGGATGCTCGAGACGCTCGCGACGCCCGGGGCCGACAGGCAGACCTTGCGGAAGATGTTCCCGATGAGGCTCAGCTTGGGGTTGCTGATCATCACGTACTGGAAGTAGGGGACGCCCTGGCGCTGGTCGAGGAACCACTCGCCCTTGAACATCCCGAAGAGATTCGAGAGCTTCCAGGCCGTGCACTGGCTGATTGACTGCTCGACGCGCAGGTTCCCCGAGGAGATGTCGAGGTCTCCGGTGTTCGTTTGGGCGAAGCTCGACACGCCCTATTTTAGGGGCTTTGACCCGAGGTCTATTTCCGCCCACTCTTCCGGCAGGTCACACTCGAACATCAAATGCCGCTTTAGTTCCGCGCGGACCTTGCGCCACCATTCGTCCGGCATCTCGAGGGGAGGTGCGACGGGCCTCACGGTCGCGCCTTCGGCTGCCA
>ODAK010007486.1_pt1 | contig 10966 bp, 7 predicted proteins | sample 1539591 | NCBI WGS metagenome assembly ODAK01 (sample SAMEA3539303, study PRJEB22396) | soil metagenome | biome: tundra; feature: field; material: soil | place: USA | collected 2010-05 | depth 0.15 m | reverse complement strand
TCCGTCGAGGCGGTCCAGGAGTTCAAGGTCATGTCGAACACGTTCTCCGCCGAGTTCGGCAGGACCTCCGGAGGCATCATCAACATGGTCACCAAGTCCGGCACGAACCAATTCCACGGTTCGGCCTATGACCTGTTGAAGAACCGTGTCTTGGATGCCTTCAGTTTCGACCAGAAGAGGGACACCGCATTCAGCGGGAATCCTTCGGCGCCGATCCAAAAGCCGATTGATACTCAGAACGACTTCGGCTTCCTGGTTGCCGGCCCGGTCGCTATTCCTAAGATTTACAACGGGAAGAACAAAACATTCTTCATGATCAACTACGAGGGGTTCCGATACGATACCGGGAGCACGGGGTTGACCACGTTCCCCGTCGAGCCCTTCAAGCAGGGCGACTTCTCGCTCCTTCTGCCCAACACGGTGATTTACGATCCGTCTTCCTGTTCGGCGGGCGCCTGTACCCCTTTCCCGGGCAACATCATTCCCACGGGCGAACTCAGTAAGGTCTCCGTGGCCGCGAACCAGTTTCTGCCGAAAACAACGAACAATGCCCTGGAAAACAACACGCTCGTGTCATCGACGAGTAAGACCGATGCAGACCTTTGGACGGGGAAGATCGATCAGATCGTCTCCGACAAGCAGCGGTTCAACTTTAGCATCGACAAAGACAACCGCCCCAATTCGGGTACCAGCAGCCTCGGCAAGCTGTATACCGGCACGAGCGAGCAGGATAACTTTTATGCCCGCTTCAGCCACGACTACACCTTCTCTCCGACAATCACCAACCACTTCAGCGCCGGCTTTTCCCGGCGGTATCGGTTAGAGGGAGACGGCACGGGCAGCCTGGGGGCCAATATTCCGCAGAAGATGGGCCTCAACGGTGTGATGGATACGACGTGGCCGTGCATTAGCTGGATCGGCACGCCCGAGGGGCGCGTTTGGGGCTGCGGCGATTCCCAGTTCTACGACAATACCTATCAGTTCAACGACAGCGCTTTTTGGGTGCATGGGCGGCACAACCTCAAGTTCGGAGTCGATATCCGGAAGCAGGAGTTCAACACGCACCGCTTTACGTATACGTCCGGCTCCTTTGACTTCGCCTCGGCTCAGACTTCCAACGGGACGTCGAACTCCGGCTACTCATTTGCCAGTTACATACTGGGCCTCGTGAACGATGGCTTCGTGAACCTCGGCAAGGAAATGGGACTGCGCACCGCATACTACGGGGCGTACATTCAGGACGACTTCAAAGTCTCGCCCAGGTTCACTCTCAATCTCGGATTCCGCTACGAGATTCCGACGCCGAACACCGAGTCGCACGACAGGCTCTCCTGGCTCGACCCGACGCTGCCAAACTCCGGCGCCAATGGGTATCCGGGCGCCGTCGTGTTTGCCGGTTCCGGCACCGGGAGAAATGGACGAAGTTCCCCGTTGGACACCTGGTACAAGTCGTTCGGGCCGCGCGTCGGTCTGGCTTACGAGGTATCTCCAACTACGGTGGTCCGCGCCGGATATGGTATTTACTATTCGGCGCTGAAGGTTTCCAGCTTCGCCGACAACGACAGCGTGGGATTCTTCGGCCAGTTCAACTACTATTTTCCCGGCGGTACGGCCCCGGCTTTCAATTGGGACTCTGGCGCGCCGCAGAATCAGCCGCTGCCGCCTTTTATCGATCCGACCGTGGCCAACGGTTCCAGCGTCATGGATCCTTTGACGAAAGTTGCCCGGCCCGGAACCATCCAGAACTGGACGTTCGATATCCAGCAGCAACTGGGGAAGAACCTCCTTCTCGACGTCGCGTATGTCGGCGCGCATGGGGACCATCTGCAGGCAGACATGCGCAACCCGAACCAGGTGAATTCGAAGTACCTGTCGTATGGGGCATGTTTGGGCGTGGACATCACGCAACAAAGCTCCAACCCTGCCTGTGCCGGAAAGCCAGTGGTGGCGCTCCCGTATGCGTCGTTCACCGGCAATGTCGCACAGGCTCTCCGCCCGTTCCCTCAGTATCAGGATTTGTGGGTGGACAACGACATGTCGTCGAACCCATTCGGGTTCTACACCTACCACGCCATGCAGATGAAGCTTGAAAAACGCTTCTCGCAAGGTCTCACGGCCATGGTTTCCTACACCGTCTCGAAGAACCTGACCAATGCGGACTCGGATTACCCGCTCGCCTCACAATGGCAGGGCGACAACGCCGGGGCGGTCATGGACTCGTATAACGCGAAACTCGAGAAAGGACTCAGCGAACTCGATGTTCCGCAAGCTGTGGTGATCAACTACACGTACGAGTTGCCGATCGGGCCCGGGAAACACTTCCTGAACCAAGGCGGCGTTACTGGCAAGCTCCTGGGTGGATGGCATCTGGGCGGCATTGACACATACCATAGGGGAGTGCCAACGGGTGTGATCGCCCCCAGCGTAAACACTGGCCTGTTCTCGGATCTTGGTCCAATGCGCGCCAACGTCGTTTCAGGCGTCCCTCAGGCGGGCTGGAGCGGATCGTTCAATCCGGACACCAGCCGCTTTTTCAATCCGGCCGCGTTCTCTGTCCCTGCAAACTATACTTTCGGTGACGCGCCACGCGGGCTCAATCTGCGCGAGTTCCCGACGCTCAACGAGGACCTGACTCTAGGCAAGAGGACGAAGATCCACGAGCGCCTGAATCTCGACTTCCGGGCGGACTTCTTTAACCTGTTCAACCGTCATCGCGTTTCAGTCGGCGACATGAATGTGGGCGATCCGGCAATAAAGGACCCAACCACCGGGCAACTCGTGGGCTTCGGGTCCTACCAGGGATCCTCTGGCCCACGAAATATCCAGATGTCGATGAAATTGACTTGGTAGGCCGCACGGCGGACTGATCGTGTGCGCCTGATACGGCAGGGATCTTCGGGTTAGCAAGCCCGGAGATCCCTGTCGCGCTTATACCGGGTGTTCGGTTGAGGCAAGCGCAGCGTGGGCGAAGCAGCGATGAGATAACCTGTACCTTCGGGCAATGATGTTGGCGGCGATGCACATCGGAGCAGTTGCGCTGTGGATGCTCCTGGCTCAGGACCCGGAAGTGGATGTGCGGACGCACTACGGTGCGGCAAAGGAGGCGCAACAGGCTGGCGACCTGAACAAGGCCGCCGATGAGTATCGTGCCGTCGTGCGGCTCGCGCCGCAGCTCGCCGAGGCGCACCTGAACCTAGGGCTGCTGTGCCATGCGCTGGGTGCTCTCGAAGAATCCGCGCGGGAGTTGGAAAAGGCCGAACAATTGAAGCCCGGGCTCATCGGAGCGAGTCTGTACCTGGGCATCGATTACGTTCGGCTGAATCAACCCGAGCGCGCCGTGCCGCTCTTGCGGAAAGCCGTCGAGCAGGAACCGGCGCGCAAAGAAGCAAGGAGCTGGCTGGCGTCTGCGCTGTGGGACGCCGGACGCAGGCAACCGGCACTGATCGAGTTGGAAAACGCGGCCGCCGCGTTTCCGGCGGACATCGACGTCCTCTTCCTCTTGGGAGAGGGATATCGGAAGGCGGCCACGGCGCTTGTTGACGAAATTGTGGCCGGGGCGAAGGGCTCGCCGCTGGTCCATCAGGTCCTGGCCGAGAGTTATGCAGCGCACGGGGAGTGGGACCGGTCGGCTCGGCATTATGAGCGCCTGCTCCGGAAGTCGCCCCAATATCCGGGCGCCCGCCTTGGACTTATCGCGGCGTTGATCGGTCAGGGCAAGGCGGAGGAAGCCGCTCGGCAGTACCGGCAACTGTCTGCTGGACCGCTCCCGCCCGCCGCGCGGCACATCGAGGCTGCTTTAACCGCGCTGCAAGCGGGACACGCGGAGGGATCGGCGCGCGAACTGGAGCTATTCGTTGAAAGCTTGCCCGGGCGTGCGGGAGCAGGGTTCTCGCCTGCCTGGGCGCTGTTTGAAAGACGCGACTACGCCGGTGTGGTTCGCGAGTTGCGGCAGCCCAATCCCGGCGGCAACGAGAAGTACCTGCTCGCGCGTTGCTACGAACACCTGGCGGTCCGCACGCTCGAAGAGATGGCCGCGCTCGATCCCGGCTCCTACCGCGTGCATCAACTCATGGCCCAGATCGCGGAGACGCAACAGGATAACGAAAAAGCGCTGGCGGAGTACCGCATGGTCGAGACTCTGAGGCCAACGCTCGCCGGTCTGCACTTTGCGATGGGGCGTCTGCTCTGGCGTCAAGAGCGGCTCGATGAAGCGCTGGCGGAGCTCCGGAAGGAACTCGCGCTGAATCCGAATCACGTGGAAGCGAATGCCGAAGCCGGCACGATCTATGTGAGGCAGCAAGAGGCGCAAAAGGGGATCCCGTACCTGGAGCGCGCGGTGAAGCTGCAGCCGGGCCTACTCGAAGCCCGCAAGCAACTCGGTAAGGGGTATTCTCTGATCCGCAGGTATCGCGAAGCAGAACAGCAACTGAAACTGGCGCTGCCGGGGGACGTGGACGGGTCCACTTATTACATCCTTGGAAACGTGTACAGGCAGATGGGGCAGACCAAGGACGCCGCCAAGGCGCTGGAGACAGCGCGACGCATCAAGGCGCAACGCCTCGCAGAGGTCATGATCACGGAGAAACCAACCGAGCAGTGAGGAATGATCCAGTGAGCGGCAGACCAGTAATTCGACAACCACGGGCGGGGCTTCTCTGCGCGCTTGGGTGCCTGTGCTTTTGCGCGCTTTCATTGGCGCAGACGGAGAGCCTGCGCCGCGGTGTTGAGCTATTCCGAGAGGGGGATTACCAGGCCGCGCTGGATGAATTTCAGCAGGCCGGCCGGCTTCATCCGAACAACGCCGCCATCCAGAATTTCATCGGGATTGCGCTCACCAAGCTGGATCGGGTGCAGGAGGCCAACGAGCATTACAAGATGGCCACGCGGCTGAGCCCGTCGCTGGCCGCGCCGCACAAGAATCTCGGATTCAACTACCTGACTCTGAGACAATACGATTCCGCCGAAAAGGAAATCAAAGCGGCGCTGGCCATCGACCCGAACGACCACTTTCTGCACTATTATGCCGGCATGGTCTATCTGGCGACGGGCCGCGACGCGGAAGCGTTGGAGCATCTCGACCGGTCGAAGGAGCTGCTGGCGAACGACGCGGTGACTTCGTTCGAGGCGGCGAAGGCGTGTCTGCGCCAGAATCGCATCGACGACGCGCTGAAGCTGATCGCTCCGGTAGCAGGCCAGCTTACGACGAAACAAGAATACGACCTCGCCGTCCTCTTGGCCTCGCGGCAACTTTACCCTCAGGCGATCGAACGCTTTCGCCGGCTGGTCGCGCGAGACCCGCAATCCTGGGGCAATCGGTACAACCTGGCGGTCGTGCTGCTGAGCGCAAAGCAGACTGCCGAAGCAAGTTCACTTCTCGAGGCTCTCGCCGGCGAGCACCCGGATGACGCGAACCTGTTTAGCCTGCTCGGCTCGGCGTACGAGGCCGGCGAAGATCTCCCGCGAGCGCTCGAGGCCTATCAGAAGGCGGTCAAGGCCGACCCCGAGAATCCCAATCGGTATCTGGATTATACGCGATTACTGTTGGACCTCGACCGCTTCGACGAGTCGTCGCAGTTCATCCTAGATGGCTTGAAGGTGGTGAAGGACTCGTACGCGCTGAAGATGCGCCTGGGGACCGTTCGCCTGATGACCGGGAAGTATGAAGAGGCTCGCAAGGCGTTCGGAGAGGCCGTTCAGGAGCATCCCGAGATTCCGCTGGCGCACATAGCGATGGCCAGAAGTTATTTCAAAGAGGGGCGCGACGCGGACGCCGTGAAGGTGTTGGAAGCCGCCCACGAAAAGCTCACGCCGGATTTCATGTTGGAGTATTACTACGGACTGGAGCTCTCGCGGCTGGACAGGAATGCAGAGGCCGCGGCGGCTCTGGAACGGTCGGTGCATCTCGATTCCGGAGTCGCCGAGCCCCACTACGAGCTGGGGCGGCTCTATGTGCGCCTGAACCGGACGGAGGCAGCCCGCTCGGAGTTCGAACGCGTGATTCAACTCGCGCCCCAGCATGCCAATGCTTACTACCAACTCAGTCGGATCTACATGGCGCTTGGTGAGACGGACAAAGCGCGCGCGTTGGCCGCGCGTACCCGGGCGCTCAAGCAGAGCCAGCGGGAAGAGGGTTTAAAAGCCCAGCGCAAGCGCTTGGACGCATTCCAGCCCGTGCAGCCGCAGTGACGCTCCGGACTGGATACGGGCGGTAACGAGAACAGTGCGCATGGGTGCCTCCCAAAGAGCCGCTCAGCGGCGGCGTGATGAAGATGTCCGCGTTGCCATCATTGTTGAAATCGCCGGCCAACACCCCGCAGCACCAGCCCGTGCGCTCGAGGTCCGCTGGCTCCGTCACGTCCGTGACCGGTGTCGGCACCTGGTTTTGCCCTGATTGTCGCGTGCGGGCAGACTTTCGGACGACGGCGGTGCCGGGTACTGCACGGCCAGGCGCGCTCGATAGCAGCGGGCAGCCGTTCGAATTAGTTAGCTCGAATTATTCGCGAATTATAGGTGGGACTGAAAGGCGGCCAGCCGGACCCACGCCTCCTGGTTCCGGGCTACGGACCGTGTTGCATCTGCCACGCAGAAAAGCTGCAACAGCAGCCGCAAGGGGAGCCCAGCATAGTCTGGTGGCTAAGGTGCGGCCACCAACTTGGCAGAAGGGCAAGCCATGACATGGCGGCGTAGCGAAAACCAGCGCCACGGCATCGGGCTGCTCCCCGCGGAGGCGACCGGCGACCGCTCGCCGGCAGGCGACGTGGCTGCGCGGTTCCTTAACGCCTTGGTCTCGCCCTTTGTGCGGCAGATGCCCTTCTGCTTCACGGGCCGGCAGCCGGGTTGCCTGCTGCGTGTTCTGAGCAACGGCAACTCGGATGTCACGGTGGTGGCCCATGGCACGAAAAGAATTGAAAGGCCTGAGCTTGCGCTCTCCCGCGGGGCTGGCCGCCAAGTTGCTGTGGCGAGGGTTTCCACTATCTCGGCGAAGCACGAAGTCTAGTCGAGGCTGCGGGGACAGCAGTCGTGTTTTGGAAATAATGGCCAATGCTAATGAATGATGCGGGTAGCGACGAGGGTCGTCGTGTTGGGGGCCCCCGCCACGGCCTTGGTACGGATCAATGCTTCGAACGAGGCAAGCTCTTCCCCGGAACGGATCCCCAGCGCCTCGCGGAGTTTGTGCCGGTTCTCCTCATCGGCCAGGAAGAGTCCGGCCGCTTCCGTGCCCTCTTGCTGAAGACCTTGCAAGATCAATACATTGCCTTGGTGCGCTTCGTTCGGCAGCAGAGCGATGGCAGCGTAATCCTCTCCCGCGGTGCCCGTCCATTTGAGTCCCGTGTAGGTCTGCTGCTCACCCTTGAGCGGCTTCTTGTTCAGGAAAGCTTTCCCGCCCTCCCCAACGACTCCCTCGGTTTCGCAAAAGTTCAGTCGGCTTTCGAACAGCGATACCCAAGGATTTGAGCCCGGGCTGCCAAGGAAGACATAGTTTCCCTCTTCGAGCTCACTCAGGCGAAGGTCGCGGGCAGATCGGACCGAGACTAGCTGCCGTGCCGGTCCCGCCATGTTCAGCAGCGTCGTTAAAACGGCAATGTCGGCATACGACGTGAGCAACGAACTCGCGATGTAGCCCATGATCCGCGACTCCTGCCCGGTCAGCTTTGGTGGCTTGAAGCTCTCCGGGTAATCGGGCCTTAGGTATTCCTCCAGAGAGCCGGGTTTCTGCGAGAGAATCCTCAACATGCCGTAGTTGCTGTCTGCCACCACGATACGCGTCCTGTGACGCCCGTCAAAAACCTGCGAAAAGGGCCATGGGATGTCGGCTGCGGGCTGCGACGGGGCAGCTTTCTGGGCCGCGTTAGGTCGAAGCCACAGAATCACGCATGCGATGGTCAACAGGCCTACCAGAGCCCAGGGCGTCGGCACTCGGGGCGCTCTCCACCTAGCCGGCGCGGACGGCGCAGGCAACACCGGTGATAACCCCGCGGCCGGCCGAAACACAGGCGCATAGCTCCCCTTCGGGATCTCCACGATCAGCGGCTCCGAACGCCCCTCTCCGTCGAAGTACTCGTGAAGCTTTAGCCTTAGTTGCCGGGCGTGGACGCGTACGGAACTATCTTCCAAAGGCGTATAGTCGGCAGGCTTGCCAAACAGAGCGTGACCGATGTGCTGCTCGGTTAGTTCGCTGGCGTGTCGCTGGATCATGCGCTCGGTGACATACAGCAGGAACTCGCGAAGCCGTGCCGACCTTTGAAAAGCAGGACTGGCAACAATCCGCTCGACCAGTTGCCACCGTGGATCGTTCGCTAGATCCTGGCGGTGAACGCCGATTTGTTCGGATGCGCCCATAGCTCACCAAAGACGAGATTCACATGTGGTTAACCGATACGTGACGCGACCTCAGGGGTGAAACCTCGTGTCGAGAATATCACAAATCGTAGGCTACCTGTTCCCTCGCCCCCGAAAGTTCACTTTTCTGGGACGGGACTGACGGTTCTTGTGCGCCCAAAATCCTCCTGCCGGCCTCCTGCTCTCAGGAGCGATGAGCTTGGGACGAGGGCACGCCCACGCGGCCTGCCCGACATCGTCGCACCGGACATCTCCGGCAGCGTCGTGGTGCTGATAAGCAAAACCAAACAACCGGCACAGCGACATGGGCGGGGGGCGCGGGCGCGGCATTAATTCGTCTTATCGGGAGCTATCTTGCCGCGCACGCACGCCTTCCGCTGGGGCGCGGCAATAAAAGCTGGAGGCGCGCGGGATCGGCTGTGGTCTGCGCGACCGCGCAGTAAGGCAGAATAGGAATGCGGCGAGTTCCTTCCATACCAGTGCGATTAGGCGCCACGTACAATGGTCCCATGACCGCTCGATCCCGACGTATAGCCCCGCCGCTGGGTCTGGGGCTTCCACTTTTGGCCGGCGCCCAGGGATTGTCTCCGGCTCCGCCCGACGGCGGCCCGACCTGGTCCGCGCCTGTGGAGATCAACGGTAAGCGCGGACTGCCGCGCGACGACAACGGTGCGCTGGAAGGCTTCGCCGGCGCTGTGGGCAGCGACGGCACGCTGTATGCGGTCTGGTCCGGAACCAGCACGCTTGCAGTTCACGTTGTCGCGAGATGGCGGCCGGACGTTCGCTCCCGCGCGCGACATCCTGCAGACCGGGCCCACGATGTTTCAACTACAGGCCTTTTCGCGCGCCAACGGGTTTCCGCAGATTGCGGTGGACCGGCGCGCCAGCAAGTCCGGGCGTGTGTACGTGACCTGGAGCGACTACAGCAATGGCGGCGTGGATGTGTTCTGCGCGACATCCGCCGATAGCGGGCGGACTTGGTTGGCGCCCGTGAGGGTGAATAGCGATCCCATACATAACGGTTCGGATCACTTCTTTCAATGGCTCGCCGCGGACCCGGTGACGGGCGACACGGACGTCCTGTTCTATGATCGGCGAACTGATCCGCAGAACCGCGCGCAGACAGTGGCTGGCGCGATCCACCGACGGTGGGCGGTCGTTCGAGAACTATGCCTGGACCGACGCAGCGTTCCAGACAAAGGAGCGTCTTCATGGGCGACTATTCGGGCATAGCGGCTTACGACGGGCGGGTGTACGGCGTCCGGACGGAGAAACCCGATTCTAAGACGCGGGGCACAATTATACACGTGGGCATCGCGGATTTCCGCGCGGGGGCTGCGCCTGGAATGGCTGCTCCAAGTTAGCCGGTAGTTAAGTGTCCGGTTCGGCGTGCGCGCGCTGTTAGTAATCGAGCGAGAACTGGAGAGGCGTGCAGTCTAACCGGAACGTCATCCGATCCACTTCGTAACCGTAATCCCGCCGTCACGATTTCGGTGCGTGAAGCGGAGCCGTCTCCCGTCTTCCATGCGCAACGTCATGGTCTGCCCTTGATGGATAGCCACGAAAGATCCATCGTGTGGGCACCAAATCTGACCAGCAAAGTTCTTCGGTCCGAGTTGTGGTTGGTCTCCGGGTCCCGAATCAGTCTCATCTTGGGTTAAGGACAGATGATATCTCGCGGAGCTCTCTTTGCCGCGTTCGGTTGTGACAAGACCGGTTCCCTTCAGGCGCTCAATAACTCGCCTGCCGTTGCCAACGGAAGTCTTATTCTGGAAACTTGTGATGTTGCTTGACATATTCGCCATCGACGGCGTATGGCTCCCGAACAGAGCCACACGATTTTCCGCATTCTTAATCTTAATAGCAACTAGCGGCCGCGATAGCCACCACCGCCGCCGTGAGAACTACGACCACCGTTACCAGCCGGTTTTGGATGGGCTTCGTTGACGTTAAGCGCTCTGCCGTCAAGGCCTCTACCATTGAGTGCGGCGATGGCCTTCTCGCCCTCAATGTCGTTCGTCATCTCGACAAAGCCGAATCCTCTGGCTTGTCCTGTGTCGCGGCCGGTCACGATATTCACCCGCGCAACGGTTCCGTGACTTGCTTTCCTTTTGGGATTTGACGGCAGCGAATCGGAGGAGATGGAACCAGGACGATTGGCGGGAGTTCAAAATGCGATCCTAGTATAGCACATTATGAAGGGCGGCGATTATCTTTTGGATGGAAGGGCGTGGGCATCGTCAGCGGAACCGGTTTTCTGATCTAGGTCCCGCCACCGAAAAGGCTGGCCTCATGGCGGCATTATGCAGTGATATCGGCAGGTATGCCGGCGCGGTGTCGCGGCCTACTGGCCTTGTGTGTGCGCCGGTGAGCTACACCCACTACACCGAAGACCAGGTTGCCTGCAATCGTCGACTTCCCGATCCCTCCCTTTCGTTCGGCGATCACAACGACAGCCATTGCAAATACTATAGCGAAAGCGGTTTGAGCGGATTGCAGATCCGGGCGCAAGTGCCTTTCGGGTGAAGCACTCTGCGACGCGAAGCGTTAACCTGTGGGCGTGGACAAGGAGCGGGAGACGCGGTTACAGAAAGATGAGAGAATGACGGCCATGAAAAGAAGTTCG
>ODAK010007485.1_pt1 | contig 10966 bp, 8 predicted proteins | sample 1539591 | NCBI WGS metagenome assembly ODAK01 (sample SAMEA3539303, study PRJEB22396) | soil metagenome | biome: tundra; feature: field; material: soil | place: USA | collected 2010-05 | depth 0.15 m | reverse complement strand
ATGATCGACCAGCGGCGCTTCGAGCGGCTCGATGCTCGCGTCATCACGCTGAGGGGGTTAATTTCCTGCAGCACGGTTTCACGGTTGTATACTCTCGCCACTGCCGATTGGCGATTGTTTTTGGCGACAAGTAGAACGGCGAAAGGTTCGTGGGTATGAATACCGGAACTGACAGCAGTTCGGCGTTGAGGAGCTTGCCTGATTGGTTGCCTAAACTCGCCAAATCGCAGGGTCTTCTGATTGATGCGCTTGAAGCGAACAGGGCTGGACGCTACACGGACGCACAGGTGCAACTGCTCGAACGTCGTGGACGGAGCGTGTTGAAAAAGGGAGCGACCCCGGCACTTGGTGCTCTAGGAATAAGTTTGATCGGTTTCCTCTTTACCCTGGGTGCCGCATCTCGATCGCAAGACTCGGCGGTTGTGACTGGTCCTGGACCCGAAGTCCTGTTCACGGCGCCTCTGGTTTCCCTGATTCTAATGGTGGTCGGTTGTTTTGTGCTGCGCTCCGCGTGGCGTTCCTGGCAAAATTTGCGCGTGGATTTACGGCAGAACCGTATTTCATTCGTTGAAGGGCAGGTGACTCTCAAGGGGCCTGCCGTTGTGGACTACATCCGCTCAAACCGGCCGGAGAATCTAGCGATGCAGGAGCGCTACACATATATGGTGAATGGGGTAATCTTGCGGGTGGATCCGAAGGCATATTCCGCGTTCCCGGGGCCATGGGCTGACTCTCGGTTCCGCGTCTACTACGTGCCCAGCTGCAATTGGATCGTAAACATGGAGCCGATTAGCAGAATGTTTCCGCAGACGCAATGAACTCCTGAAGAACGTTGCTAACACCGAGCGCAACTCGGTCTCTAATCTTCAATCCTTCCGCTGCGCTCATTCAGGTGGCCGGATTTCTGCGTCGTGGACGAATTTACCAGCGTCACCCGGCCATCCCCATGCAGCCGCAGTTCCAAATCGGTGATGTCCCATAATCGGCGTGGATCCAAGGGCCGCAGTACATGAATCAGTACCTCCAGCGACCAAACGTCCGCTGGATCGCCGGGAAGGGGCGTTGGATCCGTTGAGAACATGTCTGGGTTTTTAAAGACTCTCGCTCCCGGGTGGACGTTCTGACGCAAAATTGCCTGCGCACTTATTGGGACGCGCACATGCCCCTTTTTTGCAATGTCAAAGTCGCTAGTGGTGAAGTGAATTGCGATGAGTACACCACCCGGAGTTGAAAAGGTGTGGTCGTGCGACTGCACTGCTGTCGGCTGCCCTTCTCGAATCTCCGGCCACGCTGAACTTGTCCTGTCCCACGTCCCGAGGATTGTGCCATCGGGTGTTCCCCGCCACGTAAATCTGGTGCCAGCGGCGTTGAGTATTGCAACCACGACGGCGATAGCGGCCAAAAATGCAATCAGTGGGCCCCAGCCGAACCTTCTGTAACGATTGGCGGACGGGATGACTGGTGGGACAAAGGGCATTACGCTGGATGATAGTCGAGGTGAGCTACGGGATTCCGGAGAATTTTTCTGGCGCGGGTTTGGCATTGACGCGGGAGGAGGGCCGGGCGTAAGGTCCTAAAACGATATTACTGGCGCTGCAAGGACTCGAAAAGAGCAGATTCGAAATCCGCGCAGAAGGAGTTCCCCCGTGGTTGGCGGTCGAATGGAATTGGGAGATGCCAATGGCTACATGGTTGCCGCTATCGGAACTTCTCCTGCAGGTACCGGATCGGTTGCGGTTTATAATGCGGGTGCTGTTGTAGGACTCGGCTACCCGCCCGACCATGTTTACGGGACACTGCAAATTTTTTCGGGCGGTAAACGGTAAACGAGTAGCCGAGCTAGGGCCGGGGAAAATGGGTCAGGGGGGCCGTCGCATGGATTACTCCCAATGATGACGGTACTCTAGGAATAGTCCATGCCGTAACCATACCGATGCCCTTGCCTTGAAGAGCTGCGGCAAGCGCCGGTAATAGGCGTTTCATTTCAGCTTGAGCGGGAGGCCAATCTCACATTTCACAGCACCGGAAAGGAACACCAATGGCTTTCTGTACGAATTGCGGTTCGTCGCAACAAGATGGCGTGAGATTCTGCAGCTCGTGCGGGTCCGCGATCGGTACAGCCGCAACATCGCCGGCAGCGCCTGCCGTAGTCCTCGCGGTAAAATCCGAAAGTGGCCTCACGGGGAAGATCCTATTGGCATCCGTTTTTCTGCTGATCGGCTTGGTAGCAGGAAGCATCGCCACGATCGCCTATTTCGCTCACCACCCGAGCAGCGCAACCGAGCAGGCAGCCACAGTTCCCTCCGGCGATGCCGCGGCTCTCGTCGGTCAGATTGAAAAATCGCTGCCAAACGTGACGGCTGATATCCCCGCAACGCCCGCGAACCCCGACGCAGCCGCCCCTGCGGCGCCCGCGCCCAACCCCGCCGCGATTTTCGGACAGAAACACGTCGCGCAGGCCGATGGCCAATGCGCACTCTTCAGTAAGGAAGAACTCACTCAAGTGCTCGGTACCAATTTCACTCACTCGATCCCCGACGCGACCGGTTGTACTTATAAAGGGGACCTGCCGCGCCAGTTCGTGAGGACGGAAGCATACTGGACGGGTGGCCGGGAACTCGTAAAACTAAAGACCGACACTTACGCGGCCCTACACCAGAGCATGATCAACCAGAAGTACACCAAAGCTGAAATCGCCGCACATCTGTTTCCGATATCGCCCTACGCCGGTGCGGGTGACGACGCGTGGGTCGATCTTGTAAATATAGTGACCGCTCGGAAGGGAGATGTCGGCATCGTCATGGATCTGCGTTACTACCGTGATTCCGACGATCTCACCAGGCTGTTCGTAAACACGGCACTCTCGCGCCTGACCAACTAGCCCCCATCCGGCGCAACGGCAAATAATTCCACGTCGTCCGACGAAATGCCTTTGCCACCCGGCATGACTGATAAAGGTCGGTTGGGATTTGGGGTCTGGGGCGCGGTGGATTGGAATGCCGGCGAGGTCGGAGATGGCGAGAGCGGCGGCCGCGACGAAACGGCAAGAGACTAGTAGACATCAATCACATGCGGACCACTGGGCGTACAGCATTGCACATCAGTACTTTTTTTAGCCAATAAAGTCAACCAGTAGACGTAACTGACCCACGTCCTCAGCAACGCGCGCAACTGGTCGGTCACGCTGACAACGCCGGAGGACTTTAGGGCCTTCATTATCGCCCACGTGTGCTGATGCGCTCTTTAACAATCTGGATTAAAATCGCTCGGCTTCACGCGGATTTGCGGACACGTTTGGGCGGTGGCTTAGCCTACGCATGGTAGGAGACTCACCCTTCCATTCACCGGCTCAGCATGGAGGCAGCGTCGATGAGGATTCCAAGCTTTGGTATCACCGTGGGTTTGGCGTTGTTCTCGGCGAGTGCTCTGGCGCAGTGGCACTACCCGACGCCGCCGACCTCTAGCGCCTCGGATGTGTGGTACGGCAAGCGCTATGAGGATCCTTATCGGCCGCTCGAGAATCTGAAGGACCCGAAGGTCGCCGCCTGGTTCAAGGCCGAGGCGCAGCTCGCCGACAGCACAATCGCAAAGATTCCGGGGCGCGATGCGTTGGTACGCGAGTGGCTGTCGATGGATAGTCGTACGCCGCCTCGCTATCAGGAGTTCCAGTTCGAAGGTGGCCGGCTCTTCTACCGCAAGACGCTCGGCGGGGAAAACGTCGGCAAACTGTACGTGCGCGAGGGCTGGGCAGGAAGCGAGCGATTGCTGTTCGATCCCACAGCCTACAAAAAGGACGCCGGCACCACCGTATCGCTGTTCGTACCTTCTTTCGATGGCCAATACGTTGTGCTCGGACTTGCGGTGAAAGGCGGGGAGTGGTCGGAACTTCGCGTTCTCAAGGTCGAGGATAGGCAGCTGCTGCCGGATTCGATCTACCCGGCTGCCTGGTGGGGCGCGAACTGGCTGCCCAACAGTCGGGCGTTCTTCTACAACGGCAGCGACGTTACCGACATCAAGAGTCTGGACATCGAGGCGAACCGCAAAGCCCGGCTTCACGCGCTGGGAACGCCGGTCAGTCAGGATCGGGACCTGCTCAGCACCGCCTCGACTCCCGACCTCGGCATCGAGGCCAAGGAAATGCCACAGGCGTTCGTCGCGGAATCCGCGCCTGACCGCCTCATCGGCTCCCTGGATACGGTGCAGCCGGAATCCCGATTCCTCATCGCCTCAGTGTCTGATGTGGAAAAGGGCCAGATCCACTGGAAGCCGCTTGCGCAGCGCGCCGACAAACTCGTGCGCGGCACTGCGATCACGCCTGAGTGGCTCTATTCGATCACTTCCGCCGATGCACCACATTACAAGGTCGTGCGTGCGCGACTCGACTCCCCGGACTGGAAGCATGCAGAGACCATGATTCCGGAGGCGGCCGATTCGATCGATTCTATGACGCAAAGCATGGACTACATCCTCGTGGCCTATACCGACGGGGTGAATGGCCGGCTGGTCCGCCACGCTCTGGCCACGGGAACTACCACGGAGGTGGCCTTGCCGCTCAAGGGTACTGTCGCGGCGACATGCCCGGACGCCCATGGCAATCGCTGCCTCGTCGTAATCAGCAGCTGGCTGCAGCCACCGGTGGTGTACGAGATTGATGCCGCGACCGGCGAGGTTCGCAAGAGCGTGTTCACTAACGACGTCCGCTACCCGGAGCTGGCAGATCTCGTGGCCGAAGAAGTCGAAGTGCCGGGCCACGACGGCACCATGATTCCCCTGTCGATCATCCACAGAAAGGACATCAAGCTCGATGGCTCCAGTCCCTGCATTCTGGAGGGCTATGGTGCCTACGGCATCAGCTGGAACGCTGAGTTTAGGTCGCGCTATTCGGTCGCCAACCGCGGAGTGGTTGTAGCGTTCGTCCACGTGCGCGGTGGCAGTGAGAAGGGCGACGCCTGGTATCGCGCCGGCTATAAGATCACGAAACCGAATACCTGGAAAGATTTCATCTCGGCTGCCGAATACCTGATCGCCAAGGGCTACACGAGTCCCGAACGCATGACAGGCCGCGGCACGAGCGCCGGCGGTATTCTCATCAGTCGCGCCGTGACCGAGCGGCCGGATTTGTTCGCGGCCGCCGTCGTCAATGTCGGGCTTGCCAACGCGATGCGGGCCGAGTTCTCACCCAACGGCCCGATCAACACGCCCGAGTTCGGAACGGTAAAGGATCCCACTGAAGCGCAGGCACTCTATGAGATGGACGGCCTTCAGCATGTAATGCCCGGGGTCCGCTACCCGGCCATTCTCGGCGTTGGCGGATGGAACGACCCGCGCGTGGTGCCCTGGGAGCCGGGCAAGTTCGTCGCGGCCATGCAGCAGGCGTCTACGTCCGGTCGCCCGGCGTTCATGCTGGTGAACTACGACAACGGGCATTTCACCGAGGAGAAGTCCGTGACGTATCGCAACTTCGCCAACCAGTTCGCTTTCGCGCTGTGGCAAGCCGGACTGAAGGAGTATCAGCCTGCGCCCGAGCAGGACGCAAAGAAAAAGCCCTAAAGGTGCATTGCTCGTGCCAACGCAGGTCGTGAGCGCTCCCGCTCACGGCCTGCAATTAGGCCTAGACCCAACAGTCGTGTCACCAGCCGCCACTTGGATCACAAAGGGGCCAATCGGGAGTTCATATCCAGATCGAATCGGCCATACGGGTTCACGTGCTCCCAAGCGAATTACGAGACATAGTGTGGCGTATCTTTGATCATGACTGGGAGGCTCGACCCATGATTTCCACTAATCGCTTCGCCAACTTCCTGACGATCGGCATCGCCGCACTGCTGTGTAACGCGTGTTTGGACCAAATGGAGCCGGCCAAGCAGGCACTCGACGAGATCTCAAATGTCTTGACGACGGCGTCGGCGGATGCGACGAAATATGCTCCGGACCAGATGGCGAGTGTCCAGAAGGAATTGGCTGAACTGAAAATCTCGTATGACAGGAAGAATTACGGGGAAGTGCTGGCCCACGCGCCAAGCGTGCTCGCCGACGCCAAGAATCTGGTCGCGGATGCAGCTGCGAAGAAGGACGATATCGCGAAGGCGCTGAACACGGAATGGAACGGGTTCGCGGCCTCCCTGCCCCAGGGGATCACTGCGGTTAAAGCTCGCATTGACGCACTATCCAAGACAAAACGGGCGCCGAAGGGCATAGATCTTGCCGCCGCTCAGTCCAGCCTGGCCGACGCGACTGACGGGTGGGCGCGCGCGCAGGCCGCATTTGCGGGCGGCAAGGTCGACGAAGCCATAGCGACTGCCAAGGACGTACAATCCAAGACCGGGGCCGCGGCGGCAGCGCTGAAACTCGAATTGCCCGGAAGCGGCAAATAGGTATCTTCCGACCCGCGTCCACTTGCGGCCGTATTCTCCGTGAGGCTGCTGGTGTCGCAGCGTAAATCGGGACCCATCTTCGCACGGGTAGTCGGGGTTGATGGAGTTGGAGATCCGTTAACGCCGCAGATTGTGAGCGCGGTGTTGCGTAAGGTGGGGCAGTGGATTGGTTTGCAGAGAGAAGAGTGGGAACGTATCTCAGGTCATTCGGCGCGGGTGGGGGCGGCTCAGGATCTTTTGGCGCTCAATATCGACATGGCGTCGGCGATGCAAGCCGGTAGATGGCGAGACACTCGCATGCCCATGCGTTACGGTGAAAAAGTGTTGGCCTCGCGCGGCGCCATGGCGCGAGCCGCTAAAGGCCAGGGGCGAGGGAAGACAGTAGGGCAGATGCGGTGAACCACACGTCGTGCCCATCTTCTATTGCAGATCCGAGTTCAAGCGCTCAATGACGACTTACATACGACCTTCGAACACTGGTATCCAGATCTCCGTCGCCGGCATGAGGAGAAACTTGTTGCATAGCATACCCCCCAACTTCCGGTTACTCTCCACATTGCGATGAATGCTCAAACACGCGATCCGACCCAGTGGTTCTCCGACCTGCTGGCCGTTCAGCAATCGATGCTGCGGCAAGCCGGCGCCGGACGTTCAGGCAGCGACGCACCTGCGGCGCCCGGCAATCTGTTGCCCTGGCTGCCGATGACGGTAGCCTTCGTCGACTGGCAGCAGCAAGTGATGAAGCAATTCACCGAGTGGTGGACGACAGGGATCCCGGGCTGGGGCGCGGGTCCCGCCGCCGCTGCGTCCGACCGGCGCTTCGCGGCCGACCCGTGGCAGCAGGACCCGCGCTTCGACGGCCTCGTGCGCGCATACCTCATGAATTCCGAACTGTTGCGAGCCACTCTCGCCGCCGCGCCGCTCGACGAGCGTACTAAGGCCCAATGGGGCTTCGTGCTGCGCCAAGCGATCGATGCTCTCAGCCCGGCCAACGCACTGCTCACCAATCCGGAAGTGCTGCAAACCGCATTGGAGTCCGGCGGCGCCAGCCTCGCGCAGGGCATGCGGCTCTTCGTCGAGGATTTCGCAAAAGGTCGTATTTCGATGACCGACGACACGGCGTTCGAGGTCGGCCGCAATGTGGCCACGACGCCGGGCAGCGTGGTGTTCGAGAACGAGCTGATGCAGCTGATTCAGTATGCGCCGAGCACGGCGCGGGTGCACAAGCGGCCACTGCTGATCGTGCCGCCGTGCATCAACAAGTTCTACATCTTGGACCTGCAGCCCGACAACTCCTTCGTCGCCTACGCGGTGGCGCAAGGCCACCCGGTGTTCCTCGTGTCATGGCGCAACATCGGGCCGGAGCAGGAGCGGCTCAGCTGGGACGACTACCTCGAACAAGGCGTGATGCAGGCCATCGACGTGGCCCTCGCGATCAGTGGCGCCGACCGCGTCAACACGCTCGGCTTCTGCGTCGGCGGCACGCTGCTGGCGAGCACGCTCGCGGTGATGACGGCGAAGCACGAGGACAAGGTCGCGAGCATGACCTTGCTCACCACGATGCTCGACTTTGCGGATACCGGCGAACTCGGTCTGCTGCTGACCGAACAGTCGGTGGCGGCACGCGAGCTGGCCATCGGCCAGGGTGGCGTGCAGCGGGGTCGGGAATTGGCACAGGTGTTTGCCGCGCTGCGTGCCAACGACCTGATCTGGCCCTATGTCGTCAGCGGCTACCTGAAGGGCAAGCCACCACCGGCATTCGACCTGTTGTTCTGGAACGCGGACGACTCGAACCTGCCGGGTCCGATGTTCTGCTGGTACTTGCGCAACACCTACCTCGAAAACAAGCTGCGCGAGCCCGGTGCGACCGTTCAATGTGGCGTGCCGGTGGACCTCGGGGCGATCAAGATTCCAGCGTTCCTGTACGCCTCGCGTGAGGATCACATCGTGCCGTGGCAGACGGTCTACGCGAGCACCCGGCTGCTCGGCGGCGACGTCACCTTCGTGCTCGGCGGCAGCGGCCACATCGCAGGCGTGATCAACCCGCCGGCGAAGCAAAAACGCAATCACTGGGTCGGCGATGTCAGGTCTGACGTAGGGGACTGGCTCACTCACGCGCGCGATGCGCCTGGCAGCTGGTGGCCCGAGTGGATCGCCTGGTTGAAGCCGCATGCCGGCGCGATGGTGGCCGCACCGAAGACGCCCGGCAACCGCCGCTTTGCCGCGATCGAAGCCGCGCCGGGACGCTACGTCAAGGCGAAGGCGCCGTAGCTCCCGACTCAAATCTGTTTTCTGTCAGCCGATTGAATCAAGGAGCATTTTATGACTACCGATGTGGTGATTGTTGCCGCTGCCCGCACTGCCGTGGGCAAGTTCGGCGGCACATTGAGCAAAACACCCGCGCCCGAACTCGGCGCCGCCGTGGTGATCGATCTGCTGCGTCGGGCAAAGCTCAGCGGCGACCAGATTAACGAACTCATTTTTGGCCAGGTGCTGACGGCCGGCTCAGGCCAGAATCCGGCGCGCCAAACCGTGATCAAGAGCGGCTTGCCGCAGGGCGTGCCCGCACTGACCATTAATGCCGTGTGCGGCTCGGGCCTGAAGGCCGTGATGCTGGGCGCGCAGGGGATCCGCGACGGCGACTCCGAGATCGTGATCGCCGGCGGTCAGGAAAGCATGAGCCTGGCGCCACACGTGCTGCCGGGCTCGCGCGACGGCCAGCGCATGGGCGACTGGAAGCTCGTCGACTCGATGATCGTCGACGGCCTGTTCGACGTCTACAACAAGTACCACATGGGCATCACCGCCGAGAATGTCGCGAAGAAATATGACATCACGCGCGAACAGCAGGACGCGCTCGCACTCGGCTCGCAGCAGAAGGCCGCCGCGGCGCAGGAGGCCGGCCGCTTCAAGGACGAGATCGTGCCGTTCAGTATCGCGCAGAAGAAGGGCGACCCGATCGTCTTCGCGACCGACGAGTTCATCAACAAGAAGACCAACGCCGAAGCGCTGGCGGGCTTGCGGCCCGCATTCGACAAGGCCGGCACGGTTACGGCCGGCAACGCGTCGGGCCTGAACGACGGCGCCGCTGGTGTCGTGCTGATGACGGCGCAGAAGGCGGCACAGTTCGGCCTGACGCCGCTCGCGCGCATCGCGAGCTACGCGACTGTCGCGCTGGACCCGAGCATCATGGGCATGGGGCCGGTGCCGGCGTCGCAGAAGGCGTTGCAGCGCGCCGGCTGGAAGCCGCAGGACCTGGATCTGCTCGAGATCAACGAAGCTTTTGCTGCACAGGCCTGTGCCGTCAACAACCAAATGGGCTGGAATACGAGCAAGGTCAACGTCAATGGCGGCGCAATCGCGATCGGTCACCCGATCGGTGCATCGGGTTGCCGCATCCTGGTGACCTTGCTGCACGAGATGATTCGTCGCGATGCCAAGAAGGGACTCGCCAGTTTGTGCGTCGGCGGCGGCATGGGCGTTGCGCTCGCGATCGAACGCTGAATTCAAGGCTGTTGAACGCAACACATCAATCATAACCAGAAAGTGAGCACTGTATGGCAACCACAAAACGAATCGCGCTGGTCACGGGTGGCATGGGCGGGCTTGGCGAAGCCATCTGTATCAAATTGGCGAAGCTCGGCGATACCGTCGCCACAACCTACTCGCCGGGCAACACCAAGGCTCAGGAATGGCTCAAGTCGATGAAAGAGCAGGGCTATCATTTTTACGCGTATCCCTGCGATGTGACCGACTGGGAGTCCTGTCAGGCCTGCACCACTAAGGTGACGGAAGATCTCGGGCCGGTGGATGTGCTGGTGAATAACGCTGGCATCACCCGCGATATGACCTTTAAGAAGATGGACAAGATCAACTGGGACGCGGTGATGCATACGAACCTCGACTCGTGCTTCAACATGACCAAGCAGGTGTGCGACGGCATGATGGATCGCGGCTGGGGCCGGATCATCAATATCTCGTCGGTCAATGGCCAAAAAGGCGCGTTCGGCCAGACTAACTATTCGGCTGCCAAGGCCGGCATGCACGGCTTCACCAAAGCGCTCGCTCTGGAAGTCGCGCGCAAGGGCGTGACCGTCAATACCATCTCACCCGGCTACATCGGCACGAAAATGGTCATGGCGATTCCGAAGGAAGTGCTGGATTCGAAGATCATTCCGCAGATACCCATGGGGCGGCTCGGCAAGCCCGAAGAAGTGGCCGGGCTCGTTGCCTATCTGGCGAGTGAAGAGGCCGCGTTTGTGACCGGCGCCAATATTGCGATCAACGGCGGTCAGCACATGCAGTAAGACCGGCTCTGCCGTCCACACCAACAACACTAGCAGTCTGTCGGACTTAGTCGAGTGAAATACGAGATAATCATTGCAGTTCTCTTACCTTGATGGAAGCCATGAGTAACTTTCGGCCGATTAACCGCGACACCGGATTGTTGCTGCCGCAGCGACGCCTGGGAGAATGGTCTCGCAACCGCACCCGAGGATCAGGAGCGCCGTGGCCGAAACCTCGCACCACCAGGAGAACCAGATGAGCCCTCAGGACGACATCGACACCACCGAGACCGCGGAATGGCTGGA
>ODAK010007484.1_pt1 | contig 10966 bp, 11 predicted proteins | sample 1539591 | NCBI WGS metagenome assembly ODAK01 (sample SAMEA3539303, study PRJEB22396) | soil metagenome | biome: tundra; feature: field; material: soil | place: USA | collected 2010-05 | depth 0.15 m | reverse complement strand
CTAAATTCCCAATCAGTTCGACCTGTGCTGTGAACGGATGGTCAGCAAACCTTCCTTTACCGGATTATGGAAGGGTAGCCCGTCATCCGCCAGTAATCCCAAACGCTTGAGGAATGAACGTCGGGTCGTCTACTCGCACGTCTATGTTTCGGGGGACGAGTGACCCGACTCGCTGCACCTGACGGTTTTGTAGTACTCGCAGTAGTTTCGCTTGTGCCGCGGGCGACAGTTCCCCAATCTCGTCCAGAAGGATGGTTCCACCATCGGCATGTTCGAATAGTCCAGGCTTGTCCAGGCTAGGATGACGGTTTACCCGTCCCTTTATCCTGCTTTCTATTGGCCAAGACCGTTATGGAGGAGCTTTCCGCCTTCTGGAATTTCCGAGCAACGAATTCCGGAAGCATCTCTTCCAGCTTTTGTGATAGCCAGTCCTGTAGTTCAGATTTGCGCTCCCCCAAAAAAGACACAAAGCGAATTCCGAGATGGCCCGTTTTCAACCAGCAGATTCTCGATTCTGCCAAGAATGGCACTTTGTGATCCGGTAAGGTGAACTGAACCTGCACCTCTTCTCCGGGGCTGAGCGGAACGAACGTACTCACGGCCATGCCCCCTTCGCTGATGTTCACGCTGTAGCAGCGAACTTCCGGCATGTTACGTCTCAGGACGGTGACGGAGATAGCGACCGGATAACGGAAATAGCGCCGCCGTTCTCTCAATATTAGTCCGTAAGCAGGTTTGAGTGTGCTGCGGATTGACTGCGTAGAAAGAGGTCTCTCGAAGACAAAACCCGCCCTCTTGCGCAAGGCTGCTGTGGCTTCCACATCACTGCCGCTGATGGCAAACGTCACCGCCGTCCGGTTTGATGGGGAGAGACGCACCTCGTTCAGAATCAGTCCGCTCTGGCCTCCTAGCTGGAGATCAACGATAACGGCATCGAACTTTCGGCGGTTCAATAGGCGAATCGACGCTGGCACTTCCTGACAGACATCGGGCGAAATAGACAATTCTTGTAGAGCGTGGCTGAACTGCCGGATTGTGACTGGATCAGCAGACACCAAAAGCGCAAGGCCGATCGACACTGTAAAATTCACCCCTCATAATACTGTGACCGTTTCAACGTACAGGAACCCGCCCCTTAAACCCGAAGATCGGATTCTTTGCGTGGCTCTCCGGCTCTGTTCTGGAAGAACAAAGAGATTTGACCTCCTGGGTCCGGGGCCGGGCGTCCCGTGAGGTATCCCTGGACCTCATGCGCTCCGAAGCTTTTGATCAGTTCCAGCTGTTCTGATTTCTCCACTCCTTCGACGATGACACGCATGCCAATATTGTTAGCTAATGTGATGAGGGAGCGAACCATTGCTTCGCTTTCGGGCTTCAGGCCCAGCTCTTGAATGAAAGAGCGATCGATTTTCAAGGCCTCAAACGGCAGAGACCGCAAGTAGCTCAAGCAGGAATATCCCGTACCGAAATCGTCGATGGCAAAGCTCACTCCCAGTTCCTTGAGGCGCTTCATTGTTTCCAAGGCGCGGTGCATGCCGCTCAGCATGACTGATTCCGTAAGTTCGAGTTGGAGAAGTTCCGGCTTGAGGCCGGTGCGGTTCAGAACTTCGACCACCTCGTCGACGAACTGGTCGCGCATGAACTGCTTGCTGGAAACATTCACTGCAACCTGGATCGGGTAGGGCGCGAGCGCCTGCCATTTGACCGCTTCGGCGCAGGCCACCTCCATGGTGTAAGCGCACAGAGGCACGATTAGTCCGCTTTCTTCTGCTACTGGAATAAACCTGGCCGGGCTGATCACGCCGAGCGTGGCATGCGTCCATCGGGCCAGAGCTTCAAAGCGCGTCAGGCGGTTGGACAGTAAGTCAAATTCGGGCTGGTAATGCAGCTTGATTTCTCCTTGTGCGAGGGCGGCACGCAGTTGGTTTTCCAGATTCAGACGTTCTCGCACCAGCGTCCCGATTTCCGGCGTGAAGTACATAAACCGGTTCTTGCCATCACGCTTGGCGGCATACATCGCGCTGTCGGCTTGCTGCAGGAGGTTGTCAGCGTCGCTCCCATCTTCTGGAAAGATGCTGATGCCGATGCTGGCGCCAATCGTGAGTTGATGATCGTCGATCAAGAAAGGAGTTGCCAGCACATCCAGCAGGGATTTGGCGACCGCGGCTGCATCTTCTTTCGCATGAAGGCCTCCCAGGATGACTGTGAATTCATCTCCTCCCAGGCGAGCCAGCGTGTCGGCCTGGCGCACCCGCAACTGCCAGCGTGCCGCTACCTGGACCAACAGGCTATCTCCGAGGGAGTGCCCAAGGCTGTCGTTGACCAGTTTGAAACCATCCAGATCGATGTAGAGCAGCGCAACCATGCGCTGTTCTCGTCTAGCCAACGCTAGAACTTGAGAGAGCCTGTCGGAAAAGAGCCGACGGTTCGGCAATCCCGTGAGCGCATCATTGAGGGCTTGGAACTGCAGTTTGGCTTCCGCGTTTTTCTTAGCATCCTCACGCCGCTGGAGTTCGGAAAGCATCGCATTGAAACCGATCCCCAGCTGCGCGATTTCATCCCTTCCAAGGACTGCTACCCTGATGTCGAAGTTCTGCTCCACAGTGACTTTATGCATCGCGTGTACGAGTTCAGACACTGGCTTCGAAATCTTGCGCTGCAGCAGTGAGGCGGAAACGCCGCCAACCACCAATGCCAGCAGCAGCAAGAAGCTGGCTACCCGCAGCAAGAGTTTTTGCCTTTTGTGCACGTCTTGCAGATTCGAACTCAGGAAAAGAGTGCCCACCAATTCGTTGTGCCGGAGCACGGGGCGAGTCACGCTGAAATACATGCGGTCGATAGCTGGGACGCGTTTTAGGTCCAGCGGACACTTCCATGGTCCATCCTGCCGCTCGTAATGAGCAAACAACTCTCCCGTCACATCGTATAGGCAAGCAGAGTCAATGGGAGGTTCCGCACGCAAGCCTTCGAGAACCTCAACCGCCGCGGTGCGGTCATTAAAATTAAGGGCGGCCGTTGCATTTTGGCCGACCACGTCGGCCAGGGATGAAAGACGGCTATGTAGGAGAGAGCGCGAGCTAATGGTGTCGAACGCCAGGAATGCCGTCATCATCGTACAAACCGCCATGCTGCTGGCAAGCAGCGCCATCAGCGTCATCTTGCGGGCGAAAGTCAGGACTCTCGACAGTCTCATGTCAGTTCCTCACCGCCGGTGTGCCCTGCACGATCGTTGAGAGATTCAGGAGACGAGAGCTGATCTTTAGCTGAGATTCCTCCGTGGCCTCCAGGTTCACCTGAATTTGTACCTGATCGCCTGTCCGGACGAGGCCGACCATACCCCCGTTGCGCGCAAAGGAATCGGAATCGCCCACGGTCAGAACGTCTTTGTTGCGTACTTTGTCGATGGCGGCTCGGATTTTGTTGGGCGACGATTGCGCAATATAAAGAATGTTGCACTGCTCCAACTGTCGGTCGGAGGGAAACAGCAGTACACGGATGGGCCTCGACTCGCTGGTTTTCCCGTCCAGCAGTTTTTCTAGCGTCTCGCCCATGGGGCCATCACCGACGAACCCTATGGTCAGTGCCTGACTCTGGTGCGGCCACTCCACATACTTGGTCAGGTTGAACACGAGAGCCGCTTTCACGGCGCGTTCGTCTTTCAACTGCGCAGACAACAGTGGTGCGAACAGAGATATGAGGCTGAAAATAAACACACACGACAAGCCGGCCAGCGTTCCCATATTCATGGCCTTTACCCGCCATATCTCCACGCCCGATGAATGACGGATGCCGGTATCCCCCGAACGGGAGGATGCGAATTTGTGTGGAGGGCGACTCATTTCCCTACTTCTGTTCGCGGTGTAACTTATAGGTGATCTTGAATCGGTAAGTTCGTCCGTCTTGCTGGATTTCAGCTTCGCTCAGCCCCGGGCCCGCGGGCGAAAACCAGCGACGATTGAAGGAGTTGTAACAACCGGTGGAGAACTCCCAGCCTCCCCACAGAGGCTTCGTGGAAAGGGTGACGTTGGCCAGGGCCATGGACGGAACCTGAGTTCTCTGGTAACTCTCCTGCGCGCTGGAATAGAGCAGTTCCAGTCCAAAGAAAGCTCGCCGCGAAGTGGGAATCGTGGTGTTCAGCTTGGCCACGTGCGACGGGGAATTAGCCAGTGGTACCTGCCGAGTTTTGTTCTCGGCGTTCGAAAACGTGTAACTGGCGCGTGCCGACAGGCCAGACGAAGGCTTCGCCTCTAGTTCGAACTCAATCCCAGGTCCCTTGTCATGGCCGCTATTGATGAAGCGATTCAGGCCGTTTGCGGGGTCGGGCACTTCGTCGATCAGGTTGTGCAGGTCGTTGTAGAATCCATCCGCCGTCAGAGCCACCCCAGTTGTCAGGGTGCGCTCGAATACCACCTCGTGCGACGTTATGTGTTCCGGTTTGAGAGCAACGCTCGGTCTTTCAATTGTCAAATCGTCTGTGTAGTAGTTTTCGTAAGCGTTGGGCGCCCGGAAAGCTTGGGCAAAGATGTACTTTACCGCGGTTCGCGAATTCACGGAGTAAACGAGCGCGACGCGTGGGCTAAGTGCGCTCCCGAAACTGTTGAAATAGTCAAATCGTCCGCCAGCATGAATCGTCAGCTTTGGGACGAGATTCAGTTCGGTTTCGCCGTATGCAGCCATCAACCAGGGCGTGCGGTGATCATTCAAAACTGGCGGTTGCCCGGCATTGTAATTCTCTTGGTCCACACGGAAACTGTGCTCATAGTTGACGCCTGCTGTAACTCGCTGGCGCCCGATCTGGTGCCCGATAGTAGCCTCTACGCCGGTCCAGTCCGCGACGCCAGTATCAATGTTCAAATAGCGGTCGGGCGAATCGGTACCACCCTCAGCATAGGTCCCGTAATAGCGATATGCATCGTAGTAAGCGCGCAGATCGAGATCGGTATGTGACGACAGGCTTCGGTGATAGCCCACATCGAAGTATCCGCGTGTATCCGTTGTGCGAGTCCCGGAATCATCGAAATTGGTTCCAGTCGGCGCCGTGGGGATGATCTTCGTTCGTGTTCCGAACAGGCCTTGCATGCGCCACCCACCGTATTGCAAGTCGGCGAAGGCATGGGAATAACGGTCTCCGTCGATGTTCTCTGCGACACCGCCGTTCGTCGCAGAAAAATCAGGGAAGAAGAGTTCGGATTGTCCGTCGCTACGGTACATGCTGCCCGACAGAAGAGCCGACAAACGACCTTTTTGGAAGCTGCCAGTAAGCCGTACAGCACGACTGAGGAAAGAGGATTGCTCTCCAGAGACTTCGAGCACGGAGTCAGCGTTCGAGAGTCGCGTGATGACATTGATGACCCCGAAAATCGCGTTGGTCCCAAACAGAGAGGAACTGGGCCCGCGAACAATTTCGATGTGGTCGATCAGATCGAGATCGAGTGGGAATTCAGTGCCGATGAACGCGCTGTCGTAAACATTCTCATTCACTCGATGGCCGTTGATTAGGAGCAGAATGCGGGAGTTGTAGTCTCCCGGCCGCAAGAAACCCCGGACGCCGAGATACGTATAGTTCCGGTCATAGGCGATATAGAAGCCGCGCTGGCTGTTGAGAATATCGGCGAGCGTACGCCATCCGTAGCGGGTGATCTCTTCCGCAGTGATGACGCTGACGGCTGAAGGAGCTTGCCGGGAGTCCTCCAGGTGCCGCGACGCGCTGAAGACCTTCACCTTCGCCAAGTCCTCTATGGTTAAGGAAGTTAGGTCCTGATCAGGTGCTGTTTGCGAGTTGAGAATCCAGGGGCAAAACACAAGCCAAAAGAGCGCTATACCGGCGGTCAGCCACTTGCGAGTAAGATGAGGTCCCGGCCCGGTTGACCAGAGATTGGCATGATAGCTTTCGGTCTGCTCTCCGGATTTCAACATGCGAGGTTCTTGCCTAATACTTCTTCCTCGCTATAGCCAGTCATCATCGCAAATGCATGATTTGCCCAAACGATTGTTCCTTGTCGGTCGGTGATCACGATTCCGTCTGCGGCCGCTTCTAGCGCGGCTGATTGCAGTTGCAATCGTCTCGCTGTACGCCTGCGAGCAGTAACATCTCGTGCAATCCCCGGCACCCCGACGAGTTTTCCCAGAAGCTGATTCATGACACGGAGAAGCTGTGCGTTACTGCTGAGCAGCAGACCGTCGAGTCGGATTTGCTCTTCCATAAGACTGCCTTTGATCGGACAGCAAGTCGTAGGCCAAACTCGACCGTAAGACCCAACTCACTGACTGCTTGCAGCTTGTCCGAAGTTGGTTCATCCGTGCAGAACCGAGGTGCCGTATGAATTCTGGACTAATGTCTGCCGTATCGACACTTGGCAGAGAAGAAAGGATACCCGTAGCCGTGCCGGACAACTTTATCGCCATTTCTTCTGGCATGATTAGGGTGGTGGCAGGTACTTCAGTTACTCGCGTGTGGACTCCTGTCATAGTCGCATGCGCCGCGCCCTACTCTGGCACTCGGCAGCCGATTTTAAGCGTCACATATTTTGGCACGCGACGTGCGGGGTAACTGAACGGGGGCTCAGCTAGCCCACAGGAGCCAAGATCATGACCTACGTAATGACCAAACCTTGCCCGGTCTGCAAACAGCAACTAACCAAGCGACAGCCTACCGATACCGTGCTTTGCACCTGCGGTAAACATGTTTGGAGGGCTAGCACCTTCTGCGCTGCCCGAATCAGTTCAAGTTTCCGAAAGACGAAGGCGACGGCAACAGCGAAAGAAGGTGACGATGATGACGACACGACCGACGGCTACTCGGAGTGAGCGTGGAACATGCCTCGATTTCGCATAGGCAAACGGCGGTCGAAGAGAATCAAATCGGTCTTACCAGTGCGACTCTGGATCGCCGGGAGTAAAGATAGCCATCTCGCGCATACTCTCGATATCAGCAACCATGGTGTGAAGCTGGGTGGTTATCGAGGCGAGATGAAGGTTGGAGATGAGATTGTAATCCAATACCGCCATATGCAAGCACGATTCCGAGTCACTTGGATCGTTGCTCGCGAGGGCTCCTCGGAGAAGCAAATCGGGGCTGAGTGCTTGGAGCCGGGAAAGCAGATTTGGGGTGCGGAGTTCCCTCAGCAAACGGATGAGTACGAAGACAAAGAATGACCGCGCAGCAGATATGCTGCCCAGCAGTAGCCCAGCAGTGCCGCCATTTGGCACGCAGGAGCCATTCACGAAGCTCTGGACAGAGCCTAAGTTGGAATTGAGCAGTTTTCGGGGGAGGGCTGTTCGAACGAGCGTCCCAATGACTCATTGAGTCTGGGGCGCTTTCGTTTTTCACACCTTAATCCGCCCTGATTCGGGATTTTGCGAGCAGTTGCTCAAGTTCTTGTCGCTCGGCTGAGAGATATTTCTCTTCGGGGCTATCCAAGACCTTTTCGAAAGTGTCGCATCCGGTCGTCGTGTTCGACCATTCGTCTTCCTTGCTGAGGCGACTGATGGTCAAAAGCCAGTGGGTTGTGACGGTTTGGTTTGGCGCTTTGTCCTCGGCCCAACCACACCCAATCTCAGCCGTGTGTGTTTGCTTCTCATCGCGACCCCCTAGTGACTGCTCTCCTGGCCGGGTCAAGTTTGGAAAGAAAACTTGTTAAATCCCTCAAGACCTGGCATTCTCCACACTCTATTTCGGCACTTATTGCACTGGTTAAGCCTTGTCATCGATCGAAACCATTACGCCAGTAACGGGGTTTCCACTTTGATCTGGCCGGGCGCGGTCCAATCGGCGCTTCTGGAAGGATATGGGAAGGCTTAGTGGAGCAGTATGGATCTTTAATGCGGAGCTGCGCTCGGCTTGGACAGCCGGGGCCGGCGGTCCCTACGCTAGGTGGTGATGGAGTCCAGGTATCGGTGTAGGAGTTGATCTCCCTGACCTTCAATTTCCACGAACATGATGCCGTTGCCGAATTGGGGATGGCGGGTGACGACGAGTCCCCGGATGACGATGGGGTAGCCGTCGAGCCAGAGGGTGGCTTGAAGGCGGATGCCGACCGAGAGAGGAATCATCAGCTGGATATAGCAACCGCCGAGACTGAGGTCGGTGGTTTCGAGGCGCATGGAGACGTCGCTGCCTTCCTGGCGGATTTCGACTTGGACCTGCGTGGTGTAGCGAGAATGTTGGCGGCGATCGGGTTCGGGTACAGCGCGATTAGAGGGCTGGGCGTCGGGCGAATTCATGGATCAGCTCCGGGGCACGGTTCAAAGGAAAACCGCTACCCACCTTTGATTTCGATCTCCAGAGACGCGAAATAACGCGAGTATTCTCTGCGCTCCCACAAGGAACCTCCACAAATGGAGAACTGCAGGGACTTTCATAAGACCGCCCTTGATCGTATGGCACGTCGTAGACCAAACTCGACCACGAGACCCAACTCCCTGACTGCGTTCCACCTGCCGGAATTTGGTTCCTCCGTGCAGAACAGATGTGCCGTATGAATACTGGACTAGTGTCTGCCATATCGACACTTGGCGTAGGACAAGAAAGGCAATGTACTCGTAAATCCGCGTTGCCCAACTATCGGCACCGTTACCAACATATCGGCACCTGTTAGAACGCTAAGTCCTCACCCAAGAACTCTGCCCGCTGCATGGAAGGTTCACCATACATCGTTCTGGCCCCTTGGTTACTGGCTTGCTTCCAGTTCTTGTTGCCAGCGTTCCTTGAGATTGCGGAGATGTACGTCGCCGCGGCACGCAAGCGGGTTCGTTGATAAGGCGAATCTACCAATTGTGAGAGAAGTGATTACCATCATCGGTCCGACAGGTCGCGAGCAGGTTCTGGAAAACGTATCGCTTAGCCTTTATATCTGATCCGCTTGACGGGCAGCCATAACGTCTGCAACACGATCCCCATATTGTCACCATGACGCACAACCAGCGAGACTAAGCATAGATTGTCGCCCAAGCAAAGTCAGATCCAATCCAGCCCCGTTCCTTTTTGGTCACCATTCCATCACGGGAATGATACTCTCAGCCGCTAATGTCTGGATTGCGTACATATTTCCAGCTATTGTTCAGGGACTAAGTCACCTCCCGCCAGAATGTCAGAGGATAAGCACCTACTGTTTCATATAGATCGATGGCCGACTTATTAAGGCACAGTAATTGCCGTAGTACTGTCCGCGCGGGGTTAACAATACAACAGCTGCACATTCTGGTCGTGTCTATGGTGCGCGAGACGAGACTTATCCTTACCAGATCTCCTTGCTGTCGACCGGGAGGGCAACAGTGTGTACAAAGGCAATGACATCGCCACAAGCTTCATATGTCGACGCTCCACTAAACCTCGAACAACGCGATGAGCTTGTTTTGAGCCATTTGACCGAAGTGCTTTTCATTGCTCGACGAATCCATGAGCGCCTCCCCGGGGGTGTGCCCCTTGAGGATCTTGTCCACTCTGGTGTCCTGGGACTACTGCAAGCGACACAGAACTTTGATTCCACGAGGAATATCAAATTCAAGACGTTCGCGAAGTTCCGTATTCGAGGTGCGATCCTCGATAGTCTGCGAGAGCTCGACCGCGCATCGCGGGGGCTGCGCTCCAAGAGCCGAAAACTAAACGCAGCTTCTGAACAACTCTCGCTGCGGTTGGGCCGCCAGCCAACGGAAGAGGAAATCGCGCACGAGGTAGGACTGGAGCCGGCAGCTTTAAGGAAGCTCGCTAGTACTCTTCGTAGCCTGGAATCGCGAGACCAGCAAGTCCCCTCAGGAGAAGCTCGCACGGAAACTCGCGATCTGATCGAGTCTGCGCCTGCTGATTCTGACAAAGGCCCGTTTGCACAATGTCTGCGGTCGGAGATGAGACAACATCTGGCACAAGCGAGGTCCAACCTCTCGGAAAGAGAAAATCAGATCCTTTCGCTGTATTACTTCGAACAAGTGACGATGCAGAGGATCGCGGCCATCTTGAACCTCAAGCAAACCAAACTTTCACAGATACATTCCGCTGCCCTGGCGAAGCTGCGCGGGCTCCTTAAGGCAAAGAAAACCAGCGTAACCGTAAAACAGGGAGTGCCTTGCAAGCGGGATCGAACTAGAGCGTCCTCCAAGATGTTGGTGGCTGGCTAAGCCCTGCGCAGGTTAATTGCAGGCAGCGATCCCGAACAAGGCTTCAGCAAGAGTCGACATATCGCCGGTGGCGTTCTTGTGCGTTCTGCTCGTATCAGACTTGACAGTACCAAAGTACTTCATCGTCGTTGTTTATTCTTACGCTTGAGCTGCTGTGTGCCGATAAGAACCTGGTAAAGTGCTCGACCGTCTGTGCTGTCGTTATTGAGATACAAGGCTGGCTGAAGGCGAGGGGACTAATGACAACAAAACTGTCGGCGGTTCGGTCATTCTTGTTTGCTATGTTCGGGTCAATCCAGGCGCTTGTGGGCCAGATACCATTGTCGGGTCTTCCAAGTCTCCGTGGACGACCGTTATCTCCGTTGGTATCTGGCCCCAAAGCACCTGGATTGAACCGACCGTTGCCGGGAGAGCAACTCCCCTCCAACTCCTTTCAGCGTGTTAGGGGCGGGCACGGAATAGAGGTACGCAATTCTCGACCGGAGCCGGAAGCGCGAGTGAACAGTTACTCCCCAACCCTTACTCGGCAGCGCTCCTGCCAGCTGACCGGCTGCCTTAGCCTGATAAGCAGCGAGCCGTGGCAGGACAGCAGCGACTGAAAGGCCGTTACCTTCAACTCCTACAAAGCCAAACGGAGTATGCACCTTGAAAAGTCTGTTCATAATATTATCAACGGCAATGTTGCTAAGTAGCCTATGCTTCGCCGCCGACGCGAGGGCCCACCTTGTTAGCGTTCAGCATTCAGCCATTCACTTGTCGGTTCCGCCAAGAATTCAGCAGACACAAGGTAGCGGCATCTGTATCAACCAGAGCTGTTCCGTCGTGGCCACGGCCTACCACATCCAAATGATGG
>ODAK010007482.1_pt1 | contig 10968 bp, 8 predicted proteins | sample 1539591 | NCBI WGS metagenome assembly ODAK01 (sample SAMEA3539303, study PRJEB22396) | soil metagenome | biome: tundra; feature: field; material: soil | place: USA | collected 2010-05 | depth 0.15 m | reverse complement strand
ACCCGCGACGTCGATCCGGGGACCATCGTGGCCGGCATCCCCGCCAAGCCGATCGGACTCGTCGCCGATCTGGACGCGCAGCGCCGCGAGCAAATGTCCCAGGTGCCGCAGTTCTCTTCGGCGGAGTGCGAGCGGGAGGATCTGCCGGCGGAGAAGGACCAAGAACTCCGCGAGGCAGTCGAGACGCACGGGGGTTATTTCTTGGTTTGACGGCCTGCGCGGAGAATTTTGATTTTTTCGCTTGCATTCGGCCGTGGGGCGATTATCATCGATCCCGTCCTGCCTGAAAGTGGCCGGTTTTGGGCGAGCCGGCTGCCGTAGGGCAGGACATTTTTTTTGATCCGCACTTCCACCGGCCGACTATTTCGGGTCGGTTCCAGATTCCAAGACCCAGAGTCGGGCGAGCGCGACAACGACCGACTGCGGGCCGGCCTCGGCAACTCCGGTCAGTTCGACCTTCGTTCCCGCGGCACTCAACGTGCCGGCCCAGGAGCCATCCGGCTGGCGCGTCAGCGTCACCTGGGTCCCCACGGGAAGACACTTGAGCACCTCGCCTTTCTTCGGCGCGGCTTCGGAGGTTCGCTGCTGTTCTTCCATCAGCTTCGCTGCGCAGTCGGAACAGCGGGTCCCCTGAAACTTCGCCAGGCGTTGCGCGCGATACTTATCGACCGCGTAGTGTTGGAACTCCTGCTCGTGTCCGCACGCCCGGACCACCATCGGCCGGGCCACGATTTTCCCTGTAGGCTCCGCCATGCGTTTACACTCCCATGTCGGGCGACTGGGTGTCGGTCATCGGGGCATCGGACATTTTAGCAAACGCACGGCCGTGTGCCATTGAAATACAAAGTACGAAGAGCGAAATAGATCGTTGCCTTTTTTCGTCCTTCGCTCTTCGCTCTTCGTACTTTGACTTCATCCATCCCTGCGAGATCGCCGACGCGCTCGCCGGTATATTTTATCCTCCAAGGAAGCGATATGAATCCCAACGCCGAATTGCCCGCCGCCGGCCCGGCGCCTTCGACGACGCACTGGGGCAAGGCGCCGCCGGAGCCGGAGATCACGCAATTCCTCCAGGGACCGCAGAAACGCAGCTTCGAGTTGGGCAAGGCCATCGGGATTTTCTTCGAGATCTTGCACGGCTTCCGCAAGCTCCATTTTCTCGCCCCCTGTGTCACGGTGTTCGGCTCGGCCCGCTTTACCGAAGAACATATCTATTACGGTCTGGCGCGCGACGTCGGCCAACGCCTGGCGCGCGCGGGCTTCACGGTGATGACCGGCGGCGGGCCCGGCATCATGGAGGCCGCCAACCGCGGCGCGAAAGAATCAGGCGGCTACTCCGTCGGCTGCAACATCGAGTTGCCGCAGGAACAGAAACCCAACCCCTACCTCGATCGCTGGGTGACCTTTCGCCACTTCTTCGTGCGCAAGCTGATGCTGGTGAAATACTCCTACGCCTTCATCGCCATGCCAGGCGGGTTCGGCACCCTGGACGAAATCTTCGAGACGGCGACCCTCATCCAGACCCACAAAGTCAAAGATTTCCCCCTCATCTTAGTGGGCAAAGATTACTGGCAGCCGCTGCTCGATTTCCTGCGCGGCCGACTTGTTGAAGCGAAGACCATCGACCCGATCGATGCCGAGCACATCCTGGTGACCGATTCCGCCGAGGAAGCCGTGCAATGGGTGCGCGACGCGGCCCTGCGGCAGTTCGGGCTGTCCTACGGTCCGAAGATCAAGCCACGCTGGTGGCTGGGGGAATAGAAATACAATGCAATCGTGGTTCGTCAAACGCGTCATCGAAGCTCGCTGGGCGGTTTCGCGCGGTGACTCGCGCGAAACCGCCAAGCGAACAATCAATACGCTTGTCTAAACTTCTACGCTCTCCAAGGAGTCTGATCGCATGATCGAGCACAGCAGCCCCGCCGACTTGCGCGCCATTGCCCACAAGGCCATGACCGATCGCGGACTTGAACCCGATTTTCCGCCGGATGCGATTCAGCAACTGAACGGCATCCAGGGCGCCGCGCGCGAGTCGGATTCCGTCATTCGAGACCTTCGCACGCTTCTTTGGTGCTCGATCGACAACGATACGTCGAGAGACCTGGACCAGCTGACCGTCGCGGAGAAGCTCCCAGCAGGCGCAGTCAAAATCATGGTCGCGATTGCCGATGTCGATGCCCTCGTCAAGCCCCAGTCGCCGCTGGATCGACACGCCAAGACCAACACAACGTCCGTGTACACGGCCGCGCAGGTCTTCCCGATGTTGCCGGAACGACTTTCGACCGATTTGACGTCTCTGAACGAGAACGCGGAACGCCTCGCACTCGTCATCGAGATGGAAGTGGCGGCGGATGGTTCCGTGCGGGAATCGCAGGTGTACCGCGCCGTGGTCAACAATCACGCCAAGCTCGCATACCGCAGCGTTGCGGCATGGTTGGACGGGCACGACAAGATACCCGAGAAGGCCGCCAAGACCAGCGGCATGGACGAACAACTGCGAATGCAAGATCAGATCGCCAAGGTCATGAAATCGGTGCGCTACCTGCATGGCGCCCTGGATCTCGAAACCATCGAGCCGGAAGTGGTGCTGAAGGACGGCCAAATCGTGGACCTGCGTCAGGACCGGCAGAATCGGGCCCAAGATTTGATCGCGGATTTCATGATCGCCGCCAACGGCGTTGCGGCGCAGTTTCTGGAAACGCGTGGCTTGCCGGCGATGCGGCGCATCGTTCGTTCGCCGGAACGATGGGATCGCATCCGCGCAGTGGCGAAAGGGTACTCGGTGGAGCTTCCCGTCGATCCGGATTCCAAGGCGCTGTCGGCCTTTTTGACGCAACGCCGCCAACAGGATCCGTTGCGCTTCCCCGATTTGTCGCTGACCATCGTCAAGTTGATGGGGGCCGGCGAATATGTCGTGCAACTCCCCGGGCAGGAATCCCCGGGACACTTCGGCCTGGCTGTCCAGGAATACAGCCATTCCACGGCTCCGAACCGACGGTTTCCCGACCTGATTACCCAGCGACTGCTGAAGGCCGCCCTGGTAGGCGGCAAGGCTCCCTACGATGCGACGGAGTTGACCTCGTTGGCGACACATTGCACCGAGCAGGAAGATGCGGCCAAGAAGGTGGAGCGGCAGGTGCGTAAATCCGCGGCAGCGCAGTTCCTCGCAGGCCGCATCGGGGAAACCTTCGACGCCCTGGTCACCGGTGCTTCCGAGAAAGGAACCTGGGTTCGGCTGCTGACGCCGCCCGTCGAGGGCCGGCTGATGACCGGGCACCAGGGCGTCGATGTCGGCGACCAGGTCAAAGTCCGGCTGACCAGCGCTAACATTGAGCGCGGCTTCATCGATTTTGCGTTGGTGTCAGCGACGAGAAAAGCCGGCTAGCGGTTTGTCACCGTCACGAATTCGGGCACGAGCCGGAAGCGTAAGCGACGGATTGTTGTTCTCACCCGTCGCTAACGCTTCCGGCTCGTAATTCGACGCCTCGGACATAACACTAATTCAATCCTTACCGCTGCCGGGCGATTCATGCCCCAGCTGGCCGAGGACTTTGCCGCCTTCGGCCTCGATGCGATGTTTGATCGTTCCCGCGAGCATACTAAGAAGCCAGGGCAGCGCCACCCTCAGATGGACGACGCGCTCCTCCACGGTCAGTTGCCCGGAAACGGACTGGCCGGCCGCGGTGGCGGAGAACTTCAATGTGTCGTCCGTCCACTTTTCCTGGAGGTTCGTGAGCAAGTGGCCGTGCTGGCGACGCAGGTCGGCAATTTGCTCCTGAATACGCCGTTTGGCTTCGGCGCGCGTGAGTTGATGGGGGATCGACAAGGTCATGTCCGGCATGGGATCCTCGCTGGCTCGGCTCGTTGATTCAGGGCGAGCACGCTACTTCCTTGATAAACCGTCGCGGCGTGATACACAGTGCAACTTTCAGGGCGGGCCGCCGTCCCCGGACGTCGCACCCGCCGGAGCGCCTCCTTCGGCGTTTTTCTCGTCCAAGGGAAGGCGGGACATCAAGAGAACCGTCTGTAAGTGGTCCAACTCGATCGGTTTTACGAGATGGACGTCAAACCCCGCTTCCTGGGAACGGCGTCGATCCTGATCCTGACCGTACCCCGTCAGAGCGACCAAAACGATATCTTTCAAGCCCGGCTCTTGCCGCAGGCGGCGCGCCACCTCCAGCCCGTCCATGCGGGGCATGCCGATGTCGAGGAGTATGATCTCGGGACCGTGGCTTCGAGCCAATGCGAGCGCGGTCGGGCCATCATTCGCGGTATGCACCTCGTGGCCGTGCAACGTCAAGAGGTAGGCCAGCGACCGGGCCGCGTCATGATTATCATCGACCACCAGAATTCGGCGTGGGGAAGCCGGGCTGAGAAGCGGACTTTTCTTCTCCGCGCGCGGCGCCGCGGGCTTCGCCTTGAGCATCGGCAAACGCACGACGAATTCGCTCCCCTGCCCGCGGCCTCCGCTGAAAGCGTCCACGCGGCCCTCATGCAGTTCGACGAGCTTTCGCACAAGGGCGAGGCCAATCCCCAGGCCGCCTTCTATGCGATGCGCGGATTGCTCTTCCTGGGTGAACGGCTCGAAGATGCGCGGCAGCAGCTCCGCCGGAATGCCGATCCCGGTGTCGCGCACCTTGAAGACCACGTCGTCCAAATCACGTGCCACCGCTAAATGAACCTGGCCTCCGTCGTTCGTGTATTTCACGGCGTTGACGAGAATGTTCACCAGCACCTGAGTGAGGCGTTGTCGGTCCGCATCCAACCATGTTGGCTCGGACGGTGTCACGACGGTCAGTTCATGCTTGCGCCGATCCAACAAGGGCCGAACTTCCTCGAGCGCGCGCTCGACGATCGTGGCGACGTCAACCGGCGCTTTTTCGAGTTTGACCTTGCCTCGGGCGATTCGGGAGATGTCGAACAAGTCGTCCACCATGCGCGTCATGTGCTGCGCCTGGCGTTCGATCACTTCCCGGGCCCATTGCAACTCCGGGTCCGGCGTCCCTTTGAGCCGAATGATGTGCAACGCGTTTCGCACGGGAGCGAGCGGATTGCGCAATTCGTGAGCCAGCAGGGCCAGAAAATCGTTCTTGCGGTGATCGGCTTCTTGCAAAGCTTCGGCCTGGGCTTGCAAACGCGCCTGAATCGCCTGGAGATCCTCGGTCCGTTGTTGTTCCGCCTTTAGCAGGTGTTTTTCCCGATCTTTGACATAAGCGACCACGCTGGCCGCGATCGACTCGTCAATGGCCAGACCGATGGCCAATACTTCTCGATGACCGATTGACCGGGCCAGCGATTCTTCCAAAAAATCCAAAATAACCAGCCGAAGTATCTGATAGTCTCTGATGACTTCGGGTAATGACCAACCCGTGTCCCAGCGTTGTTCACCGTGCTTGGCGGCCGCATTGCAGTGCTGACGCGTGTGGGCGTCTTCCGACTCAGCCAGGCTTCGGCTCAGCGTTTGCAGCAACTCGGTCAGGTGATCGAGCAGCACGTCATGATGAACTCGCTGCGCGTTTGGTTGCTCGGCCACGGCGCGGCGCGACCAGCGCTCGATGACGATGCCAACATTGGCCAAGAGGAGATTGCCGACTTCCGTATGCTGCTCGGATCGAATCGTTTGAGGATCGACGAGGGTCATGGACTTTGCTCCAGGCCAAAGGCTGCGGAAGGTGCGGAATATTATATGCGTACCCGCGGGGCCGTTTGAGCACTGCCGTAAATTATTGGGCAGGAATCTCGCGCGACGGAAGGTACGATCCACGGGACCCCGGCGGCAAAATCCCGTGGTTCAATTTGAGACGAACGGCCCAATTTTTGCAGGGTAACGTATCAAGAATATAGACTTTTTGCCTATCGAGAAGGAGACCAAAATGGTGCGAATCGCGCAACATCCCAATCAACCCCCCGGTGACCCGCCGATGCCAGAGCCGGTGGACCCCGAGCCGATCCGTCCCGGCGACCCTCCTCCGCCTCGACCTGGTGAGCCCGTTCCGAGCCAGGAACCCGTCAAAGCTTAAGGTCGGGGGCGTTTAGTAACGCACGAAAAATAACTTCCCGATTTGACAGGGCGGAAAATACAAAGAGCGACGTACGAAGAGCGAAGTACGAAAAAATGCCCCGCTTTCCCTTTTTCGTACTTCGCTCTTCGTACTTCATCGGCGAATGCGGAGAAAATCAAATCGGGAAGTTATTGTTCCGCGATTCCTTACAGGGAATTACGTATTTGTTTTGCGTCTTTGCGTCTTGGCGTGACGCTCCTAGATTACTCGGAACCACCTCGCCCTTCCGGGAGTCCACGCCATGACCATCCGTTTCTTCGCCGCGCTCGCCGCCTTCACGTTGCTCGCCTCCAGCGCCGCCGCCCAGGACGCCAGGCCGAACATCATCGTCATCCTTACGGACGATCTCGGCTACGCCGACGTCGGCTGTTACGGGGCCAAGGGATTCAAGACGCCCCATCTCGATCGCATGGCCAAGGAGGGGACGCGCTTCACCAGCTTCTACACCGGTTGCTCCGTCTGCTCCGGTTCGCGGGCGGCGCTCTTGACGGGCCGGCATTATCAACGTGTCGGCGTGCCGGCGGTCATGTTCCCGGGCAACAAGAACGGGCTCAACCCCAACGAGATCACCATCGCCCGCATGTTAGCCAAGCTGGGCTACACCACCGGCATGATCGGCAAATGGCACCTCGGTCATCTGCCCCTCTATCTGCCGACGCGGCATGGCTTTCAGTCCTACTTCGGCATTCCCTACTCCAACGACATGACCATCGATCCGGTCCACGCCAAGTTCACCAAGGACGTGCTCTTCCGCGAAGGCAAAACCGAGGCGTCGGTCCGCAGCGAAAAACCGATCAACCACAAGGTGCCCCTCATGCGCGGCGAGGAGGTGATCGAATACCCTGTCGATCAAACGACCCTGACCCAGCGCTACACGGCCGAGGCGGTGCGGCTGATTCACGAGAACAAGGACAAGCCCTTCTTCCTGTACCTCGCGCATGCGATGCCGCACGTGCCGTTGCATGTGTCGCCTGACTTCAAGGGACGGACGAAGACGCTGTTCGGCGACGTGATGGAGGAGTTGGACGAGTCGGTCGGCGCGGTCTTGAAGTCGGTGAAGGACGCCGGCATCGACCAGAAGACGCTGGTCATCTTCACGTCCGACAACGGCGCCCATCAAGGCTCCGCCGGCGTCTTGCGCGGCAAGAAGGCAACCATGTACGAAGGCGGCTTCCGGGTCCCATGCATCGTCCGCTGGCCAGGCAAGGTTCCCGCGGACGTGGTCAATGATGAAGTGACCGCCACCGTCGATTTCCTGCCGACCTTCGCGAAATTGGCCGGCGGCGCGGCCCCGGAGGATCGCCCGATTGACGGCAAGGACATCCGCCCGCTCCTTTTCGGCGAGGCCGGCGCCAAGAGCCCGCACGAATATTATCTCTTTCCGCACCTGAATGGCTCGCTGCGCGCGGGCCCGTGGAAGTTCTATCCCTGGCCCGAAGGCGCCAACAAGAAAAAGAACCTGACCGACCCACCGAAGAAAGGCGTGCAACTCTACGATCTCGCCAAGGACATCAGCGAGACCACAAATGTCGCGGCCCAACACCCGCAAGTAGTCGAACGCCTGGCCGCCGCCTATCAGCAAATGACGGCGGATTTGCAGAAGAACAAGTTGCCGATGGCGAAGTAGGAAAGGCCGCGAATTGGAATTCGACATACTAACCCGAAGCGCCAGCGAGGTTTATTGATTTCGGTCCTCGCTCGCGCTTCGGGTTAGTATTCTCTTTCAGGGTGGATGACCGGACTTGAACCGGCGACTTCTAGATCCACAATCTAGCGCTCTAACCAACTGAGCTACACCCACCATCAATGCCTTCATCATAATTCGTTTGCTTACTTTGGCAAGATCGCTTTGCCGGCCTGCGGTTCGACCAAAGTCCGAGCCCGAGCGCCTAGCGAGGTAGCCCGGGTTCCTCCTCGCTGGGCGCTCGGGCTCGGAAACTCACGGCAGGAAGAACAACCACGTTGCCAGCGCGAAGATCGGCAGCAAGATGGCGCTGGCATATCCGAGGTAGCCGAAGAAGGAGGGCATCGGGTAGCCCATGCGCTCGGCGATGCTCTTGACCATGAAGTTCGGCCCGTTGCCGATGTAGGTCAGTGCCCCCATGAAGACGGCGCCGGCGCTGATGGCTTGCAGGATCAGCTTTTGATCCTGCGACAACGCGGCGAAGTTCGATTGGCCGGCGGCGAGCGTGGCAAACGTCATGTAGGTCGGCGCGTTGTCGAGCATGGCGGAGAGGAGCCCCGTGAGCCAAAAGTACTGCCAGGGCTGTTCGATGCCGAGCTTGTCGCGGTGCTGCGTCAGCAGTTCCAGGGCGGGGATCATGGTGATGAAGATGCCGACGAAGAGGACCGCGACCTCGATCATGGCATCCCACGCGAAATCGTTGCGCTCGCGCAGTTCGCGCGGCGTGCAGAAGCACGACAGCAGCGCCATCGCGCCCATGACGAGGCTCGGCCAAGGCGCCGTCAAGCGGTGCTCGCCCATCAAGGCCGACGACTGCAAGAGGACCGCGATGAGGACCCCGGCAAGGAAGACGAAGTTGATCGTGCCGGACAGAGCGAACGATTCAAGGGGCGCTGGAAGTTGCTCCAGTTCCGGTTCGCGCCGGTAGGCTCGAATGTCCCAGGCGAAAGCGATCGCGAGGACCAGCGTGTTGACCACGAGCCAGTGCGGCGCCATCGCCAGGGTCCAGAAGAAATCGACGCCGTTGAGAAAGCCGAGGAAAAGCGGCGGATCCCCGAGCGGCGTCAACAAGCCGCCGAGGTTGCTCACCAGGATGATGAAAAAGATCGGCAGATGGCTGCGATTCTGCCGCACGAGATTGATGCGCAGCAGCGGGCGGATCAGCAACATGCTCGCGCCGGTGGTGCCGATGACGTTCGCCAACACCGCGCCGAGCGCGAAGAAACCGGTGTTAACCCAAGGCGTCGGCCGAAACTGTCCCGCGATGACGATCCCGCCTGCAACGGTGTAGAGCGCCGCCAGCATGGCGATGAAATCGACATATTCGTGGACCGCATGGCCCAGCTTCTCCAGCCCCGGCTGATGCTCGGCGAACTCCAGAAACAGGAGGTAAATGACAATCGGGATCGCCAGCCCAATAGAGACGATGGCCCGGTTGCGATTGCTGTGCCAAAACTTCTCGGCGACCAGCGGCAATAGCGCGATCGACAGCAGCAGGCCGACGAAGGGGAGGACCGACCAGACCGCGACGTGCAATTCGTGCATGGTGAATCTGATTGTATGATCCCATCGCCCATCAACCAACGCATCCGGTAAGGCCGGCAAACGGCGCAGAACGACGCGATTGGGGAACGACGCGCCGCGGCGGTCGCCAAAGGTGCGCCTCCCGATTTTGGCGGGTCGTCAGGCACCGGGCCACCAAAGAGGGAATTTAGCCACGGAAGGACACGGAATTTCACGGAATCAGAAGAGATTGAGCCACTTTCCCTGCATTTTTCCGTGAAAATCCGTACTACTATCACTCCGTTTCAGCGCAGGCCGCGCAAATTTCTTAGCCACGGATGAAACACGGATGAAACACGGATAAGAAAGTGGAAGGGGAGGGTATCGACTTTTCTCAACTCCTTTGTCCTATCCGTGTTTCATCCGTGTTTCATCCGTGGCTAATGCCTTCTTCGTCTTCGGTGGTTGCGGCTTGGCCGCGCTAGGTCCTTCCGTGGCCAAAATGTCTTTGACAGCCAAAATCAGGAGGCACACCCGTCACCAAACTCCGCTTGTCCGAAGCTGGCGGGTTTCTTATCATGCGCCGCTGCATTGGATTGGTCACGGTCTTCACGGATTGAAAGGACCCGCTTGTGAGTTTCACCGTTCGGCAATTGGCGGAGCTAGTCCAAGGCGCCTTGGTCGGCGACGGCGCGCAGATCATCGCATCGGCGCGCACGCTGCAAGAAGCCGAGGCCAGCGACATCACCTTCGTCGAGAACGCCTCCTATTTGCCGCAGCTTCAGCAGAGTCAGGCGGCGGCCGTCGTCGTCCCGCTTCATCTGCCGATCGATGGCCGAACGTTAATCCAGGTCGCCGATCCGCTCATGGCGTTTGTCGCCATCGTTCAGCATCTGCAAGGCAAGACCGCCGACGAGCCGACCGGCATCGACGCGCGCGCCATCGTCCATCCGCGTGCTGCCATCGGCGCGGCGCCGTCGATCGGGCCGTTCGCCAGCGTAGGTGAAAACACGGTCATCGGTCGGCGTTGCCGTCTGCATCAGAACGTGATCATCGGCAAGAACTGTCGCCTCGGCGATGACGTCGTCTTGTATCCCAACGTCGTGCTCTACGATGACACCGTGCTGGGCGATCGTGTCATCATTCACGCGAATGCGGTGATCGGCGCGGACGGATTTGGCTATCGCCTGCAAAAAGGCCGGCATGTGAAAGTGCCGCAGCTGAGCCATGTCGTCATCGGTTCCGACGTCGAGATCGGCGCCTGCGCCACGGTGGATCGCGGCGCGTTTTCGCCGACGATCATCGGCGAAGGGACCAAGATCGACAATCACGTGCAGGTCGCGCACAATTGCCAAATCGGCAAGCATAATCTGTTGGCCGCCCAGGTTGGCGTCGCGGGTTCCTGCACAACCGGGGACTACGTGGTCATGGCGGGCCAGGTCGGCATCGCCGATCATCTCACGATCGGCGCGGGGACCATGCTCGGCGCCCAGTCGGGACTCACTCACGATGTCGGTCCCAAGGAGCAGCTGTGGGGAACTCCCGCGCGGCCCGTCAGCAAACAACGACGCGTCGTCGCTACCATGGAAAAGCTCCCCGACATGCGCCGTGATTTGGCGCGCATCAAAAAGCTGCTCGGCTTGACCGATGAGGAAAAACAGGAACGGGCGGCGTAGGCCGTTCGCGGTGTTGTGGCACGGTGTTGTGGCACGGTCTCCC
>ODAK010007481.1_pt1 | contig 10968 bp, 11 predicted proteins | sample 1539591 | NCBI WGS metagenome assembly ODAK01 (sample SAMEA3539303, study PRJEB22396) | soil metagenome | biome: tundra; feature: field; material: soil | place: USA | collected 2010-05 | depth 0.15 m | reverse complement strand
TCCCGATGCCACGCAATTCGACCGCAAGAGCAGCTATTTCGACCCCAAGGCAACGCGCGACAATCCGCGCTGGTTCAATGTCGAAATCCGGCTGGTGAAAAAAACCCGGCTGGTGCCACTGTCGGAATTGCGTGATTATCCCAGGCTCGCCGGGATGCAGCTGCTGCAACGCGGCAACCGGCTGTCGATCACGCCGGTCGACCCCGCCGAATGGAAATTCATCATGGGTATACTGTAGGACTCAGTCCTCGATCACCAAACCAAAGAGGAGACTTCGCCATGGTCACAGCACCGACGATCGATACTCACGCCCACTATTTTCCAGAGTCCTATATCAAGCTCATCGCCGACCACGGCAAACGTGTCGGCGCCACGGTAACGACTGACAGTTCGGGCGTTACCTTCATCCAGGTCGGCCTGCACCTGCGCACCGGCCCCATCACCCGCCGCTTCATCGACATCGACGAGCGCCTCAAGGAAATGGATCGGCAAGGCGTCAAAATGCACGCATTGTCGCTGACCCAGCCGATGGTCTATTGGGCCGACGACGATCTGGGTATGAAGTTGTGCGTCGCCTTCAACGACGCCATCAGCGCCGCGCACCGCGCGCATCCCGATCGTTTAATCGGATTCGCGTGCCTGCCGTTCCAGAATCCGCGGCTCGCGCTCGACGAGCTCGAGCGGGTAAGCAGGCTGCCCGGCATCAAGGGCATCTATATGGCCACCGCGGTGCGCGACCGCGAATTGTCGGATCGCAGCTTCTTCCCGGTCTACGAACGCATCTCGGACCTCGAACTGCCGATCTTCCTGCACCCGATGATGATCAACAACGAGCGTCTCAAGCAGTTCTACCTGATCAACCTGTGCGGCAATCCGTTCGATACCGCGATCGCCGCAGCGCATTTGATTTTCGGCGGGGTGATGGACGCGTTTCCCAAACTGGAGATCAGCCTGCCCCATGCAGGCGGAGCGCTGCCTATCCTGCGCGGGCGCTTCGACCGCGGCTTCGAGATACGCGGCGAATGCAAGACCATCCCGCGTGCGCCGAGCGAGTATCTCAGGCGCTTCACCTACGACACCATCAGCTATAACGAGGACATCATGAACGACCTCATCAAGCTGGTCGGCATCGATCGCATCATGATGGGCAGCGACTACTGCTTCGACATCGCTTATGACGAACCGGTCAAATTCGTCACGCAGATGAAATCACTCAACGACCGGCAACGCGAGCAAATCCTGTGGAGCAATGCCGCGCGCCTGCTCCGGCTCGCGTAGTAAGTGTTTGGGTGACTAAGTTCCCCTTTATTCAAGCGCGGCGAGCGTGTCTTTCACGCTCACCACGTAACAGATCGTCGGCAGAATTTTGTTGATGGTGAACTCGTGGTTCTCGACCGTGTTGCTGGCGCAACACTCGCGCACCAGGAACACGCGGTAGCCCATGTCGCTCGCATGGCGCGCGGTCGCCTCCACCACGTAGTTGGTCCACAGCCCCATCAGTATGATGGTGTTGGCGTCCGCGTTCTGCAGCGCCTGGCCGAGGTTGGTCGTGAGAAACGGATCGACGCACGTTTTGTTGAGCACCAGTTCGTTTCCAGGTCTTTCTGCACGTCGAGCACCAAGACGGCGGTGCGCCTGGCTTCGATTTTGAGTTTCATGCTTTCTCAATTGACCTGTTTGCCTTTCAGGCCCGCAGCCTGAACCACCTTGGCCCATGTCGCCATCTCCTCGCGCAGGTGCCTCGAGAACTCCTCCGGCGTGGTGCCCTCCACCTCGACGGCGATCTCGGCCAAACGCTCCTTCACGTGCGGAATGTTCAACGCCGTCACCAGCGTGCCGTGCATCTTGGCGACAACAGGCCGCGGCGTGTTTTTCGGCGCCAGCACGCCGTACCACCCGGAAGTGTTGAACTGAAAACCGCTTTCACTGATGGTAGGCAACTCCGGCACCAGCGGCGAGCGCCTGTCGCCGCCGACGGCGAGTGCGCGCAGTTTACCGGTCTTGATGTGCGGCAACGCGGGCGACAGCCCGTTGAACATCATGTCGACTTCGCCCGCGAGCAGCGCAGTCATTCCAGGTCCGGCGCCCTTGTATGGCACGTGCGTGATCTTGACTCCGGCTGCCAGGTTGAACAGTTCACCGGCCATATGTATGCCGACCCCTGTGCCTCCCGACGCGAAATTGAGTTTTCCGGGCTGCGCCTTGGCGAGCGCGACCAGTTCCTTGACGGATTTCGCGGCCACGCCCGGATGCACCAGCAGCACGTAAGGCGCGGTTGCAACCAGCGATATCGGCGCAAAATCTTTCAGCGTGTCATAGGGAGTGGATACGTTGATCTGGGGCACGATCACCAGCGGCCCGGAAAAACCCAGCAGCAGCGTGTAACCGTCGGGCGCGCTCCTGGCGACCAGCTCGGCGCCTATCATGCCTGCTGCACCGGCACGGTTATCGATCACTATCTGCTGAGCCAGAACTTCGGACCATCCTTGCGCCACGATCCGGGCGATGACGTCTACCGGCCCGCCCGCCGAGGATGGCGCAATCAGACGGATCGATTTGTTGGGAAAAGACTGCTGCAGTGGCGCTGCGGTCTGCGCTGACGCGAACTGACTCAGGCCCGCGCACGCCCCGAGCAGCAAGAACTTTGAAACGAAGCTCATCCTCCTGCCTCCACGTTCGTTATAAGCAGTCGTTAGAGAAGCGGCGTTCATTCTAGCATCGGCCGGGAAATGTCTTGCGTTGCAGGGTAAATTGCGGCGCTGTTCCAGATAAGAACCTCTGCAGGCTCTAGCGCTCCGACGCCAGTGCCCGCGCGAACGAAACCACGCGCTTGGCGAGCTGCACGCTCTTGCCTCGGTCGCTCATTACGGTATCGGTGACGATCACGAGTTTCCCTTCCCGCTCGATCGCGTGCTGCAGTTTCGCGTCCTGCTGGTCGATGACCCATGCGTCGACTGAGCTGCCGTGGTGACGCACCACGCCGAGCGCGGTCGGCTCGGCGCCGAGCTCGCGCATCATCTTCGCCGCCGGGCCTTTAAGCGCGGCGCCGCCGACGATCGGCGAGACCGCGATCACGGGAAATGTACGCCGCTTCATCCAATGACGTATTTCGGGAACGCTCAGTATTGGCGCAATGCTGACATAGGGGTTTGAGGGGCAGATCACTGCGGCGCGCACCTCCCCGGAGTGCATGATCCGCTGCAACACCGATGGCACCCGGGCCTTACGGCTGCCGGCGAAGCGAAATCCCTGCACACGCGGCCGGCACCCGCGGCGCACGAAATAATCCTGGAAAGCGAGCTCGCCGCAATCGGTCCGCACCCGGGTGCGCAGCGGTGAGTCGGTCATCGGAATCACCGGATGCTTAATTCCGAACCGGGTTGCGAGCACTCGCGTGATTTCAGAGAGCGATATGCCTCGTCGCAGCGCCAGAGTGCGCAGCACGTGCACTGCGAGGTCGCGGTCGCCGAGCCGGAACCACGTTTCACCGCCCAGTTGCCCGAGCGCCGACATGAAGTTCCACGTCTCTTGCGCGCGTCCCCAGCCGGTGACCGCATTGCCGACGCCGGCGAGCGTGTACATGACCGTGTCGAGATCGGGAGAGATCGCAAACCCGAGATGCTCGAAGTCGTCGCCGGTATTGACGACAAACGTCAGACGTTGCGGCGGCAGCACCGACGCCAAGCCGACGGCGAGGCGCGCGCCGCCGACTCCACCCGCGAGCGCGACGATCATCGGAACATGTCCTCCGCGCGCGGCCGAATCAGTTCGCCGATGGAGCTTGCGCGCCGCGCATAAGGGAATCCGCGCGCAAGCACTACCGGACACCCTTCGTCCGACTGTCCCATGAGGAGCGAGGCCGCGGCGGCCAGTTCGTCCGCCGCCGCGACCTGAGTCACGCGCAAAGGCCGGCCCTCGCGGTCCGGGCGCCCGCGCAAGTCGACGAGTGCGGGAATCCCCGCCACTCCGACCGCGACACCCGTGACGCCGTTGCGCCACGCGCGTCCAAAGCTGTCGTTAATAACGATGCCGACCACGGCGCCACAGGCGTTGCGCACGCCTTCCTGTATCCGGCGTGCGGATGCATCGGGATCCTCGGGCAGCAGCAGCGCGGTTTCCTCTCCATTCCCGCCCGCCACGTTCGACTGATCGATACCCGCGCTCGCCATCACGAAACCGAGCCGGTGCTCCACGATCAGCACCCCCGGCTTTGCGCGCAGCACTGCACGCGACTCGTGCAGCATCAGCTCGACCAGGCGCGGGTCCTTTTCGACAATGTGCGCCAGTTCGAACGCGCGCGCCGAGGGCGTCACCTCGGCGAGGCGCACCGAGCGGCCTTCCGCTTTCGAGACGATTTTCTGTGCGACCACCAGGACGTCCCCGGATTCGAGAGTTTTCCCTGCGCGCTCGACTGCCGAGCGCAACAACTCGACGAGCGATGCACCGTGCTCGACTTCCGGTATCCCCGGCAGCGCAACGAGAGTCAGCTCCCGCACCGTCAGCCCCGCGCGCGGATCAAGCCGGAGGCACACCGGTAATCCGGATTCCGGCGCCCGGAACCTTGTAGCACTGGAAACAGCTTCCAGTCACGACGCGAAAGCCGGCGCAACGTCGCGGATAAACTGCCCAAGCTGCGCGATCTGGTCGGTCCCGGCGAAGCGCACACACAGATCGGTCACGCCCGCCGCCTCGTATAGTTTGAGCGTTTCGATGACCTTGCCGGCGGGGCCAAGCCCCATCAGCCCGCGATAGTTGACGTCCCCGCCGTAGTACTCCTGGAGAAACTTCCGGGTCCGCGCCTCCGCGTTCACCGCGTCGTTCTCGATGCGCACCGTCGTATAGACGCACAGCGGAAAATTCGGCAGTGAGCGGCCGTGCCTCGCCAGCGCCTCGTCGCCGAGCTGCCGCAGCTTGCGGCAATCGTCATCGGTGAGATACGTGGTGATAACGCCGTCGCCGAGGCGCGCAAACCGGTCGAGCTGCGCCGGAATGAACTCGCCGCGGTTGCCGGCCGTCATCAGCACCGGCGGGCCTGCCTCATTCCATGGCAGCGGGCCGATGGTGTGCGCGGTGAGCTTGAAGTCGCTGCCCTCGTACGTGACAGGCTGACCGCTCCACAGCCTGCGCCACACGCTGACGTGCTCTTCGAGGTCCTTTACGCGCCGCTTGTGCACGCGGCCGCAAGCTTCCCACTCACGCTCGATCGTGGGCAATTTCCAGCCAACGCCGAGGCCCAGCACGAGGCGTCCCTGGCAGAGCTGGTCGATGGTGGCAAGCGCGTGCGCGAGCACGGTCGGCTGGCGCAGCGCGGGCAGAAGAATCGCGGTGCCGAGCCGGGCGCGCCGGGTGATCGCCGCCACGTAAGCAAGCGTCGTGAGCGGCTCGAGCCGCGGCTTGGCTACGATGCTGTCGCCGACCCAGACGTCCATGCCCGCCTCATCAGCCATGCGCGCCACCGTCCAGCACTCTTCGATGGGCGGCCGACGCGCCGACTGAATCACCACGCCCCGGTGGGGCAGCAATACGCCTAATCGCATTCTCGAATCTCCGTTGTTACCTCAAAAATACCTAAAACTCGTGATGGGCAGCGATTACTGCTTCCCGATCGGCGACGAGCACCCGGCCGCTACCATCAACAGTCTGAGCGGATCGAAGCCCATCAACTGTGCCGGTTTAGCGGCGATTTTGCCGTCTGTTCCAACCGGCGCATTTGATCCGGCGCTGCGCGCCGGGATTAAACGATGTTCAGATGCTCGATGCCCGACATCACATCCTTGTCTTTCGCTTCCTTGCTGTTCAGCTTGATGTTAAGCCGCAGCTCATTGACCGAATCGGCGTTCCTCAGCGCGTCCTCGTAGCTGATCTCGCCCAGATCGTAGAGATCGAACAGCGCCTGGTCGAAGGTCTGCATGCCGAGCTCGCGCGACTTGGACATGATTGCCTTGATCTCGTGCACTTCGCCCTTGAAGATGAGGTCGGAGATCAGCGGCGAGTTGAGCATGATCTCGACCGCCGCAATGCGACCCTTGCCGTCCTTCTTCGGAATCAGGCGCTGCGCGACAAACGCGCGTATGTTGAGCGAGAGGTCCATCAGCAACTGCTGCCTGCGGTCCTCGGGATAAAAACTGATGATGCGGTCGAGCGCCTGGTTGGAGTTGTTGGCGTGCAGCGTGCACATGCACAGGTGGCCGGTTTCGGAGAACGCGATCACGTGGTCCATGGTCTCACGCTCGCGAACCTCGCCGATCAGGATCACGTCGGGCGCCTGCCGCAGCGTGTTCTTCAGCGCCGAATGCCAGGAATCGGTATCGACGCCGACTTCGCGCTGGGTAATGAGGCAGCTTCTGTGCTCGTGCACGTACTCGATCGGGTCCTCGATCGTGATGATGTGGCCGTAGCTGTGTTCATTGCGGTAGCCGATCATGGCCGCGAGCGACGTTGATTTGCCGCTGCCGGTGGCGCCGACTACGATGACCAACCCGCGTTTGCTCATCACGATGTCTTTCAGCACCGTCGGGAGCTTGAGATCCTCGAATTTCGGGATGGCGGTGGTGATCGTGCGCAGCACCATGCCGACGCGTGCCTGCTGTATGAAGGCGCTGACGCGGAAGCGGCCGATGTTGGCGGGACTGATCGCGAAATTACACTCCTTCGTGGTTTCGAACTCCTGCGCCTGCTTGTCGTTCATCAGCGCGCGCGCATAATCAGCGGTATGCTGCGGCCTCAGCACCTCGTTCGACACTGGCGTTATTTTGCCATCGATCTTCAGTGCCGGCGGAAAGCCCGCGGTGATGAACAGGTCAGATGCTTCCCTGCTGACCATCGCGCGCAACAGGTTTTGCATGAACTGAATGGACTGATCATGAGCCATATCGGATACCCCTATCGCGCGTTTTTGCAGGCGGCACGTCCAGTGTTCGCCGTTTGCTGTTCACCGGGCTAGCAGCCTGTCGGACTTGAGAGTCCGACAGGCTGCCAAAAGCAAAACCGCCCCATTTTTTGTGAATAATGCTTAATTTCACAGCCGTTTCACCTCGGTCAGCACGCAGGAACGATGGTTCGACGGTTTTTTGATGACACTTTCGCATTTTTTCGGGGGGCGGTTTTGCCTAAGGAGCTTGTCCGACTCAAGTCCGACAAGCTCCTAGTGCTACTTGAAGTTGTCCTTGTTGGCGGCCTTGGAGCGAGCTTCGTCGACCGCCACGATGTTGCGCTTGACCAGTTCCAGCAGGTTCTGGTCGAGCGTCTGCATGCCATACGACTGGCCGGTCTGGATCGCCGAATACATCTGCGCCACCTTGGCCTCGCGGATCAGGTTGCGGATCGCCGGCGTGCCGATCATGATCTCGTGCGCCGCGACGCGCCCGCTGCCGTCCTTGGTTTTGAGCAGCGACTGCGAAATCACCGCACGCAAAGATTCCGACAGCATCGAGCGTATCATCTCCTTTTCCTCCGCCGGGAACACGTCGATGATACGGTCGATGGTCTTGGCGGCTGAACTGGTATGCAGCGTGCCGAACACCAGGTGGCCGGTTTCCGCCGCGGTCATCGCGAGGCGTATGGTTTCAAGGTCGCGCATCTCGCCGACCAGGATCACGTCCGGATCCTCGCGCAACGCCGAGCGCAGGGCGTTGGAAAACGACAGCGTATGCGGCCCGACCTCGCGCTGGTTGATCAGGCATTTCATCGATTCGTGCACGAACTCGATCGGGTCCTCGACCGTCAGGATGTGGCCGCATTCGGTTTCGTTCTTGTGGTTGACCATCGCCGCCAGCGTCGTCGATTTGCCGGAGCCGGTCGGACCCGTGACCAGCACCATGCCGCGCGGCTGGTCGACGATTTCCCGGAAGATCTTCGGCGCTTTGAGATCCTCGAGCGACTGTATCTTGGACGGAATGGTCCGCATCACCGCGGCGGCTCCGCGCTGCTGCACGAACGCATTGACCCGGAAGCGCGCGAGGTTCGGGATCGCGAACGAGAAGTCGCACTCGAGGTTTTCCTCGTAGAACTTGCGCTGTCCGTCGTTCATGATGTCGTACACCATGCCGTGGACATCCTTGTGGTCCATCGCCGGCAGATTGATGCGCCGTATGTCGCCATGGACGCGGATCATGGGTGGCAGGCCTGATGAAAGATGGAGGTCGGAAGCTTTGTTCTTGACGACAAACGCAAGCAGTTCGGAGATGTCCATTATAATTCCCTTGTTTCAGCAGGCTCGTGAGCAGCGGAGGGGGCGCGCTGCGATGTGAAGTCGTTCACACTAAACCCCTAATACTGCTTGAAATTATGGACACAATCGGCGTCAACTTGCAAGCCGTGAAACAGCGCATCGCACACGCCGCTAAATTATGCGGCCGCGACCCCGCGGATGTCGGTTTGATTGCCGTCAGCAAGGCGTTCGGCGCCGATGCCGTAGCCGCTGCGCATGCCCATGGACAATACGCGTTCGGCGAAAACTACGTGCAGGAAGCGGTCGAAAAAATCACCGCGCTCGCCGGGGTCGCATCCCCAGAGGCACCCCTGCTCCGCCCTCTGGAGTGGCACTTCATCGGGCCGATTCAGAGCAACAAGACGCGTTTGATTGCGGAGCATTTCGATTGGGTGCATAGCATAGACCGTCTCAAAATCGCGGAGCGCCTGTCCGCCGCGCGTCTGGCCGGCCTCGCGCCGCTGCAGGTATGCATCCAGGTCAATATCGGCGATGAGCGTACCAAAAGCGGGGTCGCTGCCGGCGAGGCGCTCGCGCTTGCGCGTGCGGTGGCGGAGTTGCCGCGGCTCAAATTGCGCGGCCTGATGACGGTTCCTTCCGCGAGCGCGGATTATGCGCAACAGCGCCGCTATTTCGCGCAACTGCGGCAGCTCAAGAACGAGATTGTGAGCGCCGGCGTTGCACTCGGCACGCTGTCGATGGGGATGTCGGGAGACTTCGAAGCGGCGATCGTCGAAGGCGCTACCCTGGTGCGCGTCGGCACTGCGATTTTCGGCGAACGAAAGAAATATTAAGAGGTCAACATGAACATCACATTCATCGGCGGCGGCAACATGGCGGGCGCCCTGATTGGCGGACTGCTGGCGAAAGGCACTTGCAAGAAGGAAAATTTGCGGGTGGTGGAAATCAATCCCGAAGCACGTGCAAAGCTGGCCGCAAAATTCGGGGTGAAGTGTTTTCAACGCCCTCACGACACGCTCGACCGGCCCGGCGACATCATCGTTCTTGCAGTCAAGCCGCAGGATGCGCGCGCAGCCGTGCAAAACCTCGGCCGATCACCCGATTCGAATCTCATCATCAGCATAGCCGCGGGCATACGTCTGGTGAGCCTTTCACGATGGCTTGGAGGTCATACTCGTCTGGTACGCGCCATGCCCAATACCCCTGCCCTGATCGGCGAGGGCATTACGGGACTTTACCCATTGTTTCACGTGCAGACCGCACGCAACGAGCAAGACAGGAAGGATGCAGAAACAATTCTTGGCGCGGTGAGCAAGACCGTGTGGCTCCAACACGAAGCACAAATGGACGCGGTCACAGCTGTCTCAGGGAGCGGTCCCGCTTATGTGTTTTACTTTATCGAGGCCGTAGAACAAGCCGCAAAAGAGCTTGACCTTCCTCCTGACGTTGGACATGAGCTTGCGCTGTACACTTTCACCGGTGCAGCCAAACTCGCAGCAACGAGTCCGGATCCAATCGGCACGCTCCGCGAGCGCGTGACTTCGAAAGGCGGCACCACGGAAGCCGCCCTCAAAAGCATGGCCGGGGATCATGTCAAAGAAGCGATCATCCGCGCCATCAAGGCAGCGAACGAGCGGGGACGCGAGCTCGGAGAAGAACTGGGCAAGGATTGAGATGTTTTCACAAGCAGTCTAGCCGGCAACTGCAATGTGTTGGCACCGTTTCGATCCGGCGCAGCGCCGACTCACCCTCACCCTCCATATCCAGCCCAACGCGCGCGTCACCGCGGTGGCCGGGCGGCACGGCGATGCGCTCAAGATCCGGATTGCCGCGCCGGCCGTCGATGACAAGGCCAATGCCGCCCTGATCCGTTTTTTGCATCAATGGTTCAGGCTTCCAGCAGGGAGCATCAAGATCAGACATGGCGCGCGCGGCCGGCGCAAGATCGTGGAGCTCGACCATCCCGCCGCCGGTTTCGAAGTCCTCCTTGCCAGCATGGAGCGTGCAGGCCCAGCCAGCTCGACCAACGGATAGCCCGATTCACTGCAATTCAAGCCGTGAACCGTGAACGCTAAACAGTAAACGGTCTGGCCTCGCGGTTTTCCGTTCACCGTTTACCCGCCCTACATCAGCACAATATCGAACTGTTCCTGGTTGTACTGCGACTCGACATGCAGCGACACCGCCTTGCCGATGAAGTCCGACAGCATGGCGAGGCTCTGCGACTCTTCGTCGAGAAACAGGTCGATCACCTGCTGTGAGGCGAGAATGCGGAATTCGCGCGCGTCGAATTGGCGCGCCTCGCGCAGCAGCTCGCGCAAAACCTGATAACAAACGGTCTGGGCGGTCTTCAATTCGCCTCGTCCCTGGCACACCGGGCACGGTTCGCACAGCACGTGCGCGAGGCTTTCACGTGTGCGCTTGCGCGTCATCTCGACCAGGCCGAGCTGAGTAAAACCGTTCACCGTCATGCGCGTGCGGTCGCGCGCGAGCGCCTTGCGGAACTCGTTGAGCACGGCGTTCTTATGCTCCTCCGAGTCCATGTCGATGAAATCGATGATGATGATGCCGCCCAGGTTGCGCAACCGCAGCTGGCGCGCAATCACCTGCGCCGCCTCGAGATTGGTCTTAAAGATGGTGTCGTCGAAGCTGCGGCCGCCGACGAAGCCGCCGGTGTTCACGTCGACCGTGGTCAGTGCTTCAGTCTGGTCGATGATCAGGTAGCCGCCGGATTTGAGGTTGACCCGCCGCGCCAGCGCCTTCTCGATTTCGTCCTCGACCCCGCAGAGATCGAGCAG
>ODAK010007475.1_pt1 | contig 10969 bp, 9 predicted proteins | sample 1539591 | NCBI WGS metagenome assembly ODAK01 (sample SAMEA3539303, study PRJEB22396) | soil metagenome | biome: tundra; feature: field; material: soil | place: USA | collected 2010-05 | depth 0.15 m | reverse complement strand
TTCACGCGCGAGGCGCACGTCCTCGCGTCCCTGAATCACCCGAACATCGCCGCGATCTACAGCTTCGAGGAGATCGACGGCGTCCGCTTCCTCGTCCTCGAGCTCGTGACCGGCGAGACGCTCAAGCAGCGCATCGTGCGCACGCCGGTTTCCATGGACGAGGCGCTGCGCTTCGCGCTCCAGATTGCCGACGCGCTCGGGGCCGCGCACGGCAAGGGCATCCTCCACCGCGATCTCAAGCCCGCGAACGTGAACGTGACGCCCGAGGGGAAGGTCAAGCTCCTCGATTTCGGCCTCGCGAAGGCCTTCGCGCTCGGGACCGCCTCTCCCGACATCTCGCTCTCGCCGACGCTCGACGCCGACCCGACGCGCCAGGGTGTCGTTCTCGGGACAGCCAGCTACATGAGCCCCGAGCAGGCGCGCAGCCGCGCTCTCGATGCGCGGTCGGACCTCTGGTCGTTCGGCTGCGTCCTCTACGAGATGCTCGCGGGGAAGAAGGCGTTCGACGGCGAGAGCTTGTCGGACATCCTCGTCGCGATCCTCGACCGCGAGCCAGACTGGGCCGCCCTGCCGCCCGCGACGCCGCCCCCGCTGCGCGACCTCCTCAAGCGCCTCCTCCAGAAGGACCCCGCGCAGCGCCCCGGCGACGTGCGTGAGACGCGCGCCCTCCTCGAGGCCGCCGCCGGCTCTCGAACGACGGCCATTGTTTCCGTGCCCGGCCGCTTCGGGTCCCTCACGCGCCGCGGAGGCGGCCGCGCGCTCGTCGCCGCGGGGGTCACGCTCCTCGCCGTCTGCGCGGCCCTCCTCTGGCTATCGATCCGCGAGCGCGACGGGACGGCCTTGCCCGCGTCGAAGATGCTCGCGATCCTCCCGGCGACGGACCTCACGGGCCGCGAGGACGGGCGGCAGCTCTGCGACGGCGTCTCGTTCAGCCTCGGCGTGAAGCTCCAGGGCGTCCCGAACCTCGCGATTATGCGGCCGTCGAGCTCGGCGATGCTCAAGGAGACGGACGCCGCGAAGTGGGCGCGCGACACGGGCGCCAACCTCCTCGTCCAGCCCGCCGTCCGGCAGATGGGCGACATGCGTCAGCTCTCGTTCTCGATCTCGCTCGCGGGCTCGCCCGTCCAGATCGCGGCGGGCGAGGTGACGGGCCCCGCGGCCGAGCATTTCCGGCTCGAGGACGAGCTGACGCAGAAGCTCGTGGCAGCCCTCCGGCTTCACCTCGCGAGCGGCAGTCCCGTCCGGACGCCGGCGCCCGCGTCCATCCCGGCGGGTCCCCCGCAGACGGACTACGTCGTCGCTCTCGGGCACCTGGAGCGCTACGAAGACAGGGCCTCCGTCGAGAAAGCGATCTCCCTGCTCACGCGGATCCCCGGCGGCGAGAGCTCCGCGCTCGTACAGGCCGCGCTCGGGCGGGCGTATCTCGCGTCCTACAACCTCACGAAGGACGTGACGACCGCCGGCCTCGCGCAGCAGGCGGCGCTGCGCGCGAGCACGCTCGACCCGGATCTCCCGGAAGCGCAGGTGACGCTGGGAGAGATCCTGACGGCGACCGGCCGGAGCGGAGAGGCGGTCACGGTCATCCGGAAGGCCCTCGACCGGGACCCGAACTCCGTGTCGGCGATCCTCGCCTTGGCCGCGGCGCTCCAAGCGGGCCAGGATCTGGCGGGGGCCGAACAGACACTCCTCCGCCTCGTCGAGCTGCGGCCCACGTCGTGGAGCGGTTTCAACCGGCTCGGAGGGGTCTACTTCCTGAGCAGCCGGTATGAAAAGGCGGCCGAGGCATTCCGGCGCGCAATCGCCCTGAACCCGGACGTCGCTCGGGTTCACTTCAACCTCGGGGCGGTTCTCTTGCGCCTGGGCTGGTTCGAGGAGGCTCGCGTCGCTCTCGACGACTCGATCCGGATCAGCCCCGTGCCCCAGGCGTATTCCAACATCGGAGTCGCGCACTATCTCCTCGGCCGCTTCCCCGAGGCTGCTGCGGCCTTCCAGCGCGCCGTGGACCTCGCACCCAAGGACTACCGCTGGCACATCGATCTCGGCGACGCGCTTTCGCAGATTCCGAACCAGGCCGGGCGTGCGCGCGCCGCTTACGAGGCGGCGCTCCCGCTCGTGAACGCTGAGCTCTCGGTCAACCCGGCCGACGCCCTGAACGTCGTCCTCCTCGGCCGGTGTCTCGCCCGTACGGGAGCGCCCGAACGGGCCTGGTCCGAGATCCGGCGCGGCGTCGCGCTCGCCCCGGAGGACCAGGAGGTCCTCGAGACCGCCGCCGCCGCCGCCATGGTCCTCGGGAAGAAGGCCGAGGCCCTCGCATGGCTCCAGAAGGCCGTCACCCGCGGGTACGGCCTCGTCGAGATCCAGCGCGACCCAGACTTTGCCGCTCTCCGCGGCGAGCCCGAGTTCGGAAAGCTCGCGCTCGCCGCGCCCGCCGCACCCACCGCCTCGCCCTCAACCCCGAGCACAGGAGTGAAACAATGAGAACGAACGCACGCTCCCTCTCCACCCTCGCCTCCGCTCTCCTTCTCGCCGCATCGACCGCGACAATGCCGGGCTGTACCCCGCGGGACCAGAACACGCCGCCGCCCAAGGTCAAGGACCAAGCGTGCCAGGGGCCGGCCACCACCGTTACCGTGTTCGTCGAATACGACGGGACCGTCGCCACGACGAGAAACAAGACGGTCTATGTCTGCGAGGGCAAGGACTCGGTCGAGTGGGTCTCCTGCGATGGAGAAGTCTCCGAGAACATCTCGTGGAAGAACGGCTCCCCGTTCGCCGAAGCGCCCAAGCACGAAACCCCCAACAAGAGGAACGTTCTCAAGTCGAAGCCGCCGAAGGCAGGCACGGCGGGGAAAGGATTCGACTACACGCTCGAGTTCGTGCCGACGAGCGGAAAGCCAGTCCCGATCGACCCGCGCATCGTGATCATGCCCTGACGCAGTCTCTTCCCGACCGAGCGGAAGGCGCGATGAGTCTCGTCCGAGTCTCGTTGAGGTACCCTTCTCGCGCACGAAAGGGGAGGCATGAGCCGCGAACGATCCTCATTGGCCGACACGGAGGCCTTCGGCGCGGTCGCGCCCCCCCCTTCTGCCCCGGCCGAGCGCAAGGACACCGCGTCCGCGCCCGCGCTCGGGCTGGAGCCGGCATCCTGGGACTGGGACCGTCTCGACACGCATCTCCGCCTGCGCCTCCTGAACGTCGGAGAGCGGCGTTTCGGCCTGACTCCGGAAGAGGCAGAGGACATTCTGCAGGACACGTTCGAGGCCGTCTTCACGAAGCGGCCGCGCGTGCGCAACATGAAGGGCTACCTCGTCGGCTCGTTCTTCAATCGCTGTCGCGACCGCCTCGAGGTGCGGCTCCGCCAGGGCGAAAGAGAGTCACCGTTTCCCGCCGAGCTTCCCGACGCGCACACCGCGACACGTCTCGTGGACGGCCTCCACGTGCGGTCGGCATTCCGGCTTCTGACACCCCGATGCCGCCATCTGATCCAGGCCTACTGCGTCCTCCGCCAGACGCTCGCCGAGACCGCCGCCGAGTCGGGATGCACGGTGCCGGCGGTCTGGAAGCGCCTCAACCAGTGCATGAAGAGGATGCGCGGATGTCTCGGGTGACACGGCATCCCGCGGAAGTGGAGCTTCTCGCCCTCTCGCTGGGCCGGAGCGAAGCCGGCGCGGCTGAGGCGGCCCTGCACGTCGCGGACTGTCGCGTCTGCGCCCGCCGCAAGGCGTCACTCGGTCGGCTGGCCGCCGCCATCGAGGAAGCTTCCTCCCTCGAGACGATGCTCGGGCCATCGGCCGACCTGCTGCCGTTTCCGTCCCGGACGTCCCCGAAGAAACACAGAGACCTTCTCTCGCTCGCGTCCGCCGCCGACGAAGCGGACCTGAAAGCTCAGCGCCTCGTCGAAGCCGCTCGAGAGTCGGACGGCGCCCTCGCGGCGTGTATCGCGGGATCGGGCGATTCGGAAGCCGACGATCTCGGGCTCCTGTATGCGGCCCAGACCGGAGCGCGTCTCGCGGCCGCGGAGCCGCATCGCGCCCTCGCCCTCGCACGCGCTCTTTCAGCGCGCGCGACGTCGCTCCCTTCGTCCAGGCTCGTTCCACCGTGGCGCCTTGACGCGGAAGCGTCGCTCCTCGCGTCACAGGCGCTCCTCAACATCGGCCGGCTCGACGACGCGCGCGCCGCCGCCCGCGACGCCCGCGCCGCGTTCGCGTCTCGCGGCAACGACCCGTTCGACGGGGCGCTCTGCGGGTATTTCGAAGGGACGGTGGCCGCGTTCCAGGGGGAGTTCGCGTTTGCCGAGCGCGAGCTCAAGCGTGCCGCGCGGGTCTTCGCTGCGTTCGAGCAGGAGACCTGGACCGCCCGGGCGGAAGCCGCCTTGGGCACGCTCTATTTGCAGAGAGGAAATCCCGCTCGTGCGATTCCATTCCTCGAAAGCGCGCTCGACCGGATGGGCGAAGAGAAAGATGCGCATGCCCGCACCGCCATCGAGATCAACCTCGCTTTCGCGCTCGCCCACACCGGGGCTTTCGGGAAATCGCGGTCCGTCTTCGCACAGGCACTCGCGGACGCGAGGCGCCACGACCTCGCGTATCTCGTCTTCGGAATCCGGATTGGACTCGCCGAGCTGGATTTCCTCCGGGGCGAGATGGGACGAGCGCTCGCCGCTTTCGACGCGCTCGCCGCCGAGGCAGACGCGAGGCAGCTCGAAGAGGATCGGGTCTTCGCCCGGCTCCACGCCGCGGAGTGCCTCGGCCGGATGTCGAGGATCGACGAGATGGTGGCCCGGCTCAAGGAGCTGCAGTCGTTCGTGACGGTCGCCACGCTCGCGGGAGTTCCGGCGTGGGCCGAGCTGGCCGCGCACCTCGATCGCGGCGACGTGAAGGACGGCCTCCTCGACCGGGTCCAGGCCTGCCTCGGGGCCCTCTCCGGCGGATTCCACGTCTCCGCCCGCCCCGAACGCCGCCGGGCCTGATCCAGAAACTTCATATTTCTTTTCTTGGGCGGTTGAAAACCGCCCCGCTAAACCGTCTCCAAGGATGTAAGGCGGTGATGACCGAGCGCTCGTGAGTTCCGCCTCCCGAGCCGCCCCGGACGGGTGGCAACAGGAGGAACCCATGGACGCCACGACCCTCATCGATCTCGCTCTGGCTCTTTTCGGCCTCACGACCCTCGACGCGACCGATTCCGGCGGCGGGACCGACCGAGGCACCAAACCCATCGGCGGCTGAACGCCAGAAAGGAAAGGTCCCTGACCGCCCGGCTCTCCGAAATCACCCTTTTCATCTCGATTGCGTGCGCGGCGGCTGGCCTCGCTCCGTTCCTCCTCTTCCTGAGGGAGGTCCGCCGCCGCCACGCGACCGAGAGACGCTTGCGCGCGGCGGAACGGCGGCTCTCCGAGCTGGACGCGGAGGCCGCCGAGGGCCGGCGGATGGAAGCGGTCGGGCGCCTCGCGGCGGACGTCGCGCACGACTTGCGCAACGTGCTCACCGCCCTCCTCGGTTTCTCCACGCTCATCCTGGAAAAAGCCAGCGACGCTGGCACGCGCGCGAACGCGCAGGAGATCGTCAGGGCCAGCGAGAGAGCAGCCGTGCTCAGCGCCCGGCTGCTCTCGATCGGACGCGGGGAGGTCGTCAAACCGCACGTTCTCGACCTTCACGTCTTTCTGTCCGACCTCGAGCCCCTGCTGCGCAAGCTCGTGAGGGAGGATGTCGTCTTCGTCGTTCAGCTCGCGAAGGACCCGATTTTCATCGCGGCGGACGAAACTCAGCTCGAGCAGGTCATCTTGAATCTCGTCCTGAACGCCTCGGAGGCCATGTCGAAAGGGGGCGTGCTCGCCCTGAGCACCGCGACGCGTACGGTGAGCGCCGGCAAGCGGTTTTCGGGCGTTCTGGTCGTTGCGGGAGAGTACGCCGAGATCACGATCACCGATACCGGAGTCGGAATGGACACGGCCACGCTCGCCCGCGCCTTCGAACCCTTCTTCACGACGAAGGCCGCCCAGGAGCAAAGCGGGCTGGGCCTTTCGACTGCATACGGAATCGTCAAGAACAGCCGCGGCTACCTGTGGCTCGACAGCGCTCCGGGCCGCGGCACCACCGCGACCGTCCATCTGGTTTGCAAACAGGCGAACGCCTGACGGGCCCCGCTCAGCGGAAGCGCTTCCTCATCACCTCGCGGAACGCACGGCGGCTCTCGTCCGTCGGAATCTCGAGCTCCAGCTTCGAGATGAGATCGGCGAGGACGCCGGTGGCTTTCGCCGCCCGTTTCACGACGATCCGCGCGAGAGGGCCGATCTGTCGCGCGAGCTCGGTTTCCACGAAGTGGAGGTCCTGCTCGGAGAGGACGAGCGACCTTCCGGCGGAGCCGGCCCCGAAGGATGCTCCCTGGGAGAAGGGGCGCGTGGGCCCCGAAGCGGCGGATGGACCGGCGCCTCGGGCCTCGGTTGGCGCCTCGCTCGCGTGAACCGGCGTCGGTGTAAGGCGGCCGGGCCCGCCCGGACCCGTGGGCGTGCGCGCCGCGCGGAGACATTTCGACAGGAAGGTGTCGCGCGCGCGCGGGTCGGAAACCTGGTCCGCGAGCTCGCCGCAGAGGGCCTCGTACGTCGGCGCGTGCCGCGCGGTCTTGCGCACGAGGACCCTCGCCATCGGACCCACGGCAGCCGCGAGGCTGTCCTCGATGCGGTTCAGGACGCCCGAGTCGAATGTGCCCGCCGTCGCGGGGACGTAGGCCGGTGAGGCGCGCGACCCCGCGTGCACCTCCGTGGCCGCGGTGGGCCGCTCGCCCGGCTTCGGGTTCTCCCCGCACTGCAGGCGATACAGGTCGAGGTCGAGCGCATAGACGTCCGGGTACCTCTCGTCGCGGTTCTTCGCCATCATCTTGCGCACGACGCGGCAAACCCCGTCCGTGAGAGATACCTCGAAGCGGCGCGGGTCGGGCAGCGGCTCGACGAGATGCATCGACATGACGATGGGGCCGGATGACCCCAGGTAGGGTGTGTGCCCGGTGAGAAGGTGGTAGAGCGTCGCGCCGAGCGAATAGATGTCGGCGCGGGAATCGATGTCCCTCTGCCCCCGGATCTGTTCGGGGGAGATGTAGTGAGGAGTTCCGATGGCCTGGCCCGTCTGCGTGAGCGACTGGTCCTCGTCGAGACGCTTTGCGATGCCGAGGTCCACGAGCTTCACGTCGCCACGACTCGTCAGCATCAGGTTGTCGGGCTTGATGTCGCGATGGACGATCCCGTCGGCGTGCGCGACCGACAGCGCGCGGCACGCGTGCCGGATGATCTGGATGGATTCCGGCTCGCTGAAGTGGCCGCGCCTGAGGTACGTTCCAAGCGAATGCCCGTCCACGAACTCCATCGCGAGGTAGTAGATCGAGTCCACACACCCGAAGTCGTAGATCTGGACGATGTTCGGATGGTTCAGGCGCGCGGCCGCGCGCGCCTCCTTGAGAAAGCGCTGCACGTAGTCCGTGTCCGCCGAGAGCTGGCCGGCGAGCGTCTTGAGCGCGACGAGCCGGTCGAGAGTGAGATCCCGCGCGCGGTAGACTTTCCCCATTCCTCCGGCGCCGAGCTCCTCCAGGATCTCGTAGTCACCGAAGCGGGAGCCGGGGGATATCGTGTCCGCCATCCGTTTGACGTCCGGCCTTACTCGCCCTCGAGCATCTTGAGCGCCTTCGTCAGGCTGATCCGCATCCGGTTGAAGGACCCGGACAGTACCGCGACCTCGTCCGAGCCCTTCACGGTCTCTTCGGGGACGTCGAGGTTGCCGGTCGACACCTGGTCCGCCATCCGCGACAGGCGCTTGATCGGCCGGATCACCACGAGCGTGAGCAGGATGTTGAGAACGACGAGGATGCTCGCGAAAACCGCGATCAAGGAGCCCAGGAGCGTCTTGAACGCCGTGTTCGCGAGGCCGATCGGCACGGTCATGGGCACCGAGACGATCTGCGCTCCGATGGTCTCGTTCAGCTTCCAGCCGTAGCCGCCGTTCGTTCCGTAGGCCTTCACGACGGACGCGGGCGCCACGTCCGGCGTCGTGTGGCACGAGAGACAGCCCGCGTCGATGATCTTGATGGGGTGCGCGAGGTAAAGCGCGCGCCCGAGGGGCGCGTCGCGCTCGCCGATGAGCTCCGGGAGCTTCTCGTTCGCACGGAACGCGTTCACGATGTCCGCTTCCCAGTCGACCGTCCGGTCGCGCGGGTTCGTCGGGTTGAGCGTGGCCTCCTTGTACGTGTATTCGGGGTTGTTCTCGCGCAGGTAATTGAAGATCTCCGTCGCCGAATAGGCGGGGACCGACTGCGGCAGGAACTCGTCCGCGAGGCGCGGCGCCAGGAGCGGCTTGATCTGCTTGTTCGTGTAGCCGCGCGTGGCCATCGCCGTCTGCATCATGATTCGCGCGATCTGGACGATCTGCGTCCGTGCGTTTTTCTGGAGCAGGCTGTTCGAGATGTAGCCCGCCGGAACGAGCGCGACCGCGAAAACGAGAATCAGTATCAGGTTGAACTTCACGAAAAGCGACATATGTCCACCTTTTCCGCGATTCTACCGCCCCGCACGAGAAAGGCTGGCGGTCTCCCGTCGACAGCCTGTTGCGTCCTCGCTCGGCCGTCTCCGTTGCGCTCCTCAGAAGACGAACATACCGATCGCGGCCCCGAACATGAGAAGGGTCGCGATGCCCACCGCGACGCGGCCGAGAACAGAGCTCGGCTGCCTTTCCATCAGCTTTCGGCTCGAAGCGACGAGGAGAACTCCGACGAGGAGAAACGGGGCCAACAGCCCATTTACGATAGCGGACCAGTAGAGAGCCTTGAGGGGACTGATCTTCGCGAAGTCCAGCGCGACACCGGCCGCAGTCGCGATCCCCACAATGAAGTAGAAGCGTCGCGCTCCCGCCACCTTCTGATCGAGCCCCTGCCTCCAGCCGAAGGTTTCCGCGAACGCGTACGCGGCCGACCCGGCGAGCGTTGGGATCGCAAGGAATCCGACACCGAGGACTCCGAGAGTAAAGAGAGTCGCTGCGAACTCGCCCGCGAGCGGCCGCAGGGCTTCCGCGGCCTGACGGGACGTTTCGATCTTCGTAATGCCGTGCCGATGCAGCGTGACGGCCGTCGTGAGAATGATGAAGAACATCACGAGATTCGAGAAGAACGTGCCCACCCCCACGTCCAGCGTTCGGTCGCCGATCTCTCTCCGTGTCGCGCCACGTCGGCTGGCGCGCGTTGTCTCTCCGAGCCTCTTCTCTTCCTCGACCTCCTCTGACGCCTGCCAGTAGAAAAGATAGGGGCTGATCGTCGTGCCGAGTATCGCCACGAGCGTCGCCCATGCCTCGCGGCTCTGAGGCCATGAAGGGACAAACGCGCTGTGCGCCATTTCTCTCCAATCGACTCCGACTCGGAAAGCTGTGATCACGTATGCGAAGAGCGCGAGCGCGAGCCATTTGAGGGTCGATGCGATCCGGCCGTACGGCAACCGAACGATGGCCACCGAGATGCCGATTCCGAAGACGACGACGTAGACATGGGAGTTCAGCCCCGTCAGCATTTCCGCGGCATCCGCCATGCCGGCGAGGTCAGCCGCGATGTTGATCGTGTTCGCGAGAAGAAGAGAGAACGTCGCGGCGATGACGAAGGGTTTCGGAACGCGCTTTCGAAGCGCCGCGGCCAGTCCTTCGCCCCGGACCATGCCGATTCGCGCGCACATCATCTGCACCGCCGCCATGAGCGGCCAGGTCAGGAGGGCCGTCCAGAGAAGGCTCGTTCCGAGCTGCGCACCGGCAATGGAATACGTCGCGATACCGGAAGGATCGTCGTCCGCTGCACCCGTGATGAGTCCCGGGCCGAGCACCGAGAAAAAACGCCGCGGCCATCTGCGAATGGCCGCCGGTTTCGGAACCTTACTGCGGACCGAGATAGTCCACGTGCACGTACGTGCCGAGTCTCGGGTTATAGGCCAGGTACCAGCCGTCGTGGTCCGGATCCTCGTAGATCACGATCTGGTCGCTGTCCCAGAGCCAGTCGCCCACGTAGCCGTACTCGAACGGCGCGACCTGGAAAGCGAAGCCGCCGAACCAGAATCGCTCCCGGGAGCCGCCGCCGAGCCGGAAGACGTGCTTTGGACCGAAGCCTCCCGTGAACCGACCGTGTGCCCAGACGTGGTCCAGGTGGTACTGGGGGTCGTTGCGCCCGGAATCGTGTCCGATCCAGCGGTTGTCATTGGCGTGGACGTGAGGGGCGATGGGATGCCCGGCCTGGTCGGGGGTGACGCGAGGCTGGCCGGTTCCGGTCGGATGAGCGCCCGCGCGTCTTGGCGAAGCGGGCGCGGGGCCATGGGGAGGAATGTGGCCGCCCCCCACGTGAGGCGAACCGCCTTGGTGTGGCTCCCCGCCCTCCTTCTTCTGGGCGACGGCAGGGATCGAGCAGATCAATAGCACTCCGAGAAGAGCAGCCAGATTTTTCATGACGACCTTTCCTGCCGAGACACGAGGCGACGGCATTATTTTCAAGACCCCCGGGCGCTCGCGCCCGGACAGCCATTATCCGCAAAATGCGTGCCGGGGAGGAGGCGAGTCATTCCCCATCCCTGCACGACGTCGACGCCCGCGAGGCTCTTGAACCGCTCGATCATCGAAATGGACGTCGCGAGCCGCCGACGGTGACGAGCCGAAGAGACGACAGATCGCAGCGCGTCATTTCGAGGTGGTGGAGAAGGCCAGTCCACACCGTCGGGACGCCGGCCGTCACCGTCACGCGCTCGCTCTTTGGGAACGGGCGCAGGTCCCCTTCGCCCATGACGACGACGTGCTTCACCAACGCGAGCTGCGGCGCGATCGCGGCGCTCGCCGAATGCCGCAAACGTCTCCCGGTGGACGCCGTCCTTGGTCCAGGTGACGATCTCCTGCCGCGGGAAGAGCGTCACTCCGCGTTCGAGGATCCGGTTGACGACGAGCGGATCGTGCTGCATGAGCCCGCGCAT
>ODAK010007474.1_pt1 | contig 10971 bp, 10 predicted proteins | sample 1539591 | NCBI WGS metagenome assembly ODAK01 (sample SAMEA3539303, study PRJEB22396) | soil metagenome | biome: tundra; feature: field; material: soil | place: USA | collected 2010-05 | depth 0.15 m | reverse complement strand
GATCTACGAGCACCTGGTCTACGGCACCGCCGAGCACCACTCCATGCCGGTGCTGGTGCCCGAGCTGGCCGACCGGTGCATCGTGGTCAACGGCGTGGCCAAGACCTACGCCATGACGGGATGGCGCGTGGGCTGGCTGATCGGGCCGCCCGACGTGGTGGCGGCGGCCTCCAACCTCCAGTCCCACGCCACCTCGAACGTCTCCAACGTGTCCCAGCGCGCCGCTCTGGCCGCGTTGACGGGCGACCTCGTGGCGGTGGGGGAGATGCGCGCCGCCTTCGACCGTCGGCGCGTCACCATCCACACGATGCTCAACGACTGCCACGGGGTCACCTGCGTCGAGCCCGAGGGCGCCTTCTACGCGTTCCCCTCGGTCCGGGGCCTGCTGGGCCGCAAACTGGCGGGACGGCTGGTGTCGTCGTCGGCCGACGTGGCCACGGTGGCCATCGAGGAAGCCCAGGTTGCTGTCGTCCCCGGGGAGGCCTTCGGTGCCGAGGGATATCTCCGACTGTCCTACGCGCTCGGTGACGACGCCATCGTCGAGGGTGTCACCCGGCTCGGCAAGCTCTTCGCCACCGCCGAGTAGTCGAGCCGCAGCCGCCGAACAGCAACGCGGAACAGCAACAGAGCCGTAGTAGCGCCGAGTAAGGACGACGAGCCACATGGCACGGGTACTCATCACAGAGAAGCTCGCCGAACGCGGGCTCAAGACACTGGCCGACGCCGGCCATCAGGCCGTCGTCCAGCTCGACCTCGATCCCGAGGGGTTGTTGCGCGCCATCGTGGGCGCCCACGCCCTGATCGTCCGCTCGGCCACCCAGGTCACCGCCGATGTCCTCGAGGCGGGCACGGACCTCGTGGTGGTGGGACGGGCCGGCATCGGGCTCGACAACGTGGACGTGGACGCGGCCACCCGGCGCGGTGTCATGGTGGTGAACGCGCCGGAGTCCAACGTCCTCTCCGCCGCCGAGCACGCCATGGCCTTGCTCTTGGCCCAGGCGCGCAACGTCCCCCAGGCCCACGCCGCGCTCATGGCAGGGAAGTGGGAGCGCTCGAAGTGGGAAGGCGTCGAGCTCCACGGCAAGACCCTCGGTGTCGTCGGCCTCGGTCGCATCGGCGCGCTGGTAGCCCAGCGCGCCCTCGCCTTCGGCATGCGGCTCTGCGCGTACGACGCCTACGTCTCGGCCGACCGGGCCCGCCACATGGGGGTCGAGATGCTGTCTCTCGACGAGCTCGTCGCCGAGTCCGACTTCCTCACTATCCACCTCCCCAAGACCGCCGAGACGGCGGGGCTGATCGGCGCCGAGCTGCTCGCCAAGGCCAAGCCCGGGATCCGCATCGTCAACGCGGCGCGCGGCGGGATCGTCGACGAAGAGGCCCTGGCCGACGCGCTGCGCTCGGGCCGGGTCGGGGGTGCCGCCTTCGACGTCTTCGCCACCGAGCCGTGCACCGACTCGCCTCTGTTCGCCTTCTCCACGGTGGTGGTGACCCCGCACCTGGGCGCGTCCACCGCCGAGGCGCAGGACAAGGCGGGCGTGACCATCGCCGAGCAGGTCAACCTGGCCTTGGCCGGTGACTTCGTGCCCTTCGCCGTCAACGTCGCCGCCAGCGAGGTGTCAGAGACCGTCCGCCCCTACCTCCGCCTGGCCGAACAACTCGGCCGCTGCTTCGCCTGTCTCCATGACGGGCTTCCGGAGCGTCTCGAGGTGGAGTACCAAGGCGGCCTGGCCGGTTCCAACACCTCGATCCTGACCTTGGCGGTGCTCAAGGGCATCTTCTCGGCCGGAACCGAGGAGCCCGTGTCCTACGTGAACGCGCCCCAGCTGGCCGCGGAGCGGGGCCTCGAGGTGCGCGAGGCGTCGACCGCTACGGCCCGCGATTACGTAAACCTGATCACCCTTCGCTCACCCGACCACTCCATGGCCGGCACCCTGACCGGACCTCGATCCGAGTCCCGCATCGTCCTCGTCGACGACCACACCGTCGAGGTCCCCCCCGCCGAGCACATGCTTATCGTCCGCAACGACGACCGTCCCGGGATGATCGGCGTGGTGGGTGTCGTCTTGGGAGAGGCCGGTGTGTCCATCTCGTCGATGGACGTCGACCCCTCTCGCACCGAGGGCACCGCGCTCATGGTGCTCTCCACCGACCGCGCCATCTCCGACGAGGCCTTCGCCACCTTGCAGGAGACCGACGGCATCCTCGCCATCCACCGCATCACCTGCGTCTGAGTTTCGGCGCTTTCAGGCACGGGGGCGGACCTCGGCGGAGCGGACCAGCCGGTTAGCCTCTGTCGCATCGACGACCACCGCGGCCAGGCTCGGGATGGCGAGGAGGGGGTTCTCGACGCGGCTCGCGGGGGAGACCGCCAGGCCCTCGAGACCTTGGTCACCGCGCACTACGACCGTGTCCACGCGCTCTGTCGCCGGATGCTCGGAAACGAACCCGACGCTCTCGACGCCACGCAGGACGCGCTGGTCGCGGCGATCAGGGCTCTCAACCGGTTCGACGGGCGGAGCTCGTTCGCCACGTGGATCTACCGCATCGCCACCAATACCTGCATCGACGAGATGCGCCGTCGCCGCCGACGGCCCGTCACCGGCATCGGGGCGGACGTCGCCGAGGTCGCCGACGAGATCTCCTTCGGCTCCGGCGCGCCGGGCCTGTTCGTGGTCCCCCCGCCACCGGGCTCGGATGCATCCCGTGACCATGGCATTGGAAGTGGCGGCCGCAGCTGGGGTGGAGAGGGCGGAAGGATCGGGGGTGTCAGCGGCGGTCGTGATCCTGCGGACATCGTGGCCGCCCGGTTGGACATCGATGTGGCGCTGACGGCGTTGCCGCTCGAGTTTCGCACCGCCGTGGTACTCCGTGACGTCTGCGATCTTCCCTATGACGAGATCGCCGACATCCTGGACGTGCCGGTTGGCACGGTGCGATCGCGTATCGCCCGAGCCCGAACGGCCCTGGCGGCCACATGGGGCATCGAGACCACCGAGCGTGGAGCGTCGTCCGAAGGGACGCCAGGGAGCGTCGCGGGGAACTATTCGGGCACACCCGACGTCAGAACAACGGAGATGGCACCGAGACATGCACCCGATGACTTGAGCGCTCTTGATCCTTCGCGACGCCGTCGGAAGGCTGTCACAGAGCAGTCTCAGGAAGACGACCGAACCTGATGACCGACGGGCACCTCACTGACGAGCAGTTGTCGTCACATCTCGACGGGATCCACGCCGCGGACACCGACGAGCCCGTCGCGCCCGTCGCGCCCGATGTGGGCCGACATCTCTCCGGCTGTGATCCGTGTCGCCGGCGTCTGGTTGCACTCGAGACGGTCCGTGGACGGCTACGGACCACGGTGTCACCGGTGTCTCCCGAGGTGCGGGCCGCATCGATCGAGACGATCTTGGCGAGGTTCGGGGAGAACCAACCCGACGTCGGGAGCGGCGTGACCGGTACCGACGCCGCTGGCGGGTCGGATGTCCGGGTGCGCCCTGGCGGCCGCGACGCGCCGATCCCGATCCCCCGACGGCGTCCCCAAGTCCTCGTGGGAGCGGCGGCGGCAGTCCTGGTTCTGGCGGCGGCCGTCGGGGTCCCACTGGCGCTCGCAGGTCACACCGCGTCCGAGAGCGCGCAATCGACCTCGGCGGCCAAGGCCCCTAACCCTCCTTCGGGAGAGGAGCACAGTGCTCGAGCCTCGGGATCAGCGGGCCTCCCGGGGAGCGCCACCGCCACGATCTACGACTTCGGCAAGGCGAGCTCAGTCTCTGCGTTGCGGTCCCGAGTCACGGCGCTCCGAACGAACGAGTTCTCTGCCCAGGCACCGACCAAGTCGCCCAACCAGTCCGCTTCGAGTGCCGAACCCAAAGCAAACTCGACCGCCAAGACGGCCTCCGGGTCGTTCGGAACACCCGGGCAGTTCGAACATTGTCTGTCATCGGCGATGCGAGCGGCAGGATCTGCGAGGGTTGTCAACCTTGTCGCCACCGCCACGTTGAAGGGCTCGCCGACGCTCGTCTACGTCTTCCAACCCGACTCGAGCGGATCAGCAACGGGCAACTCGGCTCGAACCGCGGTGGTCGCCACCGCGCTCGACGGTTGCAAGGTCATCGCCACAACGCATCTGTAACGAGGCGATGACGGCCGGGAATGAGTCCGAGCCTGGATCAGAGCCTGAGTCCGAGCCTGAGTCGGACCTGAATCTTCGCTGGGGCCGATTCGCCCTCATGCTGGATTAGCCGCTTGTCGAATGCGCCGGGCGATCCGCGTGCCGGCGAGCCAGACGAGTGCCAGCAGCGCCAGGACCGGGAGCGCCCAGCCACCGCCGACGGCGAGCCCGTCGAGGACGGCCAGCGAATTGTGTCGCAGAGAGCGCCACGCCACCGTTGCGGCGTTGGCACTGGGTCGGGTCGGTGGCGAGGCGGAGACGAGGGGTGCGTCTGAGGTGGACAGCTGAGCGGTGATGGTGGCCAAGGCGGCGGAATTCGTCAGCACGGACTCCTGATTCTGGAGTTGCTGCAATCGCTCCTCCACAGGAAAGAGCTGGTTTTGGATCTGCAGAAACGTGTCGATGTCAGTGGCCTGGGCGAGCTTTCCCTGAAGGAGGTTCACTTCGTCCTGAAGTATCTGAGTGGACGCGGCGTTGGTGGAAACCTGGTTGGTGACGTCTCGTCCCTGGATCTTCTGATTCGTCACCTTGCCGTATCCCGACAGCGCCGCCATGGCCTGGGCGAAGTCCGTGTTCAAGACGTGGATGACAATGGTTCCCGACGCCGGGGCGCGGCCCGTTGTTCCTGCCTGCATCGAGGAGCTCTCGACGAATCCACCCTCAGTGCCTGCCATGGCGGCGATGTCGGTGAGCGCCGAGCTGAGCGTGTCTTTTCGAACTCGTACGTCGATGGTGGCGGTCCGCACGATCTGGGGCGCGATCGCGTACACCGGTACGGGAGGAAGCGTCGAGCCCGTCGCAGGACCTTGCGATGCAGCCCCGGGCCCGGCGGAGCCGACCGCGCCGACCGCGCCGTGCGGGGCGACCGCGCCGTCCGGGGCGGTCCCTCGGATGCCCCCGGTCCCTTGCGTGGTGTTCGTGCCCGGGGAGGACCGGATCACCCCGCTCCCCACATGGGCTGCGGACGGCGCGCGTGCGGCTACTGAACTGGAGCTGGAAGACCCTGCTCCGGCGAGTATGTGACGTCCGAGTGCAACTCCTCCCACCAAGACAACAACGGCGACGACCGCGACGACGATCTTCCTGGGCGCTTTCAACACTGGAGCCTCCTCGAACGATGACCCAGCACGTCAGGGTCGGCTGACCGGCTCTTTTTGATCCGGTGCCTGTTTGACGACGGGCTTGCCGTTGGAGTTCCCGGAGCACCGAGGGAAGACGACAGGCGCGACCCGGTCAGGTTCGGGGGCTCAGCTCCGGGTGGGAACGTGAGAGCCGTTCGGCTCGACCCGATTCGGCGCGGGCGGCACCGTCGGCCATGTGTCGAAGCTGCCGCGACGGGGACTCGGCGCGCCTGGCTCCCCGGCGACCTTTCCGAGCACGGCCCGCACCACAACAGCAATTGCGGCCGCCATTGCAATCACGACGATCGACCAGCCCAGACCTCGTATCACGGCTCTCACGTCATCAAGCGTAGGTCCTCGCCGAGGTGGGTGTGCTTGACCTGAGCGCCTCGGTTTGGAAGCATGGACGTTGACATGCGTCACCACTCCTTCATCACGAACCTGCTTCTTACCTGACGGCGAGCGCCACATCGCGCTCGCCGAGCCCGCCCCCTGTGCCGAATGGCCAGGGGGTTTCTTCTTGGGCGAAGAGCGGTCCGGGATCGATAGGAGATCAGGAATACAGAGCACCAGGAATACAGAGCACCAGGAATACAGAGCACGAGAGCGAGGACATCCGATGAGCGAGAAGCCCAGCGCCAAGCGAAGCCCGAAGCCGTCCAGCCGGCCTGCAGAGGCACAGGGACTGCTTCCCGGCGGTGGAGACGCGGGGCACCTCGTCGTGTTCGACACGACCCTGCGTGACGGCGAGCAGTCGCCGGGGATCTCGCTCGATGTCGCCGAGAAGCTCGAGATCGCAGAACAGTTGGCCCGGGCCGGTGTCGACTACATCGAGGCCGGGTTCCCCGTCGCCAGCCAGGGAGACTTCGAATCCGTGCAGACGATCGCCCGGTCGGTCGGCAACGGGCCCGATGCCCCGGCCATCTGCGGTCTCTCGCGTACCCAGCTCTCCGACGTCGACCGCTGTTGGGAGGCGGTCCGCGACGCGGCGCGCGCCCGGATCCACGTGTTCATTTCGACGAGCCCCCAGCACATGGAGCACATGCTCAAGATGAACGAGGCCCAGGTGCTGGCCGAGACGCGCAGCGGCGTCGCCCGCGCCAGGGAGCACACCGACGACGTGGAGTTCAGCCCCCAGGATGCAACCCGGACGCCTCTCGACTTCATGCTGGACGTGCTGCGGGCCTCGGTCGAGGCGGGTGCCACCACGTTGAACATCCCTGACACCGTGGGATACGGCATTCCCTGGGACTTCGGAGCCCTGATCCAACACATCCGCAAGGAGGTCCCCGGCGACTACGTGCTGTCCACCCACTGCCACAACGACCTCGGGCTTGCCACGGCGAACACCCTCGCCGGAGTCCAGGCCGGGGCGCGCCAGGTCGAGGTCTGTGTCAACGGGCTCGGAGAGCGCGCCGGCAACGCTGCACTCGAGGAAGTCGTCATGGCACTGCGGATCCGCGCCGATCAGTTCCCCGGCATCACCACCACGGTGCGCACCGAGGAGTTGGCGCGCTCCTCTCGGCTCGTGGCCCGACTCACCGGCTACCCCGTCCAGTACAACAAGGCCGTGGTGGGGCGAAATGCCTTCGCCCACGAGTCGGGCATCCATCAGCACGGGGTCCTTGCGGATCGGTCGACCTACGAGATCATCGACGCCGCCAGTGTGGGCCAGGTCGGTCGCCAGATAGTCATGGGCAAGCACTCTGGACGCCACGCCTTCGCCAACACGCTCGAGAAGATGGGGATCCGCGTCCAAGGTGACGGCCTCAATCAGGCCTTCACGCGCTTCAAGGAGCTCGCCGACCGCAAGGTCGAGATCACCGAGGCCGATCTCGAGGCGATCGTGGCCGAGGAGCTCGGCCAGGACCTGGTGGAAGGTTTCCATCTCGAGGCGCTCGAGGTGGCCGGCGGCACCGTCGGGATGCCCCGGGCCCGCGTCGTGGTCAGCCGGTCGGGGGACAAGGTGGAGGCCGCCGCCGAGGGCAACGGCATGATCGACGCGGCGTGCACCGCCATCCGGGCCGCCACGAAGGTCGAATCACGGCTCATCGGGTTCAACGTGTCCTCGGTGACGGGGGGCGTCGATGCCCTCGGGGACGTGGTCGTCCAGCTCGAGGACCAAGGGCTCAAGGTCTCGGGACGTGGCGTCTCCACCGACGTGGTCGAAGCGTCGGCCCGTGCCTATCTGGCCGCGGTCAACCGCCTCGTCCGGATCCGCGCCCGCAACGACCAGCGCGAACTGGAGATCGGGCCTTAAGGCCGCTCCCGCCCGTCCGGTTTCCCGTCGGGCTCATCACGGCGTCGGGCAGAGCGGAGCTACGCCGCGGGTTGGATCTCCGCCGTGCAGTGCGCACAGCGGCGAGCCCGCTCGGGGATCTCACTCATGCATTCGGGGCAGTCGCGCGTGCCGGGCTCGGCTTCTTGGCCCTTCTTGCGACGGGCCGCCAAGACGTTGATCGGCTTGATGACGAAAAAGAAGATCGCCGCCGCGATCAGAACGAACGAGACCAGACTGTTTAGGAACGCCCCGTAGGAGAACACGCTCCTGTGGACTGTGAAGATGAGGTTCGAGAACGTGCTCTTTCCCGGAATTGATATCAACGGTGTGAGCAGATTCTTCACAAAGGACGTGACCACCGCGCCGAAGGCGGCCCCGATGACGACGGCAACGGCCAGGTCGACCACGTTCCCCCGCAAGATAAATGCCTTGAAGTCCTTCAGCACGTCGCCTCCTTTGCGTTCGCCCGATCGGGCGTCGGGCCCTTCGCCGGCCCCGACGCTATGCCAACGGAGCCGACAGAAGGGGGGAACACGTCCCGACGGGGCAAGACCGCAGAGAATGGCTCAGCCGGCGCCCGTCGCGGTGGGAAGCCAGGGAGAACGGGTGCGCTCGTAGGCGGTGATGTCGTCTCCGTGGCGCAGGGTCAGTCCGATGTCGTCCCAACCGTGGAGCAGCCGCTCGCGCGTGAACTCGTCGAGAGGGAACGACCCCGTCATCCCCACAGCCGGTGCCTCGACCGAGCCGCGGGCCACGTCGATGGTCAGTTCGAGCGTCGGGTCGGCCACGACCGCGTCGAGAAGGGCGCGGCCGAGCGCGGGCTCGACCTCGACCGGGAGGAGTCCCTGCTTCGTGCAGTTGTTTCGGAAGATGTCGGCGAAGCGCGGCGACACGACGGCCTCGAAGCCGTAGTCGAGGAGCGCCCATACGGCGTGCTCCCGAGAGGAGCCCGTGCCGAAGTTCGGGCCCGCCACGAGGATGGAGGCACCCGCGTACTCCGGTTGGTTCAGCACGAAGGCTCGGTCGTCGCGCCACTCCGAAAAGAGGCCGGCGCCGAACCCGGTGCGCTCGACGCGCTTGAGCCAGTCCGACGGGATGATCTGGTCGGTGTCGACATCGGAGCGGTCGAGAGGAACGGCCCGGCCGGTGACGACGGTGACGGGCCTCACGAAAGGTCCTCGGGGGTGGCGAAGTGTCCGGCTACGGCGGTCGCCGCGGCGACGGCGGGTGAGACGAGGTGTGTGCGACCGCCCCGTCCCTGGCGACCTTCGAAGTTGCGGTTGGAGGTCGAGGCACACCGTTCACCCACAGCGAGCTTGTCGGGGTTCATGGCCAGACACATCGAGCAGCCGGGCTGGCGCCATTCGAAACCGGCCGCGAGGAAGACCTTGTCGAGCCCCTCGGCCTCGGCCTGGGCCTTCACCGGGTGCGAGCCGGGCACGACCAGCGCCCGCAACCCCGACCGGACGTGGCGGTCGTGGAGAACCGCGGCGGCGGCCCGGAGGTCCTCGATGCGCGAGTTGGTGCACGACCCGATGAAGACCGTGTCGACGGCCACGTCGCGCAGGGCGGTTCCCGCCACGAGACCCATGTACTGCAGCGCCCGGGCGGCGGCCTCGCGCTCGGCGGGCTCGGCGAAACTCGACGGGTCCGGGACGATCCCGTCGATCGGGACCACCTGGGCGGGGTTGGTGCCCCAGGTGACATGGGGTCGGATCTGCGAGGCGTCGATGGTCACCGTCTTGTCGAAGACGGCGCCGTCGTCGGTGCCGAGGCTGCGCCAGTCGTCGAGGGCGCGCTCCCACATCTTGCCGGTCGGCGCGTGGGGACGACCCTCGAGATATTCGAAGGTGACCTCGTCGGGCGCGATCATCCCCGCCCGGGCTCCGGCCTCGATGGACATGTTGCAGATCGTCATCCGGCCTTCCATCGACAGCGCACGGATGGCGGGGCCCCGGTACTCGATGACGTGTCCCATGCCGCCGCTGGTGCCGATCCGCCCGATGATGGCGAGGACGATGTCCTTGGCGGTGACCCCCGCCGGCGCGTCGCCTTCGACTTCGATGGCCATGGTGTCGAGCGGCATCTGGGGGAGTGTCTGGGTGGCGAGGACGTGCTCGACCTCAGAGGTGCCGATCCCGAACGCGAGCGCTCCGAACGCTCCGTGGGTGGAAGTGTGGCTGTCGCCGCACACGATGGTCATGCCCGGCTGCGACAGGCCGAGCTCGGGCCCGATGATGTGGACGATGCCCTGATTGGCGTGGCCCATCGGATAGCAGGTGATCCCGAACTCTTCGCAGTTGGCGGTGAGGACCTCGAGCTGCCGGGCCGACACCGGGTCGGCGACCGGCTTGTCGATGTCGGTGGTGGGGACGTTGTGATCGGCGGTGGCCACGGTGAGCTCGGGGTGCCGCACCGGCCGGCCCGCCAGCCGAAGCCCGTCGAAAGCCTGAGGCGACGTGACCTCGTGGACCAGGTGCAGGTCGATGAAAAGGAGATCGGGCTCACCGTCGGCGTGATGGACGAGGTGGCGTTCCCACACCTTGTCACTGAGTGAACGGGGGCTCTGTGTGCCGACGCGTGACATCATCGGTCAGCTGCCGATCTGGACGATCTCGACCCGCAGTGTTCCGCCCGGGGACTCGTACTCGACCACGTCGCCCGAGGTCTTGCCGAGCAGGGCCAGGCCCAGCGGCGATCCCGGGGACACCACGTTGAGCTCGTCGTGGCGCTCCTCGATCGATCCCACCAGGAACCGTTCGATCTCCTCGTCGCCCTCGTATCGGATGGCGACGACCGAGCCGGCCGACACCGTCTCGGAGCTCCCGACCGCCGCGTCATCGACGATCACGGCGTGGCCCAGGGTGTGCTGGAGTCGGCGGACCCGGGACTCCATCTTCCCCTGGGTGTCCTTGGCGGCGTGGTAGTCGCCGTTCTCGGACAGGTCGCCCAGTGCCCGGGCGGCCTCGATGGCGCGTGCGATCTCGACCCGGCCCCGGGTCGTCAGGTCCTCGAGCTCGGCCTGGAGTCGTTCGAAGGTGGCCTGGGTGAGGTGGGTGGATTCGTCGTCGGCCATGTCCCCCAAGGGTATCGGCTCGGTCGGGGGCCACCGGTGGGCCGAGGCCGCCTCGAAGGGGCCCGACCAGCCCCTCCGCCTTCGGACACTGGGGCCGCTCCGGTGCCCGGATCGGTCGCTGCGCCCCGGGGTGTGGTTGACGGGCGCGTCGGGGCGCGGGAGACTGTTTCTCCGATGGGAACCCCGAGCACTTCCGTAATCGTCATCGAATAGGCGCACACCCAATATGGTGTGCGCCTCCCCGACCGTCCACATCGTGGGCGGTTTTTCATTTTCCGGGCCATGCCCACAACCGACGATGAGCACGCAACCATGAGCACACCCA
>ODAK010007473.1_pt1 | contig 10971 bp, 10 predicted proteins | sample 1539591 | NCBI WGS metagenome assembly ODAK01 (sample SAMEA3539303, study PRJEB22396) | soil metagenome | biome: tundra; feature: field; material: soil | place: USA | collected 2010-05 | depth 0.15 m | reverse complement strand
AGGCTTACGTCGCAATAGAGATAAGAGCCGTCGGGCAAGTTTTAGGATACCGGGTGGCAGGTGTTGGGCGCTGGGGGCTGCGTGCCGGCGAGTGTTGTCCAGCAACGGAACGTTATGCTCAGGCGAGAATCGCCGGGCGGTCCGATGGAGACGACACACGCAGCATTTCGTAGGCGACCTCCTCCACTCTATTTCGGCCGTTGTGCTTGGCGCCATAGAGGGCAGCGTCTGCCGCCGACTGCAGCCAGTCCAGGTCGACACCGCGTTCCGGTACGGAAGCGACACCGAAACTGGCTGTCACCGGAGTCCGCGGCGGACCTGCGCCCACATCCTGCGCGATCGCGGCCCGCATCCGCTCCGCGATTTGAGCGGCGGCTTCCGACGACGTGTTGGGCATCACCAGCAGGAATTCCTCCCCACCGATACGTCCGAACAGGTCAGTGGCACGCACGGCCTTGCGAACGGCAGCGACCACCTCGCACAAAACGCGATCGCCTTCGCTGTGGCCATAGGTATCGTTCACCTGCTTGAAATGATCGATGTCGAAAATTACCGCGGAGAGGGGATTGCCGGATCGAATCGCGAGCTCCAAATCACGCTCGGCGCGTTCCAAAAGGCCGCGCCGATTCAAAATGGCCGTAAGGGGGTCAATCGTGGCCAAGAGCTCGGCTTGTTTCCGGGCTGCCTCCAGTTCGGCGGTCCTGTAGGCGACGGTCCGCTCCAGTTCTTCCTTCCGCGTCTCGAGGGATCTACGGGCCGCGTCCTCTGCCATCTGTTTGGCGTTTTGCAGGATCCGGATGCGGTCGCCGAGCGCCAGGGCCAGCAGCAAAGCGTCAACCGATAGCCCCAGCGGAATTGCTTCTAATAGGATGAAATGGTACGGCAGGAAGTCGAGCATGAGCATCCCGAACAAGAGCAGGCCAATCCATGATGCTGCCTGCCCAAGAACGTAGAATCTGGCTTCCGTTTTTCCGCTCCTCCAACTGGCGATGCCGGCGCAGATGCATGCCGTTGGGAGGAGAAACATCATCGACACGCCAATCTCATAGGCGATCCCTATCGGCAGAACAAAGGGAGAGAGCGCCAGGATCACAGTGCTGCCGAGCAGTAACTTTAGGTAGCGGTCCAGAACAGGGTGTTCAGAAGTGCGCAGGAACGACCGGGTGAACAGCAGGATCAAGGAAAATGACGTGCCCGAAAAGACTACCAGCCCCTCATTCCCAGGCCAGGTAGAGTACCGATAAAACACGGCGGCGCCAAATCCGTCCAGCGAGCTCAACGCCAAGTAGGCAAGCGGGAGATAGGCCACGTAGTAAAAGTAGGTTCGTGTCCTCAGCAGCACAAGCACGAACAGGTTGTATACAAACAGGGCGACGAAAACACCCAGCAGCGTCCCATGGAATACACGTTCAGAGAGCATCGACGCTCGCAATGCATCCTCACTCATGAGCTCGATGGGAACGAGTACCGCGGCGGCGTCAGCCTGGACCCTCAGGTACAGCTCGGCGGATTGCGCTGCCGCCAAGTGGAAGGGCAAAGCCAGGGACGGTCCTGGATAGGGCCGTGCGTGGCTAGGGATCCGGTCGCCCGACTGGATGACCTGGCGCGCCCCGCCGGAAGCCAGGACGTAAAGACTCAAGTAATCCAGCGTCGGGTGCGGGACGTTCAGAATGAGTGCGGCCGGTCGATTAGACCGGTTCTGCACCGTCATGCGAAACCAGAAAGCCGACGAGGTGAATTGATAGTTGGGTGTGCGGCGGACCACATCCCGAAAGTCATTGCGGCGCTGGAGTATTTCGGCCAGCGTGGCGCGCGTGGAAGGATCCTCCAGTACCTGCAACTCGCCCGCCGAAATTCCATCCGGAAGATTGCGAGACGCAGGGAGTGCAGCCTGGGCGCACGCGCCCCAGAGCGCAATTGCGAACAGAAAGCCCCTCAGGACGGGTGCGTGCGGCGGCGACACACTAGAAAATTCGACATGGCCGGTCGTATGTGGCACCTTCCCCGTTTACCCAGACTGGGCATTCCCCCTCATAGCCTCTCGCCCTCCGCACCCGGGGCATCGCCCCCATCGGATATATCGGCCTGCGGAGTCCGATTCATTAGGATTAAACAGGAGGTAAATGTCAGAGGCTGCACCGAGAAGACGATAAGTCAGGGAAAATGCGTGCCGGTGGGTGATGGGTGATGAGTGGCCGTCGTTGTTTATAGCCGCAAGTCGGGGCTTTCCGATAACGCCGCATGCCGCTTCAACTCTGCGCGGATACGACTCCCACGACGCAGCAGCGTGAGTACGTAGACAAACACGATCAACCAAGCTGCCGTGAAACCGTAAAACATGAATCCGAGATTCCGGCTATCCATAGTCTAGTTCCGGTACGCGAGCTGCGAGAGATGCCGCATGGATTGAACTTTGCGGTCCGTTTCTTCCTGATCGAACCGGATCAGCGCCAGCGCCGCGGTCAGCAGAGCCATCCCGAACCAGTTCCACAGCAGCGTGTGCCACATCTCCGGCGGCAATTGCATGGGTTGTAGGTGCTGTGTGCGCCACCATCGAATGGAAAACCACACAATGGGCACGTCGACGAAGGCGAATAGGGAGAATACAGCCGAGATGCGCGCTCGTTGGCTGGGTTCCTCTATCGAACGGCGGAGCATCAAATAGCCGCCGTATAGCATCACGCAGATTAACGCAGAGGTGAGGCGCGCATCCCATACCCACCAGACCCCCAGATGATACGGCCCCAGATGGACCCTAACGTGATGCCCATTGTCAGGAATACCAACGCGACCTCCGTAACCGAGACCGCCATCGCATCGTAGCGCAGATCCTTCTTGGCAAGATAGAGACCGCTGAAGATGGCAGAGAGGGCCACGGCGATGAAGGCCGTCCACCAAGCCGGAACGTGGAAGTAGAGCAGGCGATAGATCATGCCCTGGTTGGCTTCGTCGGGCATGACCATGAATATCAGGTACAGGTTGCGAACCAGCACTACCGCCCCGAGGGTGGCGAGCGCGTAGGCGGATTTATCCCGCATTTGCCCATCCCATGCGCGCGCGCAGGGCGGTGATATGCGCCACGTGATGATCGCCATGCCAGGCATACAGCGCCAGGTTGCGGTCCAGCGTGACGGGGCCCAGCTCGGAGTGCAGGAACGTGCGGGCGAAATCCGCCGGCGTCAGGGACCGCAGCAGCAGCACCCAGCGGCGATGCAGCGATTCAAGCAAGGCGAGCGAGACCTCGACCGGCGCCGTGCGCGAATCGAAAAGCTCCGCCCAGCGTTCCTGATCGTAGCCTTTCACGCTGGGTGTGTCTTCGGTCAGCGCCAGGCGGAAGCGGCAGTAACTGTGCATGTGGCTGTCGGGGACGTGGTGGACCACCTGGCGGACGGTCCAGCCGCCGGGGCGATAGGGCGTGTCGAGTTGCTCCGGGGTCAAGCCATCGACAGCCGCGCGAAGGCGTGCCGGCGTCTTTTCGATGCGGTCGATGAAAGCTCGGCGCTGTTCTTCAGTGCTCTCGCCGGCGTAAGTGAAGCGGCCGATGGGGTAGCTGAGATCCATCATGGTACCCAGCCTAACAGAGATGCGCCGTGCGGTTTCGAGGCGGCTCCGCGCGATATCCCGGCCCGCTGCCCGCACCGCATTGAGCACTTCCGGCGGCGCGGTTTTTGGGGGCTTCCGCGCAGCGCTCCCTCGATGCCGGCACGGACTCGCAGGGAGCCGTCTACCTGTTGGTAAATGGCATCGACGCTCAGTCGAGCACCGTGGTTTACTACCTCATCAAGCTGACCCAGCGGGGGATCGGGTCGTTTACCAGAACATGCTCGCGTTTCAGGCCTCGGTCATGGCGGTAGATCCGGCCGGAAATGTATATCTGGCCGGAAACGATTTCGTGCAGAAGTTAAATACCGATGGCGCGACAGTGCTGTACACAACGAGAATTGGGCGGGACGTAACGCTGACGGGTCTGGCGGCGGATGCCGGCGGACGCGCCTACGTCACCGGTTGGTCGTCTGGGCAGCGGTTTCCAAACCACGCCCGGCGCCTTGCAGCAAACGCCTGCCAACCCGGCTAGCGGTCCCGACGCTTTTGTGGTTCGCCTGAAACCGCAGGGCGCCATCGACTATGCCACCTATTTGGGAGGCAGCAGCCAAGCGTGGTCCGACGGAATCGCTGTGGATGCCCTGGGGGCAGCGTTTATCATCGGAGCCACCAATTCGGCGAAATTCCCGGTGACGCCCGGAGCGTACCTGGCTGCTTCCGGCATCCCCAATTTCAGCGCCTCTTCGTTCCTGGCGCGCTTGTCGCCGGACGGCTCGGCGCTGATCTATTCTACGTTTACGGATGCGCAAGGCGACCACGACGCCGCTGTCGCAGTCGATTCCGCCGATAACGCGGTTGTGCTGCTCTCGAATGCGGCCGGTACGGGCTCCGGGGTCCTGCGTTTTAATCCGCAAGGGACCGTTAGGTTATTTTCAAAGTCGCTGCCGGCCTCGGACCCGGCCGGACTAGCATTGGATGCGGCGGGCAACGCCTACCTCGCGTCGTTCACCGGGGCCAATTATCCAGTGAAGAACAGCTTGGCGGCGTGCGACTCAAACGGATCCTCCGCGCTGACGGTACTCGATGGCAACGGAAACGTATTGCAGTCGACCTACATTCCGGGGTCGTCGGGCTACACGAATACGACGCCGGCGGTGGGCCTTGGCGTAGACTCGACGGTCTACGTAGTAGGTTCTCCCACTGCCTCCTCTACGCCGACGCAGCAATTAGCCGGTTCGCAGCCAGGGCTGGGGCTCTTGTTTCTGACCAGCTTCTCACAGGACGCGATAGCGCAGGTTGTGCAACTCGCGTGCATCGGGAATGCGGCAAGCTATGACAGTACGGGGATAGCCGGCGGTGAAATGGTGAGCTTATTCGGACAGGGTCTTGGGCCGGCCAACGGCGCCCAGCCGCAAGTAGACGCGCACACCGGGTTTCCGAAACAACTGGACGGCGTCGCTGTAACCTTTGACGGTACTCCTGGTCCGCTCTTGTACGCTCAGGACGGCCAGGTCAATGCGATCGCGCCGTGGTCGCTCCAGACCGGCCAGACGGTCCAGGTTTGCGTTGTCTACAACAGCGCTCCGACCAACTGTCTCGCGCGGACGGCGGTGGCGGCGGACCCCGGTGTGTTCACGGTGGACGGCTATTATGCGGCGGCCCTGAATCAGGATGGAAGCTTCAACTCGGCCTCCAATCCCGCCCAGGTGGGTTCCACTGTGACGGTCTTCGCGACTGGACTCGGGGCGATCAACCCGCCGCAGCCCGATGGGGCAATCGTAGGCGTCCCATTGCCGGCCAACGTTTTGCCGGTCGAGATGTTTTGGTATCAAGGACCCACCCTTATCGGGCTTATCCCAATGTACCTCGCCATAAACTATGCCGGCCCGGCGCCGGGGTGCTTAAACGTTTTCGGGATTTCTGACGAAACCGCTCCCTGACGGTCGCGGCTCGGTAACAGCCGCGTTGATTCCGCAAGGGTTACTGAGCCGCGAGCGTAAGCGAGCGGGTGCATTCCCGAAAACGTTTAAGCACCCCCGGCGCCGTACGAGGTGGCGGGGGTGAGTCAAATCAACTTCGTCGTTCAAGATACCTTGTATGCGCCGCTTTACTTGGTTGTGGGCGGGGCAACGAGCGCCGGATTCCAGGTGTACATAGCGCCGTAGCAGCCTGCATGTCAGTTTGCCGCCGCGACCAACCTTCCACCTCCTGGATCGTACCGCGAAAAAACTTGTCCGGGAACCCCTGCTTACGGCGGCGAAACCAGCGGGATGCCTCTCCGCTGGAGGAGGAATTCAAGGAGTTTTAGCCGCCGCGGCCCGGCGGGGTAGAAGTCCTGGCAGGCTGAATGCCTGCGCCACCGAATATGCGCTGCGCCGTCGCCAGCCGGATCTGCGCGATCTCACGGCCCGCTGCCCGCACCGCATCGAGCACTTCCGGCGGCGCTGTTTGGGGGCTCCCGCTGGCGAAGGGCGGCTCCGGCGCGTACTGCATGGCAAGCTGGATCTGCTGGGCCAGGCGGTCGCCGCGCAACAGGGAAACCAGGCGCAGCGCTCCATCGATGCCGGCGGTCACCCCGGCGGCGCTAACGTGTTTGCCGTCCACCACAACGCGTTCGTCCGTGGGTATCGCGCCGAAGTATTCCAGAAGATGAAAGGCGGCCCAATGCGTGTTGGCGCGTACCCCCTTCAGCAGCCCGGCGGCCCCGCAGAGCAGGGCTCCGGTGCAGACCGAGAAGACGTATGTGGCGTGCGCCGCCTGGGCGCGAATGAACGAGAGAACCGCCTCATCGTCCATCAACTGCTCTTGTCCCCAGCCGCCGGGCACTACCAGCACGTCCAGTTGGGGCGCTTCGGCGAACGTCATCTCCGGCGTCAGAATCAGGCCTTTGATGTCTCGCACGGGGGCCTTGTCTTTCCAGAGCACGTGAAACCGGGCGCCGGGAATGCGCGACAACACTTCGAATGGACCGGTGAAGTCCATCTGATCCATGCGGGGAAAGACGATGGCGCCGATCTCGATAGGATCCATATTACAAAAGGTACCGCATGGCCGGGCTTGCATCGAGGCCCGGCATCGTGCAGAATGGCAGCTATGTGGCGCACGCTATAGCGTGCGCCACAGGAGTCCACAGGCATCCCGATGGCTAAGAAAATCGCAATTGTGGAAGACGAAGCGGAGCTGGCCGCGTTGCTGGACTACAATCTGACCCGCGGCGGTTATCAGGCTTACGTGCTCTCCGGCAACAAGGGTGCCCTGAAGGACCTGGAAGCCTGGAAGCCGGACCTGATCGTGCTGGACGTGATGCTGCCGGGAGACGATGGGTTCGAGCTTTGCCGCCAGATTCGCCAGTCGCCCGTCCTGGCGCGTACGCCCGTGCTCTTTCTTACCGCCCGCTCCGACGAAGTCGATCGGGTGCTGGGGCTGGAGATCGGCGGCGACGATTACATGACCAAACCGTTCAGCCCGCGCGAACTGGTGGCCCGGGTGAAGGCCCACCTGCGCCGCGCCGAGCGTGACGAGGAGGAAGATACCGCGGTGGAGGCCGGGCCGTTTAAGCTGGACCGCGGCGCTCACCGCGTTTTTCTGCGCGAACGCGAATTGAATCTGACATCCACCGAATACAAGCTGCTGGAGTTCTTTCTGACGCACGCGGGCCGCGCATACAGCCGCGACCAGCTTCTGGAGGAGGTTTGGGGCCAGCAGCGTTTCGTCACGCCGCGGACGGTGGATGTCCACATCCGGCGCCTGCGGGAGCACATCGAAGCGGAGCCGGACAATCCGCGCTACCTAACCACCGTCCGCGGATTTGGATACCGGTTCGAAGGGCTCCCGTAAAATCACCGAATCGGGTCCTGGAGGACCCGAGCAGACCTAGCTAGCTAGAGATTCGAAAGGCGGACCTCTGATGTTCAACGCGAGTTATCCTGCAAGCTTCCTACCCGAGGGCAACGGCAAGGGATTGCACGTGCGGTTCCCGGATCTCCCCGAAGCGCTCACCAGTGGAGACGACCTCGAAGATACGCTGGTGCAAGCTGCGGACTGCCTGGCGGAAGCCGTTGCCGGCCGGATCGCCCGCGGCGATGAGATTCCTCCGCCGTCCAAGGCTAAACGCGGCCAGCACCTCATCGGCGTTCCGCTCTACCTTGCGCCGAAGCTGGCGTTATACCTTGCTATGCGTGAACGTGGCATACCAAACACCGAGCTTGCCAGGCGTCTGCGCGTGAGCGAAACTGTGGTACGCCGCATGTTGAACCCGAAGCACGATACTAAACCGGAAAAGATTCAGGCCGCGTTGGTTGCGTTGGGCAAGCGCATTGTGGTGACATTCGAAGACGCCGCGTGAGATCGCCCCCGCGCCGCGTCGCCGTGTCGCCGCGTCGCCCCCCGCCAGTGCCATAATGGATCGGATCGCTATCCCATGCCAGAACTCGTCCAATACACCGTCCAAGATGACGTTGCCATAGTCACCATAAACAATCCGCCCGTAAACGCCCTGAGCCCCGGCGTGCCCGAAGGCATCGACACGTGCGTGGCGCGCGCCGCCGCCGACCCAGCCGCCAAGGCCATCGTGCTCATCGGCGCGGGCAACACGTTCATCGCCGGGGCCGATATCAAGGTCTTCGGCACGATTCCGAACCGCGAAGTTTCCATTGACCGCTCGCATCGCGTGCACGCCCTGCTGCGGCGCATCGAGGACTGTCCCAAACCGGTCGTCTGCGCCATCCACGGCACCGCGCTGGGCGGCGGGCTGGAGTTCGCCATGGCCTGCCACTATCGCGTGGCCGTGCCCGGCGCCAAAGTCGGCCAGCCCGAAGTGCTGCTGGGCATCATCCCCGGCGCCGGCGGAACGCAGCGCCTGCCGCGTCTTTGCGGCGTGGCCACCGCCGTGGAACTCTGCACGCTGGGCCAGCACATCGGCGCCAAACGCGCGCTAGCCGAAGGCATCATCGACCACATCGTCGATGGCGACCTCCTCGCGGGCGGCATCGCCTTTGCGCGCGCCAAGGCCGCGGCGGGCGAAACGCGCAAGGTCCGCGAGCAGAACGCCAAGATCGCCGACCATGTCGCGCCTGCCATCACCCTCGATGCGGCCCGCTCCGGTCTGAAGAAGACGGCGCGCGGCGCCTACGCGCCTTACGCCGCGATCGAAGCCATTGCGGCCGGCGTCCTGCACGGCTTCGACGCCGGCTCCGAACGCGAAATCGAGTTGTTCGCCGATTGCGTGCTCTCCGCCGAATCCCGCAACCTGATCCGCCTGTTCTTCGCCGAACGCGAAGCCGCCAAGGTTCCCGGCGTGCCGAAAGAGACGCCCACCGCGGAAATCCGCGCAGCGGCGGTGGTCGGCGCGGGCACCATGGGCGGCGGCATCGCTATGAATTACGCCAACGCCGGCATCCCCGTGCTGCTCAAGGAATCCGACCAGGCGGCCCTCGATCGCGGCCTCGCCACCATCCGCCGGAACTACGATAGCTCCGCCTCCAAAGGCAAAATGACGCCCGAGCAGGTCGACCGCGTCATGTCGCTGATCCGCCCCGCCCTCACCTACGACGGTTTCGACAAGGTCGATATCGTGGTCGAAGCAGTGTTCGAAAACCTGGATCTGAAGAAGTCCGTGTTTGCCGATCTCGGACGCGTCACCAGGCCCGATTGCGTGCTGGCCTCCAACACTTCCACGCTCGATATCGATCAATTCGCGCACGCCAGCGGCCGCCCGGCAAACGTCATCGGCCACCACTTCTTCAGCCCCGCGAACGTCATGAAGCTGATGGAAATCGTGCGCGGCCGCGAGTCGAGCAACCAAACCATCGCCACCTCGCTGAAGCTTTCGAAGAAGCTGAACAAGGTCGGCGTGGTGGTCGGCAACTGTTTCGGCTTCGTCGCCAACCGCATGCTCGCCTACTACATGCGCGAAGGATATCTGCTGCTGGAAGAAGGCGCCAGCGTCCCGCAAATCGACCACGTGCTGACCAGTTTCGGCATGCCTGTGGGTCCGTTCGGCATGCAGGATATCGCGGGAATCGATGTGGGCGCGCGCATCCGCCAGTATCTGCGGTCGATCGGGAAGAGCCGTCTCGAAGGGCCGGAGTCGCCCGTGCCCGACTGGCTCTACGATATGGGCCGCTACGGTCAGAAGACCGGCGCCGGATGGTATCGCTATGAAGCCGGCAGCCGCACTCCCATCCCCGATCCGTTGATCGAAGAGTTGGCCGAAAAGGCCGCGCGCGAGCGCGGTATCACAAGGCAGCCCGTCTCCGACGACGAGATTCTCTCGCGCATCATGGTGGCGCTGGCCAACGAAGGCGCCAACGTGCTCGACGAGCACATCGCCATCCGCCCCGGCGATATCGACGTGATCTACGCATATGGCTTCGGCTACCCGCGGCATCGCGGCGGCCCCATGGCCTACGCGGACGCGCTAGGGCTCCCGCACGTGCTCGCCAAAGTCAACGAATACCGCGCGCGCCTGGGCGATCACTGGCAGCCCGCGCCGCTGCTGGAGCGTCTGGCCGCGTCCGGCAAGGGCTTCTACGACGCAGCGGCCGCGGCGTCGGCCGGATGAGGAGAGCATCGACGAAACGAATCGTTAGCGCGTTGGGCAAACTTAACTGGGGGAAGAGGGCGTACGCAGTTTTTGTGCTGTGCGCAATGACGACGATCGCCCTACCTGCGCAGACTTTCACCACGCTGTACCGCTTCGATTATACGGACGGCGCAGATCCCGAGGCGGCGCTGGTCCAGGCCACCGACGGGGACTTCTATGGGACGACGGCCTATGGCGGGGCCAAGGGCGACGGGACGGTCTTCAAAGTCACATCGAGCGGCACGCTAACGACGCTGTACAGCTTCTGCTCCCAAAGTGGGTGCATCGACACCACATTACGCGGGGCTGGTCCAGGCCACCAACGGGGACTCCTACGCGACAACCGCGGGTGGCGGGGCCAACGGCGGCGGGACGGTCTTCAGAATTACTCCGAGTGGCACGCTGACGACGCTGTACAGCTTCTGCTCCCAAAGCGGGTGCACGGACGGCGCTTACCCCTACGCTGGGCTCATCCAGGCCACGAATGGGGACTTCTTCGGGACAACGCCTGCGGGCGGGGCCAACGGCTATGGGACGGTCTTCAAAATAGCCGCGGGTGGCACGCTGACGACGCTGTACAGCTTCTGCTCCCAAAGTGGGTGCACGGACGGCGCAAGCCCTCACGCGGGGCTGGTCCAGGCCACCAACGGGGACCACTACGGGACAACTACGAGTGGCGGGGCCAACGGCCCTGGCACTGGCACGGTCTTCAGAATTACTCCGAGTGGCACGCTGACGACGCTATACAGCTTCTGCTCCCAAAGCGGGTGCACCGACGGCGCCGGCCCCTACGCGGGGCTGGTCCAGGCCACGGATGGGGACTTTTATGGGACAGCTTCGGGTAG
>ODAK010007472.1_pt1 | contig 10974 bp, 4 predicted proteins | sample 1539591 | NCBI WGS metagenome assembly ODAK01 (sample SAMEA3539303, study PRJEB22396) | soil metagenome | biome: tundra; feature: field; material: soil | place: USA | collected 2010-05 | depth 0.15 m | reverse complement strand
GCCCGCACTTGACCCGAATACGGGACTGCCGGCGGCTCCGGCCGCAGACGCCACGGCGGGGGCGGGGACGACCGAACAGGCGGAGGTCGGTGCCTTTACCATCAAGATACCGAGCCTGACGGATGTCCGGCTGGCGGATGTGCTGGAGGCCATTGTTTTGGTGTCCGATCATCCGATCAAATATTCCATCCAGGATTTTGCGGTTGTGTTTTCTCCAAGAGGACAAGAAACCGCGCATCTGTTCATGCGAACCTTCCGGGTGGATCCGAACACATTCTGGTCCGGTTTGGAAAGCGTCGGCTCCGCCAACTTCGGCGGCAGTTCCGGCAGCCAGTCTGGTGGTGGCGGTGGCGGTGGCGGTGGCGGTGGCGGTGGCGGTGGCGGTCAAAACAACAACGGCGCAGTGGTCGGTGTTGTCAATGCTTTCGCTGGCGCTGGCAGCCTTCGTAGCCAAGGCGGTCAAGGCGGCGGCGGTGGTGGCGGCGGCGGCGGTGCCGGACAAGGTTCAGCAAGTGTGTTGGGCGGTGCCGGTGCCGGTGGTGCCGGTGGCGGTGGTTCCAGCGGGCTGAACGCCGGTGGGTTGAATTTCGTCACGACGCAGACTTCCTCCGGCGGGATCAATGGTCCCAGCGGTCTGGCCATGCAATTCTTTTCCACGCTGGGTGTGAACTTGGATCCCCGGCTGAACCCCGGCAAGTCGGTCTTCTTTAACGAACGGCTGGGTTACCTCTTTGTCAAGGCCACCGAGGATGATTTGGACACGATTGAGCGCGCCATCCAGGTGCTCAACGAAGTGGCGCCGCAGGTCCACATCAAAGCCCGCTTCATTGAAGTTCAGCAAATAGACAGCAAGGCCCTGGGTTTTAACTGGTATCTCGGCCAGTTCAATTTGGGCCATCAGGTCGTGGGAACTGGCGGCACGTCGCCGTCGTTGACGGTGCCGACTTCGACCGCCAATCCGTTGGGTGCCTTCCCCGGCAACACCGCCTCGAGCCTGATTGGATCCCAGACAACCGACCAGTTGCTTACCGGCGGCTTGCGCGACAGCGCGCCGACGCTGGCGACCTTCACCGGCATTCTGACCGACCCCAATTTCCGCGTGACCCTGCAGGCATTGGAGCAACGCAATGGCGTTGAAAACCTGGGTGAACCCGAAATCACCACGATCAGCGGTCGCCAGACCCAGATGCGCGCCTCTGAAATTAAAAATGTCGTCACCGGCTTTTCTTTTGACAATGGCTCACAAGCTAACACTGGAGCGGCCGGCGGCAGCGGCACGACGGTCATTAATGCCGGGGTGGCCTCGGAGTCACCGATTACGCAACCGGTGGAAACCGGTCCCATTTTAGACGTGGTGCCCTATGTCTTGTCCGATGGCTACACGATCAACCTGGCGCTGATTCCGTCGGATACGGAATTTGAAGGCTATGACACGATTCCGCCGAATGCCATTCCGGGTTACAATCCGGGCTCCCAAATTGGCAATTTGAATGGCACAACGCTTCCCGTGGCGCTTCCCTTGTTCACGGTTCGCCAGCTCGTGACCACGGTGAACGTGTGGGACAACCAGACCGTGGTGCTGGGCGGCCTGATCACCTCGTCCGTGATCAGCACCAAGGACAAAGTGCCGATGCTTGGTGATCTGCCCCTGCTGGGCCGCCTGTTCCAAAGCCAGAGCAAGAACACCGAAAAGAAGAACCTGATGATTTTTGTGACCGCGACCATTGTTGACCCGGCCGGCAGCCGGGTGCATTCGGATGACGAACTGCCGTTTGCGCAGAGTGCCGTTCCCGCGCAGCCGGCGGAAAACGTCCCGCTGACGGAAAAGGTGCAGAATGTTGTCGGGTTGCCCGGACAGAACCAGTGAACCGGCTGCTGATTGTTGATGGCCATGCCTATGCGTATCGGGCATTTCATGCCATCCGCAGTTTGCACGGGCCGGATGGCCGGGCGACCAACGCCATTTTCGGTTTCGTCAAGATGCTCGAAAAAATGCGAGCCGCGCTGGTGCCGGCGGGTCTGATGGTGGTGTGGGACGGCGGGTTGAGCGCCGAGCGCATGGCCGCCTTGCCGGAATACAAGGCGCAACGGCCGGAGATGCCGGAGAATTTGCGGCCGCAGTTCGACGAGCTGGTGAGTTATCTGGCGGCGGCGGGCGTCGCGAGTTATTGCGGCGACGGGGTCGAGGCGGATGATTACATCGCCTGCCTCGCGCGGCGCGCGGCGGACGCGGGCTGGAACGTGGTGATCGCCAGTTCCGACAAAGATTTTATGCAGTTGGTTTCGGCGCGGATCGGGTTGTTGAATCCGAACGACAAGACCGGCGCGATCTGGGCGCACGAACAAGTGCGGGCCAGGGCCGGCGTGGAGCCGGAGCAGGTGGCCGACTGGCTGGCGCTCATGGGCGACGCGGTGGACAACATTCCCGGCGTGCCGGGAGTCGGGCCGAAAACCGCCGCCGAGCTGCTGAAACAATTTGGTTCGGTCACGGCGCTGTTTGGACGGCTGGCCGAGGTGAAGTCCGAAAAATTGCGGGTCGCCCTGCGGGATTCGGCGGACGCCGTGCGGCGGAATTTGAAGCTGGTGCAGTTGCACGAAGTGCCGTGCGAGTTTGTGCCGGAGCAACTGGCGGTGAAGCCGGCGGACCGGGAGCAATTGCGGGAATTGTTCCGGCGCTGGGGTTTCAAGGGCATGATTGAAAGCCTGGACCGGCAGATGTCCGGGCAACAGGCGGAGTTGATTTGAAAATGAATTTGCAAAGCTGGTTCAACAATGTGGCCGACACACAAGAAAACGTGGCGGCAATGGCAGGATTTTTTCGACAAATCCGGCGCGGTGGTTTATCTTCCGCGACTCGCATGATGTTTATGCCTGTCCGCGCCCGAAGTATTGCCGTCTCCCTTGTCGGGGCGCTGGTTTTTGCGTTTGTCTCAACCGTTTCCGCCCAGACCAATTACTATTCCGCCAACGGCGCCGAATATGCCGTCATCGGCTCGCTGCCCGGCGACCAGGTTTTTCCGGATGCCGCCATTTCCCCCACCAACGGCTTTGTGGTCTGGCAGGATAACGCCACGGACGGCGACGGCTGGGGCATCAGCGCGCGGCGCATGGATTCAACTCTTTCCGGCACGCTCGGCACCTTCCGCGTGAACGCCACCGGCGCGGGCAGCCAGGAAAATCCGCATGTGGCCCTCCTCAAAAAGGGCGGTGCGGCGTTTGTCTGGCAGGGCGGCCGGCCGGGCTTTCAACATATCTATGCCCGCTTCCTCACGGCCTCCAACACGTTTCTCTCCACCAATGACATTTTGGTGAGCACCTTCGCCAGTAATTTTCAAATCAATCCGGCCCTGGCGGTTCTGACCAACGGCAACGTGGTGGTGGTGTGGGCGAGCTATGGTCAGGTCAATTCGAATTCCATGCAGGATGTCTATGGCCAGATATTGTCCACGAATGGCGCCAAGATCGGCACCAATTTTCTGGTCAACCAGTTCATCAGCTTCAATCAGCGCACGCCCACGGTGGCGGCTTTGAAAAACGGCGGCTTTGTCGTCGGCTGGATTTCCGAGCAGCAGCGCCAGCCGGTGCCGCTTTTGGGAACGAATACGACTTATGCTTCGTCATTGGCCGTGCCGACGCCCAGCGTGGATCTCTATGCGCGGCTTTTTAATGCCAGCGGCGCGGCGACCACTTCGGAGTTCATGGCGAACACCGGTGTCAATCCGTGCGCCAATCCGGCGGCGGCGGTGGCAACGGATGGCAGTTTCCTGCTGGCTTGGAGCGAACATGACCGTGCTGACCAGACCAACGGCTGGGACATTTATGTCCGGCCCTTCACCAGTGCGGGCGTCGGCGGGACGGTGACGGTGGTGAACACCCACACTTATGGCGACCAATACATCCCGCGCATCAGTTGCATCGGGATTGATTATCTGGTGGCCTGGACGAGCCTGGGGCAGGACGGTTCGCGCGAAGGAGTTTTTGCCCAGTTTGTGCATAACAATGGCGTGCCGGTGGGCGGTGAGTTCCGCGTGAACACCACGACCCCCGGGCAGCAGATGCAGCCGGCTGTGGCGTCCGACGGCGTGAGCCAGTTCCTGGCCGTCTGGACCAGTTTCGTCGGTTCGCCAAACGGATTTGACTTGTATGCGCAACGCTTCATGAACGTGGCGTCGGTTTTGCAGCCGATGTCCGCGCCCTATGTCTGGGCGCCGTTCACGGTCAGCAACAATGTCTATCAGCCCCGGCTCGTGGTTTCGTGGGCGCCGCTGCTGGGCTTGTCCGTCGCTAATTTTGAAGTTTATGTGGATGGTGCCAGCAGTCCGACCGGCGTGGTGGCGAGCAACTCATGGGCCATGATGGCGGCGAACGGTCTTACCGGGAACAACACCCATTCATTTCAGGTGGATTATGTCACGACGGATGGCCGGCGTGCTCCCATCTCGCCTTCCGCCAGCGGCACAACTTGGAGCGGCCTGAACTGGGGCGGTATTCCCTCGGAATGGATGATCGCCTATTATGGCAGTGATATTTCCCAGTGGCCGTCTGCCGGCACCAAGCTGGCTCCCAACATGACACTCTACCAGGTGTTCTTGAGCGGCGGCAGTCCGTTGGCTTCCACCACCTGGCTGCACCAGGAACTCGCCCGGACGGGGCAGGGCATGTTCCTCGACTGGAACACGCAGCCGGGCGCGACCTATCAAGTGCAGGTCACGACCAATTTCACCGTCTGGAGAAGCCTGGGTTCGCCCCGGTTTGCGGCGGGTGCGACGGATTCAATTTATGTCGGCGGCGGCGCCGCCAGTTATTACCGGATTGTGCTTCTGCGTTGATCAAAATTTGTATGCAGCGAATCATTAAGCGTTATTTTTGGATTGCCCTGCTGGCTGCCGGCCTGCAGACCTCGTGGGGATTTGCCTTGCTCGGGCCGGAGACGCTGGCCAACGGCGCAGACGCCTGGCAGACGGCGGTCATCGGGTATCATTATGCCTATGCCGACAGTTTTACGGCGGGTGATCCGGTGTTCCTGGGCGACGTTGGCGGTCCGAGGAACATTGCCGAGGAATATCGCCGGAATGTCCCGGTCATGTATTACACCTACGACCAGACCTTTATCAATTTCTTCGGCTTGAATGGCGTGGCGGCCGTGGACAGCGCCTATGCCATGATGAACACCGTGCCCAGCGCCGACAAGATGGATTTGTCACTCTATCCGCTCGAATCCATGCAGGCCAACTACACGGCCCAGGCGGATTTTCTGACCGATATCAAGTCGGTGACCTTGCATCTGCTGGTGGAGCAACTGGGTCTGGCCGATCCGGAACGGTTTGTTTGGACCTTGCATGATCGGATTGTTGTTTCCCCCCCAGGTTGCCCTTTAGGGGTGTTCTATACGGTGGTTCAAAGGAATCTGGATTATCTGCCCTCGACACTCAATAACATCCAGTATTCTTCCTACATCAACGACAACCTTTACAGTTACTTCCTGGTTGAAAACTGCACCGGGCCGAATCCGCTGGCCTTCACGGTTCCCTTCCTTACCGATCCTGAGGCGGTTCCCTATACTGCCGTGGCGGCGAATAATTTTGACGGCTTGGGCCTGATCTTTTTGAACAATAGCGGGAACCAGCCGCTTACGCTGAGCGGCGGCCTGCAGGTGGGATATTTTTACACGGGCCTGACCCGCGATGACGCGGCCGGCTTCAAATATCTTTTCCGGACCAACAACGTCAATCTGGAACTGCCGGAGACCACCAGCCTGTTGTTCTCGGTCACGACCAACCTCACCCTCCAGCAGTTGTTTCCCAACGGCAACGGCACCAACAACACCGGCACGAACGCGGGATTTTATTTTTTCGACGGCACTTTCGGCTATGGTGATTACGGCGCGCTCGTGGCGGCGTCCCTGACCAACAGTCCCGCCGTGTTGCAGGCGCTCTATCCCGGACTGCTGATTGCCAGTTCTTCCAACTATTTTGTCATCGCCACCAACTGGACCTTTGCCCAGTATTTCACCAATTCAGGAGTCGGGCAGCCTTATCCGCCGCCATTGGTCCTGGTGACCGTGAGCAACGCCCATCCTTTCTTGTTGGAGAAGTTCGTGACCAAGTTTGCGAACGTGTTCAGGGATCCTGGTCATCATGGCAATTCCTCCCCAAATACGATTGTCAAACGGCAGACCATTTCCGTCGTTCCTAACACGGGCGCGCCCTATCCAGCGCCGCCCGTCACCAATGTCACGACCCAGACCATCACTTATGCGGGCGTCCCGTCGGGCGACTTCATCCTGCTCACGTTGTTTCACACCAATGTCTGCCCGATTGACATCATTCGCACCGGCCTGACCAATGTGCTGGCCACCACCAACTTTCTGGCGGGCGCCAGCACCAACGTCGTGACGCCCACCAACACGAGTTCTTTCTCCAGCACGTTGATACAAATCAGTTACTTCACCAACTATACCTTCATCATTAACGCGGTGAACTGTGCGGAGGTGGCCAATGCCGCCAACAATTATCAGGGCATCGGCGGAACCAAGTTTGCGCGCGCGGATTTCGATTCGCTGATCGGCCAGTTCTTCCAGCCCGCCACCAACTATTACAACATGGTGGCGCTGACCAACAGCCAGTGGGTGGTGGAGCATTTCGTGCGGGTGGTGACGCGGCCGGACATCCTCATGGATGCGGTGGACCAGGGGCTGCCAAACACCTTCATCGGCTCGGTCACCCGGACCATCCCAAACTTTGCACCCTCTCCGGTATTGAATGGCCTGGCCGGGCCGGGAACCATCAATTCACCCACAACCTTTACTTATGACAAGATCGGCGACTCGTTTTGGAACGGCTATCTTGCTCAGGTCATTGGGTATGCCGACCTCACTCAATTTCTCGGCCAATACGGCAGCATCCCTGCGCTGGCGTGGGCCTCGTTTGACGCCTCCACCAATGCGCCGGTGCTGTATCCCGATGGTGCCAGCATCCAGAATCTGGAAGCCGTGTTGGCGGTTCATTTTTCACCCGTGGCCGCGCCGGACGGCTTCAAGGGCGTGGGTTATTCGCAGACCTTCACCGTCAGCGGCGGCACGTTGCAAGCCCCGCTCGCCTGGTCGGCCTCCGGTGGCAATGTTTTCTCCGGTTTGCCGCCCGGCATGTCGGTGGCGACTGCGCTCAATGGCGTGGATTTCATCCTTTCCGGCACGCCGGCCAGTTCCGGCACCTTTGATTTTATCCTGCAACTAAGCGATTCTACCGGTCGCAGCATGCAGTGGAACGAAGCAATCACCATTCACTGACAGGCATGAAATCTTTACGTCGCCCGGCCAAATGTATTATGAAGTGGAAGCTGCTCTCCGCGCTTTTGGGCTTGTGCCTCGCCCAGGCGGCACTGGCCACGATTCCCCTCTATCAGAACAATGACGTGGTGGATTATGAAGTTTTCTTCAACTTGATTTCGCCCAATCCGCCACCGACGATTGATGCCAAAGCCTTCGACAATGAAAACGTGTTCACTGTCGGCTATGCCAACTACACGCCGTATCCCGTGCTTTTTCAAACTTGGAACACGCTGAATTACACCAATGTGGGCACGATGATTGGCAACAGCCCCTGGATCACCAATGGCGCGTTTATCGGGCCGTTTGCGTTGGGCAGCTTTGGCAGCGGGTATCAGTTTGACCTGCATACCACCAATCAGATTTCACATGCCATGGCCGGCACGGTCTATAATCCCGGCGTCATTCGCTGTGATTCCATTCAGGATGGCAACAACACTTTCACCATAGATTTCGGCGGTGGACTGGTTTTTAACTTCTATGAAGTAACCAGCCTTGGTCAGTTCAAGGCGTCGGCGACCAATGTGATCATTCCCGGCAGCATAGACGTGGGCACGGGCGGACTCATCCAGCTCGGCGGCAAAAAAGTGGATTTGACCGGCGGCGCGTTGACGGTGGAATCCTTGCTGAATTCGCTGGCTTTCTTCGGTCCGGTTAATTTCTTCAACGTGTTCAGCACGGTGCCAATCAACAGTTTCGGCACGGTCGGGGTGAACACCAATTTCCTCTGGGATCCGTTCGGCAATTTGACCGCCAACCGCGCCGTGTCCTCGTATTCGCCTTTTCCCAACATCTTGAGTTTGAGCAATTCCACCGCTTATATTCAGCCGGATGAGCAGGATCCGTTCAACCCAGGTGTTACTGTTCGCCGCGCCGTCTTTCTCGTGAACAACAGCCCTGATGGCAATGTCAGCGCCAACGTCTATTTTGATCCGCTCATCAGTTTTTCTCCATTTGGTTTGCCTGATCCGGGTTGCGTCAATATTGGCTGGAGCGCCAACAACTTGGATCCAGCCACCGGCAGCCCCGTCAACAGTTTTCTCTATTTGACGGATGACTATATCTGGGGTGCTTCGACCAATGTTTTCGTGATCCCAGGTTTTCCGGCTAATAATGGTGTGCCGGACAATTTTATCCTTAACCAGACCACCTCGCCGGTGCTTTTCGGTCCTGCGACCAGCGGCTTTGTCAACGAATTTCCCAATATTGCCATAAGCAACTACTACGCCTACTTCAACGGCAACCTGACGGCCAGCACGGTGAATACGAATGCGAGCATCGCCAATCCCAGCGGCAACGTCACCAATCTTCCGGGCGCGATCAAGATCACGGCCAGCGATGAGTTGAACCTGGCCTCCTCCGTAATCTCCGGTGCCAATTACTTGTCACTGAACAGCCCGCATCAATTTGACGGCAGTCCGGGGGCGGCCATCATGGCGCCGTTTTCAGACATCAACCTGGGTGTTACCAATGGATTCATGACCGTCAGCAATGTGTTGATGGCCCAAATTCCCAACTACAGCGGCAACCTGCAGGCGTGGAGCACCCGTTTTATCACGGTGGACCTGTTTGGCGTGACCAATGACTATCGCATTTTGCTCGTCTATAGCGCGCTGGAGCCGGGCACGGCCCCGTGGATTCAGAACCTGTATCTGCACGGCACCAACACGCTGACCGTCAGCGATCATCTGAATGTCTATGGGTCATGGTTCAGTGATGCCACGAGCCTGACGCTCAACACCAATCTTATCGGAGTCGGCGCGACCTCGCTGGACGGCGAGATCACCTGGCTTAATCCGATGCCTTTCAACGCCAACTCGGCGAGCGGCACGCAACAAATGCCCAATCTGCTTTGGCTCACCAACAACGGGGCCATCCGGGTGCTGAACACCGCCAACTTTGGCAACGCGGCAACTCCGCAGTTCACGTTGACGCCCGCCATGCCGCCGATTCCGGCCAGCGGAACACTCTCGGAAATGTTCCCCGCGGCCAACGCGGTCAACAAGGATCAGGTGACGATTGGAACGAATCAATACGTCTTTGTCAGCATTCTAACCAATGCGACGCCCAACCGGGTCAAGATTGGCGCGAACTTTGACGCCTCCATGAACAATTTGATTGCTGCGATTGACGGCCTGGCGGGTGCGGGCACGCTATACAGCACGGCCACCAAGTCGAACAAGCAGGTGTCGGCCGGGGCGCTGGCCGGCCATGCTTTCACCGTGACGGCGTTCACCTTGAATGCGGCGGCTGGGAATGCGATTGCGACCACGACGACCTCGCCAAACCTGACTTGGTCGGGCCATCCCAATCTTTATGGCGGGGTTGACACCATCACCAATTACACCTCGTTCGTCAACAACAGCTTGATCGCCGATAAGGGCACGGCCATCTGGACCACTTACTTCCAAAACTCCGGCACAGTGTCCAACGGCCCCGGTTCGTTCGTGTTGCAATCCGGGTCGGCGGTGCTGACCAATGGCAATCTGGTGGCCGGTGGCGATGTGGTTCTGGTTGCCACCAACAAACCCGGATCGGGTGTCAACAGCCTGGTCATCAGCAATCACATGATTCAAGCCGGCCGCAAGCTGACGCTCTGGTCAACCAACATCAGCGACACCGGCGTGACCAACGGCAACATCTGGGTGGTGGGCGCTCTCAGCGGCGGCGGCACCGTTGACAGCGGCTTTAACATTCCCGTCATGCCGCCCGTCGGCGCCGGCGACCTGCTTGGCACGACCGTCACCAACATTGCGCCGGCCTCCAAGTCCATTTACAACGTCTGGGCCGGCACCAACTATGGAATTTCCACGCGGGGCTATTCGAACAACCTCGCCTTGGGCCAGTTGATCCTGGACGCCAAGGGCACATCCTTGGGAGGTTGTTATTTCAATTTCAATGGCGTGGGCACCAACAACGCCCTGTATGTGGATAGTCTGCAACTGCTGGATTTCGCGACTCAGGGCAACGCCACCAATAATTACAACTTCCCATGGTTGAAGATCGGCACCAATATGACGATCTATTTCGCCCAGGCGCTCAAAAACGGCGTGTCCGTGGCGGAGGCGATTGACAATGCCAGCCGGCAGGGTGCCAATGGCGGACGCCTGCGCTGGGTTTATTCCTATGCCGGCTACTTCAGCTCCACGAACATCGTGTATCCCGACGGCACCACCAACACCTTTAACACGGCGCTGGCGCAGAGTTCGGACACGGATTCCGATGGCGACGGCATTGTGAACTCCCTGGATCCCACGCCCTTCTTTGTGCCGTCGCAGGTCAACTTCACCGTGACCACGACCAACCTCCCGCCGCTGTCCGCCCGGATCGAGTGGACGACGATTCCCAACGCCACCAACTTTGTTTATTACAAGACCAATCTGCTCGCGGCCAACTGGCTTGCGTTCACCAATTTCAAGAATTTTTATTACGGCAACAATGTGGCGGTCACCAACTCGGCCCACAGCAATTATTTTAATTCGCCGCAGGCCTATATCATGAGCCTGTCGGCGGCGGACAATTCCCAGACGACGAACGTCTGGGTGTATGACGCGATCACCAACACGCCGCATTATTACAAGGTGGTGATCTGGCCGTGGTTGAATTTCCCGCACTGAACCGGCGGATGAATTTTTGAAATTAAATCC
>ODAK010007471.1_pt1 | contig 10975 bp, 12 predicted proteins | sample 1539591 | NCBI WGS metagenome assembly ODAK01 (sample SAMEA3539303, study PRJEB22396) | soil metagenome | biome: tundra; feature: field; material: soil | place: USA | collected 2010-05 | depth 0.15 m | reverse complement strand
TCCACTGTCCATAAGGTCCCCTCCTGCACCTGGGTTCCTTGCAGATAAAGGACCGCAACGGGTGAGGAGGGATTAGAAGAAAATCATCCAGTGGACAGTGGACAGTGATTAGTGATCAGCGATCAGTGGGCCGTAAGAGACCAATGGTCAGTGGTAAGGAAATACCGGAGCCGCGGCAATGAAACAATCTGAACACTGTTAGCTGTTCACTGTTCACTATTCACTGTCCTACTGCAGGCCATCGCAAACAATGGTCACATCGAAGCACGCGTCCTCGAACCGGTAAGCGTGGTGCAGCTTGAATTCGGGGGCCTGAACACGAAGGTTGTAATCCCGGCCGGTGATCACCGCCGGAATGGACAAGCCGCAGTTGGCCGCCAACTCCGGGACCTTGCCCTTCCATACTCCGGCCAGCATATTGCAGATCTCGCCGATTCCATCCTTCACCGTGTCGTCGGTCTCGGTAAACTCCATGCCCGTCATATGAGCGGCGATTTTCATGGCCGCCCCGGCGCCTGAATGGAAGACACACGCCCCGCTCAACAAGCCGCCAAACCCAACTACTGCCGTCACCGACTCGGGCTCGGCAGCAACCGGCAAGTCATCGCGATGGCACTCCACGCCCAACATCATGTGAAAAACCTCTTCCACGCTCGCGTCGAGGTTTCGCGGATCGGAAACCGTCTCCACAGATTTTCGCAGCGATACCGCCATCGTAGGCTCCATTCCAGTCGTGCCGGCCCCCTGCGCGCGCAGAAGTGCGGCCGTTCGTACTCCGTTGAAATTCACTTGCGATTCCTCTCAGATCAAGCCGCATTCAGCAAAGGCAACACCCGCTCTTTGACCTGCTCGGCGGTAAACGGCTTGCGGATGTATCCCTGCGCTCCGCACTGAATAGCCTGCTTCACGTGCTCCTCGCTCGATTCGGTGGTAATCATCACCACCGGAACGCCGGGGGCAAGATTCTGCGCCCGGATCTGGCGCAGAAACTCCAGCCCGTCCATCAAGGGCATGTTGATGTCGGAAAGAATCAGGTCCACTTGCTTCACTTTCAACTGTTCCAGCCCTTCGGTCCCGCTGCCGGCCTCATAGACCACCAGCGAGTCCAGGCCGGCCTGGCGGAGAGAACGCTCAACAATCTTGCGCATTACCGAGGAATCGTCAACGATCAAGGCTCGAACTTCACTCATACCCAGGCACCTCTGCTGTTGTGTCTATCGGCGTGCGGGGGGATTTCATGAGCCGGAAGGTTCGGATCGAATTCTGCTGCCATGCCGGCTTCTGCCTGTTCAACCCGGGCCTACTGGGCTCCGATCGAGCAGATCAGGTCCTCCACCGAATCCCGCTCCGGCAACGGCCCGGTCTGCGCCCGCCGCCACATCCTGAGCCAAAGACAGTCATGGACTCTGACCAGCCGTGACTCCGCGGGCCGGGCCCTTTCGATTGATTTGGTAAAAGCATGCACCGCCGCCTGTTCCGAGCCGGCCTCGATCAGGCCGACTGCCGGAAAACCGGCATTCAACATGCGGGCGTGCGCCAGCCGGAAGAGGGTTCCCTCGACCAGCCCGCTCTCCACGCGGAGCCCTGTCATGCGTTCCAGAGACAGGGCAAGGACCGGGTCCAGCCTTTCTTCAAATCCCAAATAGAGCAGCTTCCCTGCCGCAACGCGCAAGGGCAGCGCGCCAAAGGCGTCGATAAAGAGCCGCGGCACCAGGGGGGTCAACCCTTCGGCGTCGTGAAACTCCAGGGGCAACACCGGGCAGCTCCACTGCAGGCCCAGCGCACGGGTCACCAGGTTCTCGCTCACGCCCTGCTGGCGAACCAGCCAATGGCCCAGGCGGCCCGCGCCCGCCACCTTCTGCGCGTCCAGCGCCTGGCGCAACTGGCCGGCGGTGATCCATCCCTGCTCCAGCATGACCAGGCCGAGCGGGATGCGATGCCGGTGGTTTTCCACGGCGCTTCCCCGCCCCTCCATCTCGCGCCGCACAGCCGCTTCCACCCGCGCCGCCGTGCAGGCGGGGGAACAATTCCAGCCGCCTTCAAACACCGGCGCTGTGCGGCTGCGCCACAAATGCAGCCACCCGGACCCGCACCCGGGGTTGGCGCAGGTCTCAAACAGACTCGCCCGCGCGGCCTCTCGAACGCCCGGGGCAGTTGGACGCGCGGCGCGGCCGGCCCCGATTTCAGGTTCCGCGAACGCGGCCGCAAACGAGCGGGATCCGGGCTCCCGAGCCGGCCTCCGGCTTAGAATAGGCATCGAATACTCTCCAGCCGCTTCCTGGGCGCGGCTACCTCGGTCACCCGCAGGCCGAAGTTGCCATTCACCAGCACCACCTCGCCGCGGGCTACAATCTTGTCGCCGACAATCAGGTCCACGGGGTCCGACACATGGCGATCCAACTGGACCACGTCGCCCGGCCCCAGCTCGAGAATCTCGCCCAGAGGCATCTCCCGGCAGCCAAAACGCAAGGCGGCCTCGAGCTCGATATCGAGCAGGAGCTCTACTCCGGGGTTGAGCGCCACTCCTTGGCCTTGCCCCGCTCCCGCAGTCGAAGCCGGCGGCACGGCCCCGGCGGGCGCCGCCTGTGTTGAGGAAGCGGCTGGATGCGCCGCGGCTTTGGGAGCGCGCACCTCGTCCCGCACCAGGATCGTCCAGGCGCGCTCGCCGGACCTGAGCTGAAAAGCGCGCGATACCTTGCTCTCTCCGGCTGTCTCCTCGAACTTCTCTACGCGGCACTTCTTCCCGGTTTTGGCCAGCAGCTCTCCGCCGGCGGAATCGGCAATCTCACGCAGCAGCTCGCCCCACCCGGCCCGCTGGTCCATGCCATCGCCCACCAGCGGCGAATCCAGGACAGCTGGGTCGAGAACCACGGAAAAGCGGCCTTCTTCATCTCCCGAGATGAAGGCGGCAAAGCCGAAGGCCCCGGCGGCAAGCGGCTTGGGCAAAGACTCGGACAGTTCCGGCTCTCCGGCCAGGGCCTGCGACAACAGGGCCGTGACTACAGAGATCCAGCAATCGAGATAAGTCATCATGCCTCGGCCTCCACCATTTCGCGCTCGACCCGCGCGGCGCGATGCGCTCCCTGGCGGATGGCTTGCGCCTGAAACAGGGATTGCCCTCCCACGCGCCACTCCGGCAACGTATTGGCGGGCTGGTCGAGACGCAGAACCATTCCCGGTTCCAGGTTCTCAACCATGCCGGCAGCCAGGCGCACGGTCGGAAGCTGCAACGTGCCGCCAAAGCGAATGCGGCGCGCCGCGGCTTCCATCCGCTTCCGGATCTCGCCGGCGTGGCGGCGTCCCCGGCCCCAGTCGGCGGTCAACCGGCGCAGGATGGTGTTGGCCACAACCGCCGGGAAGGCCAGGTTGAGCAAACCCGAACTGTGCGGCATGCGGATTTCAAAGCTCAGGCAAAGCGTCTTTTCGGTAACCGACATGACCCGGGCCACCTGGGTCTGCATCTGGCGGCGCTCGAAGTTGAAGCTGAGCCCCACCGGCTGCCAGGCCGCGGTCAGCTCGCGGCAGATGATCTCGACCACGCTGCCCAGGATGGACTCCTCGATGTCGGTCAGCTCACGCAGCGGCCCGTCCCGCCCCTCGCCGCCCAGCAACAGGTCGATCACCGGAGGCGCAAGACCCAGATCCAGTTGCAGCACCGAGAGCGCGCCCAGGGGTTCCAGGCGCACCGAGGCCACGTAGCTGATTTCCGGAATGCGCAGCAGAAACTCGTTGAACTGAATCTGCTCGGCCGAAACCAGGTTGACCTGAAATCGGGTGCGCAGCCAGGCAGCCAGATTATGGGTGAGGTTGCGCGCGAACAGGTCGTTCAACATGCTGATGGCGCGCAACTGGTCGGTCGAGATCTGCCCGGCGGAGGAGAAGTTGTAGGGCACGACGCGCGCCCGCACCTCGGCGTGTCCAGCTTCCGGAGTTGAGCTCCGGGCAGCCTGGAACAAGGCATCGATTTCGTCCTGCTTGAGCGTCTTTTCCATCACCTGTCATTCCCCCGGCTCGATCTGCCATGGTTTTGGGTCAATTCCTGTCTCCTGATCCCGGACTTCACAATGCCGCCTCTTCCAGGCCGATCCGCCGCTTTGCCCGCTCCGGCGTCTTGCGCGCCCGGTTCCCTTGAAAGGCTCCTCGCGCGGCCAGGTCCTTGAGCGCCGTCCGCAAATGCACCACCGCCGAGGCATGCATCTGTGAAACCCGCGACTCGACCACCCCCAGCGCGAGGCCAATCTCGCGCATGGTCATCTCTTCGTAATAGTAGAGGCTCATGACCAGCCTCTCCCGGTCCGGGAGGCCGGCAATGGCCTCTCCCAAACGTTCTTCCAGTTCGCCCCGCAAACAGCGGAAGAGCGGGTCCTCATCGGGGCGTCCCGGCACGTAGGCCAGTTCCTCCTCGCCCGAGTCCTCGTTCCGCTCCATGTGCAGGGTGCCGATCTCCAGGCCCTTCAGGTCGCCCAGCAACTGCTGGTACTCATCGAGGCCCACGCCCATCTCCTCGGCAACCTCGGCCTCGCCCGGCGCATGGCCCATCCTTGCCGTCAGCGCCCGAACTGCTTCCTCTACCGCGCGCCCCTTGCGCCTCAGTTCGCGCGGACTCCAGTCCAGCGTCCGCAAGCTGTCCAGAATGGCTCCTCGAATGCGGAATTGCGCGTAGCTGCGGAACTGCACTTTCTTGTCCGGGTCGAACTTGGTAAAGGCATCCATCAATCCCACTACCCCGGCCGAGACCATGTCTTCGATGTCCACATGCTGGGGAAGCCGCTCGTGAATGCGGCGCGCCAGAAACCGCACGATGGGCAGATGTTCGAGCAGGATACGTTCCTGCTCGCCGGTGAGCAGGGGGACGGCGGCCGCGGCGGGCGGATAGCCGCCCCCTGGCGCTCCCCGGCGCATGATCTTCTGGCTTCCCAATGTCGTCGCCGCTTCGCTTCCCATATTTCTCCCCTTCGCCTAACCCCATGCCCTTGCTGCCCGCGTTCTCGTGCCGTTCCCCGTCTCAGGCCGCCTTATACCGCTCTAATCTGCCTTTGCCTGCCTGTTCTCTCAGCGCACCGTTCCTACCGGCCGCAGCCGGATCTCGGCAGGGATCTCGGCCGCGGAAACCACTGCCAACCTTGGCAGCATCGGCTCCAGCCATCGCTTGAGGTGATATCGGGCTGCACCTGGAGCTAAAAGCACGGGAAGGGCCGCTGCGGATGAATTTCCAATGAGTTGCCGCAAAGAATCCGTGAGACGGCGAACCAGGGGGACGGCCGGCACGTCGCTTGCGCCCAGGAGGCGCTGCCCGGTCTCCGGGGCCAGCGTCGAGAGAATCTCCTCTTCGAGGGCGGGGTCCAGCAACAACACCGGCAACTGGCCGTCGCCGTCCAGAAGTGGCCGGATCAGCCGCCGGCCCATGGCCTGGCGCGCCGCCTCGACCAGCGCCACGACGCTCTTGTTCACCGGCGCGGTCTCGAGCAACGCCTCAAGAATCGAGCCCAGGTCGCGGATCGAAACCCGTTCCCGGAGCAACTGTTCCAGCACCCTGCCCACCTCGCCCAGGGTCAGCAGCTTGGGAACCAGTTCCTCGATCAGCTTGGGATGGCTGTCGTTCAAGGTGTCCATCAGCCGTTTCGTCTCCGCGCGGCCCAGGAGTTCGAATGCGTGCTGGCGAATCATCTCGCCCAGATGCGTGGTGATCACCGTGACCGCGTCGACGACCGAATAGCCGGCGGCGATGGCCTGATCTTCGAGAGCGGGAGCGATCCAGATCGCGGGAACGCCGAAGGCCGGCTCCCGCGCCTCTTTGCCCGCCAGCGGACGCCGCCTCGGGTCGCCGGAAACCGCCAGCAACTGCGGCCCCTCGGTCTGCCAGCGGCCAATCTCGATCCCCCGCAGCGAGAACAAGTATTCGCGCGGCCGCAGGCGCAGATTGTCCGAGATATGCACCGGAGGCACCAGGAACCCCATCTCGGCAGAGAGATGGCGGCGCAGCGAGCGGACCCGGCTCAGCAGCTGGCCGCCTTGCTTCTCGTCAACCAGCGGGATCAGCTGGAAGCCGATCTCGAGGGTCAGATCTTCCAGGCGCAGCAAGCCGGCCAGGTCGGCTCCCTGCGCGGCCTGCTCGGTCTTCTTCTTCTCGCCCGTCGTCCCCGCCTCGACCGGAGCGGGAGCCGGCGGGTGCGTGGAGATGCGCCTGGCGGCGAAAAACAGGACCGCGGCCACGCACAGAAAAGCCAGCTTGGGCAGGCCCGGAATCAGGCACATGGCTGCGGAGACCAGGCTGGCCAGGTAAAGGGTGGACGGCTTGCCCAGAAGCTGCTGCCGGATCTCTCCGCCGAGCATGCCGGCCGAGTTGGCGCGGGTGAGCGTAATGCCGCCGGCCATCGAAACCAGCAGCGACGGGATGAGCGTGACCAGCCCGTCGCCCACCGTCATCACGGTATAAGTGCGCGCCGCCTCGCCCAGTTCAACGCCCTGCTGCAAGGTGCCGATCAGGAGGCCGGCGATAATGTTGATCGAGGTCAGCAGGATGGTGGCCAGCGAATCCCGCTGGTTGAACTTGGCCGCGCCGTCCATGGCGCCATAAAATTCGGCCTCGCGGGCGATCGCCTGGCGGCGTCGGCGCGCCTCCAACTCGTCGATCAAGCCCGCGCTCATGTCCGCGTCGATGGCCATCTGCTTGCCCGGCAAAGCATCGAGAGTAAATCGCGCCGTCACCTCGGCGGTGCGCACGGCGCCGTGCGAAACCACCAGGAATTGAATCGCGATCAGGGCCAGGAAGAGCACGAAGCCGACCACGTAGTTGCCGCCGACCACAAACTGGCCAAAGGCTTCGATGACCTGGCCGGCGGCGCCGGTGCCCTCGGAGCCATGCAGCAGAATGCGCCGGCTCGAGGCAATGTTCAATGCCAGGCGGAACAGGGTCAGCAACAGGAGCAGCGTGGGAAAGACACTCAATTCGATGGCCCGGCGGATCTGCATCGCCGAGAGAAAGACGATGATGGAGGCGGCCATCGAGATGGCCAGCAGAAAGTCGAGAGCGGCGGCCGGCAACGGCACCAGCATGACGAAGATCACGCTGATCGCGGCAAGCGGCAGCAGGTATTCGCGCATCCGCTGCCAGAAAGACAGTGCGGGCAAGGAACCGGCGGCAAGGGCGGCGGTACTCATCGCAGGCCTCCGCCGGCAGGCGGAGTTCCGGAACCCGGCCTCCAACCCTCGGTCGCCGCCCGGGCTTGCGCCTTGCTTCGAGCCGCCGCTTCGCGCGCCTTCCGGTCACGCAACTCACCCTCCACCTTCTGGCGATAGAGATAGGCCAGAATGGCGGCAACTGCCGCATAGAGATCGACCGGGATCGACTGGCCCACTTCGACCGAACGGTAAAGCGAACGCGCCAAGGGCGGATTTTCGATAATCGGCACCCCCGCCCAGCGGGCTTCGGCTTTGATCTCCTCGGCCAGCAGATTCCTCCCTTTGGCCACCAGCTTCGGCGCATCCATGGTGCCGAAGTCGAAGCTCAGGGCCACTGCATAATGGGTGGGGTTGGTCAGCACTACAGCCGCTTTCGACACATCGTTCTTCACCTTGCGGCGCCGCATCTGGCGTTGCAGGCCGCGAATGCGGCTGCGGATCTGCGGGTTGCCTTCGGTCTGCTTCATCTCGTCCATCATGTCCTGGCGGCTCATCTTCAGCCGCGACTCGCGGCTCTGCCACTCCACCAGGTAATCGATGACGGCCCACCCGAAGAGCAGCCACGCGGCAGCCTCCAGAAGACCGAAGACGTCCGAGCCGAGAAGCTCCAGCCGCGCGGTCGAAAACGGCGGCACGGTCAATTGCCGGGAGATGCGCTGCACGGCAAAGACGGCCAGCATGCCGGCGGGAAGCAGAGACTTGGCCAGCCGTGCGGCGGCGCGCAGCGAAAACAGGTTCTTGACATTCGAGACGGGGTTAACGCGGTCCAGCTTGAAACCGATAGCCTCCATGTGAAAATTCACTCCGCCGGTCTGGAGCATGGCAATACCCAGTGCTGCCATGGCCACCACCGCCATCACCGTTCCCACCGGCGCCAGGATGGAGAGCGAAAGCCGGCGCAGCGCATAGAGGGTGGGTTCGATCGCGGAAGGCTCCCAGTGTGACGGCGCGCCGAGATCGAGAAAGGCAGCGAAGGTTCCCCGCCAGGCGAAGAGCGTCCGGGTGCCCAGCATCCCCAGCACCAGGACCCCGGCCAGGGTTCCTGCCGCGGCCGACAGCTCCTTGCTGTGCAGCAGGTCGCCGTCCTTGCGGGCTTGTTCGCGGCGATGCTGTGTTGCCTGTTCAGTGCGCTCACCGGCCATCGGGCTAGCCTCCCGTGCCTGAGCCGGGAGCGGCGATGAGCCGTTCGGCCAGGTCCAGAAGCCCGGAGAAGCGCGCCTCGATGAAGCGCGGCCACAGGGCCAGCGAGCCGGTCATGAGAGCGAAGCCGGTCAGCGTCTTCAGTGGAACGGTGAGGTTCATTACCGGCAACTGAGGGCTCAGCTTGCCCAGCAGAGACACCGCGACCTCAACCAGCAGGGTCGCCGCCAGCACCGGGGCAGCCAACTCGACCGCGGCCAGAAAGATGCCTCCCGCGGCGCGCACAATCGCCAAGGCCGTCACCGGCGCGAGGGCGTAGCTTCCCAAGGGGGCGACGCGGAAGCTGCGAACCATGGAAGCCAATAGAATCCGGTCCAGGCCGGCAGCGAGTACCACCAGCGTGCCCATCAGTTGAAACAGGTCGCCCAGGAGCGGCGTCTGGATGTTCGAAGTGGGGTCCAGCAGGTTGACCATCGAAAAGCTGAATTGCATGCCCACGATCTGGCCGGCGAACAGAAGCATCTCGTTCAGCAGGGTCAGAGTAAGCCCATAGACCAGCCCCACCGCGAGCTCGCCCAGAAGCGCGGAAAAACTGAGCGAAACCCGGGCATTGGGCAGGCCGGCCACGAGCGGAGCCAGGAGATAGGCGACGGCCAGCACAAACACCGCCTTGGCGCGGATGGGCAACGCAGTCGACGAGAAGAAAGGGGCGAAGGCCACCATGCCGCTTATCCTGACCAGGGCCAGCGTCATCGCGCCCAAAAAATTGCCCCACTCCGGCATGGATTGCGCTCCCACGCCTTAGCCCAGGAACCGTTGGAAGTCGGTGAAAAGCAGACGCGTATACGCGGCCATGCGGCCCAGGAACCAGGGCATCCCGGCCAGCAGGATCAACGCCACGGCGGCCAGGCGCGGCACCGAGGTGAGCGACTGCTCCTGCAGGCTGGTCAAGGTCTGCACAAGGCTTAATACGAAGCTCAGCAGAACCGTTGCGATCAATACCGGAGCGGCGAGAATCATGCACTCCTTCATCAGTTGGCGCATCAGTTCGGCAACCATGTCGGGCGTCATCCTGCCACCTTTCAAAAGCTCTTCAACAGCGAACCGGCCAGCAGATTCCAGCCATCCACCATCACAAACAGCAGAATCTTCAAGGGCGTGGAAATGACCACCGGCGGCAACTGAAACATGCCGATCGACGTGGTGATCGAGGCGGTGACAATGTCGATCAGCAAGAACGGGAGATAGAGCACCGCGCCGATGGCAAAACCGGCCTTCAGTTCGGAAAGAATGTAGGCCGGAACCACCACTTGCATGGGCAAATCGTCGGGCTTGTTGGGCCGGGGAAGCTGGCCCGCCACGGTGAACAGCGCCAGGTCCTTCTCCCTCGCATAGCGCAGGAGGAAGTGCTTCAACGGCTGCGCACCCCGGTCGATGGCCTCCCAGCCGGTGACCTGGCCGGCGCGGAACGGCTCGACTGCCTGCTGGTCAACTTGAGTGAGTACCGGCGTCATCAGAAACCAGGTCATCATCAAGGCCAGCCCCATCAACGTCGGGTTCGACGGCGCGGTCTGCGTGCCCAGGGCCTGGCGCAAAAAATGGAAGACCACCAGCAGGCGCACCAGCGGGGTCATGGCCATCAGAATGGCAGGCAGCAGCGTAATCAGCGTGAGGACGAAGAGAATCGTCCAGGGGGTCGAATCCGAGGGATGAAGGCGTGCATTCAGGTCCGGCAGCAGCGGCGCCTGTGCCGGGGCCAGCATGGCCATCAGAGCCCAGGGGCCTACCATGAAACCCTCGCCGCTCGCGGCTGCGGCGCAGTCGCACACCTTGCCGCGGCAGACCCTCCGCGGTCATTCAGGGCGAAAATGGCCGGCGAACCGTCGGTCGAAGTCGCAACCAGGAAGCGCTTCCCATCGGCCTCGACAAGGGCCAACGACTGCCGTGGAGCCAGGGTGATTCGTTCCAGAAGCGCCAGCCGCGGCCGCGGGTGCGGCCTTACGCGAAGCCTTCCAAGAAGCTGTCTGACCAGCCAACCCGTCAATCCCCCGGTTCCTGTGGCACCCCGCGCCGTTCTCCCCTTGTTTTCCTGCCCCATTGCCTGGACCTTTCCCCTGTTTCTCAAAAAATCGATCCTGCCGGTTCAGGCCAGCCGCGTAATACGCACCGCCAACTGCGTATCGACAACCTCAAATTCGCTCCAGGCAAGCTGCACCTGGCCCGCGGCGAGAGGCACGTCCTTGCCATGACTCCACAGGGTCTCGATCACCTGTCCCGGCTCAAGCGCCAGCAGATTGCGCACCCGAAACTCCCGCACCGCAACCGAGATATCGAGTTCCACGGGAAGCCTGGCCATAGAATTGCTTAACTCAAGTAACCCCCCATCCTCCGGTTTCGAGGACAAAGTCATGAGCGCCTGCTCGACGGAGGCCCCTGGCGCGGCGACCGACACAGGATTCGGCTGCCCGGTTGGCGGGGCCGGCATAACTTGTGCTGTGGCCATTTGCTGAGACAAGAAGCAGACGAGTGACTAGAAGCGGGACAGGATGATTGGAAATCCTTAAGATTTGGCCGGGCGAGCTCCGGCCCGACAGAACTCAACAACATCGCTGCTACACTGTTAATTGATACAAATATGCGATTTGCCCGGCCT
>ODAK010007470.1_pt1 | contig 10975 bp, 10 predicted proteins | sample 1539591 | NCBI WGS metagenome assembly ODAK01 (sample SAMEA3539303, study PRJEB22396) | soil metagenome | biome: tundra; feature: field; material: soil | place: USA | collected 2010-05 | depth 0.15 m | reverse complement strand
ACCCGTGCCGCCGCCTTGAAAGGGCGGTGTCCTAGGCCGCTAGACGATGGGGGCTCGACGGCTTCCGCCGCTGTAGCCCGTGGCGCCCGCCGTCGGGGACCGCCTCAGCATAGGGGACAGACCGTGCCGGCGGCAAAGCGGTAGGCCGCAAGACCGATCTTGTCAGACCACTTGCGCAGTCTGCGCTTATCCGACACCCTATGCAACTGATGGACAACTTAATGTCACCGTCGGACCGGGAGCCTGGAGCGGCCGGCACACAGCTTCCGCCCGGTGACACGCAGAAAACCGTATCGCACCCCCCGCGAGAGACGGACATGAGCGACGACGACGTCAGGCCCTGGCGCGCGGCGGCTAAGCCGCCCGCCGACAGAATCCAAGACCGGCAAGCCGAACGCGCCGGTTCCGAACCTTTGTACACAGCGGTCTTGCAGGCCAGCGGGCTGCGACCGCCGCCAGGAGGATGCGAGGCCGGTCGCGCCGTCGCGGCGACCCCGCCGAGCGCCGGGCAAGCTGGGGCGAAGGCCGGAGCGGCGCGGTTCATGGCCAACGGGCGGCCGCTGCGTCTGCTGCACGGCGGCCGCCTAGCCGACCCGGTGACCGGGCGCGACAGCTCAGACCCCAAGGGATCGGCCGCCCGGTACGCCAAAAGCCGCCCTTACCGGTTAGAGGTGTTGCTCTCGCCGGGCGAGCACAACTGGGACCAGGCAGCCCGGCCCAACGTGGACCCGGCGGTTGCCTGCTCGGATTACCAGGACTGGTCGGAGCACAGCGGCACCCTGGACCCCGCCAGCAGCGGTCCCTACGAGCCCCCCGGAGCGGGAACCGCCAGCTCGGACGGCAGCCCTGACCGGGCGAGGTCCCGTGGCGGGAAAAGCGTTCCCAGCGCGGTAGGCACGCCTCCGATGCCACACGACCCGGCGGCCGACGTCCCAGGCTCAGCAGACGGCCCGGGCTCAGCGGGCATCATAGCCGAGTCAGCCGGGCCGAGTGAGAAAGGCGTCCTCGTCGGACAAGGCGCCCCCGCCGAGCGGGACATCCCCAGCGAGCTGGGAGCCCCGAACCGACCAGACACGACCGGACTGGCCGACCGCAAGGCCACCCACTACTGGGCATCGCTCTGGGAGTACGCCGGAGCGCGCGCCCTGGCGACCGCCGGGCGGCACCGGCGGTTCGTCGATCGCAGGCGCCGCTGGCCTAAGGCCCTGACGCTGGGCGAGTTACGTGCCCTGTGGGCAGCGCAGGCGCTCTCCTCCGCCGGCGACCTGTTCGCGCAGGTTGCCATCGCGATCGGCGTCTACGACCGGACGAGGTCACCGTTCCTCACCGCCCTCGCCTACGCGCTGACCTACCTCCCGCCGGTCCTCGGTGGCCAGCTGTCGCGGAGGCTAACCGCTGACTTCCCGCCGCGCAGCGTCATGATCTCCCTCGATCTGGCCAGGGCCGGGCTGGTGGCGAGCATGGCGCTGGCGGGCCTGCCATTGGCCTGGCTCTGTGTGCTGCTGGTCGCGGTAATTCTGCTGGGCGCACCGTTCACGGCCGCCCGCGCGGGGCTGCTGCGGCAGGCGCCGCCGAGCGACCAGGGGTCATCGACGCAGTCGGCGCGGGCGATCAGCTGCCAGACCGGCCAGCTGCTCGGCTTCCTGGCCGGCGCGGTCGCCGTCGCTGTCCTGGAGCCCGGCCGGGTGCTGCTGATCGACGCAACGACCTTCGCGGCTTCCGCGGCGATCGTCGCGGGCATGGTCCGGCACCGCCCGGCCGAGCTCGGCCCCCAAGCCGCGCAGAGCGAGCCGGGCACCCGGCTGCTTAGTGCTGGCACCAGCCTCACCGCCATATTTCGCGGCAGCCCGGTGCTCCGCACGGTCCTGCTGTTCGGCTGGCTGGCGGGCTTCTACATGGTGCCCGAGGCCCTTGCCGTGCCCTATGCACGCGTGCTGGGCGGCGGCCCGCTGACTGTCGGCCTGCTGATGGGAGCCATGCCAGCCGGGGCTGTGGCCGGGATCATCACGTTCACCAGGGTGATCCGCCCTTCGGCAAGAACGCAGCTTCTCGGCTGGCTCGCGATGCTCTGCTGCATGCCGCTGGCGTTCAGCTCGCTGCGGCCGCCGCTATGGGTCGTGCTCATCTTGTGGATGCTGGCGGGTGCGGGGACCGCCTATCAGTTAGTCGTAGGCGCCGCGTTCGGCCTCACAGCGCAGGACGACCGGACGGCGCACGATGAAAGGACAGCGCAGGATGAGCGGCAGCCTGACACGCTGCACGCGGCCCAGTCCGGGCTGCTCACCGCACAGGCCATCGGCTTCCTCGCGGCTGGGGCCATCGCCCAGCTGATCGGCCCGCAGGCAGCCGTCGCGCTGGCCGGGCTACTGGGCCTGACAGCCGCCGTCGTGCTCGGCAGGATCTGGGATCTGCAGCATGACCGGCTCACCGCGCGCCGTTCAGCCCTGGGGCAGCCCGGCGGGCTACCGGGGCAGGAACCAGCGGGCGTTACCCGTTAAGGGTTCTTCTTGATCAACTTCTCCGCAATTGACGCTGGCTCACCCTCCTCGGGGACCACCACCCACGCCGCCAGATACAGCAGCAGGCCGAACCCCCCGAAGACCGAGATCAGCGCGAAGGCCAGCCGGACCATGTAGGGGTCAATGCCGAGATACTCGCCGATTCCTGAGCACACCCCGGCCACAATCCGGCCGTCGCGCGTGCGGAGCAGCTTCTTGGTGCCGTTAACGTCACTCATATCTGCCATCATGCCCGATTCCCGGGCCGGGCCGCCGCATCAGCGATGCCCCGCGAATACGCTGGCGGCGAAGGCAATGAGAGAGGACCAGTTACATGCCGCGCAGCGCCGACCACGCAGGTTCTGACCTGCTCCGCATTGACGATGAGCTGAGCGAAGAAGAGCGGCTGGTCCGCGACACGGTACGGGACTTCGCAGCCGACCGGATCATGCCGCACATCGCCGACTGGTTCGAGGCAGGCACGCTCCCCCGCGAGCTGATCCCCGAACTCGGCAAGATGGGCCTCCTCGGGATGCACCTGACCGGCTACGGCTGCGCCGGCATGGGATCGATCGCCTACGGGGTCACCTGCCGCGAGATGGAGGCGGCTGACTCCGGGCTGCGCAGCCTGGTCTCGGTGCAGGGCTCGCTGGCCATGTTCCCGATCTGGAAGTACGGATCCGAGGAGCAGAAGAACGAGTGGCTGCCCAGGATGGCTGCTGGTGAGGCCATCGGCTGCTTCGGGCTGACTGAGCCGGACCATGGCAGCGACCCGTCCGGCATGAAAACCAATGCAACCCTTAACGGGGATCACTGGCTGCTCAACGGAACGAAGATGTGGATCACCAACGGGTCGATCGCAGACATCGCCGTCGTGTGGGCCCGGACCAGCGAGGGCATCCGGGGGTTCCTGGTGCCGCGCGGGACGCGCGGGTTCGCCGCGCGGGACATCCACAAGAAGATGTCGCTGCGTGCCTCGGTCACCTCGGAACTGGTCTTCGACGATGTCCGGCTGCCTGCCGACGCCGTCCTGCCGGGCGTGACCGGCCTGAAGGGCCCGCTGTCCTGCTTGTCCGAGGCCAGGTTCGGCATCGTCTGGGGCGTAACCGGCGCCGCCAGGGCCTGCTTCGAGTCGGCCGCCGACTACGCCAGGACCAGGGAACAGTTCGGCCAGAAGATCGGCGGCTTCCAGCTGACCCAGGCCAAACTTGCCTGGATGCTCGCCGACCTGCAGCGTGCCCAGTTGCTCGCGCTGCACCTTGGCCGACTCAAGGAAGCCGGCAAGATCACGCCGAACCAGGTGAGCCTCGGCAAGATGGCTAACGTACGGACCGCGATCGACATCGCCCGCCAGGCCAGGACCGTGCTCGGCGCCAACGGGGTCACCCTGGAGTATCCGGTGATCAGGCATATGAACAACCTGGAGTCGGTGCTGACCTACGAAGGCACCCAGGAGATCCACACACTGGCTATAGGCCAGGCGATCACCGGGATCTCCGCCTACCGCTGACCCGGCCCCCGCGCGCCAGGCCTCCTCGCGGTGACCACGCGCACCGGTCAGCCGCACCAGCGCCTCGAGGCCCCGGCGGCACCTGCTTGCCTGCGCCGGGGGCACCTAGCGGTACGGCTCGCCCGCCTCACTCTCCTCATCGGCCTCAGCGGCCTCGCCTGCAATGCGCGCTGGGCGGCCTCCGGCTGGTCGTGTTGTTATCACGTAAAGAAAGAGGTTGGCCCCGCTCGCGCCGTTCGGCGCCGAAGCGCTACTGCTGCCGGAAGAACGCCGATGCTGAGAAAGAAGACAGGCCAGACACATCCGGAGGACGATGAAGCGCGGCCTCCGGCCGGTTAGGACGTGGCAGGCGAGCCTCGCCGGTGAGCTGCGGAAGCAGCGCGTTGACCCATCTGGTCACCTGCGCCTCATCACGCCAGTCACGAGGGTTCTTCTTCGCCATGGCGGCCGCCGGGAAGCCGCGTGCGTACGGGGCCAGCCGTCCGCCGAAGGTAGCGTGATCGCGGGCATGGCACAGCTCCATCGCCTTGCGCACCTGAGCTACCGGCGGGATGTCGCGCTGCGAGGCTGAGTCGTCGAGCGGGCCAGAGCTGAACAACCACACTGGCCGGCCGGATAGCTCGGCCGCCCACTGCCGGACGAACCGGCGCGCGTCCCGGTGCCAGTGGGCCGCATACAGGGCGCCACCCACGATGACAGCGTTGTAGCCGTCAAGAGAGTCCACTTTGGCTGCCAACCGCACATCTGCGGTCACTCCGGCAGCTTCCAGCGAGCCGCCGATCATCGCCGCCAGCCCTGCCGTGCCACCCCGCTTACTGCCGTAGGCGACGAGGACCTGCAACAGCCGCCTCCTTAGCTTGCCGTATTCCGACACTCGCAGGGCCAAGGCGGGCCTGGCACGGGCCAATGGTCCGCTGAACCCGGCCGGTAGTCCCGAACACGCGTCCGGGCGCCGCGGGTCCCAGGGCGTCTAAGCTGCACTGCTGTGGAGGAAGACTTCGATCCAGTAGCGCACAACCGTTCCGCGTGGGACCGCGAGGTGAACAACGACAATGAGTGGACGCGGCCGGTCGGGCCCGATGTCATCGCAAGGGCGCGGGCCGGAGACTGGTCCGTGGTGCTCATCGGTTACCAGCCGACGCCGCGTGACTGGTTCCCCGCCGAGCTGGCCGGTGCCGAGGTGCTCTGTCTTGCCTCCGGCGGGGGACAGCAGGGGCCAGTGCTGGCGGCGGCGGGCGCAGCCGTAACCGTTTTCGACAACTCGCCCGGGCAGCTCAGTCGCGACGAAGAGGTGGCCGCCCGGGAGGGCCTGGCGATCCGCACCGTGCTCGGCGACATGCGCGATCTCGGAATCTTCCCCGATGCCAGCTTTGACGTCGTATTCAATCCGGTGTCGAACGTGTTCTGCCCCGACCTCGCCCCGGTCTGGCGGGAGTGCTTCCGCGTGCTGCGCCCGGCCGGCACTCTGCTGACCGGGTTCATGAACCCTGACGTATTCATCTTCGACGTGGCGGCCCTGGACGAGCGGGAGGAGTTCGTGGTCCGGCACCCGGTCCCGTTCAGCACGCTCGACCTCTCCGCCGCCGAGCGATCGCAGGCGTACGGAGACGGCCCGATCGAGTACAGCCACTCGCTGACTGAGCAGATCGGGGGTCAGCTGGCCGCTGGCTTTGTCCTGACGCACCTGGTCGAGGCGCCGCACCACGCGGACGCGACCGCGCGGTACCTGCCCGGCTACTTCGCGACCCGGGCCGTCCGGCCGCCTGGTTAGCAGGACGCATGACTGACCGGACCGACTTGCTGAGCCGGGCCCGGCGCGCTGGCCTGGCACTCCGGCGCCTCATACCGTGGGTCCATGGGCGAGGGGAACGGGCGGTGGGGCCATCGGGAACGGCGGCCAGTGCGCTGGATGGCCTTGAGGCTTGGTGGCCTTTCCCCGCGCGGCAAGGTCCTGGCTGCCGGGATCGCCCTGATCTTGCCGTTGACGGGCGTGGTAGCAGCCGCAGTCGTGACCCGCGCCGGCTCCGGCGGACAGCCGGCCGCCGGCCGCGCTCACCCGGGCGGGTCAGGCCCGGGTGAGGCAGCTTCGGGTGCGGCAGCCCCGAGTGAGGCAGCTTCGGGTGCGGCAGCCCCCGGGGAACCGGCCCAGGACAGGCCAGGTCCGGTCCTGCTGGTACCCGGCTACGGCGGGAAGACCAGCGATCTTTCAGGCCTGGCCGCGAGGATCAGGGCTACCGGCCGTGAGGCCATCGTGGTCCGGCTGCCCGGCAACGGGACGGGCGACCTGACCGCGGACGCCCGAGCGCTGAACGCCGCGGTCGCCCGTGCGCTCGCTGCGGGCGCGCCGTCGGTGGACGTGATCGGTTACTCAGCGGGCGGCGTGGTCGCGCTGCTCTGGGCCCGCAATGATGGCGGCGCGCAGAAAGCGCGGCGCGTGATCACGCTCGGCTCGCCGTTCCACGGCACAGCGGCCGCCGCAGCGGCGGAAGCGTTCGTGCCAAGCCGCTGCCCGGTGGCCTGCAAGCAGCTGGTACCGGGCAGCAGCCTGCTCGCCCGGCTGGACGCGACGGCGGTCCCCGCCCGGCCGCCCTGGCTGTCGCTGTGGTCGACCGATGATCTGCTGGTCACCCCGCCGGAGTCCGCGCGCCTGTCCGGGGCAATCGACGTTCCCCTCCAGTCGGTCTGCGCAGGCAGCCGGGTCAGCCACGAGCAGTTGCCGGCTGACCCGGTGGTCGCAGGCATCGTGCTGCGCGCAATCGGCCGGGCTCCGTTGCGCTACCCGACGGCAGCCAACTGCCGCGCCTGACAGCCGGCCGGGTATTCCGCCCGCGCCTGCTGTGAGCCAGGATCGATGGTGGCACCCATCAGGTGGTGACGATCAGAGAGGATTGTCATGTCCAGTGCAAGTGCACGGCCCGACGGCCGCCGGAGAGCCGCTCCGCTTGGAGCCATGCTGCGTGGGAGTGTCTCTTTCTAACACTGGCCACGGCCGTCCGGCAGGACCTGAAGTAAGGTATGCCTAACCTATCTTCCAGGAGGGCGCTTAAATGCTCGCGACGCTGGTCATCTTCCTGCGGGAGGGAGTCGAGGCGAGCATGATCGTGGCAATCCTGCTTGCCTACCTCAACCGCATCGGCCGCCGTGATCATTTTCGCGACGTATTCATCGGGGTCGGCGCGGCGCTTGCGCTGGCCACCGCCGGCGGCGCTATCGCCTACGAGACGATCCGCAGCTACGACGGCTCGCGGGTACAGACGATCTTCGAAACAGCCACCTTCCTGCTCGCGACCGGGATCCTGACCTACATGACCTTCTGGATGCGCAGTCATGCCCGCTCCCTGTCCGCCGACCTGCGGGCGCGAACGGACGCGGCGCTGGACGGGCGGGCCCGGCTCGGGCTTGCCTTGCTGGCATTCCAGGCGGTCGGACGGGAGGGCCTGGAGACGGTGGTGTTCACGCTGGCGATCCTCTTTTCCGTGTCGGCCGGCGGCGCGCTGGCGGGGGCCGCTATCGGGCTGGCGGGCGCACTGGCCATCGCCTTCGTGATCTACCGGCTCGGCCACCGGCTCAACCTGGGCCGGTTCTTCACGATCATCGGCGTGCTCCTGATGATCTTTGCCGCGGGCTTGCTGACCGATGCTGTCGAGAACCTCCAGCAGCTGGGCTGGCTGCCGCTGCTGGACGCGCCGATGTGGCACACGACCAGATTTCTGTCCGAGAACAGCGCGTTCGGCGACGTCCTGCACAGCTTCTTCGGCTACAGCGACGCCCCGACGCCGCTGCAGCTGCTGACCTATGTCGGCTACCTCGCGATCGTGATCGTCGCCTACCTCGGGCTGCGCTCCAAGTTGCTGGCCGGCCCGAGGCGGCATGCCACCTAAGCCAGCCCCAGCCGGGGCGGCCTAGGCGCTAGGCGCCAGCTTCCGGCCGCACGGCCTTCCTGCTGCAGTCTCCGTCGTAACTGATCGTAACTGCAGCATAACTACGGAATAGGATGCTTCGGTCGCTATCAGGATCGGTATATATTGCAGCATGCCGCATTCGAGGACGTTAAGCCCGATAGCCGAGATCGCCCAGGACCAGTGGGGGCTGATCACCCGGCGGCAGGCCTGCAGCGCCGGCGTAGCCACCGCGACCCTGGACCGCCTCATTGCAGCAGACGGGACGATCCTCGAACGGGTAGCTCATGGCGTCTATCACCTCATCGGCGCGCCGCTCCCCGACCACGTCGGCCTGCGGGCGGCCTGGCTCCAGCTGGAGCCAGGCACGTTCGCCTGGCAGCGCGTCCCCGCCCAGGGCGTCGTGTCCCACCGGTCGGCGGCAGAACTGTACGGCCTCGGCCACCTGGCCGCTGACCAGCACGAATTCACGTTTCCCGCGCGCCGGCAGTCCCGGCGCGCTGATGTCCGGCTGCACCATCGCCAGCTTGGCGAGGGCGAATGGTCGGACACTCTCGGCATCCTCGTCACCCGTCCGGCCCGCATCGCCGCTGACCTGCTGGCCGAGCATGAGGATCCAGAGGCGGTGGGCCACGTCATCGCGGACGCGATCAGGGCCGACTGTGAGTATCCCGGCACCTTCGCGGACGCCCTTGCCCGGCTCGCGGCACGGTTCGGGCTGCGCCGGGGTGACGGCCTGGCGCTGCTGCGCTGGCTTCTTGACCTCACCGGTAACCCGGCAGCAGCGTACTGGGCCAGCCAGGCTGACGCACAGACTGGCATCGTTCACGAGCTGACTGAGCCCGCCGCGCAGAGGCAGGCGATCCCGTGACCATCACCGGGTTGTACGCAAGCCCTACGGCGTTCCGGCGCGGGCTCACCGACAGGCTCAGGGCCGCCGCTGAGACGAGCGACTGGAATCTCCCGCAACTGCAGCGACTAATCGCCTATGACAGGCTTCTCGAGCGTCTCTACGTCGTGGATGACAGCTGGGTCCTCAAGGGCGCGACCGCCCTCCTGGCGCGGGGGATCGGCGTCCGGGGCACCCGCGACATCGACCTGTTCCGCGACGGTGACCGGGCGGTGGCAGAACGGGACCTGCGGGATTGCGCGAGGCACGACATCGGGGACTGGTTCCGTTTCGAACTCGGCGCGAGCCACCCAATGCTCGAACGGACCCGGGGCACCCGTATCCCGGTGACCGCTTTCATCGGCACCCAGTGGGCGGAGTTCCACATCGACCTGCTCGGGCCGGACGTCCGGATGACCGGCGAGCCCGATGGCGTGCCACCGCTGGTGCCGCTGGCCATGCCCGGTGTCGAGCAGCACGGATACCGCGCCTACCCGCTCGTCGACCACATCGCCGACAAGATCGCGGCCATTTACCAGCGCCATGGCCAGCTGCGGCGGCCGTCCACCCGCTATCGCGACCTCGTGGACCTTGTCGCGATCGTGACCTCGGCCGACATCCCGGCAGAACCTCAGCTGGCGGCCCTGACCGCCGAGGCCGCGCAGCGCGGGATCACACTGCCCGGGCGGTTCGGCGTGCCCGACCGGAGCCTGTGGGTGCCCGGCTATGCGGCGTCGGCCGCAGGCTCGCTGCTCCGCCACGGGCGCGGCCTGCGCGATGCGCTCAGCATCGTCAGGCCGTTCGCTGACCCGCTCCTGGCCGGGACCGCCGCGGGCTGCTGGGACCGGCGGCTAGGGAAATGGACGGGCTGAGGCACCCGTCAACGGGGCGACGAGGAGCGTCTGCATCGCCCGGCCGCACTTGCCGCTGGTGTCCCACAGCGTTGACTCGGCCAGCCCGGTGCCATCCGCGCCGATGATGGTAGCCGAGTCGAGCAGCAGCCACTCGCCGACCGGATCGCGAGGCAGAACCACGGTCAGGTCAACGTTGAGATACTGGAATTTCGCCGGATCGAGCGCCGCGCCCACGCCGCTGCCCGAGTCGGCGACGAGCAGGCATCTGGACATCGCCGACGGCTCCTCGCCGGGCAGCAGCGGGATGCGGGCACGGGTCCACGCGCTGCCTGCGGCGTGCTCGCGGAACCCGCCGCCGCTGACGAACCGCCACTCGATCGCCGACAGGTAGCCGGCCGTGTGCGCACGGCGGAAATCAGGTGGTGCTGTCTCCGGCGGGATCGCTGGCGGCGTGCCCCCGGTGCCGATGGCGGGCACCTCGCCTGCCGGGCGCGTGATCCGCCAGCCGCGGGCATGCAGGACTTCCTGGCCGCCGGATTCCATAACGGCTTCCACGAGCGTGACCCGCCGGCCCGGCCGGACCGTCTGGACCCGGACAGAGATCTTCCCGACCGGAACCGGCCGCATGATGTCGACGGTCACCCGGGCCAGGCGCTGGCCCTCGTCTACCTCATGGACCTCAAGCGCCCGGGCCACCAGCGCCGACGGAGGACCGCCATGCTGGGCCTGCGGGCTCCACGGCCCGGCGGTCGCCGCCGTGGCCACGAACGTGCCTGCCCCGGCGGGCTCGTAGAAGACACTGTGCACGATCGGACGCTACCCGAGGAACCTGGCCGGCCGGAACGCTGAGCGTCGTCCTGATAACAGCAACCGGTACGGCCAGGGAACCACGCGCCTGGAGTCGGTACGCTTCATCTCGTGGCTAGCGGCTTGCCGCGGCCGCGGGGCGTTAGCTCAATGGTAGAGCAGCGGACTTTTAATCCGTGGGTTCTGGGTTCGAGCCCCAGGCGCCCCACCGCGAGGTATTCACACTTGACCAGCGTCCATGTTCACATTTGGGTCTGACAGTCTTGCGCTTGCCTTGAGTTGATCTTTTGTGGCTTGCCGCGATGCTGAGTGATCTTGCCGTGCGGCTGCCGGGGGGCGTTTGCTCGCCGTTGGCCAGGCGGGGACGGGTGGTCTGGCTGTTGCGGGCGGTGTGAGCGCGCGGGGGCCGCGCTGGTGGTGCGGGGCTTGCTGGGGTTGCGTGCGGCGTGGTGGCGGGGTGGCGGGGTGGTTATGGCGGCCCGGCGGTGAGCTGGGCGAGGCTGGTGCGGCGCCGTTTG
>ODAK010007468.1_pt1 | contig 10976 bp, 12 predicted proteins | sample 1539591 | NCBI WGS metagenome assembly ODAK01 (sample SAMEA3539303, study PRJEB22396) | soil metagenome | biome: tundra; feature: field; material: soil | place: USA | collected 2010-05 | depth 0.15 m | reverse complement strand
ATCGAAGCGGCTCATTAGCAGGTCGAACAACTGGTCGCGTATTGGGCCTTCGCCTGGTGTGGCCGACAACGCGGCCTGATCAAGGCGCTGGCCGAACCTCCGAAGCAGCGCCATCTTCCCCGGAAATCGCACCCGAGCCTCGGCCAGCGACAGGCCGGCGGCGCGGGCCGCGTCCGCGACGGTGACCCGCGCCCAACCGACGTCCGCCGCTCGCTGGAAGGCGGCGGCGATCAATGCATGGTCGAAGTCCTGCTCACTCATGGCGCCATTGTGTGCGGCATGAGCGCCGGCTTCAACCCGTCAGTTCGCGCGAACACAGCCACCCGCCGGCCGCCGGTTCCTCAATGACCCGGGTGCCCAATCCTGATAAGGTGACACGCATGACGTTCCGATGACCACGCTCCGCGAGAAGAATCGTCCGCCCGCTCAACGGCTCGTTAAGACCCGGCCCGCTAAAACGGTCGAGGCCCCCTACGAGATGACAAACCTGTACCCCCGAGATACCGGTTTACCTATGACGGTGTGGGTTAGTCCACGCGGCCGCGCGCGCCTTGACGCGCGCGTCAAGGTATGCCGGCCCCGAGGGGATAATATGGACCCGTCCAACCTCGCCGTCGTCGCGATCCGCCCCACTCCTCGTGTCGTACATGGACCATTGGCGCAAAGCGACTTCGCGCCCGTCGCCGAATGGATCACCCTGAATAAGGATACGCTGATCGGTTTCTGGGACGGAACGCTCAGCACGTTCGAATTGGTCTCCGGCCTCCGGCGCATCGGCGATACGTCAGGGCAATAACGCTGCGTCAACCAGCCAGTTCGCGCGACCGCCGCGTCGCCGCCGCGATCGCCTCGCTCAGCGCCTTTGGCAACGCGTCCGGCGCCATCAACACCTTCAACGCCGCCTCGGTCGTGCCCGCCGGACTGGTAACCGCCTTGCGTAGCTCGGCCGCGCTCTCGGGACTGGCCGCGAGCAAAGCGCCAGACCCCGCCACGGTCTGACGAGCCAGCACCCGAGCCAGACCAGGCGCGATGCCCTGCTCGATCGCCGCTTGCTCCATCAGTTCCGCCAACAGAAACACATAAGCGGGACCGCTGCCGGATACCGCGGTCACCGGATCCAGCAGAGCCTCCTGGTCCACCCACTCCACGAGGCCGATCGCGCGCAACAAATCCTCGCACAGCGCGCGCTGTCCAGAGGTCACCAACCCACTGGGCGTGGCCACCGTGATGCCCTGACGAACAGCGGCCGGCGTGTTCGGCATCGCCCGCACGATGGCAGCGGAACCACCGAGCAGCTCCTGTATCCCATCAATCGTACGACCCGCCATGATCGACAGGAACACCGCGGAGCCGGCGAACCGAGCATAGGCCGGCACCGCCTCGGCGGCGCTTTGCGGTTTCACCGCCAGGACCACCGCGGCGGGTGCGAAGCCCGCCGGAACTGAAGCCAGGTCGCCGACCACGGTCAGGTCGGCGCCGGCGTTGCGCGCCGCGTCCGGTGCCGGATCAACGGCGAACGACGCGGCGAGACCACGTTCCCGCCAACCGGCCAGCATCGCACCCCCCATCCGGCCGCAGCCGACGAGCAACAGAGACGGGATCGCGCTCACGCCTCCCCCACGCAGTCCAGCATGGCCGCATCCAGCGCGTCGGTGGCCGACTTGCCGCCCCACAGCACGAACTGGAAGGCCGGGAAGAACCGCTCGCACTCGGTGATCGCGATATCGATCATGTCCTCCAGGCTCTCGGCCGAGGCACCCGGAGCACCGCGCAGCAGCACCGCGTGTCGATACACCGGCATACCGTCTTCACGCTCGATGCCGAAATGACCGATCCACAGGCGTTCGTTCGCCAGGGCCAGCAGTTCATACAGGCCCGCTCGTTGCTTTTCCGGCACCTTCAGGTCGAAGGTGCAGGTAAAGTGCATGGTGCTGATTTCATGCGACCAGTTGAAATAGAGCCCGTAATCGCACCAGCGTCCGGGGGCCTCCGCGACCATCTCCGCCTCACCACGCCGGTCAAAAGCCCAGTCGTTCGCCGTGACGATTTGCTCCATGATGTCCAGAGGGTTGGCGGCGGCGTCGCGGGTTGTCATCACAGAAGCCGACATACGGGGTCTCCCGTCCAGAGGAAGGCCTGAGGTGGCCAGCTGCCCCAATCTGTCTGGGAACCAAGAAATTCTGGATTCCCTTGGGGTTGGCCATGATTGTAAGCCTATAGGGGTGTCGTGCCGCGCCGCAAGGGCCACATGACGGAACCAGCAGCCAAACCAGGAACGACCGGTAGCGTTAAGCCTGATCCGGCCTTTGCGGCGCGGATTCCAGTCCCGCCAGCCGCGCTTCGATCACCGCGAGCCGCTCTTCCAGCGCCAGGACCCGTGCCTCCGCTGCCTCCTGACCGTTACGGGCGCGCGCCGCCATCTCCGCCACCGCGTCGTATTCATCCCGGCGCACGAGATCGAGTGCGCGAATCGTCTCGTCAATCCGGGCCCGGACAATTGCCTCGCCTTCCTGGCGCAAACCTGCCAGGGCTGAGATGGCGCCACCGGCGACACCCGCCAGGTCGTCGAAAAACCGCGGACGGTCGGTCATGCAATGGTTTCCTTTCGCGTCACACTCGTTACGTCATTGCCCCTTGGCGTGCACCCCTTTCGTGTGCCCCCCTTGGTACGCCACCTCCGGGACGGCTTCCGCCGACCGCGCCACACTTCTATAACCCGCCGCCATGATCCTGATCACCGGCGGCGCTGGCTTCATCGGCTCCAACCTGCAGGCCGCGTTGGCACGACGCGGCCTGGAAACAATTGTGGTCGATTCACTCGGCAACAAGGGCAAATGGCTGAACCTCGCCAAACACGCGCCCGACCGCATCGTCCATCCCGACGGGCTCGACGCGTTCCTCGAGACGCGGCCGGCCCTGGAGATGGTGTTTCATTTGGGCGCGGTCAGCAGCACCTCGGCCACCGACGGCGACTATACCTGGGCCACGAACGTCGAACTCAGCCGCCGTCTCTGGGCGTGGTGCGCCGAACGCGAGGTCCGCTTCGCATACTCTTCCTCCGCCTCGACCTACGGGGACGGCTCCAACGGATTTGACGACGACAACAGTCCGGCGGCGCTGGAGAAGTTGCGTCCGCTTAATCTGTACGGCTGGACGAAACACGCCTTCGACCTGACCGTGGCGCGCCGCCTCGCGGTCGCGCGGGAGCGGCCGCCGCAGTGGGTGGGGCTGAAATTCTTCAATGTTTACGGCCCCAACGAGTATCACAAAGGCGGTATGATTTCCGTCGTGAAGATCAAATACGATGAGATCGCGGCCGGCGGCCCGGCACGGTTGTTCCGGTCGGAAGTTCCCGGGCTCCCGGATGGCGAGCAGGCGCGCGACTTCATCTGGGTCGGCGATGTGGTCGACGTGATGCTGTGGCTGTTCGACAATCCGAACATCAACGGACTGTTCAACCTGGGGACCGGACGGGCGCGAACCTATTTGGACCTCGCGCATGCCGTGTGTGACGCGGCGGGGAAGCCGCGTTCGGTGGACTTCATCGAGACGCCCCAGGAACTGAAGGGGCAATATCAGTCGTTCACCCAGGCCCCGATGGATCGGCTGCGGGACGCCGGCTACTCAGGGCAATTCACCGGGTTGGAGGAAGGCATTCGCCGCTATGTGCGGGAGCATCTGGCGGCGGACCCCTACGCGTGATCCCGGGTCTGCTGTTTCCGAACCTCGATCCGGTCGCCATCCAGATCGGGCCATTGGCGATCCGCTGGTACGCGCTCGCCTACATCGTTGGCATCATCCTGAGCTGGCGTCTGATGCGACGTCTGGCCGCGCAATCGCCAGAGATCGCCACCACGACCCAGGTTGACGATTTCGTGTCGTGGGCGACGCTTGGCGTCGTTCTGGGTGGGCGGCTTGGCTACTGTCTGTTTTACCAGCCGTCGGTTTACCTGGCGGATCCGATCGGCATCCTGCGCGTCTGGACCGGCGGGATGAGTTTCCACGGCGGCATTCTGGGCGTCGCGATCGCGATCGTGCTGTTCTGTCGCCATTATCGCATACCCATATTGGGGTTCAGTGACCGTCTGGCGGTTTGCGCGCCAATCGGTCTGGGCCTTGGGCGCGTCGCCAACTTCATCAACGGTGAGCTTTGGGGCCGCCCCGCTTCCGCCGCCCTCCCTTGGGCCATGATATTTCCTCGCGCCGATACCGTTCCTCGGCATCCGAGCCAAATTTATCAGGCGCTGATGGAAGGGTTGATCCTGTTCCTGATCATGTTCTCGCTGTCTCGACGCGAGGCGATCCGGGCGCGGTTCGGGTTACTGACCGGAATTTTTCTCATCGGGTATGGGGTGGCACGGATCACCGGCGAACTCTTCCGTGAACCGGATGATTTTCTCGGCTTCCTGTGGTTTGGCGCCACGATGGGACAATTGCTGTCGATCCCCATGGTGGTGGCCGGATTGTGGCTGGTGTTGCGGCGCAAGGCCTGAACCTGTTCGTTGTCCGCGCGCGCGATGGAGGGTCAGTCGTCGTTGCCCAGTGTTCCGACCGAGACGGACGCCGCCGGCCAGATGCGGAATCTGGAACGGGCGCGGGCGTTGCTCCGGTCGGAGCGGTTCGCGGAATGCCAGACGGTCTGTGAAACGATCTTACACCGGGACCCATCGCATCGGGGCGCACTCTTCCTGCTGGGGGCCACGCGCGCGCGATTGAACGATCTTCCAGGCGCGCTGCCATTGTTCGAGACGTTGACACAGTTGGATCCGGCCCATGGCAACGGATGGCTCCAGCGCGGATTGTGCCTGATCGGTCTCCCGCGCTTCGCGGAGGCGGCCGAATGCCCGCGGCAGTCAACCATTCTTCAGCCAGACATCGCGATCGCGCATTACCATCATGGCGGCGCGCTGGCATTTCTCGGCCGGTACACGGAGGCGCTGCCGACACTGGATCGGGCACGCGTTCTGGCTCCCGCCAATCCGTCGATCCAGGCACTTTACGCGACAGCTTTGAAGTGGACCCGCGGCCCAGATGCGGCCATGCGGCAATTCCAGATCCTGACTGAGACGTTTCCCGATTTCTCCCCGGGCTGGGTTGGCGAGGCGCTGCTGCACCTCGCTTTGGGCGAATATGAGGAGGGGTGGAAGCTGCATGAGTGGGGCCTGGAGGGACCGAACTGCGGGCTCCGGCCGGAAATCGCCCGGCTCCCGCGCTGGTCCGGTCAATCCGTTCCACACGGTGCCTCGATCCTGGTGCACAGCGACGCGGGCCTGGGTGACGCGATCCAGTTCTGCCGGCTCATCCCTTTGGCCGCGGCAACCGGGGCACGCGTTTCGTTGTTGATGCCACGAAGCCTCGCCCGTCTCATGCGAAGTCTGGCGGGGATCGATCAGGTGCTGGTCGAGGGAGAGCCCGTTCCGGAGTGCGATTTTCAGTGTCCGCTCCTGAGCCTGCCATTCGCGTTGCGCATTACGTTGGACACGATTCCTGGTGTCGCGCCGTATCTGCATCCGACCGCTGATTTGATCGCAGCCTGGAGGGGCCGTTTGGCCGCTGTTTCGGACTTGCGCGTGGGGCTGGTTTGGTCGGCCGCCGCCCGGACCGCTGAACCATGGGCCGCGGCCTACGGCCGGCGAAGATCGTTGCCTCTCGACGCCCTCGCGCCACTCGCCGCCGTCAGTGGAATCGCGTTCGTTTCGCTTCAGTTCGGCACCGGTGCGGAGCAGGCAAAGCATCCGCCGGCGGACATGGTGCTGCATGATTTCGGCGAGAGTATCGGAGACTTTGAAGAAACCGGCGCGGTGATCGCCAATCATGACCTGGTCATTTCGGTTGACACGTCGACCGCGCACCTCGCTGGTGCGATCGGCGAACCGGTGTGGCTAATGAGCGCGTTCGACCAGGACTGGCGCTGGATATTGGGCCGAGCCGACAGTCCCTGGTACCCCATGCATCTTATCTTCCGCCAGGCGACGTCCGGCGACTGGGCCTCAGTGGTTCATGACGTAGCCAATGCCTTGCTCGATTACGCGGCCGGATGCCGATGAAAGAACGTCTGGATCATTTCATGGCCCGCGCCAACGCCGCGTATTACGCGACACATGATCCGTTCGCCGACTTCACAACCGCGCCCGAGATCAGCCAGGTGTTCGGCGAGTCGCTGGGACTTTGGGCCGCCGTGACATGGCGGTTGCTCGGCGCTCCCGCCCCGGTCGCCTTCGTCGAAGCCGGGCCTGGCCGAGGCACGCTCATGGTGGATGCGCTACGGGCGATCACGCGCGCCGTGCCGGACTTTCGCATGGCGGTGCGAATTCACCTGATCGAAACCTCGCCTCGCCTGCGTGCGGCGCAGCGGGAACGCATTGGCGACGCGGTCTGGCATGATGCGATCGACACCGTTCCCGATGGGCCAATGATCCTGCTGGGGAATGAATTTCTGGATGCGCTGCCGATCCGTCAGTTCGTGCGGCGCGGCGGCGGCTGGAACGAGCGTCTCGTTGGTCCAGCGGGGGTCATTGAAGAAAGCTCCGGGTTCGATCCCGCGGTCGAAGCAGCGGACGGCGATGTCGTCGAACGGTGCGAGCCGGCGGAGGCGTTGTCCGCCAATCTCGCGGCACGCCTGCTGCGCCACGGGAGCGCGGCGCTCTTCCTCGATTACGGTCCCGAAACCAGTGCGGCGGGCGACAGTTTGCAGGCGATCCGCGGAGGTCAGCCCGCGGATCCGTTTGGCCCACCCGGTACGGCTGATCTGACCGCGCACGTCGACTTCACGCGTTTTGGCGCGGCGGCGAGGGTGGTGGGCGCTCAGGTGCATGGTCCGATACCGCAAGGATTGTTCCTCGCGCGACTGGGCTTGTTTCAACGCACCAACCAACTCGCCCGCCATCTGGAGCCCAGACAGGCGGCGGCGATGATGGAGGGGGCGAGACGTCTGGCCGAACCCGATCGCATGGGACGCCTGTTCAAGGCGATCGCGCTGGTATCGCCAGGCTGCGACACGCCGCCGGGCTTTGAGTGACCGCGTTCATTCCTGATCCCGATGAATGTCGAACGTTTCGATCCCGTCATTCGCGTCGAATACCTTCAGCCACTCCTTATGCTCCAGGGTCCGTTGCGTATCGCGATAGCCGCTGTCCCAGTGTTCCTTCATCGAGCTGGCGCTGAACTCGTAGTCCTTCGCCTGACCTTCATAAGCGGCCTGCTGATAAATAAGCTGAATGATGGTAAAGGCGGACATATGCATCAGCCGGTCTTTTTCCGCCTTTTCCTCGGGTGCGAGCTGATCGTCCGGCAACCGGTCCAGCAATCGTTTCAACAGACGATCTTTCTCATAAAGCCGCTGATAGTAATCGGTCACGAGCCGCGTGCGGCTGGAATATTGAATGTCTTTCAGCCGCCCGAGCACATCCGGCATATCGCGCGGCAACGGACCCCTCGCGCTGAACAAATCCACTTGGAATACCAGCACATGGTCGCCGATCGGATTGTCGATGATATGTTGCAGCGGTGTGTTTGATACGAGGCCGCCATCCCAGAACTGGTCCGTGCCAATGGGCACCATGGGCAAAGCGGGCGGCAACGCGCCGCTGGCCATGACATGCTCCGGCGCGATCGTGGCCTTCGTGCTGTCGAAATAAGCGAAATTCCCGGTCGCCACATTCACCGTTCCGGCGGCGTACCGGACATCGCCATTGTTCAACACATCGAAATCGATAAGGCGAAGCAACGTCTCCCGCAGTGGCGCGGTATCATAAAACGCCGTGGCGGACCGGGCCCCCCGCGCGCTGAACCAGGCATTCTCCGGCCGCGGCGCGAAGAAGCCAGGCTGCCCGAAAGCCATCGTCATCATCGATGACCACATGTTATGTATTTTGCGGGCATCATCGCCCTCCGGCAGCCAGAGCCAGTCACGGCCGGCGGTCACGGTTTCCCAGAACTCACGCAGGCGCTCCAGACGGCGTTCAGGCCGGTTGCCGGCGATAATCGCGCTGTTGATCCCGCCGATGGAAACGCCGGCCACGCTGTCCGGGTATAACCGGGCTTCATGCAACGCCTGATAGACACCGGCCTGATACGCGCCAAGCGCGCCGCCGCCCTGCAAAACGAGTGCGATGTGGTCGCAACCAGGCGGATGCTGCCCTGGGCCATGTTGCCCCGGCCTGGGTGATGAAACTGCGTCCATGGACTGGTCCTTGATCCTTGTTCGGCCGATATACCATATTGCACCGCAGCATTCGATGAAGAAAAGGACACGCACATGAGCCTCAAAGGAAAGGTCGCGCTGGTGACCGGATCGACCAGTGGGATTGGCCAGGGCATCGCCGAAGCGCTGGCGGCGGAAGGGGCATCGATCATGCTGAACGGCTTCGGCGACGCCGCTAAAATCGAGGTCCTCCGAGCTTCATTCGAACAACGGCTTGGCGTCAAGGCGCTCTACAATGGCGCGGATATCAGCAAGGGCGATCAGCTCAGGGCGATGGTCGAAGAAACTCAGAAGACTTTGGGATCATTGGATATTCTGGTGAATAACGCGGGTATCCAGTTCACCGCGGCGGTGGAGGATTTTCCCGACGAAAAGTGGGACCAGATCATCGCGATCAATATGTCGGGCGTGTTTCATGGGATGAAGTCGGCGATCCCCGCCATGAAAGCCAAAGGCTGGGGGAGGATCATCAACATCGCCTCGGCGCACGGCCTGGTCGCCAGTCCCTTCAAGGTGGCCTACGTCGCGGCGAAGCATGGCGTATTGGGGATGACCAAGGTGGCGGCGATCGAACTCGCGAACTCGGGCGTGACGGTGAATGCGATCTGCCCAGGATGGGTACTGACGCCATTGGTGGAGAAGCAGTTAGCGGACCGGGCGAAGGAACAGGGCACCACTGTCGAGAAGGAAACGCACGCGTTCGTGACCGAAAAACAGCCGATGGCGCAGTTCTCGACGCCGGAGCAAATCGGCGGTCTCGCGGTCTTTCTGTGCTCGGACGCGGCGAAAACGATCACCGGTGTGCCACTGTCGATCGATGGCGGCTGGACCGCGCAATAACTGCCCCAGGAACTGAATAGCTGGCTTCGGGCGGAGGTCATCTGTAGAAGCGCTCCCGTGAGTACGGGAGAGCCGGGTCCGATGATGGAGAGCGCGCGCTTCGCCGCGATGATGGAGAAGTCCGCCGCGCTGAAGCTGCGGATCGCCAGGGAACTCGGCGATGCCGTGGTTGGCGTGGTCGAGGCGTGCGAACGCAGCCTGACACAGGGCGGCAAGCTCATGTTCTGCGGCAATGGCGGGTCGGCGGCGGACAGTCAGCATTTGGCGACGGAGATGCTGGTGCGCCTGCGTCCAGGCAAAAACCGCCGCTCGATCGCGGCGCTGGCGCTGACGTTGGATCCGGCGTTGCTGACGGCGGGCGGCAACGATTTTGGGTATGACAGCGTGTTCGAACGGCCGTTGCGAGGGCTAGGACGCGAAGGCGACGTGCTGTTTGGGATCACGACGTCGGGTCGATCGAAGAACGTGATCCTCGCGCTTCAGGCGGCGCGCGAGATGGGCATCGTCACCGTCGGCTTCCTGGGCGGCGACGGGAAACCGGCGATCGACGCCTGCGATCATGCTTTGGTCGTGCCCGATACGGAAACCGCGCGGATCCAGGAGTGCCATATCGCGATTGGCCACGCGGTCCTGGAGTTATTGGAGGACCGGTTGATCGCCAGCGGCCATGCGTGAGCGCTGTCCGATGACAGTATTCTCGGGCTTTTGTCCGTGACTGTTTTCCTGACCGGTGCCGCTGGATTCATTGGGTACCACGTCGCCGAGGCCCTGCTGGCGCGCGGAGAAACCGTGGTCGGCGCGGACAATCTGAACCCCTATTATGACGTCCGGCTGAAAGAGGCGCGGCTGGACCGGCTGCGCGCGAAACCGAATTTCTTGTTTCATCATCTGGATATTTCCGACCGGCACGCGGTCGCGCCGTTGTTCGAGCGCCACAAGGATATTTCCGAGATCGTCCATTTGGCGGCGCAGGCCGGCGTGCGGCATTCCCTGATAGACCCCTATTCCTATGTTCAGTCGAACGTCATGGGTCACCTCGTAATGCTGGAGGCGGCGCGCCAGCTGTCCGGTTTGCGTCACTTCGTCTACGCGAGCACGTCGTCGGTTTACGGCGCGAACCAGGACCTGCCGTTTCGCGAGACCGACCGGGTGGACACGCCGGTATCGCTGTATGCCGCCACCAAGCGTGCCGACGAACTGATGAGTCACGCGTACGCGCATTTATTCGGTCTGCGGCAGACCGGGCTCCGGTTCTTCACCGTTTATGGCCCCTGGGGCCGGCCGGATATGGCGTATTTCAGCTTCGCGCGCGCGATCGTCGCGGGTGAGCCGATCACGCTGTACGACGGCGGGCGGTTGAAGCGCGATTTCACCTATGTGGACGACATCGTCGATGGGGTCGTTGGGTGTCTGGCGCATCCGCCCATGGAACGTGTGCCGGCCAGGGTGCTGAACATCGGCAATCATCGGTGTGAGGAAGTGCGGGAACTGGTTTTCCTGCTCGAACAAGCGCTTGGCCGGACGGCGATCGTGCATTCGGTGCCTCGGCCGCCGATGGATGTGGCGGAAACCTACGCGGACGTGGACGCGATTGGGGCCCTGACCGGGTTTCAGCCGCGGACGTCGCTGGCGGAAGGAATTCCGCGGTTCGTGGCGTGGTTCCGCGCGTGGAACGGGTCGGCTTAAGAAAATCCGACACGGGCGCTTGACGGCCTGGGTTGGGTGGCCTACATCGCGCTCCGCCCTTGGTGAACGAAAGCGCTTGCAAACGTTCGGCCAGGTGGCTATGTTTCTCGGTCTGCGCCGGGAAGGTGCTCAGCAGGGCAGACGGAGCTGGAAGCGCCGCACCACGCGGTCCGACGGCATTTGTGTGTCTTCCGTTCTTTGACAATTGCATATTCTATGGAAGGGATACGTTGGCGGCGCCCCTGCG
>ODAK010007467.1_pt1 | contig 10976 bp, 7 predicted proteins | sample 1539591 | NCBI WGS metagenome assembly ODAK01 (sample SAMEA3539303, study PRJEB22396) | soil metagenome | biome: tundra; feature: field; material: soil | place: USA | collected 2010-05 | depth 0.15 m | reverse complement strand
GCGATGACCATGAACGGCCGTTCCAGCGGATAGGTGGTGCCGTCCACGGTCACCTGCCGCTCCTCCATGCATTCCAGCAGTGCGGACTGGGTCTTCGGCGACGCCCTGTTGATCTCGTCGCCGACCACGATGTTCGCGAATACCGGCCCGGGCTTGAACTCGAAGTCCCTGCGCTCCTGGTGGTAGGCGCTGACGCCGGTGATGTCGCTCGGCAGCAGGTCTGGCGTGAACTGGATGCGCTGAACGGAGCAGTCCGTGGACCGGGCCAGTGCCTTGGCCAGCATGGTCTTGCCCACGCCCGGAACGTCCTCGATCAGCACATGTCCCTCAGCCAGCAGGACGGTCAGGGCCAGCCGGACGGCGCCTGACTTTCCCTCGATCACGGACTCGATGGCCCGGCCGACGCTGTGGCCGACCTGTACCAGGTCGTCGAGTGTGCGCTCGGCGCCCTGCTCCATGTCCAAGGACACCTGTCCTCCTAGCTCGCGTGGCGCATCCCTGGTCGCCGGCCGTGGCGTGCCCCGGCCGTCGGCGTGGTGGTCCGTTCCGACAGTACGTCCTGCCATGGCTTACGCGCGATAAAGGTCAGAGGTTCAGTGCTCGCGGGGTATGGCCCTGGGCACCCCACTTCGCTCCATCACTCTGAACTGGCATTTCTCCAGCCGGGAAGCCGGATCTGGGCTCGTGGGGCGTTGACGGTGGGGAAATGTGGGGTACAGTGGTGCGCTGTGGGGGCTAGAGCATAGCGGGCGGCGACTGCGTACGGGGGAGTGGGAGGTGAGTGCCGGTGTTCCTGGGCACTCATACGCCACGCCTCGACGAGAAGGGCCGGCTGTTCCTGCCGGCCAAATACCGCGAGGAACTCGCCGGAGGACTGGTGATCACCAAGGGACAGGAGCGCTGCCTCTACGTCTTCCCGGTCCCGGAGTTCGCCCGGATCACCGAGGCCCTGCGCACCGCGCCGGTGACCGCGAAGAACGTGCGGGACTACAGCCGCGTTTTCTTCGCCAGCGCGTCTGACGAGGTCCCAGACAAGCAGGGCCGGATCACTATCCCGCCAGGGCTGCGCGATTACGCCGCACTGGACCGTGACTGCGCCGTGATTGGCGCCAACACCCGGCTGGAGATCTGGGATTCCGCCGCATGGGAGTCCTACCTGGCGCAACAGGAGGACGCGTTCTCGGCGGCATCTGAGGAGGTGCTGCCCGGAGTTCTGTGAGCAGGGGCCGGCGAAGCCGGCCCGCTGTGCTCGGCGAGGTCTCCACCCGCGCCTGGGTGATCACGTCGGCTGGCGTCACTTCCCCGGCGCCAGGCGATTTCCGGGCCGCCCGCGCGTCGCGCGGATGGGGACCTGGCCGAGCACCCGGCAGACAGGCCGACGGATATGCCGGCAGTTCTGCTATCAGGCGGAATGTCGGCGGATATGTCAGTGGATGTGCCGGCGGCCCCTGCCACCTGGCGGGCCCGCCACCCGGTGGGTAGGCCGGCGGATGTGCCGGCAAGCCTGCCACCCCGGCGAAATATGCCGGCAGACCGGCCACCCGGCGGATAGCCGGCAGACCGGCCACCCGGCGGATAGCCGGCAGACCGGCCAGTGCCCGCCGATCCGGAGCGGGGCGAGTTACGGCGAGAGTGGGGGCGATGGGCACAGCGGCAGCCGGGCATCTGCCCGTCATGGTCGAGGAGGTCCTCGGCCTGTTCGGGCCGGCTCTCGAGCCGAGTGGCGCGATCCTGGTGGACGCGACGCTCGGCCGCGGCGGCCATGCCCGGGCGCTGCTGGACGCGCACCCGGGACTCGCGCTGATTGGCGTGGACACCGACACCCAGGCGATCGAGGAGTCCCGCCGGCTGCTCGCCCCGTACGCCGGCCGGGTGACGCTGGTGCACAGCCGCAACGACGAGATCCCTGCGCTGCTATCCCGCCAGGGCGACCAGCGGGTCCAGGGGGTGCTGTTCGACCTGGGCGTCTCCTCCCCGCAACTCGACGATCCGGGCCGCGGCTTCGCGTACTCCTACGATGCCCCCCTCGATATGCGGATGGATCAGGGCAACCCGCTCACCGCCGCGGAAGTGCTCAACACTTATCCAGCCGAACGAATAGCACGGGTACTGCGCGAGTACGGCGAGGAGCGGTTCGCGCGGCGGATCGCGGATGCCATCGTCAGGGAGCGGTCCAGGGCCCCGCTGACTTCCACCGCCCGCCTCGCCGAAATCATCCGTGACTCGATTCCCGCGCCCGCCCGGCGGACCGGCGGCAACCCGGCCAAACGGACCTTCCAGGCCCTGCGGATCGAGGTCAACGGCGAACTGGAGGCGCTCGGGCAGGCACTGCCCGCGGCGCTGGACGCGCTCGCGGTTGGTGGCCGCATCGTGGTGCTGGCCTACCACTCGCTGGAGGACCGGGCGGTCAAGACCGCCCTGGCCAGTGCGGCCGCCGATACGACCCCGGCGGGGCTCCCGGTGCCACTGGAGTCGGGGCGGCCGCGGTTCCGGCTGCTCACCCGGGGCGCGCAGCGGCCGTCGGAGGACGAGATGACCCGCAACCCGCGTGCCGCCTCCGCCCGGCTGCGGGCGGCCGAGCGAATCAGGGAGGCCGCGTGAGCAGGGACCGCGTGAGCAGGGACGGCGTGAGCAGGGACCGCGGGCCGGGGACGCCCGCGAGCTGGAACCGGGGGGGCCGAGTGGCAAGGGGGACGCAGTTGTGAGCGGACGCAGCGATACACAGGCCGGATCGGGATTCGGCACCCGGGCCACACCGGCGGAGCCTGGCCGGGTACGTTCCCGGCAGCCACGCCCGGCACCGGGCAGTGGCCGCACCGCCACGCGCCGGCCCGTCACCGCCCGGCCTGTCACCGCCCGGCCTGCCCCGGGGCGTGCTGTCCCGGGGCGCACAGTCCCAGGGCGTCCTGTCACCGCCCGGCCTGTCACCGCCCGGCCTGTCACGGGGCATCCTGGCCGTGCGGGCGCCGCGGGCGGCCTGCGGCGGGTTGCCGGCGGGGCAGCGGCCCGTACGTCGTCGCGGACGTCGTTCATCCTTCTCGTGGTCGGGCTCCTCGGCGGCGGCCTGCTCAGCCTGCTGATCATCAACACCACCCTGGCCGCGGGCTCGTACCAGATCAGCGACCTGCAGCAGTCCGCCGCGGCGCAGTCCCAGCAGATTGCGACGCTCAGCCAGCAGGTTGCGTCCGACGGGTCGGATGCCACCATCGAGCGGCGGGCGCTCCAACTCGGCATGCTCCAGCAGCCGCTGAGCAATTACCTTGACCTGCGGACAGGCCGTATCACCAGCCAGCCCCCGACCGACCCGGGCATCCCCGTCGAGCGCGGATGGGTGCCGTGACAGGCAGTGAAGCAGGCGGCCGCGGCGGCGGCTCGCGGCGGACCGGGCCACCCGGGAGCGCGGGCGGGCCGCGCCGGCCGGGGGAGCCGAGGCGGGCCCGTGACGGGGGACCGGGCTCGGCCGGCGGTGACGGCAGGCGGGGGGGTGGCCCCCATCCTCGAGATAACCAGCCTCGGGATAACCAGCGTTCCAGGGACGATCCTGGCGTCAGGCGCGCTGGCGCGGGCCGCAGACGGGAGGCGGCTGGAAGCGGCCGGCCCGGTGGTGCTGGCCGGCCCGGTGCTCGCCAGGTCGGGCCGGTCCAGCCGCGCCCCGCGCTGCGCCGAGGCAGCCCCGGGCGTCGGCTGCAGGTCACCTTGCTGTGCATCGGCTTCGTGCTGTCGGTGGTGGCGGGAAGGCTCGTTCAATTGCAGGGAGTGGACGGGTCCAAGTACCAGGCCCTCGCCGTGCATCAGCGACTGCACTACATACCCGAGCCAGCGGTGCGCGGCAGCATCACCACCGCGGACGGCACCACCCTGGCGCTGACCGTGCCGACCGATCTCGTCTACGCCGACCCGCCCGTCATCATCCAGGCGAGGACGTCACTGGGCACTGTGGCGGCCGCCCTGGCGGGCCCGCTTGGCATGACCCAGTCCGCGATCCTGGCCTTGCTCCAGAACCCGACGTCCAAGGATTACGTGGTGCTGAAGCGGACCGTCTCATCGACCGTCGGGGCCAGCATCGCAGCGCTCAACGAGCCTGGCATCGTCATGACGCCCTCGTACACCCGCGCCTACCCCAACGGGGATCTCGCCGCCAACGTCGTCGGCTTCACGAATGTCGGCAGTTCCGGAGACCTGCGCGGCCAGGCCGGCGTCGAGCAGTCCTACAACTCGATGCTGGCGGGCAAGGACGGCCGTAGTGAGTTCGAGGTCGGAACCACCGGCCAGGCGATCCCCTTGGGGGAGGACAAGACACAGCCGATGACGCCGGGCGGCAACGTGCGGCTCACCATCCAGGCTGACATTCAGTACGAGGCGGAGCAGGCCTGCGCGGCGCAGGTCCGCAAGGTCCAGGCCGACAACTGCACCGCGGTGGTCATGCAGCCCAGCACCGGGCGGATCCTCGCGCTCGCCCAGGCGCCGTCGTTCAATCCCGCCCATCCCTCCAGCGTGGCCGCGACCACAGACACACCGGTGACCGACGTGTTCGACCCGGGCAGCACCGCGAAGGTAATCACGGTCGCGGCGGCGCTGGAGCACGGCGGGCAGACGACGATGAGCCCTTACACGGTCCCCGACCAGATCGTCGTGGATGGATTCCCGTTCCACGACGGGGACTATCACCCGACTGAGCGGCTCACCGTGGCGGGGATCCTCGCGCACTCCAGCAACGTGGGCATGGTGCAAGTGGTTCAGCATGTGCCCCCGCAGGTGCAGTACCAGTACTTCAAGGCGTTCGGCATCGGCGAGCCCGCCGGCCTCAACCTGCCCGCCGCGAGCAACGGCATCCTCTATGCACCCTCGAAATGGTGGGGGGACGAGCGCTACACGATGGCCTTCGGGCAGGGAGTGGCCGTCACCGCCGTCCAGATGGCCAGTGTGTATGCGACCATCGCCAACGGAGGGGTGCGTGTGGAGCCGTCCATCGTGGCGGGGACCACCGATGCCAGCGGGCAGTTCGTGCCGGCCCAGAAGCCCGCCAGCCACCGCGTTCTCAAGACCACGACCGCCAGCGAGCTGATGGCCATCCTCCAGCAGGTGCCGTATCTCGATGCCACGCTGGCCTACCAGCCCTGGGGGGAGATACCGGGGTACTCCATCGCATCTAAGACCGGGACCGCTCAGATCGCGAATGCCGCTGGCTGTCTGTGCGGCGAGTACGGCTCCAGCTACATCGGCATCGGGCCGGCCAGCGCCCCTCAACTGGTGGTGGCGGTCAACGTGCAGAACCCGCGCAAAGGCGGCTACTTCGGCAACGAGGTGGCCGGACCGGTGTTCAACAAGATAATGAAGTTCGCGCTGGAGACCCTCAAGATCGCGCCAGATGGTGCAAAGCGTCCGGACGTGCGGCTCACGGCGCCGTGATCAGCGGTACCCTCGGCCCGTGTCTGCGGCTCTGCGTCCACGTAACGTCCCGCCGCGCCCGCTCTCCGGACTTGCCGTGCTTCTTGGCGTGACGATGACCGGGCGGGCCGGCCCCGAGCCCTTCCACGGGCCAATCGGATCCGGCGGGATTACTGGCGTCACACACGATTCACGCCGGGTCGGGCCAGGCGATCTGTATGCCGCGCTGCCCGGCAGCCAATACCACGGAGCACGGTTCTGCCAGCAGGCTGTCGAGGCCGGGGCGGTGGCCGTGCTCACCGATCCGGACGGCAAGAGCCTGGCCCGGCACTCCGGTGTGCCGGTCTTCGTGGTGACCGACCCCCGGTCCCGGCTGGGCGAGGTCGCCTCCTGGGTATATGGGAACCCGTCAGGCCGGCTGATGATGATCGGGGTGACCGGCACCAGCGGCAAGACGACCACCAGCTACCTGCTGGAGTCCGCGCTGCGGATGGCCGGCCATCTCACCGGGCTGGCCGGCGGCGTGGAGACGCGGGTGGCGGGAGACAGTTGGCCGAGCCAGCTCACCACGCCGGAAGCCACGGACCTGCAGTCGCTGCTGGCTGTCATGGCGGAGCGGGGCGTGACCGCGGCAGCGATGGAGGTCTCCAGCCACGCGCTCGCCCTCGGCCGGGTGGCGGGCACCTCCTACGATGTGGCGATCTTCACCAACCTGTCCCCCGAGCACCTGGACTTCCACAGTGACCTCGACGACTATTTCGCGGCGAAGGCATTGCTGTTCACACCCGCCTACACGCAGATCGGGGTGGTGAACATCGACGACGCCTACGGCCGTCAGCTCACGGCGCGGCCGCAGATCCCGATCACTACGTTCTCCGCGAACGGTGACCCGGCCGCCGACTGGCGGGCGGTCGATGTCCGGGCCGGCGCGGACGGGAGCGCGTTCCGGGTGATCGGCCCCGGCGGGGTGGAGGCGGACGCGTCCGTGGCGCTGCCCGGCCCGTTCAACGTCGCAAACGCGCTCGGCGCGGTCGTCGCCCTGGTGGAGGCTGGGATCGGCCTGGCCACCGCGGTGGCCGGGATAGCCGCGTGCCCCGGCGTGCCGGGCCGGCTGGAGCGGGTCGAGGCCGGCCAGGATTTCACCCTCCTCGTGGACTACTCACACAAGCCGGGCGCGGTGGAGGCCGTGCTCCGGGCGCTGCGCCAGGTCACCCAGGGGCGGCTGGTCATTGTGCTCGGCTGCGGCGGGGACCGGGATACGGCGAAGCGCCCGCTGATGGGCGCGGCGGCCGCGGCCCTGGCTGACCTGGCCATTCTGACCAGTGACAATCCACGGTCCGAGGATCCGCTGGCGATCCTGGCGGCCATGCTGGACGGGGTTCTCACCGTGCCGGCGGCGGAGCGTGCGCACGTCATCATCGAGCCGGACCGCGCCGCCGCGATCAAGCTGGCCGTGGCGGCCGCGGGTAAGGGAGACATCGTGGTGGTGGCGGGGAAGGGCCACGAGCGCGGCCAGTACGCCGACGGCCTGGTGATCCCGTTCGACGACCGGGAGGTGGCGGCCGAGGCGGTGGCCGAGGTGCTGGCGGCCGGCCGCGCAGGGCCGGGCGCGGCATGGACCACGGAGGGCCCAACCACGGGGGACCCAACAACAGGGGAGACCGCGTGATCCCGCTCTCGCTGGCTGCCATCGCTGAGATCACCGGCGCCGCGCTGGACCAGGTGCCTGACCCTGCCCTCCTGGTGTCCGGGCCGGTGGTGATCGACTCGCGCGGGTCGGCGCCTGGCGCCTTGTTCGCGGCGCTGCCGGGGACGCGCGCTGACGGGCACGACTTCGCGGCCGCCGCGGTGGCGGCCGGGGCCGCGGCCGTGCTGGCCACCCGCCCGGTGGGCGTCCCGGCCCTCCTCGTCCCCGACGTTCCCGCCGCGCTCGCGCGCCTCGCGCGGCACGTCGTCGACTCGCTGCCCGGCCTGACCATCGTGGGGATCACCGGTTCCTCGGGGAAGACCACCACCAAGGACCTGGCGGCGCAGCTGATCGAGACGCTCGGCCCGACGGTCTCGCCGCAGAACTCCTATAACAACGAGATCGGCCACCCGCTCACCGTGCTGCGGGTCACCGAGCACACCCGCTACCTCATCTCCGAGCTCTCCGCGCGCGGGCCCGGTCACATCACGATGCTGTGCGGGATTGCGCCGCCGCGGCTGGGCGCCGTGCTGGGCGTGGGACACGCGCACGCCGGCGAGTTCGGCAGCATCGAGGAGGTCGCGCGGGCCAAGGGTGAGCTTCCCGCTGCCCTGCCCGCCGCGGGGGTGGCCGTGCTCAATGCGGATGACCCGCGAGTGCTGGCCATGGCGGCACGCACGGCCGCCCGGGTGGTGACATTCGGCCGGTCACCCGGCGCGGATGTACGCGCAGCGGACATCTCGCTCGACGAGCAGGGCCGGCCCGGCTTTACCCTGGTTACCGATGCAGGCTCTGCCGCCGTTCAGCTCCGGCTGCACGGCGAGCACAACGTAACCAACGCGCTGGCCGCCGCCGCGCTGGCCGGTCAGCTCGGCATGGCGGTAGGCACGATCGCCGACGGGCTGTCAGCAGCGGCGGCCCGGAGCCGGTGGCGGATGGAGGTCACCGAGCGGCCGGATGGGGTGACCATCATCAACGACGCCTGGAACACCAACCCGGAAGCCCTCAGGGCAGCGCTGGCCGCGCTGGAGGTCATGGCACGCGGGCGGCGGGCCTTCGCGGTCCTCGGCCACATGCGCGAACTGGGCGCGGAAGCAGACGAACTCAACCAGCAGGCGGGCGCCTTTGCCGCCCGGACCGGCCTAGCCGGGCTCATCGTGGTCGGCGACGACGCAGCCCCGATGCTGGCCGGGGCCAAGGCCGAGCCCTCATGGCAGGGCGAGCTACTGCACGTGGCTGACGGGTCGGCGGCCGCGGCGGCACTGAGCGAGCGGCTGCGCCCCGGCGATGTCGTGCTGGTCAAGGCATCCCGGGTGGCCGGCCTGCAGCGAGTGGCGCTCGCGCTGACCGGGGAGGCGGCGCTGTGAAGACCATCCTGATTTCGGCCGGCGTCTCGCTGATGCTGGCGCTCTTCGGCACACCACTGGCGATCAGGATCTTCACCCGGCGCGGGTACGGCCAGCTGATCAGGGAAGAGGGCCCGGCGGGGCACGCCACCAAGCGCGGCACCCCCACCATGGGCGGGACGGTCATCGTCATCGCGGCGGTGGCCGGGTACTTCGCTGGCAATATCTTCACCGGCCAGGCGCCGTCGGTGTCCGGGCTGCTGGTGATGATGCTCATGGCCGGCCTGGGCCTGGTCGGCTTCATCGATGACTTCATCAAGATCTACAAGCAGCGCAGCCTCGGCCTGCGCAGCAGTGCCAAGCTGGCTGGCCAGGGGATCGTCGGGGCCCTGTTCGCGGTGCTCGTCCTGCAGCAGCGGTTCGCCGACGGCTACGACCTCACTCCCGCGGACGCGAACCTTTCGTTCCTGAGAGACTTCGGGCCGTCCATCGGGACCATCGCGTTCGTGCTCTGGATCGTGTTCCTGATCGCCGGGACGTCCAACGCGGTGAACCTCACCGACGGCCTGGACGGGCTGGCCACCGGCTGCGCCTGCCTGGTACTAGCCGCGTACGTGCTGATCGGCAACTGGCAGCTGCGCAACGACTGCACCAACTTCCTGGCCCCGCGATGTTATGACGTACGAGACCCGCTGGACCTCGCGGTGGTCGCCGCCGCGGTGCTCGGCGCCTGCTTCGGCTTCCTGTGGTGGAACGCGCCGCCCGCCCGCATCTTCATGGGGGATACCGGATCGCTCGCCCTCGGCGGGGTGCTGGCCGGCCTGGCCGTGTGTACCAAGACGCAACTGCTGCTCGCCATCCTCGGCGGCATCTTCGTGGTCATCGCCCTGTCCGTGATCATCCAGGTGGGTTCGTTCAAGCTGACCGGGCGGCGGGTGTTCCGGATGGCGCCCCTGCAGCACCACTTCGAGCTGAAGGGCTGGGCCGAGACCACGATCGTGATCCGGTTCTGGCTGATTTCCGCCATGTTCGTGGCTCTGGGCCTCGGCATCTTCTACGTCGAATGGATGCCCAAGTGAGCGAGCTCGGCAGCGAGTTCGCCGGGCAGCGGGTCTGCGTGGCCGGACTCGGCGTGTCCGGGCCGCCCGCCGCTGCTGCGCTCGCCAGGCTCGGCGCCCGGGTGACCGTCGTTGACGGCCGTGACGATGAGGAGCGACGGCGGCTCACCGCGGACCTTGAGCGCCTCGGTGCCACGGTGCAGCTGGGCGAGCGATCCGCGCAGGGCGCCGCGCTGCTCGCCGAGATCGCCCCCCGCGGGCTGGACCTGGTCGTCACGTCCCCTGGCTGGCGGCCGGATGCACCGCTGCTGGCCGCGGCGGCAGCGGCAGGCATTCCGGTGATGGGGGATGTGGAGTTCGCCTGGCGGCTGCGCCCGGTGCTGCCCGGCGGGGGCAGGCAGGAATGGCTCGCGGTCACCGGGACCAACGGCAAGACCACGACGGTGCGGATGCTCGCCTGCATGCTCACCGCGGCCGGCTACCGGGCCATCGCCGTGGGCAACGTGGGCACGTCGGTGGTGGACGCGGTCACCGCCGCCAGCCCGTGCCCAGTGCTTGCTGTGGAGCTGTCGAGCTTCCAGCTGCACTGGAGCAGCACCCTGGTGCCGTTCGCTGCGGTCGTGCTGAACGTGGCCGGGCATCACCTCGACTGGCACGGGGACATCGAGTCCTACGCGGCGGACAAGGGGCGCATCTACGCACCCGGCACGGTAGCGGTATTCAACGCGGACGATGCCCGGACCCGCCAGCTCGCCGCGGCGGCCACCGGCCCGGCGCGCGTCGTCGCCTTCCGGCGGGATGCCCCGGGGCCCGGCGAACTCGGTGTGGCCGGCGGGTTCCTGGTGGACCGGGCATTCGGTGACGGAGCATCCGGTGACGGGGCATCCGGTGACGGGGTCGGCGACGGCGTCCGCCTCGCGGCGGTGAGCGACGTGCGGCCCGCCGCACCGCACAACGTGGCGGACGCGCTCGCGGCGGCCGCCCTGGCCCGGGCCTACGGGGCGGCGCCCGGCGCGGTCCGGGCCGGGCTGCGCGCCTTCCAGCCTGATCCGCACCGGATCAGCCTGGTCGCCCAGGTGCGCGGGGTCGACTATGTGGACGACTCCAAGGCGACCAACCCGCATGCCGCGGCCGCGTCGCTCGCCGCGTACCCGTCAGTGGTCTGGATCGCGGGGGGGCTCTTCAAAGGGGCGGACAGCGATGTCGAGGCGCTGGTGGACGCCGCCGCGCCGCGGCTTCGCGGCGTGGTGCTGCTCGGCGTGGACCGGGCCAAGATCCGGGATGCTCTCGCGCGACACGCGCCGGATGTCCCGGTCGTCGAGGCTGCGGGCACCGACACTGGGGTTATGGATCGCGTTGTGGCCGAGGCGGCCCGGCTGGCGGTGCCGGGGGACACGGTGCTGCTCGCCCCCGCCGCCCAGTCGTTCGACATCTTCCGCGACTACCCGGCGCGCGGTGATGCCTTCGCCGCCGCGGTCAGGAGCATGGCAGGGACAG
>ODAK010007465.1_pt1 | contig 10978 bp, 9 predicted proteins | sample 1539591 | NCBI WGS metagenome assembly ODAK01 (sample SAMEA3539303, study PRJEB22396) | soil metagenome | biome: tundra; feature: field; material: soil | place: USA | collected 2010-05 | depth 0.15 m | reverse complement strand
CTTCCCTGGTCCACAGTGCAAACGGCAAGCTCAACTGGTCCGGACAACCGCTGATTATGTAGCGCACCGTCGTGGCTGCTTGATGCGGCGCCAATCGCGAAACCGGAGGCCTTCCTCGACGTCGTGCTTTCAGTGCCCGACGTCCTGCGCGTTCCACAAGCCCCATCCAGCGGCTCACCGTACCTCGAGCTACCCCGAAAACCCGAGCCGCCTCGGTTTGCGAAAGACCTTTCTGAACTGCCTCAACGACTCGTCGGCGAAGGTCTTCTTGAGCTTCCGCCGGCAGTGAGCGAGCATCATGTTTTCCCATGCCCGGCACACTAACACCTTACCTATTGTATGTCATCTAGATTATGCTCCGCTTAGTAGCTGAACATTCCTTCTTGCTGGTTATCGTCGCCGCGCATGCACTCGTCTCCTTTGCCTTCCTTTACGCAGACGAGTTCGTTTGAATAAAGTTGCAGTTTGAACGATATTTTTCGATGCTCACGCGACGATTCACACAAATTGAGAGCACTTCAGCCAAGGCAACTCATTTGGAGTGATAGCTTCTATATCTGGTGGGAGCCGTGGCGACCACAATCCTGCACCGAGCACGGAAGAGACATGCTTACATCGTCTTCGTCGACGAGTCGGGGTTCATGCTTGCTCCGTTACTGCGACGAACGTGGGCACCGCGTGGTTGTACTCCCAACTACTCCCCGCGAAACCTGTACGAACTGCGTCAACGTATAACGACAGAGTTCTATCGACTACAGAGACGGTCGGATTTACTAAGGTCCTTTTTCAAGCACACGGGGCTCAGCCTTGACCCAGTTTACCCCGACGATTGTGAGACGTACTGACTTGCCATTCTTCTGGCCCTGTCCACACACGCAAAACCCGTTCATGGGGCCATCGGACGGATGCTATTTTTCAACAACCTGTTAGAGGTATTTCAGACCGCTGCGACATACTTGGGAGAAGAGCCATAGGGACTTAGTCATTCTCTTTCTCGCACTTCACGATGAAACTTGACCCCCACAAATTCCCTAGCCTTCCCAAGAAGGGCTCCAGAACTTCACTCAGGTAATAGGACAGGCGGCGAAAATGCCACGTCAGAGGAAATGGAATCAATTGTGCGTTGTATCCTTTCACGCAAATTTCTCTCAATTTCAGCGGAGCTGCAGCTTCACGCACCTCCCCGACCGAAAACAGAAGGCTAGCAGCGAACGGGCTAGGCTTCCGAAAAAAGCGATAGATCATTTGCGACATCCGGCGCATGGGGCTCTGGACGTTTGGATAGGATACGAGGATCACGCCGCCGGGCTTAGCAACGCGTGCCATTTCTTCGAGCGCCTTCCACGGCTGGTCCATATACTCAAGAACTCCCATGGCCAGCACCGTATCAAAGTGCTCATCCGGAAATGGTAGGTTGTACGCAGACGCCAGGTGGCAAAACAGCGGTACGTCCCCGCTCTTAATTTCTTGGGCCTGCGAAATCATCAACGGGCTTACGTCGAGTATGTGATACGTGCTGACTTGTGTCTTCAGGACATCAAAATAAACACCGGAAGCCCCACCTACATCCAACAGGTCGCCGAGAGGTCCCTTTCCGAGTAGCGCGTGAGTCTTTGAACGCCGAACGCGGAAAGAATGTCCGGCACTGCTGCGCTCTTCGTATGCCGCCGCGTACGCGTGTGCCCCCTCATCAAAATGTCTGGCCGACCGAAGATCATCGACCCTAATCGCGTGATGCTCCTTGCGATCGGGCCTATTCTCATCTCGCACGTCCGTAACGTAAGACTGCTGAGGCACTGTTCCATAATTTGGAGACATCACAACTCCATTCCCATGCGTTCGTTTGTATAGTGCCATTTCAGTTTGACGCACGACAATAGGGCTCGATCAAGATAGACCTGCCTGATGGCGCCTCTACCCATAAGAGTTGGTCTAATTTTCCCGATCGTATAAGACCGCGGACTTGTATCTTAAGGACAGAACTCGGAAGGCAGGTTCGGCGGTCGCCGAACTGTTTCTGGGCTGAGTCTATTCCAACGACCCACAGCCTTTTTTCAAGATCTAGAGGCCAAGTTGAGGTGATGTTAGCCGTAAGCTCTGTTTCGAATCTCTTGAATGGCACTACCGCCACCGTGTAACCATCGGTTTGCGCCACGTATGATCTGAGAGCTCCCTGAAGCTGAAGCGCCGCGATGGCCCTGGTCTGCTCAATCGCTGTGTACGTGGATATCCACGAAGCATAACCAATAATGAAACCGAACAGTGCCACTGGTATCCAGCGCAATGATGGCCGAACCACATAAAGAACGAAGGCGATGGTCGTCGTCGCTGCGACCGGCATAATCGGAATTCTAAAACGCGATCCAAATTCTAGAAGCGTCGTTGCGCGGCCCATGACACTAAATGGAAGAAGGCCAAAGAAAATCGCGGGAAGCAGAACAACCAACCTAATGGGGAATCGCTCCGGTCGATCCCCTGGCAACCCGTCGCCTCGTCGATTCTGAACGCCGAGGCAGACTAGGATTGCCGTCAGGAATCCGAACAAAATGCCTACAAGAGTCGACTTACTGTCCCATGCAAGTGTGATATTTCCTACTGCCGCCGCATACGCTCCCATCACTGCGTGCCAGGCGCCGGCAATCACATCAAACGGAACCTCAATCAACTTACCCGTCCCACGGCGAAGCATATGTGCCGGAGCTACATCTGGACGCACACTGAAATCCGCAGTCTTTGCAAAGAGCAGATAGACCGCACCCGTCAGAGTGAAAAGCCAGGCAGCGCGAAAGAATAATTTGCGCACCGAAGTCTGATTGGAAATGGTTAGCGCTACCCCTATCAGGATCACGCAGCCTACCAGATTTGTGGCAACGCCATATTCGCTGAGCGCAACTCCCGATGCTGCAAGCGCCGCTGCGAGACCTAAGAGCAAAGGCCGGTTTGTTTTTTCTCCATTGCTTTGCCGCAGTAAAAGGAGAATAGCCGCATAGCTACATATCGTCGCAAGGTTGGCGGGTATTGAAACCAGGGCCGTAGACAGTTGGGTCTGGAGAACAATCGGTGCGACGGTCAGGCAAGCCGGCACAATGGCGTAGTCTCTGAGTTCCGGAAAGAGTTTACGAAAGAGCAATCCGGATTCGATTGCGAAGGCCAGCCACAAAACGGCATTGACGAGCACAAATACGAGCCTGTTCGCCGCTCCAAAACTCGCTACGCATTCCAATAGAAAGCCAAAAATGGGCCGGTCTCCCATATTTTGCGCAAGTGACTGCCGTCCTGATTCACGAAGTACCAGGGCCATCCATCCGTCATCGTATAGAGGAAAGCTGAGAAAGGCTCCCACGGCCAGCGTGGTACAAATCAGCAAAAGAACCGCTATTTCGGCGTGGATGGATGATAGTGTCGCAGCCCATCCAAAGTCCAGACGACGAGAAACGGCGCTTGCTGGAACGGGTGTGTTCACAAGTTCTCTCTCAATGCGTAAGATTCAGCTGGCATGTTTGCTTCTTGGTTCGGGGTCCTTAGTTCGCGCGACGACACGGGCCGAAATCATTTCAACGGTTGATACGCGTGCTGGCAGGACGACTGCTCTCAGAATTTCGCTTTCGGGCTTTCTTATGTTCACTGTTTCGCTCAGCACATATAAAGGACGACCCTTGGATTCCTCATAAATCCGGGCAACGTAGTCGCCCAGTAGGCCGATGGCAATCAGCGTTGCTCCGGAAAATATGACCTGAAGAGCTACGAGTGAGGCCCACCCGGGCACGGTAATTTTCAAAACCCACGCGGCGTATACCGTGTAGAACAAGTAAGAAAATCCACCGAGTGCAACAAGCACGCCGGCCGCCAAGCTGAAACGCAAAGGGAGCGCTGAGAACGAAGATATGGCGGTCCATGCGAAACGAAGCATTTTCAACATGGAATATTTGGTGTCGCCGCCCGAGCGTTCTTGGCGGCGGAACGGTATGATTACTTCCTTCAATCCCAACCACGCCACGAGGCCGCGCATAAAGCGGTGCTGCTCGCGAAAGCTACGTATGGCAACGATGGCGGCTCTGCTGAACAAACGGAAGTCACCCACTTCGGGGAGCATATGTTCGTCCACCATGTGCCGCATGATCCAATAAAACAAGAAAGCAGTAGCTCGTTTGAAAATGGTTTCGCCGTCGCGCTGAACACGCTGGGCCGAAACGACATCATAGCCACGCCGAAATAACTCGACCATCTCAGGGAGAAGCTCGGGTGGATCCTGCAGGTCCGCGTCCATGACCACTACCGCATCTCCCGTCGCGAAGTCGAGGCCCGCAGTAATTGCCGCCTGATGTCCAAAGTTGCGACTAAATCCTAACACCTTGATCCGGCGATCCGCTGCCGAGGCTGCCACGAGAAGCTGCGGTGTCTCGTCCCGGCTACCATCGTCAACAAGGATTACCTCGTAATCCCAGTCCGCTTCCTGCATTAATCGATGGAGGGAGCTGAATAGGAACGGGAGTGCGTCCGCCTCGTTGTAAACGGGTATAACTACTGAAAGCAACATGAACACCCGCCTTTCAAGAGCAAAGAGAATGAAGTTCCGGATTTGATCGAGTTCTTTTTTCTACTCATTACAATGGACAATCTGATCATTTGCGAATAATCCCAAGATAGTGCGTCCGAAGAACGGGGATCTTTTCAAGAAGAGACGCCGCAATCCAAGAAATAGGTACGATTCGGCGCGCGAGCGGCGGAGCAAGGGTGACTCGGCGCAATCGGATGCTGCCATCCGGGAACAGCGAGTGGATTTCGCTCGAGGAAATGCCACGGACGTTCTTGTTGCGCGGATTGTTCACACGAAAGTCAAACCACAAAATTATCCCGCCCGGTTTCAGTATGCGCCACATTTCCAGTGCGATTTGCTTTTTCACCATCTCGCTCAAGATGGAAGTGAACAGCACGAACTGCGACACAAGATCAAACGAACTGTCTTGCCACGGGAGATATCGAGCATCACCTACAAGCAGCTCAGCTGAGGGGAATCGCGCTTTCGCTCGTTCGATTCTCGACTTGTCTAGGTCAATCCCGTGAAGGTCGCTTCCCTCCCATTGCGCAAACTCTAGAAGCCAAGTCCCGGACCCACACCCAATATCCGCCACTGACCGACTCTCCAAAGGGAACATTTTCGCCCGGGTCAATTCGGCAATACAGGCGCGAACCAGTTGGGTGTGGGTGAAGCAGTTGGACACGCGGTCCCAGCTATAAAATGATTGTGGAATATCTCGCTTGCGCCTCGCATATTCGGCGCGTATTCGATCAATCTCACTGGCTCCATTTTCAATATCGCCAGGTTGAACCAAACGAGGCAGGCTCATCGCGTGTCTCCCTCAAACAAATTGCTCAATTGCGGGCGGCGTGGCCGCCCAAACGGCCAATAAATCAACCCAGCCAGAAACCCCAATCCATAAGATATGTGGAACACAGCAAACGTCGCAGGCAGATATGGCAGAAGCTGCCATCCATAACGCCCTGCTGAAAATATCGCGGAAACCAAACACGCGAGAGCATATGACAGGAGGAGAGTCGCCCAGGCTGTTGCAGTAATTTCCAGCCCAAACCATGCTCCACTGACTGAAGTTGTAACCACGGCAAGAAAAAGCAGTAGATTAAGCAGTGCGAAAGCGCCGGGAATCAAGTGTCGCCAAGACGCCGGAAGTCTATGCTTGCGAATTACCAGAACCTTCCAGAATCCGTATTGGAAGTATTGGCGGAAGAGTGAAGAAAGCGTCGTCCGCGGATGGTACCAAGACACGATGTCCGCGGATTGCCAGATCTTGCCGCCGGCGCGGATCAGGCGCAGGTTGAGCTCATCATCCTGGTTCCGCACTAACTGCTCGTCAAACAGGCCTACACGTATCAGTGTTTCTTTCCGCCAGCAGCCATACGGCACAGTGTCTACGTACCCGCTGTAATGTTCATCGTGGAATCGAGCCCCACCAGATGAAAAACGGCTGTGATAAGCAGCTTGGATGGCGCGCGAGCACAATCCTTCGGCTTTGGTTCGGGCCGGGCCACCCACATTGCAAGCATCGCCAGTTTCCAGGGTCTCCACACATTTCTTGACATAATCGGGGGCATATTCGCTATGGGTGTCCATCCGAAGGATGATCTCCCCACGTGCCGCTTGGATCGCAGCATTTAGTCCCGTCGCAACAATGCGGAAGGAATTCTCTATGACAGTGATGCGCGAGTTCCCGCGGGCAAATTCGGACAGGAACTCTCTGGTACCGTCTTCGCTCTTTCCGTCGGCAATGATCAGTTCCCAATCGAACCCGAGCAGGTCCTGAGCCAGCAGTGATTTTGTAAAGGCATGAATATGTTTACGCTCGTTCCGGCAAGCAACCACAATGGAGATCTTCCTTTCGTCTGACGGACTGTTATTGCAAATCATAAGCTTGGAAATCGCGCTACCAAGTAAGGTTCAATAGTCAGCGGGAGCTGGCATCGACACTACGATCAGGAGCAGGCTTGTAGGGTTCATGCAGGGAATGCGACCTGGAACTTTCAGGCACTTTATTCGAGGACAATAGCGAGATGATTGCTCGAAATTTGCCGCGTTCCGTGCGTTCGATACTTTCAACCGATTCCACCTCGACCCGAATTTTGCCGATACGTTCCTCGAGGCGTTTTCGAATGATCTGTTCTTCTTTCTCATCAAAGCCCGGTTGCGTCACAACTCGGATTCGGACAACATCGAGACGTTCCTGAATTATCTGACCTTCCAACACGTGAGGTAAATCTATAAACAGACCGTGCAAACGAACGGTTTGCCGACCATCAGGGCCAACAACGACGTCCTCCACTCGGCCGGTGACCTCTTGAAGAACGGGTAGGTGGTCGCGACCGCATGGGCACACGGTTGCAGATAACGTGCCAATGTCTCCAAGATCGTAACGAATCAAAGGTTGTGTCTCGCTCAGTAAAGCGGTACATACGATGCGCCCCTGCACTCCAGCAGGCACTGGCATGTCTTCTTGGTCTAGAATTTCGACGATGCCGAAATCGGAGTTGACGTGGAGGCTGCCGAATTCGCACTCGGTGACCAACACACATTGCTCAACGGCCCCATATTCCTCATAAGGGCGAGCTCTAAACGCTTCCTGGATCACACTTTTCATCGTCTGAGTCAGTTTTTCCGAACTGAGAACCAGAGCGATCGGCACATAGTCCAACCGCAATCCCTTTTCCAACATCATTCGCCCGAGTGTGTAGTAGGAATGGGCATATCCCGTCAGGACTGCAGGCCGGTAGCGATGAAATCCTTCTAAATAATCACGGACGCGATCAGGACTGATATGGAACGCGGAGAAATAGACTTGGCGTTCCGCCCAGTTATACCTGTAATAGGGAGGCGCCGAATCAGTGTCGGGGACCACAAGTCTGCCGCCGATCATGGCGCGTGGTGACTGAATGCTGGTTCCAGCCCAGCCGAATGACCTCACCTCACGAGCAGCAAAGAATCGTTGATGATCTTCTGAAGAGAGAACGCACGTGACGGGTGTCCCAGTGCTGCCGCTGCTGTGATAACGATGTAGCTTTTTTTTGCCTGCGATGTTTTGCGCCACGAACGAATCCGCGTTCCCGACCAAGTCGCGCTTTGGGGTTAATGGTAATTTCGAGAGTCCCGATAACGTCAAACGCTCGAGGTCAGTGGAAGCCAGGCCGGCGGAATGCCAGCGCTGCCAGTAGTAAGGCACCTCGTGGAAGGCGTGTAAAAGCACAGAGCGAAGCTGTTGCTGCAGGAATTCTTGCATGCGCTCTTTGGGCCAGCGATCTCTGGTTTGAAAACCTTTGACTGCTGAATGAAAAACGCCTCCGAGACGTTCACGACGATACGAAAAACCGTAAAGGGAAAGGCCCAGGTTTTGAGCCCACACAGGAACGTGGCGATAAACCTTCTCCAAATTGTGTTTTCGACTGGGGACATGGCTTCGGTTCACGTCAATATGCAATGGATTGTGGGTCCCCTCATTTGCTTGGTCGCCGAAAATGATATTTGGTGTCTCTATACCCACGGTGTCGTTTCGCTCATTTCTTCGGATGAATAAGGCACGGCGGACGAGACCTGCACGGACAGCCTGATCGGCGCAATGGTCGTTGCAATTACGCTTCGCGCAAGGAGGTGGTCAGTGACCGCATTCATTCGAGGAGAGAAAAATGTTGTTCACACGGGTCGCTGGCTTGCCGTTCGTACAAATTCGACGTCTCACGTAGCTGACGGTGGACAATATTCCATGTCTTTCATGATACGTACGAACACCCGATACGTGATGTGCCGGCGCTTCCTTGCGCTTGATAAACGCGTCGCAAATTGACGCGCATGGGCGGCAGAATTGGCACATGTAGTACTGCATGGAACGCCCCTTCAAACTCCTCCGGACGAAGTGTTTCAAAAGCTACTCCACCGTAACCCACGTCTATGACACGTATGGTGCGCTCGACTCCCTCTCCGATAAGTGCATAGGCACTCGTTTTCTCAAGCGAAACGCGCTCCCATCGCCGGCGCTCGGTCCCATGAGACTTGATATCAGCCGCTGTGGATACTTGTGCCGGCGATACAACGGAGGGACCAGGTTCGTTCTTTTCCGCAGTCGCAGGGCGTGACATGGCCGGACCGGTAGGCGCCGGGCCCGGAGATTGCGTTCTATTTTTCAATTGATAGAGGCGCTGATCGGCCATGCGGATCAGGACTTCCTGTTGCTCTCCGTCATCAGGATAAATGGCGAGGCCATAATCGAGCGCCAGGGGAACACCTAAGTGCAAGGGTTCGATGGAAGAGGCAAAAGCCGCACGCAAGCGGCGGCTGAGTGCGGTAGCTTGCTCCGTGTCGGATAGAGGAAGCAAGAGTGCGAACTCATCTCCGCCGATACGGAAAGCATAGTCTGAAGTACGCAAGGATTGTTGCAACGTCGTCGCCGCCATTTGAAGAAGGACATCCCCTTGTGGATGTCCATGAAGATCGTTCACTTCCTTAAAGCGATGCAAGTCGAAGATGACAAGCGCAAGCCGATGAGAATAGCGGGTGGACCGGTTGAGTTCCTTCTCGAAGTATTCTTCGAAAAAGCGCCGGTTGTAAAGGCCTGTCAATGGGTCCGTTGCAGCATTGATTTGAAGCTTCCGCAGTTCTTCATATTCTATCAGGATTGGCAGACGCAGCAGGTTCGCAGACCCCAGTACATCCACCAGTGCTGCCTGAAGCGCGACTTGTTTTCCGACGCTCTCGGAAAGTTCGCGCTTCCGCGCCAGAGTCTTCTCCCAGAAATCCAGACCTTGTGTCTCGGTAAGATCGACGTGCGCAATGGACCGAAAAAACCGCTGCAGGAATTGGCCACGGGCGGGACGTTCCAGTGTTTCAAGCGTATCAGTCAGCAACTGGAGGAAGGCATCCTCGCCAGATAAATGTGGCAGATTGGGGGAAACTGGTTGCGGCATCAAAACTCTCGCCGCAACGTCAAATTGCCTCGCTCGTCATGACCAGCTGCAGTTGCAAACTCGTAGACGAACAGTTGCCAAGGAGCGCCGCAGCACCAGAACGCGTCAACATGAAAGGTAAGAAGTGCAACCATGCATGAGAGTATTTGCGAATGCTTAGCAGTACTTCGTTCCCCATGTGCTAGCCGTCAGAATGAATAACGGAGATCAAGAGCTTTTCCCACCGTGGAAGGATGACTGACCAATCCAACTGTTCGACTTTGCGACGCGCATTGCTGGAGAGGCGCCGCGAGAGATCAGGTTCAACGATGATTCGGCGGACCGCTTCCGCCATGCTTTCCGCGTTATCCGACGGAACCAGTAAGGCCTCGTATTCGCCGCGCACAAGATATGGAATTCCACCGACACTCGTACTCACAACGCACAGGCCCGAGGCCATGGCTTCCAGCACGCTTACTGGAGTATTGTCTATCCGGGCCGTATTCAGAAATATGTCGCCATCAGCGAGTTTCCCTGGAACATCTTCCTTCCGTACGCTACCCAAGAGCGTCAGGTTATCAATGACGCAGAGTCGTTCTGCTTCCTGCCGAGTCTTCTGAAGACTCCCATCACCTTTGTCAGGTCCAATCATGGTTAAGTGAATGTCCGGACATTCTTGCTTCAAAAGAGCCAAGACATGAACTGCCATCACGGGATTGTAAATTTCATGAAAGGCCCGCAGCCAGATCAGTCGAAGAGCTCCTTGCCGCCGGAGCTGATGAGGATAAGAACTTATGCTGATCCCATTTGGCAGGACCTGGATATCATTCCGGTACGGCTGCATATGCTCCATTAGATAGTGAGAGGGAGTAGTAACAGCTACTGCAGAGGCCAATAGGCTCCGCACCATTCCCTGCCTGCTGGCCGCGAACTTCGGTAAATTGCCCCCGTGAAGCATCAATATATACGGTTTGCCAATTCGGCGTAGCACAACACATACTGCCTTGGCCCAAAAGAAAGCTGGTCCACTGTATAGATCCACGGCTGCCACACGATATCGATGCCGTTCACGCCAGCACGTCCACAACATTTCTACCACCCGGCCAATGCGGCTCGGATGTCGAGACACAATCCGCATTTGCCACCCTGTCGAAGCCAGTCGAGCACACAAGTCCTCCGAGATGCCCCTGCTACCATGCTCTGGGACCGGAAAAGTGCCGACGAAAAATGCAGACCGACAAGGATCAACAACTGCTCTTTTCGTTCGCTCATCGAGACGGTGTTCAGCTGCGACAGAAAGTGATGAGCCAAAAGAGGCGCCGTCGAACATCTTATCTGTTCCGCATGATGGTCGTACAATATCAAGAGGCAGACTCATCGACACCTTTAATGCGAGTCGCACCAATGCTTGAAAACTGAGATCGTTGTCGCAATTGTATTGGCCATGATCGAGCTGCGATTCGCATGCTTGTCTTCGCGAACCCTTTCTGACTCACTTCGTATTCGGTGCAGAGCAGGATAGACACTGGCCAAG
>ODAK010007464.1_pt1 | contig 10979 bp, 14 predicted proteins | sample 1539591 | NCBI WGS metagenome assembly ODAK01 (sample SAMEA3539303, study PRJEB22396) | soil metagenome | biome: tundra; feature: field; material: soil | place: USA | collected 2010-05 | depth 0.15 m | reverse complement strand
CAACGACGGCCTGGCGCTCGAGGACACCCTGGCCGGCGTGCTGGACCAGTACCCGAACCTGGCCACTCTCGGCGTCGTCCCTCTGGGTATCAGCCAATTCTCCAATGAGGCCGAGATGCGGGCCCATACGACCGAGGAGGCTGCCTTCGTCGTCGACACCGTGACCGAGTGGCAGCGCATCTACAAGAAGAACCTCGGTCGCCGCCTGGTCTACGCCGCCGACGAGTACTACCTGTTGGCCGGCCGGCCCTTCCCGGCCGCCCGGGCCTACGACGAGTTTCCCCAGCACGAGAACGGCATCGGCATGGCCCGGGCCTTCATGGACGGCTTCACCAATCCGGCCGAGAAGGGCCCCGGTGGCGTGCGCCACGGTTTCTTCGCCTCGGTCGATGCCGCCCCGGCCGAGGGCTACCGGGCTCCGCGTGTGCACACCGGCGCGGCCGCACCCATGACCGACGGCGGGCCACGTGCCGACGCCAGGCCCGTGACCGTGTTGACCGGGACCTACGGCGCCCGCATCCTGCGCCCGTTGCTGGCCGGGCACCCCCGGGACGACGTCAGCGTGCGCGAGGTGGCCAACGACTTCTTCGGCGGCAATATCGGCGTGGCCGGGCTGCTCACCGGTGAGGACCTGGTCCGGGCGCTGGCCGCCAGCCCGCCCGGGACCCGCTACCTCCTGCCCGACGCCTGCCTCAACGAGGGCCGGTTCCTCGACGGCCTCACGCTGGCCGACCTCCCCCGACCGGTCGAAGTGGTCCCGACCGATGGGACCTCACTGCGGGCGGCGCTCGACGGCACCTCGTTTCGATCGGCCTGCGCCGCATGAGCACCGCTGCCGTGAACGCCGACGACGTGGGTCCGGACGAGAGGGTCGCGGGCCAGCTCCCCATGGTGGTGGTGGCCGGGCGACCCAACGTCGGCAAGTCTTCCCTGGTCAACCGCATTGTGGGGGAGAGGGCCGCTGTGGTCGAAGAGGAGCCCGGGGTGACGCGCGACCGTAAGGTCCTGACGGCCGAGTGGGTCGGCGTGCCGTTCTCCATCATGGACACCGGAGGCTGGTTGGCCGGTGGCGACGCGCTGACGACGAAGGTGAGCGAGCAGGCCGAGCGGGCCCTGGCCGAGGCCGACGTCGTGCTCCTGGTGGTCGACGTGACGACCGGGGTGACCGACGAGGACCTGGCCGCGGCCAAGGTCATCCGGCGGGCCGGACCCCCCGTCCGCCTGGTGGTCAACAAGGTGGACGACACCAACCGCGAGGCAGCCGCCTGGGAGTTCGTCTCCCTCGGGGTGGGCGATCCCTACCCCGTGAGCGCGCTGCACGGTCGCGGCACCGGCGACCTCCTCGACGCCGTGGTCGAGCTCCTTCCCCCGCCCATCCCCACCGAGGAGCAGGAAGAAGCCGCGGCATCCGCCGCCCGGACGGGGCCCGGCGGAACGCCGCGCGTCGCCATCATCGGCCGGCCCAACGTCGGCAAGTCGACCCTCTTCAACCAGCTGCTGGGCGAGGAACGCTCGGTCGTGCACGACATGCCGGGCACCACGCGCGACGCCATCGACACGGTGGTCGAGACCCCCGACGGTCCGGTCTGCTTCATCGACACGGCCGGCCTGCGCCGCCCCGCCCGCACCGAGCGCGGGACCGAGCATCACTCCGTGCTCCGCGCCCTGCGGGCCCTGGAGCGGGCCGACATCGCCGTGCTGGTCATCGACGCCACCGTCGGCGCCTCGCACCAGGATCAGCGCCTGGCGGAGCGCATCGGCGTCTCGGGCTGTCCCGCCATCGTCGTGCTCAACAAGTGGGACCTGATCAACGTGGACGACCGGGACGACGTCCTGGCCGGGGTGGGGGACCGCCTGGCCTTCTTGGGCTCGGCCCCCGTCCTCAAGCTCTCGGCCAAGTCCGGCAAGGGCGTGCACCGGATTCTGCCTGCCCTGCGCGACTCGGTCGAGGCGTATCACCAACGCGTGCCGACGGGCGCCCTCAACCGGGCGCTGCAAGAGATCCAGCTGCGCCAGTCCGCCCCGCGCGCCCGCATCCGCTACATCGTCCAAGGGGCCATCGACCCGCCCACCTTCACCCTCTTCACCAACGGGCGTCTGCCCCAGACCTATATCCGCTACATCGAGCGGGGACTGCGAGAGAAGTTCGACTTCGGCGCCACTCCGATGAAGCTGCGGGTCCGTATCGGCGGCAAGTAGTGGCCTGGTGCGAGGAGTGCGACACGCTGGTGGAGGACGAGGACCTGGGCGAGGAAGGGGAGTGCCCGACCTGCGGGACCGTCCTGGCCGAGCAGGAGCGCCTGCCCATCCCGTGGTACTTCAAGCTCATGCTGCTCGCCACGGTTATCTACCTCGGGTGGCGCATCTACCAGGTCGTCCACTGGGCCATCCATCACTTCTAAGGCTGCGTCAACACCCAGTAGCGGCGGCGAGCACTCGGCAGACCTCAACCAACCTGCCGTCCGAGAGCGACGCCACCTTTCGGCGGAATGCTTCCCGGGGCACGGTGTGGATGTTGTCGAAGTTCACAACGCAGTCAGTCGGCACACCGTCGGTAGGGGCCAGCAGTTCGAGCTCGGACACGAGACCGCGACGGGTTCGGGTCAGGGCCGCCACCACGACCGATCCGATCCGATCGGCTACCGGATCCCGGGTCAGGACCAGTACCGGACGGTCACCGCCCGGCGTGGCCGCGAACCAGACGTCACCGCGTTGCATCGGCCCAGTCCGACCAGTCCTCCGCTGGTCCCCATTCAGCGATTTCCGCCAGCGAGCGCTCGTTTTCCTCTAGTGGCTGAGCGACCCACGTCACCGCATCTTCTTCACTCGCCAGTCGCAGCAAGTGGCGCCGCAGCGCTTCCCTGAGCAGCTCTGAACGATCTACCCCAAGGCGGACGGCCCACACCCGGGCTTGCTCGGCGTCTTCTTCGTCCACTCGAAAACTGAGCATCGTCATACAGGCATCATATCTTGTATGACACCGTCAGCATGGTCGTCCAGCCACTAGCTTCCACGGTCGTGGCCATCTACGAGATCGACGGTACCGCTCCCCGGATCGACCCCACCGCGTACGTCCACCCCGACGCCGTCGTCATCGGTGACGTGACGATCGGTCCCGAGTCGACCGTCTGGCCCGGGGCGGTCCTGCGGGGCGACTACGGCACCATCACCATCGGAGCCCGCACGTCGGTGCAGGACGGCACGGTCATTCACGCCACGGCCGAAACCCCGACCACCGTCGGCGACGGCTGCGTCATCGGTCACCTGGTGCACCTCGAAGGCTGCGTCCTCGAAGACGGCACCCTGGTCGGATCCGGATCGGTGGTGCTGCACAACGCGGTGGTCGAGAAGGGTGCCACGGTCGGTGCCAACGCCGTGGTGACCAACAACATGATCGTGCCGGCCGGTGCCTTGGCCGTCGGCATTCCTGCGGTCATCAAGGAAGGCAAGTCGAACCTGGTCGCCATCGAGAAGGCCGCCGAGCTGTATGTGTGGAACGGCAAGCGCTACGCCACCGGGCTGGTGCGCATCGACACGCCCCTTGGCGGTTCGTAGCGTGGCGGTCCGCGTCCCTGCGTTGGAACGGGGTATCGACGTCTTGTTGTTCCTGGCGTCTCGCCCCGCTGAGGCACAGCGGGGCTCGACGGTCGCCCAGACCTTGGGCCTGAGTCCGGCGACGTGCCATTCGCTCCTCTCGTGTTTGACCGACGCCGGCTTGATCATGCGTGACTCGGCGAAGGCATACTCTCTCGGGCCGGTGCTGGCCGCGCTCGGTTCCGCCGCGCAATCGTGCCAGGAGGGACTGTTCGAGGCGCGCGAAGAGATCCGCGGGTTGGCCAAGCGGCTCGGCGTGCCCTTCTCGATCACCATTGCCGTCAATGACGAAATGATCACGGTCGATCGTGCGCTTCCTCCCGGGCCATGGGAGCCGCGAACGGTCCCCAGCCGCGTGCCCTTGGTCCCGCCGGCCGGCTTGGTCTACACCTCGTGGCTCGACCCCACCGATTTCGACGCCTGGCTGACCCGGCATGGTCGGCACGACCCGACCGAAATGGCACGGTACCGCCACGCCGCCGCGGTGGTGCGCGAGCGCGGCTACGCCGGCGGGCTCGAGACGAGCCAGGAGCAACTGGCGACCATCCTCGAGCGGTTGTCCGATGTGAACAGTGAAACGGCGCGCATGGCCCTGGCGCGCGAATTGGTGGATGTCCTCCGCCACGGCGTGGACTTCATCAGCGCCCCCATCTTCTCCTCCGACGGGGTGGTGCACCTCGCTCTCGCCGTTCTCCTGCCCTCGGAGTCCTTCGTCGGGGACGGCTTCGCGGAGTTGGCCCGCGAGCTGCTGGCCGCGGCCTCCCGGGTCACCACCGCCATCGGAGGGAAGACGCCGAGTCTCATCGCGCAAGGTGCGGAATGAGCGCATCGGGGCCCTTGCTCCCGAGCGTTCGGGGTCTGCTGGGTGAGCTGAACCAGCGGCCGACAGCGGACTTCGACTCGCTGCACGAGCAGGAGACCATCGCGGCCTATCTCGACGGTGCGCGCCGTCCGGTGCCGAGGCCACGAGGCATGGACGTGGCGACCGTCGAGGACATGGTCGTGGGGGAGCGCGACGTCCCCGTCAGGCTGTATCAACCCGACAGTGAGCAACCTCTCCCGGCGCTCGTCTACTACCACGGCGGCGGCTGGGTGGTCGGGGATCTCGAGATGCATGACGACACCTGCCGGATGCTGGCGAACGTGGCCCGCTGCATCGTCGTCAGCGCGGACTATCGCCTGGCGCCCGAGCATCGATTCCCGGTTCCACTCGACGACTGCTGGTCAGTGCTCCGCTGGGCCCAGGGTCACTTGGGCGATCGCGGATGGAACGGATCGACATTGGCCGTGGGAGGAACCTCCTCGGGCGGCAATCTGGCGGCGGCGGTCGCCCTGCGAGCCCGCGATGAGGGGCTGCCCCTGGGTCTCCAAGTCCTCCTCTACCCGGCGCTGGACAGCACCATGTCGACGCCGTCCTGGCGCGAATTCGGCGAGGGGTACTTCCTCACGGCCGCGCAAATGGCGTGGTACTGGCGCCAGTACACCTCTGAACCCGGTGTCCGGCACCACCCCGAGGTGTCACCGTCACACAGCACCGACCTGGCCGGGTTGGCACCGTCGATCGTCGTGACCGCGGAGTGCGACCTCTTGCGCGACGAAGCCGAGCACTACGCCACTCGGCTGCGCGAAGCCGGCATTCCGGTGCGGCTCTGGCGCTTCACCGGTCAGATCCACGGCTTCCTCTCCCTGGGCGCCGCGCTACCCGAGGTTCGGGAAGCGAAACAGGCCATCACCTCTCTCGTTGGAGCGGTCCTCGCAAACCCCGCGGTCCTGTCGAATGCCACTGTCGGTGCACCACAAGGAGTCGTCGAGCTCTGATCGGCTGGGAAGTGGCCAGCGTGCGGGTGAGTGTCGTAGTCGCAAAGGGACCTTTGGCCCTACAGGAAGAGAGTTTCTTCGATCAGTGTCGCGGCAGGAGTACTTGTGACGACCGATCTGATCGAACTCATTCAAAAGGAACTGACCACCTCGCTAGGTGATATTCCTGCTTCAGTATCCGTTCATGTCCGCGAAGGTTGGGGGGATATTTTCTACGTCACGGTTCACGTTCGTGGGGTTTTGCTCGACCACAATGGTCTACGCGCCACACTGCAGTTCGCAGTGGATAGCGCACTCGGGGACGTGCGTCACATCGTCGAGATCAAATGGGAAGATTGAGCGCCCGCAAAGCCACACCGTTAGGATCAATGAAATGAGCGTGATCGGCTGGCTGATCGTGGTAATCATCGTCCTCGTGGTGGTGGCTGCGCTCTTCGTGATCAGGCGCAGACGCCGGCGGGGTGGGGGAGTGTTCGCGACCAGGAGCAAGCGATGAAACTGCTCGTGACCGCTTCGCAGATACGAGGCCTTCCAGTCGTCACGGTCCGAGGTGGGGAGGACATCGCCGAAGTGCGCGATGTCATCTATGACCCCGAGGCCGGTCGTCTCGTCGGCGTGACCCTCAACAGGCGTGGCTTCCTCGCCGGACGGAGCCACGACGTTTTACCCGTCGAGGCGATCCATGCCATCGGCCAGCACGCGGTGATGGTGCTCGACGAGTCAAACCTCGTCGACCCTGGGGATGCACCCGATGATGTCGCTCACCCCGCCACCGAGCGCAACGTGCTGGGCAACGACGTCCTGACCGAGGGAGGGACCAGCCTGGGCAAAGTCACCGACTTGGTGCTTTTGGTCGGGAGCAGTGGTGAGGTGGTCGGCTACCAGATCGACAAAGCGGACGGTGGGCAGGGCTACATCCCCTTGCCGGCGCAACTTTCGGTCTCAGGGGTTGCACTCGTGGTCCCTAATATCACCGAGGAGTTCGTGCAGGAGGACCTCGTAGGCCTGGGCGCCACTGTCGACGAGTTCCGCAGCCGATTGGGGCTGACATGAACGATTCGTTCGGCCACTCCGTTGGCCGCAAAGTCGTGAGCCGGGCCAGCGCGAAAGAACTGGGCGCAGTCAAGCATCTGCTTGTCGATGCCCAGCAGCGAAAGGTCGCCGCGGTTGTCATTGGGCGCGGCAAGAAGGCCCAACTGGTCGAATGGGCACGGCTCAGCGGCTTTGGACCGGACGCGGTCATGGTCGTCGACGAAGGTGCACTGCGGCCCCCCGGAGATGACCGGGAACGGTCGGCCGCCGACGGCAAACTCGAGCTCGTCGGAAGGCGGGCTCTCAGCGAACGAGGCAACGAACTTGGCACAATCGACGACGTGACCTTTGACGCCGACACCGGAGCGTTAGTGGATCTGGTCATCGGCGAACGCAGTGTCCCGGCTGGATCCTTGCTCGGGAGCGGCTCGTATGCCGTCGTGCTCGACAAGAGCCAAGAGCCCTGATTCGGGTGGACTATTACCCCGATGCGCGACGCGCGCACGACAGTTGATCTGAAGTTCCGGGCGGCCAGCTTCACCACGGCATGACGACGGCGGTCAAAGGGCCCTTGCAGGTGGTCTGTTACGTTGGAGAGAAAGCATCTTTCTGCTCTCAGAATAAGTAGGGGGAGTGTTCACGTGCAGCGTGAAGAGCGAACAATCGGGGAGTGCCACGTCGACATCCGGCACTACGGCGCCGGGTCGCCGGTCGTGGTGTTGCACGGCGAGTACGGGGTCACCTTCGCCGAGGAATTTCTCGAGATGCTCGGCATGCACCATGAGGTCGTCGTGCCCCATCACCCCGGCTGGGCCGGCTCCTCGCGTCCGACCCATGTCGAGACGATGCGCGACATCGCGCTGGTCCAGCAGGAAATCCTCGAAGGATTCGCCACCCCCGTGCCGGTGATCGGCCTCTCGCTCGGCGGCTGGGTCGCGGCGGAGGTGGCGGCGACGTGTCCCAGCCTGGTGGCCAGCCTGGTGCTCGTCTCTCCGATCGGGATCAAGGTCGGGGGGCGCGAGGATCGGGACTTCGTGGACATCTACGTCACCGCCTCGGACCAGCGGCGTGGCCTGCTCTCCAGCACACCTGGACCACCGATGGATGCTGCCCGCGCCCTCGAGATCGCCACGGCCGAAGAGGCAGTCGCTCGCTACTGCTGGTCCCCCTACATGCACGACCCGGGGCTCCGCCACCGGCTGCGGCGGATCACGGCTCCGACCCTCGTCCTGTCGGGTTCGGGCGACCGCTTCGTGCTGGGCCCCGACTACTTCGAGACCTACGCCCGGCTCATCGGTGAGGGCGCAACGCATCGAAAGATCGACGGTGCGGGCCACAGCATCGAAGAAGAGATGCCGCACGACGTCGTCACCATCGTGAACGAGTTCGTCGCACAGGAAATGCCTGCCGCCGCCGGCTGCTAGCGGCGGCCCACTCACGCAAGGAGACGCATGTTCCGCACGTACTACTTCTCAGAGATGCCCTATCCCTACACGCCGACCCTCGAGTTCGCCGAAGTGGCGCGGACCACCATGCCGACGCGCTGGTTCGATCCCGACGCGGCCCATGACGTGTACCACAAGTACTTCGACCTCGTGCTGGCGGCCGACGACATCGGCCTCGACGTGATGTTCAACGAGCACCACGAGACCATGAGCAACATGGATGCGGCCATGCCGTTGTCGATGGCGATCGCCGCCCGCGAGACGCGCCGCGCCCGCATCCTCGCCCTCGGGAATCCGGTGGCCAATCGCCCGGACCCGGTCAGGGTGGCGACGGAAATGGCCATGATCGACGTGGTGAGCGAAGGTCGCCTCGACTGCGGGTTCGTGCGGGGCGTGTCCTACGAGATGTCGGCGACCAACGCCAGGCCGACCGACATGAAGCCGCGCCTCTACGAGGCCATCGACCTCATCGTCAAGGCGTGGACCTCGCATGACGGGCCGTTCAACTGGGAGGGCGAGTTCTTCCATCACCGCCAGGTCAACATCGTGCCACGGCCGTTTCAGCAGCCGCACCCCCCGATCTGGGTGACCACCCTCAGTCCGAGCTCGGCCGTCGAGATCGCGGAACGCGGCTACACCATCGCCACCATCTTCAACGGGAAGAAGGTGTGCGGGGAGATCTTCGACGCCTACCGGGTCGAGTTGGCCCGGCTCGGACGGCCCGAGGCCCACCCGGACAAGTTCGCCTACAGCAACTTCGTCTTCGTGGGTGAGTCGGACGAGGAGGCGCTGGCGGCCGCGCCCAAGCTCCTGGACTTCCTGCGGCAGAGCCGGCGGTTGGCCCCGGGTCAGACCGATGTCCCCGGGTACATCGATGCCCGGGCGAGGGCGGCCGCCCTGGCCGAATCCGGCGCCAGCAACCCCAACCGTGGCCTCACCCAGGGCCTGGGCGATCCCCTGGCGCTGGCCGAGAGCGGCGTGGCGTTCTGGGGGAGCCCCGAGTCCGTCTTCCTGCAGATGAGGGACTTCTTCTATGCGGTGGGGGGCTACGGGAACCTGTGCGGCATGTTCCACGCCTCGACCATGTCGTACACCACCACGCGACGGAGCATGGAGCTCTTCGCCCGGGAGGTCCTGCCCCGTTTCCGCGAAGAGGTCTACGAGCCCTGGCTCAAGGACCACGGCCTGAAGTCGACCATCGGCGTGAGTAGCGACCCGGCCCAGTCCATGGACATTTCGGCCGAGGCCGGGTTTGGCTCCCGTCCGGTCGGCGCGCACTGAAAGGAAGCTCAATGGATCTGCAAGGAAAGCGGATTGTGGTCACTGGCGCTGGGCGAGGGCTCGGCCGGGCCTACGCGGAAGCCATCGCGCGTGAAGGGGCCTCGGTCATCGTCAACGACACCGACGCCCACAACGCCGAAGGAGTCGCGACCTCAATCCGGGAGGCCGGAGGAACCGCCAAGGAACACGTGGGTCGCGTGGACGACTGGGATGAATCCGGGGCAATCATTGCGGCCTGCATCGAAGCCTTCGGGGGAATCGACGGACTGGTCAACAACGCCGGCCTGCATGCCGTCAACAAATTCACCGAGGAAGACCCCGTCATGGCCCGCCAGATCATTGAGGTCAACGTCCTGGGCGGCATCTTCATGAGCTCCCACGCGGCCCGTCAGATGGAAGCCCAAAAGACCGGTGGGGTCATCGTCAACGTGACGTCAGGCGCCGCCTCGGGCCTTTCCATGATGGCGACCTATGGTGCCTCCAAGGGTGCCCTGGCCGCCTTGACCTGGAACCTGGCCAATGAGCTCAAGGACGTTGGCATCAGAGTCAACGCCATCTCGCCTTCCGCCCAAACCGGCATGGTGGACACCACGCGCGCCGTCCGACCGAGCACGGTCACCTGGGGCCCAGAGCTCATGGCGCCGTTGGTGGTGTACCTGCTGAGTGATCTGTCGCATCACATCACCGGTCAAATCGTGAAACTTTGGGAGACCGAACTGCAGCTCATGCGACATCACGGGCCGATTCAGCCAACGATCAAACGCGACGTCTGGACCCCGGCCGCCTTCGCCGAGGTCTTTGCAGGCGAGCTGCGCGACAGCCTGCAGCCCTACCAACGGGACATGGACGGCTACGTCCCGTTCTCCTGAGAGGAGGCGTTACTGCGTACCCGAGCCGTACCCTTCGGTGGCCCGCTTGACGGCCATGCGGCTGGCCTGGGCCGCAGCCGGCCGCAGACCAGCGGCCCGTTCTTGTGCCGCAATGAGCGATCGGCTGGAGCCCTGGAAGGCCGGGAAGACCTCGCGCGAAATGATCTCGAGCGATCTGAAGGTTGCTTCGGGATCGGCCCAGTCGTTCATCATGAGCAGGAACGTCCCGATGCCACCGTCGGAGTTGTCCACCAGTCGCCGGATGAAGGCGACGGCCTCTTCAGGACCCCCCACACACCCGGCATTGCTGGCGTTGAACCCTTCGACGAGCTCCTCGATGTCGGACGTGAAGGGATCGGGCTTCTCGGTGGCGGTGGCATCGCCGACCACCTTGCTCGTCACCCGGCCGATGTAATCCATGTACTGGGGCAGGCCGTGCCGGACGTCGGCCACGGCCTGTTGGTACGAGCTGGCCACGTGCATCAACCCGGTCACCCGCCACGACCTTCGATCGACCGTCCGCCCGAACTCTTTGGCGGTGTCCTCGAGCACCCCCCACATTTTGGGCATGGCGATGAAGCCCGGTCCCGACGCCGCGGCGAGGGAGAGGAGCGAGGCGCCGTAGCGCCCCGCCAGCGTCGGACCTGCCGGCGACTCGACCGCGGCGACGGCCATCTCGAACAACGGGTAGCTGAACGGCTTGAGTTGTAGTTCGGCCTCATGGAGCGTGAACCAGCTGGTGCTGCGGGTGACGGGTTCATCACTTGTCAGCAAGGCGTGGATCGCCTCGAAGGATTCGGCCATCATCTGTCGTTGCTGCAGGTGGTCGAGACCCATCATGGTGGAGTCCGTGGGCAGGGAGCCCGGGCCGACGCCGAGCACATAGCGACCCATTGTCATGTGGTCCAGCTGGACGGCCCGGGATGCCACCACGAACGGG
>ODAK010007463.1_pt1 | contig 10979 bp, 10 predicted proteins | sample 1539591 | NCBI WGS metagenome assembly ODAK01 (sample SAMEA3539303, study PRJEB22396) | soil metagenome | biome: tundra; feature: field; material: soil | place: USA | collected 2010-05 | depth 0.15 m | reverse complement strand
TTTCGGTCATCGCATTCATGGCATTTCCTCCTCGGTTGTTGTAGGTCCGCGTGCTACGCGGCTTCGGCTTCGTGGCGTTTTTTCGCCAGCAGATCTTCGTCGCAGCGCGGGCAGAATTCGTGCTCGCCCGCGAGGTAGCCGTGCCTGGGGCAGATCGAAAACGTCGGCGTCACGGTGATGTAAGGCAGGCCGAAACGCTCCAGGGACCGGCGCACGAGCCTCTTGCACGCATCGGCCGAAGTAACGCGCTCGCTCATGTACAGGTGCAGCACCGTACCTCCGGTGTACTTGCGCTGCAACTCGTCCTGCCGCTCCAGCGCTTCGAACGGGTCGTCGGTGAAACCCACCGGCAGTTGCGATGAATTGGTGTAGAACGGCATCTCCGCCGTGCCCGCCTGCAGGATGCCGGGAAAGCGCTTCCTGTCCTCGCGCGCGAAGCGGTAGGTCGTCCCTTCCGCAGGCGTCGCCTCGAGGTTGTACATGTGGCCGGTCTCTTCCTGGAACGCCACGATGCGCGCGCGGATGTGATCGAGCAGCGTGCAGGCGAAGCGGTGGCCCCAGGGGCTGGTGATGTCGTGCTCGTCTGCGCTGAAGTTGCGGATCATTTCGTTGATGCCGTTCACGCCGATGGTGGAAAAGTGGTTGCGCAGCGTGCCGAGGTAGCGCTTGGTGTAGGGGAACAGGCCCGCGTCCATGTAGCGCTGGATCACCTTGCGCTTCAGCTCCAGACAGTTCTTCGCCAGGTCCATCAGCTCGTCGGCGCGCGCAAGCAGTGCCGCCTCGTCGCCGCGGTACAGGTGCCCCAGCCGCGCGCAGTTGAGCGTCACCACGCCCACCGAGCCGGTCTGCTCGGCCGACCCGAACAGCCCGTTGCCGCGCTTCAGCAGCTCCCTCAGGTCGAGCTGCAGGCGGCAGCACATCGAGCGGATCATGTTGGGCTTGAGCTCGGAGTTGAGGAAGTTCTGAAAATACGGCAGGCCGTACTTGGCGGTCATCGCGAACAGCAGGTTGGCGTTGTCCGACTCCCAGTCGAAATCCGGGGTCACGTTATAGGTCGGGATGGGGAAGGTGAACACGCGGCCCAGATGGTCGCCCGTGGTCATGACTTCGATGTAGGCGCGGTTGATCATGTCCATTTCGCGCTGCAGCTCGCCGTAGGCGAAGGGCATCTCCTTGCCGCCGATGACCGGGACCTGCTCGCGCAGATCTTCCGGGCACACCCAGTCGAAGGTCAGATTGGTGAACGGCGTCTGCGTGCCCCAGCGCGAGGGCACGTTGAGGTTGTAGATCAGCTCCTGGATGCACTGCTTCACCGCGGCGTAGGACATGTCGTCGTTGCGGATGTAAGGCGCCATGTAGGTGTCGAAGGAGGAGAACGCCTGGGCGCCGGCCCACTCGTTTTGCAGCGTGCCGAGGAAATTGACGATCTGCCCGACCGCGCTCGACATGTGCTTGGGCGCCGCGGCTTCGACCTTGCCGGGCACGCCGTTGAGACCCTCGTGCAGCAGGGTGCGCAGCGACCAGCCGGCGCAGTAGCCGGCGAGCATGTCCAGATCGTGGATGTGGATGTCACCTTCGCGATGGGCGCGCCCGGCCTCGGGCGCATAGACGTGGTTGAGCCAGTAGTTGGCCACCACCTTGCCCGACACGTTCAGGATCAGGCCGCCGAGCGAATAGCCCTGGTTGGCGTTGGCGTTGACGCGCCAGTCGCGCCGCTCCAGGTATTCGTTGATCGAACTCTCCACGTCGACCGCGGTGCGGCTGTCTTCGCGCAGGCGCCGGTGCTGCTCGCGGTACGCGATATAGGCGCGCGCGGTACGGTAATAGCCTGCGCCCAGCAGCGCCAGCTCGACGCTGTCCTGGATGCGCTCGATGTCGGGCACGCTGCCGGCGGGCAGCGTGGCGATGTCCGCAAGCACGCGCTCGGCCACCGGTTCGAGCGCGGCGCGCTCGAATTCGCCGGTGGCGGCGCGAGCGCGCTGCATCGCGTTCACGATCTTGGCCGCGTCGAACGCGACCAGTTTGCCTTCGCGCTTGCGGATGCTCTGCGGCAGGCAGGCCAATTTGAACAGAGGAGAATTCATCGGAATCCGGGTCATGCTTTTGTCCTGTTTATTATCTTTCTTATGTTTCTTGGTACCAGTTGCAAAAAACAGGTCGGGCGGGGAAAGCAAGGCCCCGCCCCTTTCCTTTGACCGACTGTTGCATCCCGGAATCAGAAAGCCATTGCGAGGATTGCGCAACCGCGTTTCAGTTCCACGACACAAGATAATGTGGCGAGACCGTAAATTAGCCCAACCTATAGTGGTCCGCAACGGCATCGAGGCAGCCGGGGCGAGTTTTTTTCGATTTTGTGACCTGGATCAAATTGGCCCGGCGCAGCGCCGGCGAAAGAAAGGGGGGGAGTCCCCCTCTTGGCCCCGAGAGCCGGGGCGGGGACTAGGTGGGATAGGGCTCCAGTGTGATCTGCTCGACCGGGCAGCCCATGGCCTTGGCCATGGCGTCGAGGCTAGTGTCATCCACCGCGACCGGCTGGAAGTCGTCTGCTCCGCCCTTGCTGTCGATGAAGGATTTGGCGGCGCTCTCCGAGGCCCAGACGACGACCGGATCCGGCGCTACGCCGGCCACCTGGACGCAAATCGGGAAACCGTCCGACTTGTAGACGATTGCATACATGAACACCCTCCAAATGCAACGGGGCCGTCAACCCCATCGAAAACGCAGTTTCAGTGGAGGCTAATGCGCGAAGCGCGTTATGCCGGAACTAAAACAGACCGAAAACCCTGGCCAAGGCAGGGTTCAGCGCGTAACTCTAACCCAATTTGGCCACCGCTGCGCAAGCTACTCCTGGGAGCCCTCCGCCGCTGGCGCCGGCACCAGGTTGGCGATGCGGCTGAACAACCGCCGGAATTCCTGGTCTTCGTCCACCCCGCCCTGCGCATCCCGGTTGGCGGCAAAGGCCGCGTCGATGCGACCCCAGTCCTCATCCGTGAACAGCTTCTCCGCCAACGGGATGACCAGCGTTTCTTCCTTGTGCATGTGCTCGGAGTAAAAATCGCAGAAGCCTTCGACGGCGGTGGCGAAGGCAACGAACTCGCGCTCGCCGCCGGCCTCGTAGCGCAGCAACGCCTGCTCCAGGCTGCGAATCGCAGCCGCGCCACGCGCGTGCTCCTGCCCCAGATCGTCGATTATCGCATCGGCGTCGCCGCTGCGCGCGCGCAGCGGCTGGAACAGGAATTCGTCCTCCTTCGGATGGTGCAGGCGCTCGGAATAAGCATCGAGATAGTAGAGCATGGCGCGGAAGGCGCCGAAATCGGGCGCGCCGCTGCCGTCCCGGACGCGCTCTACCAGATGACGCATGGCGTGCAGCATCACCGCCAGGTTGCGGTGCTCGTTCCTGATCGCATCCAGAGCCTGTTTCACTGCGCGTCCATCCTTGCCAAGATGCTAACCAGGCGATGCAAGCGTTGCTTGACCTGGATCAAACGCCCGCGGTTTGCCGACAGGGTGAAGAGTCAGCTCGGTTGGACCCGCGGCGAAGTTCACACTATCGCCTGATACTCAGGCCTGGCTGCGCACCCAGCGGATCAGGCTGGGGCCATCCATCGCGCCCGACTGGCGCGCGATTTCTTTGCCTCTGCGGAACATGACCAATGTGGGAATGCTGCGGATGCCGTAACGCGCGGCGATGGCCTGCTCCGCTTCGGTATTGAGCTTGGCCAGGCGCACATTCGGCTCCAGCTCCGCAGCCGCCTTCTCGAAATGCGGCGCCATCATGCGGCAGGGTGCACACCAGGGGGCCCAGAAATCCACCACCAGCGGAATGTCGCTCGCGGCGACATGGCGCTCGAAGTTCGCGCCGTCGAGCTCGAGCGCATGGGCGGTAAACAGCGCTTGCTTGCATTTGCCGCAAATCGCGCCGTCGCTCAGCCGCTCGGGCGGCACCCGGTTGGTAATGTGGCAGTGCGGGCACACCACCTGCAGGGGCTCACTCATGACGGGTTCCTAGGTCTTGCGTTCGCGCAGGCCGGCCGGGTCGAGGATGCGGATGCTGCGGCCGTTGACGCGAATCAAGCCGGCCTGCGACAGTTCGTGCAGGATGCGGGAAAAATGCTCGCGCGTGATGTTGAGCCGCGAAGCGAGCACGCTCTTGCTTGCCGCCAGCACGACATCGGCGGGCCGCCCCGGGCTGGCGCCATGGGGCAGCGATGCGAGCAGGTAGCCGGTGACGCGCTCGGTGGCGCTTTTCAGGGTATAGGCCTCGATGTCGGCGACCAGACGGTACAGGCGCTGCGACATCTCGTCGAGCATGCGGCGTGCGAGCCCGGGATTGCGCTCGATCGCTTGCAGGATCGCGGTTTTGTGGATAAGGAGCAGCAGGGAATCGGCAATGGCCTCGGCGTGCAGCATATGGGGCCTGCCAATGAACATGACTGGCTCGCCGAAACTCTGGCCCGGCCCGAGGATCTCCACCACCTTTTCCGCACCCGCGGGGGCGAGCAGCGCGAGCTTCACCCGGCCGACCACGATCACGTGAAAGCCGTCGCAGGGGTCGCCGCGATGGAACAGCACCGTGCCCGCCGCCGCGCGCTGTTCGGTGGTAGCGGCGCCGATGGCCTCAAGCTCGCGCAGGTCGAGCCCGCGCAACAGCGGCAGGTTGCGCAGGAAATCCAGCGTTCCGAAAGAGTCCCTGTGCGCGCCCATCGCGTCCCTTAATTCGCCGACAGGAACTGCTGCGGGTACAGCGTGATGCCGCGGAAGACGGCTCCGGCAGGAACAAGGGGAAGCAAACTGCGCAGCACGAAGATGTTCCTTCAGTCCGGCATGCTGACGACGGGGAAACCCGCACTAGATTACCTCATTCGCCGGTCTCAGGCCAGCCGCAGTGGCGACAGCGCTTCGCGCCCGAACCTGCCGGCGGCTCGCCGATCGCCCCCGCTCCGATGACGCAGATGTTCATTGTTTTTCAGCCGGCATGCGGATCTCCGGCTTGGCCGGACGCAGTTCGGCCTGCTTCTGCTGCGCCTCCATGCGCGCGCGGCGCGCCAGCGCCTCGAGCTGCTGCTTGCCCGGGAGGTATTGCTTCGGCCAGGACACGCCCTCGATCGCATAGCCCAAGGCCGCGTATTCTGCTGCCGCGCGCAGGGTGAAGCTCGGATCGGCGAGGTGCGGCCGCGCCAGGGCGCACAGGTCCGCGCGTCCGGAGGCGATGATGGTGTTCACCTGATCGGCGCTGGTAATCGCGCCCACGGCCATGGTGGCAATGCCGGCCTCGTTCCGGATCTGCTCCGAAAACAGCGTCTGGTACATGCGGCCGTAGACCGGCTTCGAGGCCGGGTCGGTCTGGCCGGTGGACACATCGATCAGATCGCAGCCATGCGCCTTGAAAACGCGCGCGATCTCCACCGAGTCTTGTCCGCTCAGTCCTCCCGCAATCCAGTCGGTGGCGGAGATGCGCACCGCCATCGGCCGGTCCTCGGGCCACGCGGCGCGTACCGCGTCGAATACTTCCAGCGGAAACCGCAGCCGGTGCGCGAGCGGTCCGCCGTATCCGTCCGTGCGCCGGTTGGTGATCGGAGAGATGAAACTCGCCAGCAGATAGCCGTGCGCCATGTGAATTTCCAGCATGTCGAAGCCGCAGCCGATCGCCATTTTCGCCGCGGCCACGAACTGATCGCGCACCCGCTCCATATCGGCGCGGCTCATTTCGCGCGGCACCTGGCTGCCTGGAAGATAGGGCAGGGGCGAAGCGGCGACGATGGGCCAATTGCCCCGTTGCAGCGGGTAGTCCATGTCTTCCCACATGAGCTGCGTCGACCCCTTGCGGCCGGCATGGCCGATTTGCAGGCAGACCTTGGCCTGGCTGTGACGGTGGGCGAAGTCGACGATGCGCGTCCACCATTGCGCGTGCTCCGCCGTGTACAGCCCGGCGCAGCCGGGAGTGATGCGCGCCTCCGCCGCGACGCAGGTCATCTCCGTATAGACGAGTCCCGCGCCGCCCAGGGCGCGCGCACCGTAGTGCACCAGGTGCCAGTCGTTGGGCGTGCCGTCCACGGCCGAGTACTGGCACATGGGCGAGACCACCACGCGGTTCGCGAGGCGCATGCCGCGCAGGCTAAGCGGCGCGAACATCGGCGGCAGCGCGGCGAAATCCGGCCGCAACTCGATCTGCTCGGTCCTGGCAACCTCGCCGGCCCACCAGCGGTCGACGTCGGCGATAAACCCGGGGTCGCGCAGGCGCAGGTTCTCATAAGTGATCTGCTTGGAGCGGCTCATCAAGGCAAAGTTGAACTGCACCGGGTCCATGTGCCAGAAGCGGCGCACGTTCTCGAAGAACACCAGGCTGACATTGGCCGAATGCTGGATCCGCTCCGCCTCCTCGCGCCGCGCGGCCTCGTAAGCGGGCAGCGCCGCCCTCGGGTCATCCGCGTGCTGCAGCAGCGCCGCATGCAATGCGATCGCGTCCTCCAGCGCCAGCTTGGTGCCCGAGCCGATGGTGAAATGCGCCGTGTGCGCCGCGTCGCCGAGGAGCACGATATTGCCGTGGTGCCAGGTCGCGCAGGAGATGGTGGGGAAATTGCGCCAGTGCGAGCGGTTGGTGAGCACTTTGGCCGCGCGCCCGTCGGCCCCGCGCAGTTCCTCGGCGAACAGCCGCTCCACGTAGGCCGCCGTCGCCTGCTCGTCCTCGATGCGAAGGCCGGATTTACGGAAAGCCTCGTCCGTGGTTTCGACCACCAGGGTGCACTCGCCCTCGGCATACATATAGGCGTGCAGGTTCCAGATGCCGCACTCGTTCTCGCGGAAGCTGTAGGTGAAGCCGGGCAGCCGCATGTGCGCACCCAGCCAGACGAATTTGTTGCTGCGCAGATCGACTTCGGGCCGGAAATGCTGCGCGAGGCTTTCGCGCACCCGGCTGTTGATGCCGTCCGCCGCCACGATCAGGTCGGCATCGCGGTGTGCCTCAAGACCCAAGTCCTCGGTCTCATAGCGGATGTTCACTCCCAGGGCGGCGGCGCGGCGCTGCAGGATCTGCAGCAGGGCCAGTCGCTTGATGCCGGAAAATCCGTGGCCCGAGGATTTCAGCACCCGGCCGCGGTAATGGGTATAGATATCGCCCCAATAGGCGAAACTCGCGGCGACGTCGCGATAGGATGGCTCGTCGGCGGCGCGCAGGTTGTTGAGCGTTTCGTCCGAGAGCACGATGCCGAAGCCGAAAGTGTCGCCGGCGCGGTTGCGCTCGGTTACCGCCACCTCGGCCTGCGGCAAGCTCTTCTTCACCAGCACCGAAAAATAGAGCCCGGCCGGGCCGCCGCCGATGATGTCCACTTTCATTGCTTGTCTCCTGCTGGGAGCCTGCGTCGGGCGAAGGACCGGCGCACGAAGGAGAGAAGGAGCATCAACCGTTTGAACATGGCGGCTCCCCAATCAAATCATGGTGCCGCCCTCAGCTCTGCGGTCCTGCTGCCGCCGCCTCGCCGGATCAGCGATGAATGTAATGCTCGAGCTGACTGATGATGAACTGCTGTTCGGAGATCATGTCCTTGACCAGGTCGCCGATGGAGAGCACGCCTTGCACGCGATCCTTGTCTATTACGGGAAGATGGCGGATGCGCTTTTGCGTCATGAGCGCCATGCAGTCTTCGTTGGTCTGCGCCAGGGTAACGAAGACGACTTGCCGGGTCATGACTTCGCTCACCGGCGTATCGCCTGAAGACTTGCCTTTCAGGGCGACCTTTCTGGCATAGTCGCGCTCCGAAAAAATCCCCGCCAGGCGCGTACCGTCCATGACGAGCACGGCGCCGACATCCTTTTCCGCGAGGAGTTTGAGGGCATCGAGCACGCTCGCCTCCGGATTGATCGAGATTACGCCAGTAGGCTTGTGCTCCAACATTTGCGCGACGGTCTTCATCGACTCTCCCCTTTCGGAATATTCAGTTTATTGCGTAATCGTAATTGCCGGAAACCATATGGCCCCCGGAATATCCATTTGCCGTCGCGCCCTGGTGCCGGGAGGGGGAATCGAACCCCCATGGTGTCACCACCGCGGGATTTTGAGTCCCGTGCGTCTACCAATTCCGCCATCCCGGCCGCGTACCCGCAATTGAGCGCGAGGGAGGCGAATTATGCTCTAATTCGCGCTTCCTCTCAATGGAGCCGGCCCCGTAATGCCGCTCACCCTGGACGACTTCGACTACGCCCTGCCCCCTGAGCTGATCGCACAGTTCCCCGCGCCGGAGCGAGCGGCGAGCCGCCTGCTGCGCCTCGCGGGCACAACCGTGTCCAATCGGCGTTTCGCCGATTTGCCGCAATTTCTGCGCTCGGGAGACGTGCTGGTGTTCAACGATACGCGCGTGATCAAAGCGCGCCTCTACGGCGTCAAGGCGAGCGGCGGCAGGGTCGAGGCGCTGGTGGAGCGCGTCACCGGGCCGCACGAAGCCCTGGTGCAGATGCGCGCCAGCCACGCGCCCAGGCCCGGCACGCGCCTTGCCTTCGAGACGGCAATCGAAGCCGAAGTGCTGGAGCGCCGCAGCGAGCTGTACCTGCTGCGCTTTGGCGGCGGCGCCAGCGTATTTGAACTGCTCGAGCAGCATGGCCACCTGCCGCTGCCGCCTTACATCACCCACGCAGACGGTGCGGAAGACGCAGCGCGCTACCAGACGGTGTACGCGCAGCATCCGGGCGCGGTGGCGGCGCCGACCGCGGGCTTGCATTTCGACGACGCCATGCTGGCGCGGCTGCGCGACATGGGCGTGGAACTCGCATGGCTTACGCTGCACGTCGGCGCCGGCACTTTCCAGCCGGTGCGCGTGAGCAACGTGGCCGAACACAAGATGCACAGCGAGTACTACGATATCCCCGAGGCCACGGTGCAAGCCATCGCCCGCGCGCGCGCGGGCGGACGCGCCGTGGTCGCAGTCGGCACCACCAGCCTGCGCGCGCTCGAATCGGCCGCGCGTGCAGGGAATATTGGCCTGCGTTCCGGAACCGATTGTGGCCTCCGTTCCGGAGCAGGCGAAACCGATCTGTTCATCACCCCGGGCTATGGCTTTCAGGTCGCGGACCGGCTGATCACCAACTTCCATTTGCCCAGGTCGACCCTGTTGATGCTGGTCGCTGCATTCGCCGGGATGGAGCCGATGCGCGCCGCCTATCGCCACGCCATCGCGCAGCGTTACCGTTTCTTTTCCTACGGCGACGCCATGCTGATTGATAAAATGCCCCGATGAATTTCACTCTGCACAACACCGACGGCCGCGCCCGCCGCGGCACGCTCACGCTGGCCCATGGGCAGGTCGAGACACCCGCTTTCATGCCGGTGGGGACCTACGGCACGGTAAAGGCGATGAGCCCGGCGGAATTGCACGAAATCGGCGCCGGCATCGTGCTCGGCAATACCTTCCACCTGTGGCTGCGTCCGGGGCTGGAAGTCATCGCCGCGCACGGCGGACTGCACCGCTTCATGGGCTGGGACGGGCCGATACTCACCGACTCCGGCGGTTTCCAGGTGTTCAGCCTGGGCGCCTTGCGCAAGATTTCCGAGGAGGGCGTGAAGTTCGCCTCGCCGGTGAATGGCGACCGGCTGATGCTGACGCCGGAGGAGTCGATGCGCATCCAGCGCGTGCTCAACGCCGACATCGCCATGATATTCGACGAATGCACGCCCTACCCCGCGGACGAACGCGAAGCCGGCGAGTCGATGCGCCTGTCGCTGCGCTGGGCCGAACGCTCCAGGCGCGCTTTCGAGGACAGCGCTCACGCCACTGCTGGCGCGGGCGATAAGGCCAACGCCCTGTTCGGCATCGTCCAGGGCGGTATGCATGAAAGCCTGCGCGACGAGTCGCTCGCCGGGCTGCAGCGCATCGGATTCGACGGCTATGCGATCGGCGGGCTGTCGGTGGGCGAGCCCAAGGAGGACATGCGCCGCATACTCGCGCACACCGCGCCGCGACTCCCCGCGGACAAGCCGCGCTACCTGATGGGCGTGGGCACGCCGGAGGACCTGGTCGAGGCGGTCGCGGCCGGGGTCGACATGTTCGATTGCGTGCTGCCCACGCGCAACGCCCGCAACGGCTGGCTGTTCACCCGCTACGGCGACATCAAGATCAAGAACGCGGTCCACCGCCAGGATACGCGGCCGCTGGACGCGGGCTGCGGCTGCTATGGCTGCACGCATTTCACCCGCGCCTATCTGCACCACCTGCACCGCGTCAACGAAATCCTGGGAGCGCGCCTCAATACCATTCACAACCTGTACTACTACCTGACGCTGATGCGGGAACTGCGCGCGGCCATCGCCGCAGGCGGCCTGGCCGCATACACCGCGGCGTTCCGCGAGCAGCGCACGAGCGGAAAAGAAGCGGGCTCCGCATAGGCCAATGCTGGTATAATTTCCGGTTGTTTCGACTGAAAATGGAGATACCCGTGCTGATTTCTTCCGCGCACGCCCAGGCAGGTTCCGGCCTCTCAGGCGTATTGTCCGGCGAGGGCTTGATGGGCATGCTGCCCATCATCCTGATGTTCGCACTGCTGTACTTTCTCATGATCCGCCCGCAGATGAAGCGCGCCAAGGAACTGAAGGCCATGACCGACGCGCTGCAAAAAGGCGACGAGGTGGTCACCGCCGCGGGTATCGTGGGCAAGATCACCAAGGTGGGCGAGATCTATATCAGCCTGGAAATCACCTCGGGCACCGAGATTCAGATGCAGAAGGCCGCGGTGCAAACCCTGCTGCCCAAGGGCTCGATCAAATCGATGTCGTGAACCGTGAGGCCTGACGCGCAGCCCGGCGCTTAGCCTTCACCCTCAACGCTTCACTCTCCACTGGTCACCCGATAATGAACCGCTACCCGCTCTGGACCTACGTCATCATCGCTTGCGCGCTGGTGCTCGGGCTCACCTACACCCTGCCGAATTTCTTCGGCGAGTCGCCGGCGGTCCAGGTGTCCAGCGTCAAGGCCACCGTCAAAGTGGACTCGGCG
>ODAK010007462.1_pt1 | contig 10980 bp, 12 predicted proteins | sample 1539591 | NCBI WGS metagenome assembly ODAK01 (sample SAMEA3539303, study PRJEB22396) | soil metagenome | biome: tundra; feature: field; material: soil | place: USA | collected 2010-05 | depth 0.15 m | reverse complement strand
GGTGATTGAAGTTTCAGTTTGCTGGGCTTTAAACTGCGGTTGCCGCCGGTCCCGCGGTGATCGTGGATCAGGACGCCGTTGCGTGCGATCCCGTCGTTACCCCCACGGCGAGCCAGTCCACGAACGCGGCGGCCGACATCGGCCGGGCGATCAGGTAGCCCTGCGCAATATCGGCACCGAGGGCCAGCAGCTGGGCGTACTCGGCCTCGCGCTCGATGCCTTCGGCGACGACGCGAAGTCCGAGCGTATGACCGAGTTGGATGATCGACCGCACGATCGCTGCGTGCGTCGGGTCAGCGACGACCCTGGAGACGAACGCGCGGTCGATCTTCAGTTCGTCGACCGGCAACGCGGCGAGGTAGGCGAGAGACGTCTGCCCTTGACCGAAGTCGTCGATGGACAGCACGATTCCGGCGTCGTGCAGGGTGCCGAGGCACACCCGCGCGGCGTCCGGATCGACGAACAGCGCAGTCTCGGTGATCTCGACGATCAGTCGGTGCGGTGCTACACCGGACTCCGCCACGATCGCGAGCAAACGCGCGGCGAAGCCAGGGTCGGACAGGTTGCGAGCCGAGACGTTGATAGCGACCTCGAGGCCGGCCGCAGCCGGTCCCCAAGCATTGAGTTGGGCGAGCGCAGTTCGCGCCACCCAGTCCGTGAGCGGGTGGATCATCGCCGTTTGCTCGATCGACGGCAGGAATACCCCGGGCGGCAACAACTCGCCGTCCAGGTTCCACCGGATCAGTGCCTCAATCGCGACGACCGTGCCATCGCTGAACAGCGTCTTCGGCTGGTAGTGCAACTCGAGTTCGCCGGTTGAGATGGCGCGGTGGAATCGCGGTAGCAGCGCGACGTTGGAAGCCGCACGGTCCGGGCGGTCGACATAGCCGGCGCACTTGTCGACCGACATCTTCGCCCGGCCGAGCGCGGCATCGACACGCACGAGCAACTCGTCGACGGGTTCACCTGCGGCGGCGCGGTAGTAACCGATGGCCACCTCGACAAGCACCGGAACGTCATCAGCAAGAACGGGCTCGGCGACCACCGCCTGCAGCGTCAATGCCCAGGCGCGCAGATCGCTGCCTCCCGCGGTGAAGCTAGCGAGCGCGAACTCATCGCCACCCAAACGCGCGACGACGGCATCGGGGCCGGCTGCGTCGGCAAGCCGGCGTCCGAGCTCAAGCAGGACTTCGTCCCCACGGGCTCGACCCAACGCCTCGTTGATCTCCCTGAAGCGAGAGACGTCGATCAGCGCCACCGACGGTGTCGCGGCGGGATCCCCTGCGGCAGCGGCATCGCGACGCTTCTGCAAGGCGTCGGAGAAGCCTTCAGCGTTCAGCATGCCGGACGGCACGTGGTGGTGGGCGATGTACTGAAGTCGTTCGGCGCGCTTGCGCAACCGTCGCGTGGTCGAGGCGGAGATAGCACCGAGTACGAGCCACAGTGCAAGCAGTCCTGCGGCCAGCAGCTCGTACATCCGATGCAGGCCTGCGGTCACGTCCTTCTGGATCGGGGCATATGGCAGGTACATCTCCAGGACGCCGACCTGGGTGCGGGCGGTACCGACATCGATCGGCTGATAGATCTCGACGACGCGCGGGCCAACAGGTCCGAGGTCGTTGGCGTCGGCATTGAGTCTGCTGAGTTTGCTGACAACCTCACCGTGGGTTGCATCGAGCGCCTCGGCGTCGTTCGCATCCGCCGCCGAGTGGCCACTGCCGTCATCGGACCACACCACGTCGCCGGACATGTCGCGCACCCGCAGGCGCAGCAATCGGTCTTCACCCGAGGCTCGGCTAAACACCGCCGCGATCGCGGTCGCAGCGCTCGGCGGGATCGAGCCCTCAAGCGGCTTGGGGCCAAGCGTCGGTCCGACGATGTCGTCTGCGACTAGCGAGGTCTGGCTGCGTGCTTCTGCCATTGCACTGTGGTTCGTGTCGGCCCGGTAGGTGATGGCCAGCACAGCACCGAGCGCAACGACAGGCACGAGCGATGCTGAAGCGTAGACAGCAAACAACGGGATGGCGTGCCCGCGACCCGAGGCGGGGCTTTGGGGCACGCTTCGCATACATGAAATGTCGACCATCGCCAGCCGGGGAGTTCGGCCAGCTGCGCGTTTCGGATACACCGAACGGCGCAGTCGCGCGAGGCCATTCGGACTCCGTGGCAGCGTGCCGAGTGGCAGTGGTGCTGCCCAAATCGGGAGCTGGTCGCCTCTCGGCGAGAAGCTCGACGCGGCTTCGGCGAACCGATCCCTCCGCGCCGGCTGTAGGTGAGGCCCGGGGACACGGGCTCCCGATCCGGGCAGCGGTGTATTCATCGGCGACACGTACGCGGAACTGAACGACCATCCGTAGCACGCACCACCCGTAGCAGCGAGCGCGCGCACCCACGAGACTGTGGTGATGCATCGGCTGTTCATCCTGCGGCACGCCAAAGCGGCGACCCACCCACCCACGGCGAGCGGTAGGGACCATGACCGGCCGCTGGCAGCTCGCGGCGCGGCGGTGCTGCCCCGCGTCGCGCGCAGTATTGCTGACCAGCTCGAGGGACACCCGCTCGATCTCGTGCTCTGCTCGACGTCCACCCGGACCCGCGAGACCGTCGACCTCGTCGCGCAGGCCGAGCCGGCGGTGGCTGCGGCCCGACTGAAGCTGGACGACAAGCTTTACCTCGCCGATCCGGCTCGACTGCTGAAGACGCTGCGCAAAGTGCATGACGACAAGGCCACCGTGCTGCTGTGCGGCCACAACCCCGGCCTGCATCAGCTCGCGTTGTTACTGCTCGGCGACGACGGATCCGACAACGGCTCGGAACACGTACTAGCCAGACTGCGCTACGACCTGCCGACCGCCGGGCTCGTCGTGGTTGATCTCGACGGCAGTTGGACGTCGGTGGGCACCGGCCCGGGAATTCGCGGCGCGAAGTTGCGAGCATTCGTCGTTCCATCGGACACGTAGGACCCGATCGCCCACGCAACGACGGCAGCGGGCAAGGACGGTGGACGCCCGCCGGGAGCGGGTGTCCGGGCGGCGGTCGCAGCGGCCCACAAGCTGCGCGCCGCGTCGTCGGGAAGGCCGGCCACCAGAGCAGCAAGTTCGACCGCTGCTTTCATGAGCGCCAACGGTTCGGCGTCCCCGAAGATCTGACCGACCTGGGTCAACCCGTAGCCGCGCACGAGGCACCGGTAGGCGGCAGGGCCGATGTCGGCGACCAGCACAGCGGCTTGGGTGATCGACCAATCACCATCGAGAACAACCCGCGCGTTCGGGCACCGCTCGCCGTCCGGCCCCTTCGAGGTATCGACGACCCGCCGATGATGCTGCGATGCGCGGTGCGCAAGTTCGACCGCGGTCGCCACATCGATGAGTTGCGCGGGATCCCAGGCGTCGGCCAGCCGCGCGCTGGCGAGCGCGACGAACGCGTGCAAGCCATCGGCCGCCGAGTCCACCGGCGCTGCGTACTCGAGGAGCCCGACCCGGCGTTCGACCTCGTCAAGTTCGGCCCGCCAATGGCGCACGAGCGCGGGCGAGACCGGGCCTAGCCGACTGGTCGCGTCGTCGACGACATCACGCCACGCCCTCACGCCACCTCCCCTACGCTGGCTCCCGGTCTCGCAAGTTGTCCATCGGCGTCGGCGCAGCCGTCGCCGCGTGTCGTTCGGCGTCGGCGCAGCCGCCGCGCATGTAGCTGAGTCTCCTGGAGCGAGTATGGGCACAGATCGAGCGCCAGCGGAGGTCAACACCTTCGCCCGTTCGCTGTTTGCGGATCTACCTTCCCGCTATGACACGTTGGCGTACCTACTTTCGTTCGGTCAGGACCGGCGGTGGCGGGCCGCTGTGGTCGAGCGGATCACCGCTGCGGATCCCCGACGAGTGCTCGACGTCGCCTGCGGGCCGGCGGGAGTGACGCTGGCCATCGCGCACGCCTGCAATGCCGAGCTGGTCGGCATCGACCTCACAGAGGACATGCTCCGGCAAGGCTTGCGCAACGTCCGCGCCGCGGGTGTGGATGACCGGATAAAGCTGGCGATCGCGCGTGCTGAGGAAATGCCTTTCCGTGACGGCACTTTCGACGCGATCTCGTTCAGCTACCTGATGCGTTACGTCGAGGATCCCGCGGCAACCATCGCCGAACTCGCGCGCTGCTTGGCCCCGGGCGGCACAATCGCGAGTCTCGAATTCCATGTGCCCGGCTGGGCCCCGGCCCGCGTCGTTTGGTGGTTCTACACCCGCTTCGTCTTACCGGCCGCCGGTGGGCTCGCGGGAGGCCGAGCCTGGTATCGCGTGGGCCGCTTCCTCGGTCCGAACATCAGCTACCACTACCTGCGTTACCCGGTGGCCGCCCACGTGGCGAACTGGCGCGCGGCCGGGCTTGAGGACGTCAAGGTGACACCGATGAGCTTCGGTGGCGGCTTGGTGATGTCGGCGACTCGCCGTGGCTGATGCCCGACCGGCACCCGCCTTCTATGGCGCAGGGCGGGGGGACGGCGGTTTGCGGGACTGGATCACGCTGCTGCACCCGCCATACACCGCCTGGCACCTGTCCTACGTCGCCATCGGCGCGTCACTGGCCCACCCGATTCGCCTCGACCGGCTCGGTTGGAGCCTGCTTGGGTTCTTCCTCGGCGTCGGCATCGGCGCCCACGCCCTCGACGAGTTGCACGGACGGCCGCTGCGCACCGGCGTCCCGACGTGGGCTCTTGCCACTGTCGGAGGAGCTGCAGTTGCTGGCGCGGCCGTCGACGGGTGGCTCGTCGGGGGCGTCCACCTGCTGCCTTTCGTTGCAATCGGCGCGCTGCTCGTGCTGGCGTACAACCTGGAGTGGTTCGGTGGCATCGTGCACAACGGTGCGGGCTTCGCGGCGTCATGGGGTGCGTTTCCGCTGCTCACGGGCTACTACACGCAACAGTGGTCCGTCTCGGTCGGTGCGTGCCTTGCGGCTCTGGGTGCATTCGGTTTGTCGTTCGCGCAGCGCACGCTGAGCACGCAGGCTCGGTGGCTGCGCCGCTCTGTGCGCGATATCGACGGCCGCGGCACGCTCAACGACGGCACGCCGGTCGAGCTGACAATCGCGGGCCTGCTGAGCCCGATCGAGACCGCCCTGAAGGCTGTCTCCTGGTCGCTGGTCGCGGTGGCGGCCGGGCTGGTCATCGCCGCGCGTTGACGGATGTCACCTCCAGGCCCTCCCACTTCCGGACGTCACCGCCGGAAAAGGCTTAGCTGGTCGGCCTTACGGGCATGGCGACAGGGATGAGCGTCTCAACTCGCGCGACGCCACGATGTGCCGACGCGCACTGCTAGGCCTGGAGCCGACGCCGCTGGCGGCCGGCGAGGCCAGGCACTTCGTCGCGGAAACCTGCCGGCGATGGGGCATCGACGAAGTGATCGACCAGGTCACTCTCGCCGCGTCGGAACTGGTCACGAACGCGGTACTGCACGCGCGCACCCATATCGACGCCGAACTCTGCGTCATCGGTGGCGCGGTGACCGTGTGCGTGATTGACCGGGATCCACGGCCGCCCGTGATTCGACCGGTCCGCCTCGACCTCCTTGCCGACCTCGACGCGGTGCCGTCAGCGACCCACGACTTCGACGATCGGCACCCGACCACGGACGTCGGCTCGAGCAGCAGCATCGCCGGCGGCCGTGGTCTCTTGATCGTCGACCAGCTCGCGGCCGATTGGGGCGTCGCGCAGCGAACCGACGGCAAGGAGGTGTGGCTCACGGTTCCCGTGACATGGGCGCACGTGAACGAATGCGTCTGCGACCAGCACCGATTCGCAAGGCCGGGTCACGGATGCGTCCACATCGAAGGGCCGTGGGACCGCTAGTCGGTGCGCGAAAAGGGACCCGGGCTTGGCGACACGCCGATAAAGCCGCAAAATACGTTTGGCGCGGGGCTGTAGTGGCCACATTCCGTACAGTCGGACAACTGCGAGCCAGGGGTCACGGCACGTCAGGTTCGGGCACGCACGTCAGGTTCGGCGTGTCGATCGGGCTTCGCGCGGGGAACCGGCCCCTTCGGCATGAGCGAGGAGGCGGCGGCATGGGCAGTGGGCTGGTCGAGGTTGTGTTCCTCGCCGCGCTGACCATCATCGTCTTGCCCGGTTGTTTCTTCACGCTGCTGGCCCTGCTCGACCGTTTCGAGCGCGGCCTTGATCCCGACGCTGAGGCTCCGCCCGCGCTGGTCCTGAAGCCAGCGCCGGTAGCTGCGGTCGCTGTGGCTGTCGCTGACTTCGACGACGAGACCCCGGGCGCGGGCGTCTTGTCGCTACCGGTCGCCCTCACCATGACCGAGGCTCCCGCCGCGGCCACGGGTTAGGGCGCGGGCTCAGACCTCGACCTCTCTCATCAGCGGACCCTCGTCGAGCACAACCGGCCGCGGCGCTGCGGTGGGGAACAATTCGGCGGGCTGCCCGGCTGGCACATACGCGGGCTGCTCGGCTGGCACGTACGCGGGCTGACCGGTCGCGACCGCGGGCGCTGCCACCGGAACTGCGGCGCCCGGAACTGCGGCGGTCGGAGCAGCTGCACGCTGGGCGGCCACCTCACGCGCCAACTTGTCGCGCTCCGCCACCAGCTCGTCGTGCTCCTCGCGAGCGGCCCGGTTCTCCGCACGACGGCGGCTCGACGCGCGACGGCGCAGGCGAGTCGACACGCTCGCGGCCCACAGGCCGAAGAAGAAGATCGTGGTCACCACGACCGCGGAAAGGAAGATCTGCGCAAGCGTGTAGTGGCCGAGCACATGCCCGAAGCCCTTAACGGCGTAGGTACCGCCGCCCCAGTTCTCAGAGACGACTACGCCCGCGAACGCGGCGGCTGCCACCACGATCAAGAGGCCGATGATAAGCATCGCGTGTCACCCTTTCGCCATTTTCGGTGTATCTGTCCCTACACCGGCGGCGGGTTCTCATGAAGCCCGCGCTCCGGTTGATCCCTACCCTTTCTAGGCGATCCAACCCCTAAGTCGACGGATGACCAGAGCTCATCGCCGAAGTCTCGCGTAACCAGGGATGATTGCCTTGAAGCAGCATGCCAGCATGACCAGGACGAAATACCCAAAACACGTACACAGACCACCCACGGGAGCATCTCAATGGGGGACGACACCCACACCGCGGACAACGGAGAGGCCAATCTCGAGTTGATCGCGGCCGGGCTGCGGCGCGACGCCGAGGACACCCGACTACACGGTCAGGTCGTGCTCGAGTCGCTCGCGAACGCGTTGCCGCCGGAACTTGCGCGCGTCGAGCGGTCCGGCGGCTTGGTCCGCAAGTCGAAGGTTGTCGGCGTGCACATCAGCGTCGGCGACCGACGCTACGTCCTGAAGACCACGCCGTCCGGCCTCGCGTCATCGGTGTGCCACGAATCAGGCGGCATCGTGATGAGCACGACGCCAGTCGAATTCGATGCGTGGGTTCGTGAGTTGCTCACGGCGCTGTCCACCGCGGCCGGACGCAGCGCGTCAGCAGCGCTGGCGTTGCAGCAACTCGCGATCAACGGGACGAGCTGACCCGCTGATGCCGAGTAGCTTCGACGACGCACTTGCGGGCATGACCGCGTCCGAGATCGACGCGCGCAGCATCGCCGAACTCGACGCCGGCCGCCTTCCGCTGCGTGCCCAACAACGACTCGCCACGATGCGCGAGGACGCTGCGTTCACGTCGGCTCTCAGCGTCGACGAGCACCACGCGATCAGGTCGGTCGGCTTCTCCCCGGTCGGCCAGGTCATGGGCACCTGCGTCGTCCACCCGGGCGCCTACGCACTGAGCATGTGCGGCTACTACGGCTACGGCATGCGCTACGCGTGGGGCTCTGCACCGGTCACTGTCGCGCAGCAGGTCGAGGCCGCGCTGAAGAGCGCGCGGCACTCCGCGGTCAATCGCATGGTCCAAGAGTGCGAAGGCCTGCGCGGTGACGGCATCGTCGGCGTCCGACTCACGATGGTTCCGTTCGTAGCGGGCGGGATCGAAGTGCAAGCGATCGGGACGGCGGTGCGTGCCGACGGCGATGTGCGATCGCCGCATCCGTTCACTTCCGACGTCACCGGCCAGGACTTCGCCAAGTTGATACTCGCCGGCTGGCTGCCCGCTGCTTTGGTCATGGGCACGGCCGTACTGATCCGGCACGACGACTACACCACTGCCTGGCAAAGCGGCTCGTGGAACAACACCGAGGTCACCGGCATCACCGACCTGGTGACCAGTGCGCGTGAACGGGCTCGGGCGACGTTACAGAGCGATGCGTCCCGCTTCGGTGCCAAGCACATCGTCCTTCGCGATCTGGGCCTCTGGGTCTTCCACCAAGGGTGCAGGTCCGGCACCGAAGGCCACGACCACGTTGCGGAGTCGCTCGCTATCGGCACCGCGTTGGTAGCGCTGCGACACGGCCACGCGACCGACGTTCCCCGACCGCTACCGATCTTGCGATTGAACAAATGACTAGAGGAGATGCCCGATGACCGAGCCGACCGCAGGCGGCCTTCCCCAGGACGCCATGACGAGGTTGTCGGAGCTGCAACCGGGCAAACCCGGCTCGATCTTCACATCCGACCTCACAGTCAACGAGTTCCTGCTCGTCAAGCAGGCCGGTTTCACTCCGGTCGGCATGGTGCTCGGTTCGTCGATCTATCACGTCGGTATTCAAGTCGGCCGGTGGAGCCAGAACCAAGAACTCAATGTTCTGTCGCAGGCGATGTATCACGCGAGAGAACTCGCCATGAGTCGCATGGAACAGGAAGCCAACGTGCTCGGCGCCGACGGCATCGTCGGCGTCCGGCTCGAAGTCGAGTTCAAGGAATGGGGCGCCGACATCGCAGAGTTCCTCGCCGTCGGCACTGCGGTGAAAGCCGACGACGGCACGAGCTGGCGCAACGACAAGGGACTGCCCTTCACCTCCGACCTGTCTGGTCAGGATTTCTGGACTCTCGTGCAGACCGGGTACGCGCCGCTCGGCATGGTGATGGGCACCTGCGTCTACCACATCGCGCATCGCGGGCTCGGCAACGTGCTGTCGAATGTCGGTCGCAACACTGAGCTGACCCAGTTCACGCAGGCCTTGTACGACGCGCGCGAGCTCGCGATGGAACGCATGCAGAAGGAAGCTGAAGAACTGCACGCCGAGGGCATCGTCGGCGTCCAATTGCACCAGCGCAACCATTCGTGGGGGGCGCACACGACGGAGTTCTTCTCAATCGGCACGGCTGTTCGGCCACTGCGTGCGGATCACGTCATTACGCCGCCGTCGATGGTCGTGAGTCTCGACAACTAACGGTGGCCACCGGCACGGCGACCACGCAGGACGCCAGCAGGAGCCGTCCCGGCATCGACGCAGTCGCGTTGGCCGCGCCGGTTCTGACGCTGCTGGTCGTTGCCGTCATCCGCAAGGGCGCGTTCTTTCGTCCTGACATCGTGGTCTCACCGGCGCTCACGCTCGCCCTTGCATTCTCGGTACCGCAGGTCCGCGACTGGGCTCGCGACCATCTGGCAGCGCTCGCTGCCGGACTGATCGGCACGGCATGGTGGATCGGCGACGCTGAGCTTTCCCATCACAGCATCGACTCGTGGCGGCTTCCAGCAGCCTGGTTGTGCCTGGCCTCCGGATACGGGTGTGCACGCAGCCTTCCCGCCGCCGCGCGACGAGCGGCGTTGCTCGGCACTGCGGTCATGGGCGACACGCTAGCGATCGCAGGACTTGTGCTCGTCGGCGTCCGCTCGACGTTTTGGACCTTGCAGGACCAGCGTTCGCTGCGCTTCGCCGGACCGTTCACCTACCCAAGCGCGGTCGGGCTGTTCCTCGTGATTTCGCTCATTGCGGGCACGCAAGTCCTCACCAGTACGACGAGTTCGCGACTTCGCCGCGTCGTGAACTGCGTGCGCGCGGTCACGGTTCTCGGCGTCGTCGCGACCGACAGTCGAGGTGCAGTGGTCGGGCTCGGGGTGGCGTTGTGCTTTCGCTGCGTCCGCCGTGAACTCGGTACGGCCGTCATTGCCGCGGTCATCGGCGCGCCCGTGCTGCTGTTGGGCCAGCGCACGCACGCGAGCCACCTTCTCGTCGTCGCGGCGGTCATCGTTGCTGCGGGTCTTGCCTTGATACCGGACGGCGTGGTGCGCCGCGTCATGCGCGCCGCTGCCCTACCCGCAGTGTGCGTCGTGGGCTGGCTGCTCGTGACGCAGCACCACGCCGTCTCGGGTTTCGATGCGAGTTGGACCGAGCGTGGGCACATCCTGCGTGGCGCAAAGACCGTCTTCGCCAAGCACCCACTCTTCGGCGCGGGACCGGACCCGAGCTTCGGTGCGCACACGTTGACGGGTCAGGCGGGCATTGCCTATTTCACCCACAACGAGCCCGTCGAGATCCTGATTTCGGTCGGCGTGGTCGGCACGGTGGTGCTGGTCTTGTGTGCCGTAGTCGTCGCCCGCGCGCTCGTGGCCGGCCACGGGGCGCTGGCGGTACCGGTGCTCGTCAGCGTCGGCGCGGCCGGACTTGTCGACTTCGTCTGGCACTTTCCCGCACTCGGGCTCGCCAGCGGAATCGTGGCCGGCGCGAGTGGGTTGCGACGCGCCAGTAACGTGGCGCCGTGAGCCTGGACTCGGCCGACCCCAAGCCCCCCGTCGACACTGAACAGCCTGCCGGCGAACTCGTGCTGTTGCGGCATGGCGCCACCGAGTGGAGCGCGAGTGGCAAGCACACCGGTCGCACCGACGTCCCGCTGACTTTGCTCGGTGAGGAGCAGGCCGGACTGGTGGCCGGTCTGATCGCCGACCGTAACTTCGCTCTTGTTCTTGCCAGCCCGCTGCGCCGCGCACAGGAAACTGCGAAACTCGCCGGGCTGTCGCATGTCGAGACCGACGCCAACCTCGTCGAGTGGGACTACGGCGGGTACGAAGGCCTGACGACGGCGCAGATCAGAGCACTCCTGCCCGGCTGGTCGCTGTGGCGAGATGGTGTGCCTGCAGGCGTTGACGGTCGCCCAGGT
>ODAK010007461.1_pt1 | contig 10981 bp, 9 predicted proteins | sample 1539591 | NCBI WGS metagenome assembly ODAK01 (sample SAMEA3539303, study PRJEB22396) | soil metagenome | biome: tundra; feature: field; material: soil | place: USA | collected 2010-05 | depth 0.15 m | reverse complement strand
GTCTCGGCCGGAAGTGTCTGTTGGCACATTGGCGGCACCACCGACTCGTTCGGTCCGGTTTTACAGCCGTTGACCAACGCCCTGGCCTTCCTGCCCTACGCCAACGGTGTGCATTACGACGCCGAGGGCCGTCGCTCGCTGACGCATGAACTCATGACCAAGAAAGTATTGCCACCAATGGCCTGCGCCACGGACGACTTTGTCGGCATCTGGTACGAAGGCACGCAGCCGACCTCCGTGGTCGGCGACTTCGCGATTGATCCGCAGACGGGACCGGCGGCGTACCGCGTCGAATTGGTCAATGGTGATATCGTCGAGACCCGTTTCGGGGTGGGTCGCGACTTCAGCTAGTGGGCTGCAGCGCGGGGCCGGGCAGGGACTGGCGAATCTCGCGGCTGCGAACGTTAAGCGCGGTGGCGCGTTGCAGCGCTTCGCTGGAACCGCACGAGGTGAGCCAGTTGGCGAGCAATAGATAGCCGTCCTGGGTTAAGACCGACTCCGGGTGGAACTGCACTCCTTCGAGCGGTGCATCCCGATGGCGAATTCCCATGATGAGGTCGCCACTTCGCGCCGTCACTTCGAACACCTCGGGCAGCGAAGCCGACGACACCACCAGCGAGTGGTACCGACCCGCTACCAAGGGCGAGGGGGCCCCCACGAATACGCCCCGGTGGTCGTGCTCGACCAAACTGGCCTGTCCGTGGATCAGTTCGGGCGCCGGGACGATCTGCGCGCCGAAGGCCTCCCCGAGCGCTTGGTGACCGAGGCAGACGCCGAGCAAGGGCAGGGACTGCGCGAAGCAGTACCGCACGATTTCGATGCAGTTGCCCGCAGTGCGCGGATAGCCGGGACCGGGCGAGATGAGCACACCGTCGAGGTTCATTGAAGCCAGATCGGCCGCGCTCACTTGATCGTTGCGCGCCACCTGAACGCTCGCACCCAGTTCACCGAGGTACTGCACCAGGTTGTAGACAAAGGAGTCGTAGTTGTCGACCACCAGGATCGAAGGGCCCGTCGCCATCATCGCATTCTACGGTCCCGGCTCATTGTTACTAGCCTCTCTTAATGGCCGACCTCGACCTACCCGAATTTCTCCGTCTCACCCAGTCCGGCTTCAACGTGGTGCCACTGCACGAAACGCTGCAGTTGGACCGCGAGACACCGGTCTCGCTCTACCAGCGCTTCAGCCAGGGTCGGGCCATTTTTCTGTTGGAAAGCGCGGCCCTCGGCGACGAGACGGGCCGCTTCTCGTTCATTGGCCTCGATCGAAAATGGCGAGTGACCACCGACGGCCCCACCACGATCGTCGAAGGGGTCGAAGCGGGCGATGTGGAAGGCCTTGGACCGCTGGAGGTACTGCGCGCGCTGCTGGGCCGCTACCGAACGTTTCTACCCGGCGAATTGCCGGATTTCTTCGGCGGCGCCGTTGGTTTCGTGACCTACGACTACGTACGCCGGTTGGAGCGACTTCCCCGAGTCGCGGTCGAGCACATGTGGCCCGACGTCGATTTCTCCTTTCCCGGCGCCGTCTTGATCTGTGATCACCTGCGCCACTCCACCACCGTGGTGGTGAACGCCATCGTAGAATACGGTGACGATCCCCACAGGGTCTTTGACGACGCGTCGAGCCAGCTGCGGGGCATCGTGGACGTGCTCATCGCACCGCCTCCGCCTACGGACGCCTCGACCGAGCGACTGGTCGCCACCGCGCCGAGCGCCAGAACGTCGATCGACATTCGCACCATCGCGGCCGGCCTCTCCAATTTTTCCCAGCCGGAGTACGAACACGTAGTCGAGCGCGCCAAGGCGTACATCTACGCCGGCGACGTCTTTCAGGTCGTGCCCAGTCAACAGTTCCGTCGCCCCACGTCGGTCGATCCCCTCACTCTTTACCGGGTACTGCGTGCTCTTAACCCCTCGCCCTACATGTACCTGCTCGACACGGGAACGAGTCAGATCGTCGGCGCGTCGCCCGAGATGCTGGTGCGCGTGCACGCGGGCCTGGTGAGCACCCGGCCGATTGCCGGCACCCGACCACGGGGGGACACGCCGGCCCAGGACCTCGCGTTAGAAGAGGAAATACTGCACGACAAAAAGGAAATCGCCGAGCACGTAATGCTGGTGGACCTCGGACGCAACGACGTCGGTCGCGTCGCGGCGTCGGGCACGGTACGGGTAGAACGTCTGGCGCACGTGGAACGGTTCTCGCACTTGATGCACCTGGTGTCCCAAGTATCGGGACGACTGGACGAGGGCTTGGACGCGTTCGACGCGTTCAACGCGCTTTTTCCGGCCGGCACGCTCACCGGCGCGCCCAAGGTACGGGCCATGGAACTGATCGACGAATTCGAGCCGGTGCACCGCGGACCCTACGGCGGTGCGGTGGGCTATTTCTCGCTCTCCGGTGATGCCGACTTTGCGATCACCATCCGCACCCTTTCACTGCGCGACGGCGTGGCGACGGTGCAGGCCGGAGGGGGCATCGTCGCCGACAGCCAGCCCGACGTCGAATTCAACGAATCAATCAACAAAGCCTCCGCTCCCCTACTGGCGCTCGAAATCGTCGATCCCCGTGGCCCGTAGAACGGACTAGAAAGCGGCGTTTCAGTCGCCGCCGAGCGCAAAGCTGCTTGAGAATTCGCTACGCCCACTCGCAACGGGACCAATGACCCTAGACTGGTTGAGAGACGTCGATAAAACCTGGCCGTACGTTTAATTAGCAAAGAACGAGTCGACATGAGCGAATCATCTACCCGTAACAAACGGGAAAATCCCTGGCTTATTCAAGGTGGCATGGGCATCGCCATCTCCGGTTGGCCCTTGGCGCGGGTTGTGGCGAGTGCCGGGCAACTAGGCGTGGTTTCGGGAACGTCCATTGACAACGTCTTCGTTCGTCGCTTGCAAGATGACGGTGTCGATGACGCCCTGCAGCGCGTGTTCGATCGCTTCCCGCTGCCGTCAATCGTCGAGCACGTAGTGGCCCGTTATGGCGCCAGGCGTCGCCAGCCCAGCGAGCCCTACCGTACGTTGCCGATGTTGAGCCATCGCCACGTGCAACTCTCCCAGGACGTGTTGGTACTGGCCGCCTTCGTCGAGGTGGCCCTGGCCAAGGAGGGCCACGCAGGCAAAGTGGGAATTAACTTGCTCACCAAAGTGCAGATCCCCACGCTGGCCACTCTCTACGGGGCCATGCTCGCCGACGTCGACTACGTGCTCATGGGGGCCGGCGTTCCCACCCACGTTCCCGGTTTGCTCGAGCAGTTGGCCCAAGGCCGCGAGGTCGAACTGGCGCTCGGCACCGTGGGTGACGGCCAACCCGACGAGGCGCCGGTGCTGCACTTTGATCCCTCCCGTTATCCCTCGGCGCACGCGCTCGTCCGCCCGAAGTTTGTGGCCATTGTCTCCTCGCACGTGTTGGCCACGGCACTGGCCAGGCGCAGCAATGGTCCCGTCGACGGGTTCGTGGTCGAGCGACCCTCGGCCGGAGGGCACAACGCTCCACCCCGGGGCAAGTTCAACCTGGACGCTGACGGCAATCCCGAGTACGGCGAGCGCGACCAGGTGGACTTTGAGGTCCTGCGCGAACTCCACGTGCCTTTTTGGATCGGAGGCGGCGTGACTTCTCCGGAGCGCGTCCGCGAAGCCCTTTCACTCGGCGCGGCCGGCGTGCAAGTCGGCACGCTCTTCGCCTACTGTCGCGAATCCGGGATGGACCGACACTTGCGCGAAGAGATCATTGCACGCGCGCAGAGTAACGCCCTCGAGGTCAAGACCTCGATGGTTGCTTCTTCGACCGGTTATCCCTTCAAGGTGGCCTCGATTCCCGGGACGATTTCTGATGAAAGTCTCTACGAGCAACGAGATCGCAAGTGCGATCTGGGGTACCTGCGCGACGCCTACGTGAAGGAGAACGGGAGCATTGGTTATCGTTGCGCCGCCGAACCGGTCGACGCGTACCTGCGCAAGGGTGGTCTGCTCGAAGAGACGGTGGGATCCACCTGTCTCTGCAACGGCCTCATGGCGACGTGCGGCCTCGCCCAGGTTCGCGGCGACGGTCGCCCGGAACTGCCTTTGGTGACCAGCGGCGACTTCGTCAACGAGATTCGTCTCGTGGCGCACGGTGACGCCAGTTACGGGGCCCTCGACGTCATCGAGTACTTGCGACCCGGGCTCGACGACCAAGGCCCCCTCGTGGCGGACGGACGCGCAGTTAGCGCCACGCCCTAGTCTTCAATCATTCCAACAACGCAGCCTCCACCAGCCACCAACGCCGCTCTGGGATGAAGGCCGCACTCGAGCCATGGTTCCCCGGGAGATAATTTGACCGATCGTGTAGTGGTCATCACCGGAGCGAGTGACGGTATCGGAGCGGCGGCCGCCCGACAGTTGAAGGTCCAGGGCGATCGGGTGGTCATCGTGGGCCGCTCCGCGCAAAAGACCGAGCACGTAGCGCGCGAGCTGGACGCACCCTTCTACCTCGCCGACTTCGCCAACTTCGATGAGGTAAGGAAACTGGCCGAACGACTTCAGTCGGACCTGCCTCGCATTGACGTACTGGCCAACAATGCCGGCGGTCTGATGGGTGGCCGTCTGCTCACCATCGACGGGAACGAACTGACCATTCAAGTCAACCACCTGGCGCCCTTCCTCTTGACCAATCTCTTGTTGGAGACGCTCGTTAAGTCGAAAGCCTCGGTCATCGCGACCTCGAGCCTGCTCAACCGGCGAGCGGGCCCGCTCGACCTTGACGACCTGACGCTGGCCAAGGGCTACAGCGCCCAGGACGCCTACTGCAAAGCCAAGCTGATGAACATTCTCTTTACCCAAGAACTGCACCGGCGACTGCATTCACGAGGTATCGCCGCGGCCGCGTTCCACCCGGGCGTAGTGCGCACCAATTTCTCCAACGAGTTAGGCGCAAGCTTCTCCTTCCTCTATTCATCCGCCTTGAAGTACGTTCTTCGATCACCGGAAAAAGGGGCCGAAACGCTGGTCTGGCTGGCGACGGCGTCACCCGATCGCGACTGGAAGTCCGGCGAGTACTACCAGGACAAAAAAATCTCGAAGGCTAACCCGAGGGCCTACGATGCTGACCTAGCCAGCCAGCTCTGGGATTACTCCGCGAAGGCCACCGCTCTTAGCTAGGCTCGGACGGTCCGTCGCTCGTCAGAACCGCGATGAACTTCACCCTGTAGGGTGACAGCCAATGGCGCAAATGGACGGTTCGTACGATCTGACCCTGGCGGCGGCCTCGTTGCGCTCGAGCAGTTCCGACGTGCACCTGCTGTTAAAGGCCCTCTGCAACGAACTGGCCGACACGCTCGGCAATCGTCTCAAAATACAGCGTGGCGCCGGGCGGCTGCGCAAGTCCGAGACCATTACGTCGGTGCAGATCAGCATGGCCAACGATCTCTTTGAAGCCGTCATTGAAGATTCCTCGCTTCGTTGCGCCGTCGGTCACTTCTCGGGCGGTATTCGCATACGCAACGAGTCCGTAGACATGGATGAGTGGATCATCCGATTGCTGGGGGCGTTGCAGGCCGAAGCGGCCCACAGCGAGTCGGCGCGACGGGCGCTCGAAAACATTGTCATTGGCGGCCACGAATGAGCGTGGCCCTCCACGGCCGTCAACGACTTCGGGGCCTTTCGATCGGACGATGCAGATCACTATTAACGCCACTTCACCATCCGGATTGTCGCGGGCCGTGGGCTCGCGAAGGGTCGGTACCACGAACACTAGAAGGGAAAGAAGGATGAACGAAACATCGATGTGGGACCTGATTCACGCCGAACGGGCCCGTCTGGCCGACACCCTCGGCACGTTGACGCCCGAACAGTGGGAGCATTTCACCCTCTGTAAGGGCTGGAACGTGCATTTGACCGCCGGGCACGTGTTGGCCGGCGCGGAGCAGACCACCGCCGGCTTTCTTTCCCGTCTGGCCGCCAGTCGGTTTCGTTTTGACGTCATGACCAAGGCCGACGCGCAGCGCTTCGGACTGCTCGCTCCCGACGTCATCGTGACGCGCCTTCGCGCCACCGTCACCACCACCAATCACCCACCGGCACCGATTGCCGCCATGTTGGGTGAGGTGGTCGCGCATTCCGAAGACATCTGCCAACCACTGGGCCTTAACAGTGGCGTCGCCGATGAAGCTTTGATCGCGACGTTGGAGGCCTTCGCCAACACCGGTTTTCCCCTTGGATCCAAGAAGCGGGTGGCCGGGCTCACCTTAAGTCCCAACGACCTGGCCTGGTCGCACGGCTCCGGTCCTAAAGTCGAAGGACCGGGCAAGTCGCTGATGCTGGCCATGGTCGGAAGAACCTCGGCGCTAAAGGACCTATCCGGTGACGGCGTGGGCGAACTGACCCGACGTCTCGGCTAGCGACGCATCCACGCGGCGTCGAGGCCACGAGTGGGCTACTACTTTTTTTCCGGCTTCGAGACGGCCGGCGTCACCGGACCGGTCCCGGCCGCGTTGCAGGCCCTCGGGTCGTACGGTTTCAGGGCTTGATTGACCGGACTCGGAGCGCTGAAGTCACTGTTGGCCTGGACCCCGGGCGGGTCGTAGACCGTGGTGGTCGTCGAGGTCGAAGAGGTCGCGGTGGTCGACTTGGCTTTGGCGGTCGTCGTGGTGGTCGATTTGGCTTTGGCGGTCGTCGTGGTCGTCGGCGGTGCGGCGACGGCCTTCACCGAGAGGTCGGAACCGGTCTCGACGGTCACGACGTCGCCCTTAGTTACCTGCGCCGGGTCGTAGCCGAGAATGGCCGGTCCCTGTAATTGGTCCAGTACCGCCTGCGCCGCGGCCAATGCGGCGCTGGTCCAGTCGCCCGAGGCGGGCGGCGGCGGACCGCCGTACCAGACCACCGTCTCGCTGACCGCCCCCACCGGCGCGTCGGCGCCGGTGGACGTCACGTTAAAGCCCTTGGCCCCTAGTTGGTTCGCCACCAGGGTTGTTGGGCTGGCCGCGCCGGTGCCGTCTTGCACCGAAATGGACAAGCTGGAGGGCGCCGGTAACGGTTTCCCGGTGAAGGAGTTCGCCCCACCGGCGGCGCCAAAAATCTGATTGACGGTGTTCACGCCCGTCGGTTCGACCGGGAACTCCACGTCACCGTAGAGGTAGCCCTCATAGGGATAGCTTCCCACCTGCACCTCCAGGGTGGGATAGGTGAGTTGGGGGACGTTGCCAATCTGGGTGTGGGCGAAGGTCTTGGCCAGACTGACCATCTCGCCTTCGCTGAACCCGCTATCCACGGTGAGATCGGGCAGCACCGAGGTAGCGAGACTCTGATCGACCAGGATGTTACCCAGTCCCCGCGAAGCCACCTTGGCGGCCAGCACCCGCAAGAATTCGTGGGTCCGACTGATTCGCGCCAGGTCCGAGAGAGCCTCCTGGGGCCAGGTGCGGGGATCGTGGTTGGTGGACACGGGTTGGATCTGCAGGTGCCGGGCCCGCACCAATTCGAGCGCGCGCACGCCGTTAAGCAGATAACAACCCGGGCGCTCGATGTTGAGATCGGAGTCCGCGTCATAGATCGGCACCGGGAAGTACATGCGCACTCCGCCCAGCGCGTTGACCACGCTGGCGAAGGTGTCAAAGTTCAATTCGACGTAGTGATTGATCGGGATGGCGAAATCCTCTTCAATGGCGGCCACCAGCTGACTCGGCCCTTGGTAGAGGGCGGCGTCGATCTTGTTGGCCCCCGTCGTGCGGGCGTTGGGAATGAAGAGATCGCGGGGAATCGAAAGTAATGAGACCGCGCCGGTCGCCGGGTCGAGATGGATAATCATGTCGATATCACTGTTAACGCCGGTGACTCCCTGGGAGCAGAGTCCGTAGGCGATGTTCTGCACCTTGAGACCGCACCTGGTGGTCGAACCAACTAGCAGGATGTTCTCGGTAGCCCCGGGTTTCGCCTGTTGAATGTGGTGCACGGTCTTTCTGTGCACCAGGGATCCGAGGTAGTAGTAGTCGGCGATCGCCCCGCCAATGACGAGCACCACCACCAGACCAACGGCAATGATGCTTCGTCGAATCCAGATGAATCGCCGAGGATGCAACTTACGGTGGGACCCGCGCTTGGCGCGACCATTACTGGTTGGTCCCGGTGAAGCCAGGCCCTCCGGGTTGACAATATTATCCGGAGCGGGACCTGGACCCTTACTTCTCTCTCCGCGAGCCATCGTTGGATTCTAGCGACTGCTATTTCTAGGGCTGGTCGCGTGATCGGCCGTGACCAACGTTTCACCAAGGTCGTTCCAACTCCCACACGGCGCCGGCGCCGGTGTGGCCCTCGGTAGCTAGCTCACCTTTTTCATTGCCCAAAAACCGAAAACCCAATTTTCGGGGAACGGCCGCACTGGCCTCGTTAGCCGAATCCATGCTGATTCGCATGCGCTTAATCCCAGGCATCTTGGCGAATCCGGCGTCAACCAATGCTTGCGCGGCGGCCGAGGCGTAACCGAGCTTGGTGCGATCCGACCGTACCCAGTAACCAATTTCAAGCCCATCGGTAGCCGGAGCGGAGACCTTTCGGAGTCCGGCACTGCCAACGAGTTCCCCGGAATCGCGTTCGAAGAGCGCGTAGGCCCACTTTTCATCCACCTCGAAGGCCCGCTCATCCTCCTCTAAAAATTTGAGAATATCTTGCCGAAGGGGCATGGACTTGCACCAATTGATCCAGCGATGAAGTTCGGGATAACTCAGCCTCACGGCACTCATTACGTCGTCCAGATAGGGCGGGCGGGAGTGGCGCAGTTCAATGGCGCCAGCGCCCAGCTGGTCCGGCAGCGACATCCCTCTAGTATCGCATTGACTCATATTTGGATGCGCTCAACCTCGATACTGACCGGGCCAAGGGCCAAGAGGCTGTGTACTATTTCTTGCCGGCGCTCATCCGAGCGCGGTTACACCACGCCGGTGCCGTTAGTGGTGGATTCGTGGTGCTTCGGTAACGTGAATCCTGCACCGCGAAGCACGCGGGAAGAGCCGTTCGCCACCCTTACAAGCCTCGAAAGGGGTAGGGCCCTGGGACGGAACCGGCAAGTGCTGGTCGAAGGACCAGCATCCGGACGGTGAGCAAGTGCCGGCCATTCAGTCGGTCAAGGCCAACCGGTGTGTCGAATTAGGACACACGCGGTAAGAGAACCGACCGATCTTGGCCACGATTCCCATCAACGACGCGGTCGTCAGTTGTATCCGCCGGTCGTGGTGGTGGCCGACGACGTTGAAGTCGTGGTCGTCGTAGTAATGGTGGTCGTCGTAGTGGTGGTCGTCGAAGTGGTGGAAGTGACAGCGGAGAATTCAACGACCGAGAAGTCCGCAATGTCCTCTCCGTTGGACGCTCCGGCCACCGTGTCATCGGAGAATCGATAGAGGGGCTTTCCCTGATAGGTCACTTGGTGCTCTCCGCCCGGGCGAACGAAGAAACCCAGTCCTGCGAGGCCCTTGCCCACCGGCGTCACTCCCGCGGCGACGGTGAGCGCCGGCCAGTTGAGAATGCACTGTCCCGTGCAGCTCGAGTGATTCTTCGTGTCGCGGGCGCGGGTGTAGAGCGTGTAACCCTTGGTGGTCACTAGGATCTTGCCGAACAGCATAGTCGAACGGATCTCGACCACGGCGGCGGTCTTTTTGGCCGCTCCGGCGTTAGCCACCGAAGGAATGACCAGCAAGCCAGTGACCAGGCTCGCCAGGGCGACACCCCACGCGAATCGAAAAACCACCACGTGGCGCAGCCCCGTCGTCCCTTTTCGATCTGCCATGGGCCCTCCGTGGATGTTTTGTTCCCGGCATTGTAACTCCGCGGTCAAAATTCAGGGGGAGTGCTCTACGTGCACGTCCAACTGATGGGGACCTCGATAGGTCATCCCCCAGGTTCAATTAAAAACACTCCATCCAGCTGTTCCGTGAATCGAAGGGCGACGACGTCACGGAACAACTGGATGGAGATCTTGATGCGGGTCAATCGACTTGCTAGGAGCTACTTACTTTCTGATGGTGACCGTGGTGGCGTCCAACGTCGTGAGGTTGGAGTCCACGGTGCCTTGGGCCGTGATAAAGGAACCCACCGTAACGTTGGCCAAGGTCGCGGCCGCGCCACCCTGGGTGTAGGTCGTGGCATCGCTCACCACAATGGTGCGATCAAATCCCTTGCCACCCCGAATGGTGATGGTGTTGCCGGAGACGGCAGTCACCGGACCGGACAGCGTGGCCAACAGAATGTTGACGCTCAGGGCCGTCCTAGGAGCTAACGAATTGACGTCGACGTCAGCACTGTCACCAACCACGAGCGCAGCGGCGGTCAATACCGTGGATCCCTCGGTGAAGGTGGTCGACGACGTGACCGTGAAGGTCGTGGTCGTGCCGTTCAAACGGTTGAGGGTGAAGGAGCCAGTGGCGACGGCCGTAACGAGCCCGTGAATGGTCTCGGCGTGACCATTGGACTTGATCGAGACCGTAGTCGCGTCGAGCGTGGTCATGTTGGTGTCAATGGTGCCCACCGCGATGATGTCCGAACCGACCGTGACGTTGGCCAAGGTCGCGGCCGCGCCGCCCTCGGTGTAGGTCGTAGCGGCACTGACCAAAATGGTGCGGGCGAATCCCTGGCCACCGGAAATGGTGATCAGGTTGCCGACCACGGCGGTCACTTTACCGGCCAGCGTCGCTTGGACGATGTTGATCCTCAACGCGGTAGTGGGGTTAGCAGAGTTGACTTCCACGTCTACCGTGTCGCCCAGCGCCAACGAAGGAGCGGTCATTGACGCGGCACCTTCCGTGATGATGGTCGTCGGGGTAATGGTGAAGGTCGTGGTCTTGCCGTCGTTGCGGTTAAGGGTGACCGAGGTGCTGGAAACGGCACTGATGACGCCGCGATAGGTCACCGCGTGGCCAACTTCACGAATGGCCACTTTGGTGGCGTCGAGCGTCGTGAGGTCAGCGTCGATAAGTCCCACCGCGATGATGAGCGAGCCCACCGTGACGTT
>ODAK010007460.1_pt1 | contig 10981 bp, 14 predicted proteins | sample 1539591 | NCBI WGS metagenome assembly ODAK01 (sample SAMEA3539303, study PRJEB22396) | soil metagenome | biome: tundra; feature: field; material: soil | place: USA | collected 2010-05 | depth 0.15 m | reverse complement strand
GCATAACCCTGTCGAATAAACGCTTCATGAAATTGCGAGACTTTTGTTCTGATGTAGTCGCAGACAACGGTATAGCTTATTACATGACCGGCACCCAGAATTAGCTCATGGATATCTATTCTTTTAAGCCGCTGTTTCATTCGTCCATCCAACCGCTTGGTCTCATTTTCCAACAGACACTTATCGATAATTGCAATGATAGCTTCCGAAAGTTTACGCTTCGTTCGCGTCGAAGTGTCATAGCTGGATCCTGTTTTCAGGTAATGATTTAATAGCGATTGTGGCTTGTCCTGATCACTTATCGGAGACGCCTTAAACTTTTCGTATTCCTTGATGCGCCCAACGACCGTACGGAAGTTAATCTTTAATTTTTTAGCTATTTTTCTAATACTTAATCCCTCTCTGAAAAAAAGTAATATGATCTGATGATTTGTTTCCACTTGTAGCATGAATTTATGTCTCTTTGGTTGCCGCAAAGAGACAGGTTAATCTGCTGCTAAAGTGCTGCACTTTTCAACCGTAATACGCTGTAGTTTTCAACCGGTATATACACGAAGGTGGTGACGAACTGTTTTTTCAGGTTGCTGCTATATCCAATGCCATTTAAAAATTTAGACCCGCATCAACTTCTCCTGAACCTTGACCATAGACGGCAATAGGATTCGCGAACCTCCGAAAAATTTTTAATAATGAGGTTGTAAATTCGGCGCCAACAACCCGAGCCTTTGCCAATATTGAAACTAAAGTGAAACCCTTAGGGGAACTAAAATAGAACTAATACGTTATAATTAATTCATTTACAATATACTAGGTGGGATAAATTGTGGTGTGGGGCGTCCTTACCAACTCCTTTGAGTTCAAGCTTATTTCAATTAAGAACCTGATTCACAGTGAAATTCATACCTGGTTATACTGGAATATACTCGTCTAAATCGAATGTTTATGAATTAATCCGCGCACTGTTCCGCGCACTCTTAAAATTAACCTTCTTCCCTAAAAAAAATTGAATCTGATTTTTACGAAGGGTTCCCTAAGTGATGACGCACATTTTATAAACTGACTCTGTATAATGGCTACAGATTTATGAACAGGGATTTGTGGTCGTCTCTGTTCTTCTTTTCTTAAAATACTCAACAATTTCCTGCCTGGTCATTTTAGATAACTTTTCTGTTACCCTTTTTCGTTGTTCGCGCATATATTTAACAGCGTCAAACTTTTTGTCAGTCGTTGTCTTCATAATTAATAAAATCTATAGGTGAGCGAATTTATAATAATTTATACTCAAATTCAAATGTGCGCAAAAGTAATAAACGTGGTTGGTATATCTGCGATTGTGCCTCCCAATCCCTTCAAAAAATGCATCAGCAATTCTCCAGAAGTTATGCACAATAGGATTCCGGCATTATTAAATTTTGTTCATTCCAGTTATTTACTTACTTTTGACGTTAGTAACTTTAGACAGGAGCAATGATATTATCATTTGGAAATTCAGAAACAGAAAAAGTATGGAACGGCACCAGAGTCAAAGAATTACCTAATGAAATTCAAAATATCGGAAGAAGGAAATTAAGAATGCTAAATAATTCTGTTGACTTGGCTGATTTAAGAATCCCCCCTTCCAATAGACTTGAAAAGCTATCTGGAAATCTTAAAGACTTTTATAGCATCCGTATAAATGATCAATGGAGAATTATTTTCAAATGGAATTCAGGTAATACTCTAAAAGTTGAAATTATTGACTACCATTAATTAAATTAAATATGACAAAACTAAAAAATATTCACCCTGGTGAAGTACTTGTTGAAGAATTTCTCAAACCTTTTAATATAACTGCATACAAACTTTCAAAAGATATTGAAATTCCACAGACAAGGGTTTCCGAGATAGTTAAGGGCAATAGACGAATTACAGCTGATACCGCCCTCAGACTAAGCAAGTACTTCGGCAACAGCGCTAAATTCTGGCTTGGACTGCAAGACGATTTTGACCTAGAAGAAGAAATGTCTAAAAAAGGTGCAACTCTTAAGATGATAAAATCAATTACTTCAAAAGTTGCATAATGGAAAAATGACCTCCTTCAATAAGTGCCTATCTTTGTTCTTTTGCGAATATTTTCACGCCACAGAACAGCGTCGCGGGCAGGTGTATCTGGAGAATACTTTGTTGCAGCCGAATTATCCAGACGAGGATATATTTGCTCCGTGACCCTAAAGAACACTAAAGGAATTGACATATTGGTTACTAACGAATCTGCGACAAGGACCATTGGAATCCAAGTAAAAACAAATCAGAATGACAGGAGGGCTTGGGTTCTTAATAACAAAGCAGAGGAATTTTATGCAGAAGATTTATTCTACGTCTTTGTTAATTTAATCGGCATCGGACAGCTATCAGAATATTATATTGTGCCAAGCAAGACTGTTGCTGACAAAGTTAAAACTGGATATAAAGCATGGCTTGGTACACTTGGTAAAAAAGGACAGACTCACAATGACACTCAAATGAGAATTTTCGAAGATCAGGAATATGAATACTTTGGCAAATGGGACAAATTAAAACTGTGAAATACCACGGAGCACAACATTGTTTGGCACTATGGCGGGGAAAATAAGACACTTAACCTGAAAAAATGTAGGTGTTTTTTATTTCATGCCTGGTTTGAGCCAGGTTTTATAAACTTCCTGTCAGGTGACGTGAAATTTTACTTTCAAAATATTGATGCTCTTAGTGAAGGATCTTATACAACTATTTGGGATCATTTAATGAACTGACCTATATCATTCAGGTTAAAATGGAAAGAAAATAACTTTAATTCCCAAAGCACGGGCCCAGGCAAAATGTAAAACCAAGATCCGTTCCTGAAAGAATAGGAGCATAGATAAAATCGTCTCTGCATAAATTTACCATGAATCAATAGGGGATTGTTCATTTGTTTGAATTTTCTTTAATTCTTTGAAGAGCATCCCCAGGTATGCTTTGTACTTATTATAGCGGTTACCCGAAAAGCGATCATTAGTTGCCTTACAATAATCAAGTAATGAAATAATATGCCTTCTCTTGATATCAACAACTGGTATATTGTCGATGTTTATGCCCCTTGCTTTACCGATTCCGATTAATACACTGGACAAGTCACTCATTGTAGAAGGGGATTTTTCTAGTCTCTTGCAGGCAAGTTTAAGGGCATCCATTAAACCTGTAGATGGATCTATTATATGATCGCTTGTTAAACAGATACACCTGTTTAATATCGGATTATAGCCCCTCAGTTCGAGTAGCTCTATCTCGTTTTTGATTAAAGCCGATACACCCTTCCTTCTATCGGGGAGATTTTTGATTTCATTGATACCACTCTTTATGATTTTGAGCATCCCTTTGGGCCAGCGGGCAAGATGATTGGGGTCTTTAAACCGGTAATAGATATACCACCGGCGATTAATTGGTGCACTGGTTGATTTCCAGTTTTTGGGAACCACCTTTAAGGGGGAGTAAGAACATCCGTTTTCAAGTTTGATCATAGCTAGAAGTTTAAAAGTGTTAACTAAAGTGTTAACTTTTTAAAAAAATTTGCTATGAGTCCTGAAATCTTTTAGGCTAAAACCCGCATTGGTATTGTGTTTCAGCCCTGTGGTGTGGGGCGTCCTTTGCAGTACCTTTGAGTTCAAGCTTATTTCCATTAAGAAACTGATTCTTAGTAAAATTCATACTTGTTTACAATGGTATATACTGGTCTAAATCGGATGTTATTGAAATAATCCGCGCACTGTTCCGCGCACCGTCTAGAAAAATCATTCTCCTAAACAAATATTGAATCTGGTTATTAGGAAGGGTTCCCTAAGTGATGACGCACATTTTATAAACTGACTCTGTATAATGGCTACGCATTTATGAACTGGGCTTTGTAGTCGCCTCTGTTCTCCTTTTCTTAAAATACTCAACAATTTCCTGTTTGGTCTTTTTAGATAACTTTTCGGTTAATCTTTTTCGTTGCTCGCGCATATATTTAACAGCGTCAAAATTGTTGGCATCCATTGTCTTCATAATTAATAAAATATCTATGTGAGTGTATTTCTAATAATTTATACTCAAATTGAAATGTGTGAAAGTAATAAACGTTGTTGGTATATCCCCGATTGTCATTCCCAATCCCATCAAAAAAACATCATTAATTCAGCAGAAGTTGTACACCATAGGTTTCCTTCATTTTTGAATTTTCCTCATTCAAATTAATTACTTACTTTTTGTGTTAGTAACTTTAGACAGGGGCAATGATAATATCATTTGGGAACTCAGAAACAAAAAAAGTATAGAACGGAAACAGAGTCAAAGAATTACCTACTGAAATTCAAAATATCGGAAGAAGAAAATTAAGAAGGAACATTATGAGAGCAAAAAGTAACACAAAGACACTTACCCAGTTAATTGACGAACAATATGGAAAAAAGGGAACTCCAAAAAGAGACAAATTTGATAAAGACTACGAGATCTTCAAATTTGAGGTAATGATACATGATGCAAGACTAGGAAAAGGTTTGACATAAGAACAACTTGCTGAAAAATGGTGCACATATAAAGCATATATCTCTAAGGTCGAAACGTGAAGAGAGTAACATAAATTAAATATGACAAAACTAAAAAATATTCACCCTGGTGAGGTACTTGTTGAAGAATTTCTCAAACCTTTTAATATAACGGCATACAAACTTTCAAAAGATATAGAAATTCCACAGACAAGGGTTTCCGAAATAGTTAAAGGCAATAGACGAATTACAGCTGCTACCGCCCTCAGACTAAGCAAGTACTTCGGCAACAGCACTAAATTCTGGCTTGGACTACAAGACGATTTTGATATAGAAGAAGAAATGTCTAAAAAAGGGCAACTCTCAAGATGAAAAAATCAATTACTTCAAAAGTTGCATAATGGAAAAATGACTTCCTTCCAAAAATTTCAGCAGCGTAGGGTCAACTACGAAGTCAATGCCTGCTGGTAAAAATGTTTGGTAAATCTTGCCCTAAAATAGTTGATGATGACAGCAAATATTGAATTTATTTCGGGACAAAACTCTTTTCCGATTTTTGCAATAACTTCCTATCCCATGATTCTTTGGAGCTTAAGCCTTTTTTACATTCCCCTTTTTAGGCTATGCCTTTTTTTGTTATTCCAGATCTAAGACTGGTTTGAGCCAGGTTTTATAAACTTCCTTTCAGGTGAATGGAACTTTTACCTTCAAAATATGAATGCTTTGGGGTAGGATTTTATGGATCTATTAATGATAATATTTTTTATGGAGGATTGTAATTAAGAAAGAAACGAAAGAAGGTGAGGTTACCGAATTTGTGATTCAGTCGCCTGACTGCCAGCTATAGAATAATAACGCAGCAGAAAACTTTCACCTTTAAAACGATTGAATTTCCTTTCTTTTACCTGGTGCATTTGCGCTATTACCAATAAACCGCGCTTTTTGGTGGGAACTATTAGTATTCAAAGCGTAACAGAAATTGTTTTACATTAGAGGTGGCTTATGTAACGCGGGAATACACTAGTTGTAGTGCATTTAAATGAGATACTCATGGACATAAAGGAAAGGTATATTGACCTATGTTTTAAAAGGCGGATTCATGAATTCTCAAAAATAGACCAGTATAAAAAATGGACTCTTGGGGTGGCTCGAACAAAATATAAGTCTTTGGATGAGTTCTATCAAAATGAACTTGAAATAAGCCATGATAAATTAAACCAGATAAGAACTGAGTTCAAGATATTTAATGACTTGTATTCAAGATATTTTAACGAACAAAGAAAGGAGCTCTTTGAGAATCCAAAAGAGTTTTTGAAATGGTATGAAAAACACAAAGAATCCTGTAACTATTGCGGAATAACTCAATCTGAGCTCCACAGAATTGTAAAATCAAGAAACGGTAAACTAACACTCAATCAGAAAACGAAACGGTCAAAAGGAACTTTAGAAATTGAAAAATTAAATCCTAATCTTGGATATACATTCAATAACGCTGTTCTATCCTGTCCTTTCTGCAATAATGCCAAAAGCAACTTGATTTCGGAAGATGATTGGCGTGCTTTTTTTGTACCTGCAATGAAAAACTACTTTAATTCAATTTTGAATAATGATAGCAGGTAAGGAAACAAATACGGTTTATTTTTCTGAAGAGCTACGGTCTGACAAGCGTTTTACTAAGACCTGTAATGCTCTGACTGAACTCCTTAAAAAACATTCTATAAAATACTGTTTCTTAAAAGCAACTAAAGACATTTGGTGCAGGGATTATATGCCAATACAAACAGAAAAAGGCAAGTTTGTTCAATTCCGCTATGAACCTTGGTATTTAAAGGACGACTTGGAACTTCAATCAGACCCAAAAGAAGTTTGTAAAACGAACAATATTAAACCACAATTTTCCAAAATTAACCTTGACGGTGGCAATGTTGTGAATTGGTCAGACAGGGCAATAATTACTGAAAGAGTTTTTGACGAAAATCCTGAATATTCAAGTAAAACCAAACTGATTTTGGAAATTGAAAAACTTCTTGAAGCTGAGATTATTGTCATTCCACAAATAAAATCTGACATGACAAGTCATGCGGACGGTATGGTTCGATTTGTTGACAGAAATACAGTGCTTGGAAATGACCGAGAACAAGAGTATAAATATTGGAAGAACGGAATTAACAAGATCTTGAAAGAAAAAGGAATTGAATATTTTGACATACCGTTTCTTGACCACAAAGAAAAGAAATACCCTGACCATGCAATTGGTTGCTATGTGAACTACTTGGAAGTTGAAAACCTGATTGTGTTACCAATATTTGAAACAGAGAAAAACAAGGATCAAGATGTTTACGACAAGTTCAAGGAGATTTTTCCAGATAGGAAAATTGAGACGATTAATTACAATGAAATCGGACTTTTTGGTGGTCTTTTGAATTGTACGACATGGACGATAAAAGACTGAAAATGAATAAAAACGCACTACAACATTGTATAAGCGTAATGCGGGCTGAACGGCTGAAATTGAGCATTTTTGCTCATAAGAAACTTTGCGGTGGGCAGACAGTGAATCGCTCCGAAATCCCGCACTACGCCTATACTTGACCGTAATGTGCAAGCGGTGCGACCGTTCACTAATCGGCAGACCGTTGACATTCATATTTAGTTTTTTAAAGTGTTTTAATTCTGCTCGGCTTCTTTGCCGACACACATTTTAGCACTCTCTCTTGACACAGACCCTTGACGCAAAAGAGCTAAAAATATTACTTGACACTTCTTAATACAAAACCAATGCTCATTAGCCACGAAGAATTATTTCTAAAAACAGTTCAGGACTTGCGTTCTAAAATCAGAGTGAATAAGGAATATCATCTAATAAGGGCTTGCGGTTTGTGCAGGCATTTGCTTTTAGATGGAACTCCCTTGGTATATCAAGTAAATAGAAAATATAAACTTCCGATTACATTTAATATTAAGGACTTTACAGACACCCCACTTTCACATGACTATAAAGGAAGTGGCGGAAGAACTATTTTACCAATAGGCGAAAGTAAAAAAGTTAAATTAGACGAGTTTTTAAAAACAAAAATTCACTACTACGGGAAAAATGATTTTACCGTAAAGGAATTTATAATTGCCGCCGCTCATTACTACGGAGGAGTACATTCTGGCAAACCAGATATAAAACAAGAGTATCTATCAAGATTAAACAAGTTTTATCACAAGGAAACAAACATTTCATTTTGGCACATGAACGGAATATGTAAAGTGGTATTAAAAGCAATGAAGCCATTAGAAAACCACATTAAGAAAAATATCTCCACGGGTGGATTTTCACCACAGTCTTAGGCTGCCTGAAAAGTTGGTTCAGGTGCATACGCAAAGGTTCACTATTCCTACAAGCCCTCGTGTAGACATTTTAAAAGTTCAAGCGACCAATAAATCCTTATCTGCAGTACTATTATCAGCCACATATCAGGCTGACCGAACACAAATGAATCTATATTGGTTACACCAGATAGAACAGGAAACACGTTTATTTCTAACCACAATAATAGGATACCATTTCATTTTACATTTTGAGGTCGGTGGAATTTACCACCGACCTTTCCACAATTTTAGAGTAGGCATTTTTTTGTGATTCCAGATCTAAGACGGGTTTCATCCAGTTTTTCTAAACTTCCTGTCATTTGCTAGGAACTTTTACCTCCAGAATATTAATGCCTTTGGGGTAGGATTTTATGGATCTAATTATGATAATATTGTTTACTGATGTTTGTCATTCGTAAGTAACTTATTCTCTTAACAGATCCCTTATTGTTTTTTAACTAACCGCCCTTCGGCGCTTCGGCTGAAATGCTTTTTTCAGCCTCTCTGGATTCAAAAGTTAAATCACAATATTTTTGTGTATGCCTGACAAGACCAAATTGACTTTTATCAAAATCATTCACACGCTTATTTGGATATTTTTCAATTTTGTGATCTTCTACATGCTTTATGCAGTAATCGTAGACAAGCTGGATTATTGGCTTTGGACTGGATATGGCTTATTTATTTTAGAAGGAATTACTTTAGTAACGTACAAATTCTATTGCCCTTTGACTATCAAGGCTCGTAAATACTCAAATTCTACTAAGGAGAATTTTGACATATATCTTCCAAATTGGCTAGCAAAGTATAATAAACCGATTTATGCTTCAATCTTACTAGTCATTATCACCATAACTATCTACCAACTTCTAAAATAAGCACTTCAACCAACTAGAATGACAAAAAAACTAAAAATTAAAACGGGAGTGCCGACTCTAACGACAAAGGGTAAGACTGAAAAAATATCTGGGATTTTAACAGGTGTATCTGGAGAATACTTTGTTGCAGCCGAATTATCCAGACGAGGATACATTTGCTCTGTGACCCTTAAGAACACTAAAGGAATTGACATATTGGTTACTAACGAATCTGCGACAAGGACCATTGGAATCCAAGTAAAAACAAATCAAAATTCTGACGCCCAACGTGTGGGCTGGATGCGGTGATGGTATATTATAATATCAATCCCCCCTCTGGCTTTATACTTCCGCTGGACCTGAATAAGATACCTCGCATAGACCCCACTAACCACATCCAAGGCTTAACCACATCAATGGTTTTGTTCAATTGTTTTTGTGCAATAAAACAAGATGTTCTGTAATCTGTTAATTTGAAATAATGTGTTTCAATATGAAGAACTGGATTATTTGGGGAAATTTCTGTTTTGGCCCCCATAATTTGTTTTCCGTCATTGATTGAACTCCAAGGGGAACAGTTTTGCACAAAATTTTTGAAATGTATTTGTAATTTTTCTTTATCTGGAGTCTGACAAAATATAAAGGAAACATTAAACAAGAAATACGATGCCAATAATAAATTTTTCATTTCATTTAGTTTTGAGAGTTAATAGATCGAGATTTCTTTTTTGATTTTCTTTTCTTTATTAATAGTCTTTGCTTCTACAAATATCGTTCATAAATCTAATTACATAGACTGTAATAAAAAAGCCGCAATTAAAAAGCTTTAATTTCTATTCAATTGTCGGCGGATCAAAAAGATTACCTCTCATTTATTTCAATCAATAAGTTAGCCAAATTAGAAATGGAATCTTAATCAGGAATCCTATAATCTTTATTGCTAAATTTGGAAATATAGATATCTCCGTTTATCAAAAACCAAAACCTTGTTGCACACAACGGATTTTCTTTTGATTTTCATTGCCTCAATCAAACGCTTGAGCTATTGCGGGGTCTGTCGGAGCATCTGAAAGCGGCAGCTAAGTTATGTTAAGGTCTATTCTTAAGTTATGTTAAAATCTATTCTTAAGTTATGTTAAAATCTATTCTATTGTCCCTCTCACTACTTTCATTTGAGCAAATGAATGCGCAACATGTTTTTGTTTCATCTCACGATCCTTACGAGATCGCAGGTACAAAACATGAGGGAGAAATGATATTAAAAAAGGGAACGATTCTGAAAGGAATATTTCAATATAACACCTTTGTTTTGCCTGATGACGGCTTTGAATTTTTTTCCAATTCTGGAATACACATCAAAAAAATAAAAGAAGAATTAATCGAAAAACTAACGCTCGCAGGAGCTGATACTTTATTATCGAACAGGGATTCTACCTTCTTTATTTCTATAAAATCACGCTTGTTCAGACAATTGACTTTTGATATTGTTCAGCTATACGATCCTACAATTTATGTAAATGAAAGAAGCGGATTGATAAATTCGGAAGGTTATTTTCACGAAAATGTTTTCGCTATTGAAAACGGAAAGATTATAAGATTTAACGCCAAAAAAGACATCCTGAAATTTGTTCATAATAAATTAGCCGAAAAAGGAATTGATCAGTCTTTTAAGACGCTACGGCAGGCGATTCACTATTTGAATTATAACAATCTTTAAACCTGAATAAAACTACCGTCCGACGGACAGATCAGAATTACCTGTAATTTGTAACGTGTGGCTGGTGATATTGAATATGAAGAGCTGCTAATAAAATATAAAATAAAAATTGTGAAAAATTATATATTATCCGTCACCAGTTGAAATGATTTTTTCAAAAACTCGTTTTCCCCTTCCTTGAGATTGAGTAATCAAAAAAATGAAATTCTTAATAGATGTATTCAGGATATTTAAAACTGCAGCTTGATACAAATTGTCGCCTTTGGAATAATTGGCAGCGTCTATTAAAATTATTCCACGTTTGATAGGATTATATAATGCTTTTGAATATTGATAATTTTTTTGTAAGTCTTCTATCTCAGTAAAGGATACCTCAACCTCCTCACTAATAATTTCATAATTGGAATCTTTTATACAAACCCCATTAATGATTTTAATAACTTGATTCCCCTCATCAACCACAATTTTTTTACCGTCCTCAATAGATCGGAAGAGCGTCGTGTAGGGAAAGAGTGTAGATCTCGGTGGTC
>ODAK010007459.1_pt1 | contig 10982 bp, 12 predicted proteins | sample 1539591 | NCBI WGS metagenome assembly ODAK01 (sample SAMEA3539303, study PRJEB22396) | soil metagenome | biome: tundra; feature: field; material: soil | place: USA | collected 2010-05 | depth 0.15 m | reverse complement strand
ACCACCGAGATCTACACTCTTTCCCTACACGACGCTCTTCCGATCTCCGCACGACTCCTGTTGCCGCGCGCTGGCTCAATAACTCCTGGAAGCTCCTCCCGATAATTGGGACTATGAACGACGGGAACCTGTTCGGGATCGCGTGCACCAGCCTGAGGAACTGTTCGGCAGTCGGTGAATACATCAACGGCACCTTCGTTAGTCAGACCCTCGTCGAAGGTTGGAACGGGTCGAGGTGGATCGCGCTTCCGAGCCAGAACGCCGGCATTGGCACCAACAATCAACTGCAGTCCGTGTGGTGCGTCTCGGCAACGTCCTGCACGTCCTCTGGATGGAGCGAGACCGGCGGCGGTTCCTCCAGTTCGCTCATCGTGGCGCTTACTGGCGGGGCCTGGAAGCTTGAATCCAGTCCGAATCCGGGCGGGCAATCCATTCTCTATGGGACTGCATGCGTCACATCGACCAAGTGTTGGGTCGTCGGAGGATCGTTCAGCACGAAGACGAATTCGCAGCAGACGCTCATAGAGGCGCATTCGTAACAATCGGGGCAGACGATTGGGGGGCCGGGTGGATACCAGCACTCATATCCACGCGGAGGATTCGAGGGAAGTCCTGTCGAGGCGGCTCGCTCACCGACTGAATCTGCCGCGCGGATTACTATGCGCGCCGATGAGACTATCCCGCGCCTTCTAGTCCGACGCCCTTGGCATCAAATGTGACTGCAATGTGATTAGCCAGCCAGGAACGAAGGATCTGCACAGCAATCGAACTCACGGAGAGTGACTTCGATCGCAGGCCAACGTGTCATGGCTGACAAGTAGATGTGCAAGGACCATGGATGTTGTTGATTCGCCCGGGCCTGGCAAGAGCTGAATCGTGATATGGACTACTTGCCCCAGGGAAGCTTGCGCTCCTTCGACATCTGCTCCCACAGCCAGCCGCGTCCCGATTGTGAGTCAAAATCGGCGGGGGGCACGGAACGCGCCGCACTGGGAATCAAGACGGGTGCTCTTACCGGATGTTGTGCCACAACCCGCGGGTCGGTAGTAACAAACGGATCTGCCTGGCGTTCATAGATTGCACAGAGCAGCGCTAGACATTGACCTACGCCCCCGAGAACCATCGCGATGGTTAGTCCGAATGCCAGAACTAACCAAGGTGCGGGGTCATGACTCCACGAGATACCAAATTGGGTTGCGAATCTACCGCTCTGATAGCTGGCGTAGACAGTTAGGACGAACACGAAGAGCGCGGCTCCCCTAAGGACCAAGCTCAATAGGTATGCGCCGTGGCGAGCGACCTCGTGCTGGATTCTGTTCACCCCGGTCAAAGTAGCCCGAAGTTGATGAACCTCAAAGTGTGTCGGAGGTGTTCGTTGGCATCTCGACGCAGTGCCCATCACTCAAGCAGGACGGATGTCTCGAGTGTCAAAGAGATGCGGCCTTCTGTACGAAGTCACCAAGAGTGACTTCGATTTGACGTTCATTACCCATTTGCACCCCAAGGATCTAGCGTCGGCGATCCGAGACCGGAACCGGTCCGGAGATGGGGGATCGCGCACATGGCGCATGCACTGGTATTAAAGGTCAAGTTTGCCGAAGGCTGGGATCCAGACCAGGTGAAGATGCTCGAGGAAATCGTGGTCCCGCTCTCGAAGTCGCAGCCAGGCTTCAAGCATGGAGTCTGGATGCATGACGACGACAGCAACGGGATGGGTGTCATCGTGTTCGCGAGCGCTGAAGAGGCGGAAGCCGCCAAGAGCGCCTTGAATCCCCCCCCAGGAGGGCCGGCCCTTGTCTCAAGCTCCGTTCTTGAGGTAGCTGCCGAGGCCTGATTCAAGTTCCAGCAACGTCACGTGGACCACGGAAGGAGCCTGCTTCTCTCCGACACTCACGCTCGCGGCCTGGGTCTGGCGTGTCGCAGCACGTCGGACTCATCGCGAGTAGGTACGGACACAGGATTCCACCCAGGGTTCTTGGTTCGCTTCGGCCGATCTCCTCGAGTCCACTTGAGATCCTCAGATAACAATTCACACCGGATGAGTCGAACTCACGGAGTGTGACTTTGACGGACCGCACAAGAGATACGGGCAGTGTCGGACGCGACCGGTACGCTTCGCCTCGTGGCTGCAGCGACCCGCGCAGCCGACACGTCAGTCGAGGCATCTGAGGAGCTGACGCGGATCTGGCGCTCACGGACGCACCAAGAGCGCTGGGCCCTGCTCGCGGCCATGGATTCCGACGTGCAGGCGCTAGCTCGGGCAGGCATCATCTAGGCGCACCCCGACTTCACTGACGTACAGGTCGATCGGGAGCTGTTTCGGCGACGGTACGGCGATCAGCTCACGCTGGACGCCTGGCCAGAGCCACTCCCTTGATTGACGGTCTGCTATCCCTGCTCTCCGACGTCACCTCGACCTTCGATGCGCTCGACGTGCCGTGGATTCTCGCTGGTTCACTCGTTGCGATCGTGGTTCGCATCGAGTCCAGCGGAGTTCCCTATCGAGTCATCGCGAGTGACTTCGAGACGACTCCAAGGCACTAGTTCGGGTCGTCGCTGGCGAGCCGGGCGACGTCGGCGATGTCTTGAGGGCGACCGCTCGCACGCTTGTTGGCAATGAGATCTTCTCGCCCGATGATCGGCACCTGCCGGCCATCTATCTCTACCTCGATTCGCCGAGTCCAGGCGGCTTCGAACGACACGCCATCTATCTCCGTGAGAATGTCAATGCGATACGGGGGGTAGCCGAGTTGTACGACCGAGTCAGGTCGATTGAAGTCGTCGGCCGTCAGTCCGAGGCTTCCAAACCCAAACTCGGTCAGGGCTCGAATGACGCGCGAGGCGTTGTCGTCGCTGATCCACACCCATGCATCAAGGTCGCCAGTCAGCCTTGGCAATCCGTGAGCGGCAAGGGCATAGCCGCCAACAATCAGGAACTGCACCTCATTGTCGAGAAACAACCTTACAAACTCGTTGAAGTCTTGATCCAGCTGCACCATCACCTCCGAACATCTGCCTTCGGAGGATCTCTACGGCCGCTATGCGCTCGCTTGGGTCCTTCTTCAGCCAATATTCGAGGTCGTCAGGCTGGCTGGCCAGCGTGGTTTTCGCTACCACGAACGCAACGCTTCGTTCATTGTCGGCGGCCACGGCACCATTCTAACGGCGACCGAGCACTCAGTGAGCTTGGTACGCGACTCGCCTGCGCGCGTGCGCCGATCTTATCGCGAGGCGCACGCACCTAACGGTGTGATCCTCGTCGAACTCACCGAGTGTGACTTCGACGGACAGCACAAGCGATACGGCAGTGTCGGATGCGACTGGCTGACTCCGCTAGTTGGGCGATGCGGGTTTGGCCATCGCAGGTTCATGAAGCAGAATCTCCCGAGTTCAGACGGACCAGCGCACGCGTCGTGAGGGGGGAGTCACCATGAAGCTAGAGAGCACGAGGGGAACCGTCGTCGTCCCGGCATTACTTCAAGGGTTCTATGACGAGACACAGGTGCCTGGAGCGATCCTCAACGGCAGCACGTTGTGGGTAACCGGCCAGACAGGGATCATGGAGGACGGCTCGATAGCACCGACGCCGCAGGAGCAGATCCGACAGTCCTTCCGCGTCGTCGGAGAGTGTCTCAGCGCCGCGGGCGCCGCGTGGTCTGACGTCGTTGCCGTGACCGCGTACACGATCGGACTCCGCCAGCACGGCGAGGAAATGGTCGAGATTGCCGGGGAGTTCCTGTCCGCGCCCTTGCCCGCCTGGACCGCAGTCGGCGTCACCGAGCTGTGGGAGGAAGGTGCGATGTTCGAGCTCAGCTGCGTGGCTGTCGTCCGGCAGAACGAGTAGTTGCGTGTCTGCACGGGCGCGAGCATGTTGTGTACGCGGCACCGGTAGGGCGTCCGCGATCGATACGACGACGCAGCCCAGTCGAACGCCACACTGGCGCCCTTGATGCCGGAGATAGAACTGTTGCAGTTGTCGGCACCGGACTGCATCGTGTCTATCCGAGTGAGAATCGAACTCATCGTGAGTGAGTTTGATCATCGCTTCGAACCCGGTTGGATTGACTCCGTAAGTTCGAGTTGATCCAGCCGAGTTCGGCACACGGCATCTGCGGACGGCGAACATCTCGGCGGCGATCTGCCTTGCTCGAATCGCGCAGGTGGTCCTGCTCGAGGGCTCGCAGCTGTTGCGCGCTGAACGCCCGCCGAATCACTGAAATCGTCGCCAACGCACCGGGCTGCATCCGCCGCGCGAACGAACAGGCTGCGCCATGCCGAGATTCCACGTTTCCGCGACTTCGTGCTGGTACGTTCCGCAGTGACGCCGGTCACACGACGGCCGTCGCGACTGCGGCAGCGAATGGGGGGATCGTGATCGACAACAAGGACCTCAGCGACCAAGCTCGGCTTCAGCAGCTTGGCTACCGACAAGAGCTGCGTCGCGTCTTGTCCCTGTTCGACAACTTCTCCGTCGCCTTTGCCTACCTTTCTCCCGTCGTTGGCATCTACTCGCTCTTCGTACTAGGGGCAGGCGCAGGTGGTCCGGCCTACATCTGGACGATTCCACTCGTCGTCGTCTTCATGATGTTCGTCGCCCTCGTCTTTGGAGAGCTTGGGAGCCATTACCCCGTATCGGGAGCGCTCTACCAGTACGGCAAGTACACAGTCGGACCGGGCTTCGGTTGGTGGATCGGCTGGATCTATGGCGTCGCCCTACTTGCGACCGTCGCCAGCGTGGATACCGGCGTCGTCTCCTACGTCACCACGCTCACGCACAACTGGTTCGGCTGGAATCTGAATCCGACGAGCCACGCGACGATCCTTTGGGTGACCGTGATCTTCATCTTGCTCCAGTTCCTCCTCAACTCCGTCGGCGCAAAGGTCCTGAGTCACGTTGCTCGCATCGGCGTCTACGTCGAGACAATCGGCACCTTCGGCGTCGCTCTTGCTCTCGGGATCCACGGCTTCAACCACGGCTTCGGATTCCTCTTCCAGACTGCGGGTGCCCAGACCAAGGCCACGAACGCGCTCGGACTGGACTTCGGAGGTCACTGGCTCACCGGGGCCGCACTCATCGCGGTGCTCGCCTCTGTCTACATCTTCTATGGATTCGAATCGGCCGGCGACATCGCCGAGGAGACCAAGGGTGCGTCCCTGCAGATCCCGAAGGCAATGCGCCGCGCGCTCCTCTACGGCGGGATCTCGTCGTTCGTGCTCGTCATGGGCCTCCTGCTCGCATCTCCCGCTGGGGCGGCGGGATGGTCCGCCACGGTCACCGGGGGGATACCCTCGATCCTCGCGGTACTCCCGTCGTGGCTGCAGGACACTTTCCTCTTGCTCGTGTGCATTGCGTTCTTCAGCTGTGGCACCGCCGTCCAGGCAGCAGGATCTCGTGTCGCTTACGCGTACGGTCGTGACGGAGCACTCCCGGGTGGCGGCATGCTTCGGAAGATCTCCCCAAGATTCAAGACTCCGGTCAACGCGCTACTCATCGGCACGGTCGTCCCCGTGCTCTTTGCCCTGCTGGTGAACGTGAATCCGACGCACAACGAGCACATTCTCTGGTTCACGTATCCCGCGAATCTGAACGCACTCTTCGCGCTCGTGTCCTTCGCGACCTCGGGGATCTACCTCGCGTTCTTGCTCACCGTCATCGGCTCTGGGATAGCCCGCGCGCGTGGCTGGAAGCCAGAGGGGGAGTTCCGACTTGGCAAATGGGGATGGCCCGTGACCATCATCGGCGGGCTCTACCTGCTTGCCATGTTCATCAACATCTCCTGGCCCTCAGGGCTGACAAGTGCACGCGCATTCTTCAACTACGACTGGATCACGATCGTGGTCATGATGCTGATCGTGCTGATCGGCTTGATCGTCTTCCTTTCCGTCAGGCCGTGGACGAAGGTCGCATCCCACGTCCACGACGAACTGGAGCCAACGGGCGCCGAGCTCCAAGGATCTCATGAGCGATCAATGCCCCACGACGCATAGCGCGGTCGCCGAGACCGACACTTCCTGGCTGTCACCCAGAGCTGACAGACGGATACGTTTCATGCGGCGGACGATCCGCCCACAGCAGCCCGTCCTAGAGTCATCGAAGCAAATCCGGCGAGGCAGGAAGTAAATCAAACCCTTCGTTGGATCCACTGGTCAGCGGGCAAAGCGACTCTCGAAGTCACGGAGCGTAAGTTCGCCTTCAGCGATGGCGTTCGATATTGGAGAACTTCAGAAAGGACGTTGCGAATCACCCGTGCTTCATGGGGCGGGCGGGGTTTAGAGGCGACTTCGCGTCGAGTCCCGCGGGGTTCCCTATCGAAGTCATCGCGAGTGACTTCGATCGTTGCCTAGAAGAGCAGGAGCATCAAATTCGGCGGCTCGGGTACTAGGACGAAGCAGATGCGGAATTCGTCGCTCCTCCTAGTTGGCATTCCATCAAGAACACTCAGCGTTATGACACCGTCTCGATAGGCTCCTAAAGACAGAGTCAGATTGTCTCTGAGGGACATGGGGGAACTCTGATGGATCACGATGAACATGCGCCTCTGAATGACAGCACGACGTCGGGTGCCGCTTTCGAATCGCGTGACTCTGATAAATCAAGACGACGTCGACTCGGCATGGTTCTTGTGATTCTTGTTTCCTTGGGAGCTGGCATCGGAGTTGGGGACCTCTTGTTTCGGAGTCACACAGGTGGCGCCGTGCATCCGATGAGATCGATTGCATTTTCAGACGAGGTGTTTGGAGCGACCTGTAAGAGCGCGCCAAGCGTCGACCACTTCTATAACGGAGAAGTGATCCGGGTGGTTGACGGATTCAACAAACCAATCTCTGCGGGCGTCGTAACAAGTCAGAAGAGCGGGCACGATGTGAACTCATCAGGGCATCGAGTCAAGACGTGCACGTTCCATGCAACGATCCTTGTGCCAATCAACTTGCCGGTTTATGACTTCGTTCCTGTCCCTTCGGTTGGAACGACAAATGGTGTGGCGTTTACATTTGGGCAACTCAGAGGGTATGGCTGGCAAGCACCGCTTGTACTGAATGATTGACTCATCTGAACCTGGAACTTGCATCCAACTCACCGAGTGTGAGTTCGATTAACAAGAGGCAAGTACTACTCAGAAATCAGGCCCGCACCCTTGTTGCGGTTACAGGTTGAGCACAGGACCTGAAGGTTCGCTGATTCATTGGATCCGCCCAGCGCAACCGGAATGACATGATCAAAATTGAGTTGCTCCTTGCTCCCGCACTCCACACAACGTCCACCATCACGCTTCCAGACCTCTGCCTTTACAGCGTCTGAGATCGCCTTGCGTGACGGTGCGGGATCCTGAAACTCTTGGAACACCACGGCCTTCGCCCGTTCCAGCTGCCTATTATCGCGGTGCCGTCCTGCTTCGATTAGCGCAAAGACATCCTTTGGCGTCAGGTCGGGAGAGGTCGAGTACCAGAACTGGGTTTGATACATCCAGTACTGCGTTGCGTTCACGACTCCGAGGTGAACAGGAGTTGCATTCTGTTGCTCGATGAGCTCAGCGTGTTCTGCTTTCGTGAGTACTCCAAGCCGATGCTCTTTCTTGCCGAGCTTCAAGAACCACTCTCCGCGCTTCAAGAGGATGACCGGTCGAAAGATCACCTGGCAGTTGGTTGCCCTCCGAAGCATGTCTCACGATATGTCGATGCAAAGGGGAGGGGCCACCGCAATCTTGACGAACCAAAGCACTAGCGTCAGCACTCGTGCGGGCCTACGTCGGGGTTACCGACAACGATTGGTATGGGTATCTCGCTGCTCGGCCGGATCTAAGGGAAGTGAACTTCTGGCGGCCACGAGACGCTCGGGAGTTCAAGGTGATAGGTCCCGGAGATCCGTTCGTCTTCAAGACGAGGTCTCCTTGGAATCAGCTTGTCGGCGGTGGAGTGTTCGAGGCGTTCGTGACGCTAACAATTTCAAGCGCATGGGACTTCTTCGGAGAAGGTAACGGCGTTTCATCACATGACGAACTTGTTGTTCGCTTGTGTGCCATCACAGGCGAGTCTCCCTCTCAGATTGGCGACAGGGAGATTGGCTGCGTTCTGCTGCGTGACGTCTCCTTTTTTCCGGAGGACTCGTTGCTTCCCGCACCGGTGTCGTTTTCGAGGAACATTGTCCAGGGCAAGTCCTTCGGTTATCCAGGTGAGGACGTGGTCGTGGACTCGGCAGTGGAGCTCATTCTCGGGGGAGCAGGTTTCGCTGTCAGAGAGGTTGAAAACCTAGGACCTACAAGGGGGACTCCCCGGCTGGTTGTACCTCGCCTGGGACAAGGAGGATTCAAGGCAGTTGTACAGCAGATTTATGGGCGACGCTGTGCAGTAACGGAGCACAAGATTGTTCCAACGCTACAAGCCGCCCACATCGTTCCCGTCTCTATGGGTGGTGAGCATCGAGCAGATAACGGTCTTCTACTTCGCTCTGATGTTCACACGATGTTCGACCGTGGTTATCTTGGAATCGATCCAGAGTATCGATTGCGTGTTAGTCCGCGGCTCAAGGCAGAGTTCAGCAACGGAGATGAGCTCTACTCTCGAGAAGGAGAGCTGATCTCGTTACCACGGTTGAATCGTGATCGTCCGTCTCCCGAGTTTCTGGCTTGGCACATGGACGCGGTGTTTAGGTAGGCGATCGTCCAATGGCAGTGGGGGAATCTGCCAACACAAGACGCCTATGCATTGATCGTCGTGATCCCATAGCCTTGGACCGTGCGGCATTGGTGGGTCAATCAGAACCAGACACACAAGATTGAACTCGAAGGTGGTTTCCTGTGGTCGCCGAAGACTGCAAGAGGTGGACGACGCAACCACTTTTACGACACGATGAAGGAGGTGTCTCCTGGGGATATCGTGTTCTCATTCTTCGACACCTTCATCCAGGCTGTTGGCATCGTCCAGAGCCGTGCAACAACAGCCCCGAAACCTGAATTTGGAACTGCCGGAGACCCCTGGGACTCAATCGGTTGGCTCGTAGAGGTCGATTACTTCCGGCTTCCAGCCCCTTTTCGTCCCCGAGAGCACATGCAGGCACTGGCCCCCCTGCTTCCCCAGAAATACTCACCGCTGCGAGCAAATGGGGATGGGCTCCAAGGTGTTTACCTAGCCGAAGTCAGCGAGGACTTGGCCAGTGCCCTGGCTTTCGCTGGAAATGTCGAGCTCGAAGCGATTCGCGTGGGGTTGGCGCCGACTCCGTCAACCGACGAACCAACAGCTGTGGACGATCTCGATCTCGAGCCAGGCCAGGATCCGAAGGCAATTCGCGGGGAGGTCGAGCGTCTCCAGTTGAGCCTCGCAAGACGAGGACAAGGCGTCTTCAAGTACAACGTTCGCCTGATCGAGTCAGGATGCCGACTCACTGGAGTGCGAGATCAACGCCACCTTCGCGCCAGCCATATCAAGCCATGGCGTTCGTCCACGAACAATGAGAAAGTCGACGGTGCGAATGGATTACTCCTGTCACCACACGTGGACCATCTCTTCGATCGCGGCCTGATCTCCTTCCGCGCGAGCGGAGAGATTCTGAAGTCACCCCTGCTTCCTGCGGAAGTAATGAGGCGATGGCATCTGGACTCCATTCGGAGCGCGGGTAAGTTCTCTGTCGAACAGGATCGTTACTTGGAATACCACCGGGACGAAGTTCTCCGCAGCAGTGCTTGAGCTGCCCAAACTCCTTCGAGCGGTCGAAGTCACTCAGAGTGAGTTTGAATCTTGCGCCGACGGACAATGAGGCTCGCACCCATGCGTCCGATCGATTTCAGATCTGCGCGGTCAAGGAGAGACCAAGTACCCTGCCGTTTCAGGCGAGCGTCCTCCCAAGGGGTGCTCACCTCTCTTTCGGATGTGCGATGTGCAGGTTACGAACCGCGTCGGCAGGAACAAAGGAGAGAACGGTGGAGATTGGACACAAGCCCTTGAGCAGACTCGTTGACGATCTCTCGGGAGCCGCCATCGTGCTGCCGGACATACAACGCGATTACATATGGACTGGAAAGCAGATTCCACTACTGCTCGATTCATTGAACAAAGAGTGGCCGGTCGGTTCCGTGCTCCTCTGGCACACGAACCTCAATGTTCCTACAAAAGCAGCCGGAATCGTTCAAGACCCTCCGGTCGGGGTGAGACCCGCGATATTGCTGGACGGACAACAACGACTCACCACGATGGTGCGAATAATGGAGCCAAACAAGATTCTTGTGGGGCAGAAGCCGCCCGACGTTCGATTCCACCCAGGAATGCAGGAGTTTCGAAACGTGAACGCAGTGCAGGGGAGGGACCCGCATTGGATCCCTGTATCGCGAATACTGGCAAGAGGCGCACAGTTTCGTGAAATATTGCAGGACCTAAAGCTTGATCATGAACAGGAGGATGGGTGGTACGACACAATCTCGGACATGGCGAGCCGAATCCGCAACTACCAGTTTCCGGTGCAGACAATTGAAAGCGATGACTACGAAGAAGTCTTTGACATCTTCAATCGCGTGAACACTGCTGGCACAAGGCTGAGCAAGGGTGACCTTGTAATGGGCTCCATGGCATCACAGTGGCCAGGTGGACGGCAAGTCGTGGAGGACTTTGAGGCGGAACTGGCATCGAAGAACTGGGCAATCAATCGGGAAGTCCTTCTGCGTGTCCTGAGTGTCTTGGAGGTAGGAAGCCCAAATCACATCCGACTACTTGACCTCAGAGGAAGTGAGCAATGGATCAGGGCTTGGGAGAAGATGAGGACCGCGGTCCTAGTTGCAGTGGGCTTCCTAACTGCCCAGGCGAGAATCCCAGGGTCGTCGCTACTTCCAACTGACTATGTCATTCTTCTTCCATCGGTTTTCCTTCACGATCGCAAGCAGCGGTTCGAGCCAGGACAGGCGCTTGAATTGTCCCGATGGGTACTGCTGGCGAGTGCATTTGGGCACTACAGCGCATCGCTGGAGACCCGACTTTCCTCCGATATCTCGCTGTTC
>ODAK010007457.1_pt1 | contig 10982 bp, 13 predicted proteins | sample 1539591 | NCBI WGS metagenome assembly ODAK01 (sample SAMEA3539303, study PRJEB22396) | soil metagenome | biome: tundra; feature: field; material: soil | place: USA | collected 2010-05 | depth 0.15 m | reverse complement strand
GCTCGGCCGCCACCACGGCAGGGTGTGGGCGGTGGCGGCGCTGCCGGACGGGCGGGTGGTCACCGGCGGCGGCGGCCGGGTGCGGCTGTGGGACCCGGGTGCGGCGCAGCGCGGCCCGGTCAAGCTCGGCCGCCACCACGGCAGGGTGTGGGCGGTGGCGGCGCTGCCGGACGGGCGGATAGTCACCGGCGGCAGCGACGGCCGGGTGCTGGTCTGGGACCCGGATGACCCGGGGGCCGCCCCGGTCGAGCTCGGCCGCCACGACGAGAGGGTGGCGGCGGTGGCGGCGCTGCCGGACGGGCGGGTGGCCAGCGGCGAGTGGGGCCAACGGGTGCTGCTGGACGGGCGGATGGCCAGCGGCAGCGGCAGCGGCGGTCGGGTGCTGGTCTGGGACCCGGATGACCGGGGGACCGCCCCGGTCCAGCTCGGCCGCCACGACGACGGGGGGACGGCGATGGGGGTGACGGCGATGGCGGCGCTGCCGGACGGGCGGATAGTCACCGGCGGGTGGGACCGGCGGGTGCTGGCCTGGGACCCGGATGACCCGGGGGCCGCCCCGGTCGAGCTCGGCCGCCACGACGGCATGGTGGAGGGCGAGCGGGTGTGGGCGGTGGCGGTGCTGCCGGACGGGCGGGTGGTCAGCGCCGGCGGCGGCCGGGTGCGGCTGTGGGATGTGCGAAGCAGTTCACCAGGCACTCTGCTCGCGTGCTCCGCGTACACGCTGGCTACCTCCCCCTCCCCATCTGGAGCTCACCTCTTCATCGGTCACGCAGGGGGCGGAATTTCATACTGGGAGGTACGCCCGGCGACACGGAGCACGCCTGGAGCCCGGCAACGTGCGGGTAACGCGATGCATCAACAGACGTGAGTGTCCTCATGGTCCGCGTTGAATGGCGGGCCGTCCGACGAGCAGCTTTCTCGTCTCGGATACGCTCGTTTCCGGGACGGTCGCGCCCTCGCCGGGGACGCCCAGGTCGGGGCGTCCCGAAACCCCTCCCGAAATACGGCATTGACCGTTGAGTTCTGGGACGGTCCATGCGATCAGCCGAGAATTGGCCCGTGACGGCGGCGGTCCTGCAATGGTTGCCTCGTGACGAATATCGCTGATCCAGAGTGGGCCACCCAGCAGTTCGACCGCTTCCTCAAGCTGACTGAGCTGGTGCCTTTGGCCAGCGGGCGGCCGGGAAAGCGGCATGTCGGCGACAAAGACGAGCTGACCACCCAGGCCGTCATCGTGGAGCGGATCTTCGCCCATCTTGACCCGGTGTGGCGCGACCGTCTTGAGACGAGCATGAACCCCGATCAGCCGTGGAACGGGCACCGCACGCTCGTCATCCGCGCCAAGGCGACGATCGCCTTCGACGCGGAGATCAGCGACAAGCTCGGGGACAACGCCCCGCGGATCAAGGCATCCTCCCTGCACCCCTGGGCGTGGGACGGAGCCAGATCCCTGTGGCAAAGCGGGCACTACCGCGAGGCGGTCACCGCCGCAGCACGGAAGATCAACGCTGAGACCCAGAACAAGCTCAAGCACCGAAACTTGTCCGAGACCAAGCTGTTCCAAGACGCCCTGAGCACGAACCCGCCCGCGGCGGACCACCCCAGGCTGCGGATCGTGCCCGACGACGGCAGCGCGACCTTCGCGAGTATCCAGCGCGGAGTCATGGCGTTCGCGGAGGGCTGCTTCGGCGCGATCCGCAACCCCAACAGCCACGTCCATGACCTGCCCGAACTGGCCGAGCACGAGGCACTTGAGCAGCTGGCCGCCTTCAGCCTGCTGGCCCGCTGGATCGAGGGAGCGGCCGTGGAGACCGCGCCATAGCCGGAGTCGGGAGCGCCAGGCGCTCGCCCACAGAGCACGGACTCCAAACTAGTCCTCAGCAGCGAGTCGTCAGTGGGGGCTGCTGAGGACCTCGGCCTGGGCCCAGCTGGGCACCACCGGCGCCGGATTTCCCTCCATCGCCGCGGTGGCCAGCTCGGCCACCTCCGCGTAGGTCAGCTCGCCGCGCTCGGCCAGGACGGTGGCCACGGCGTCGATCGCCGGTCGGCACGCGGCCGTGAACCCCTCGGCGTCGCGGTAGAAGCCGATGTACAAGCTGGACGGCCAGCAGTCGCGGGCTGCCCGGGTTGCCATGTAGTGCAGGTCGCCGCCCGGGGAGACGGGCATCGCCCGGCTCGGCGCGACGACTACCTCTCCGGTCACCGCGTCGGTCAGCTCGAACCGCTCATCGCCGTTACCCGCCAGCAGGGTCACGATCTGGCTGCCGCGGATCACCAGGCCGCGGAGTTGCATCTCGGCGGCACCGCCGGCCACTGCGGTGATCATCGCCGGACCCGATGAGATGACAGCGCCCGGCAGCGGAACCACCATCGGGCAGGGCGGGTCGTCGAGCGCGACTTTCAGGAATGGCTGGCCCAGTGCCCAGCGGACCACAGCGTGGCCGCTCTCGTGCTGGGCGATGAACTCGCGCGGGTCCTTCGCGGCCGCGACGCCGACTTCGGTGTAGTAGCCGTTGCTCACTTCGGTGTAGTAGCTGTTGCTCATGATGCGGCCTTTCGGTTTTCGGGCTGAACGACGCCGAACCAGGCATATGCCCCCCAGCTGGCCACTGCGGCGGCGCGTCTGGGAAGCGGGCCAGGCGCAGCCGCAGGTCCCCACGCTAGATCACAGCACCGACACATAAGACGCGGTGAGACCGAGCACGCCGGCCACCGCGGTGAGCCCGAGCTGACTGAGGCAGGAAGCCCTTGCATCGCGGCGTGAGCCGGGTCTCGCCGCGCAAGCGCATGGCATGGCCGCGGCTGGCCCGCGCTTTCCAGCGGCCGCCACGGTTAACCGCTGCGCCACTGTCCCGCGAGCCGCCCCGTCCAAAAAATCCCGCGAAAACTTGCCGGGAGGCCAAACACTCCGCCGTCATGTTGGCTGTCACTCGTGCCCGCGCTCTCGATCGTGCCGTCGCCAGCGAACTCGCCAGCATGTGCTCCCGCCCCCTCACCGGCGCGGAGGAGGACGCCTTGCTCGTCCCCCTTGAGCGCGCCCGCGCGACGAGCCAGCAGTGGGTTGAGGCCCTGACGGAGGTAATGGCCGCGAAGACCCCGCAGCGTCATCCCCTCGCGATGAGCAAGGGTCGGTGAAACCAGCGCGGTAGCTGACGGGGGGAGACCTGTGCGGTACTGCCGCTCGACCGCCTGCGACGCTGGGCCGCGGGCCGGGGCACCGGGGCGGCGAGCACCGATCCTCACGGGTGAAGGTACCGGTGCAGTGAAGTTTTCGGGATGCCGGTCTTGGCGGAGATCTGGCCGAGGGTGTGGCCCTGGCCCTTCAGCAGCCAGGCGAACTCGACCTTGTCAGCGGCGTGGGCGAGGGGTTGGCCGATGCGCCGGTTCTTTGTTTCGGCGACGGCCCGGGCGTGGGCGGCGCGCTCGGCGGTGAAGGTGCGTTCCATCTCGGCGAACAGCGCCAGGAGCAGGAACGCGATGCGGCCCATGCCCTCGTCGGCGGTGTTGATCGGCAGCGGGTCAGCCAGCGACCTTGAGTGTGGGGAGTGCGGGAGACTCGCGTCATGCGTTTCCTGAAGCGGCGACCGCCCACGCCCGTCGTTCCTGGCGGTGCTCCCAGGACATCGCGCGTCCGGGTCGTACCACCCGTCCTCTGGCCGACGATCTGCTCGGCGTGCCGCTCGTCCCAGCGATCAGCAGAACTCACGAAACAATCTTCGACTACCCGGCCCCGGCTGTGCACTCATTTACGCGGGGCTGGCGCTAAACAGGTCCAGGATCCACCTGCGGAGCAGTTCGGCCTGCGAGCATGCGCTGTTTACTAGCCAAGGCTCCACCCCGGGCCTCGCCAGCCGGTCCCGATGGTGACAACAGTGACCGGCAGCCGGGATGCGGTCCTGCGGACATCCTGGATAGCCCAGGCGCACGCGTCGACCTCCGTTTTGCAGCGCATCGTTCGACGCCTCGGATAAGAAGATGGCGATCGCGTGAAGAGGGTTCCGTTTTACCGGGCCGTCTTTGTCAGGTACGTCTTCTCCACGGTGCACGTGCCAGAACCAGGGCATCCACCCTGGATGCACGGCCTTCACGGAGCAGGCAATCCGCGACAGCGTCAAGCTGGCTCGCAGTGGTGCACACATCGTCATAAACGAGGACGTAACGTCCAGCTGTGCGCGCAGGGTCAGGGATCCATAGAGCCGAGCGCAGCTCGCGGGCAGCTTCCCGTTTCGCTTTCGCTGTGGCGTGGGCGGACTTCGCGGTGCCCCGCGCCTTCACGATGGCCCTTGGGCTCGCCACGTCGATGGGCCAAAGGCCTAGGACGTCTTCTCTCGCGGCCATCTCAAGGACGGCCTCAGTATGGGCGAACGCCCGCTGGTCGGGTCCGGTATAGGTGGGGTTAGCGACGATCAGCCCCGGCGGGTCACTGGCTGCATGTTCGAACAGCCAGCCAAGGACGAGCCGACCGAAGATTACGGCCCATCCCCGGCCCTGACCGTACTTGTAGCTGAGGAGTACATCACGCAAGGGGCCGGAAAGGTAAGCAATCGCATGGATGACCCCGACGCGACGCGCGGGATCGGTGCAAAGCCAGTTTGGGCAGGAGCCATCGCCATCGAGCATCTGGCTGCAGATCGGGCAGGAGTTGGCGGCAATGTTCTCGAATGTCTGCCTGGCGCAACCCAGGCAGATGTAGGCCGGTCCTGTGCGGACGTACGGGCATCTTGCGCAGCGCGGAAAGCCCAGCGGGTTACCGGCTGGCAGCAGATTCGACGGCTGCATTACGTCACAGCAGTGTGAGCTCGAGCTGCTGATGCTGCCGTGTCACCTGTCGGATCCGGTCAGCCGGGGCGACATGCTTGATCACCTCGTCGGCATCGCCGACCTCGATGGCGCCTCGCTTCTCAACGTAATCGCGGGCCCACTGTTGGTCGGTAACCAGAGACTTCACCAGGAACACCTTCTTGCCATGCTCCAGCGCCAAACGGGCCTGCATCTTCGCACCGGAGGTACTACTGGCCTCGATAACCACCGTTCCCTGACTCAGCCCGGACGTGACGACGTTGCGCCGCGGGAACGTATCCCTGCCGGGCGCCCGGGTTGGCCAGAACTGCGAGACCAGCGCGCCTGCGCTCGCAATGGACTCTGACAGCTCACGGTTCTCAGCTGGGTAGCACCTCGTGATGCCCGTACCAAGCACGGCGATCGTCCGCCCACCGCAGTCCAATGCGGATCGATGGGCCGAAGTATCGATGCCGCGCGCGAGACCCGAGATAACCGTCACTCCGCGCTCGGCGAGCAGCCGTGACATCCTCCGGGCATGCTGGATACCGTCTGCTGATGCGTTGCGCGTGCCGACCACGGCAACTGATCGAGTGTCGGCCTCCGTCACCTCACCCCGGAAGAAGAGGAACGGCGGGAGGTTCGGGATAAGGCGGAGGTTAGCTGGGTACTCGTCATCCAGCACCGTGACCAGCCGTGCCCCGACGCGAGATGCAGCCTCGACTTCGGCGTCGACCTTCTCAGCGAGCTCATCGGCTCTCTGGACTCCCCGCCGCAGTACACCGGCCGACCGGGTCGCTGCTGCAGACTTCTCGCGGATAATCCCGTCCCACATGGCGTCCAGTCCGTCATCAAATTGGACCTGCCGGGCAATAAGGCTCCAGTCGACACTCTCCCGGTCCGACCGGATGGCGCAGAGTTGGAGGAGGCGGCGCTGCCTGTCGGTAATGACCATCCCATGCTACTCCCACCTATTGAACACATGTTCGCATGGATACCTTCAGTATGCCAGTGAGTCTCGCACAGGTTCAAGCAGCGCCGCAGCTCGCGTGTCTTGCTCGCGGCGAACGCCAACGGTACTGGGAGTCGGTCGAGGAGCTCGACCTGGCCCACGACCATGGCCGGGCCCCAGATGACGCGACACGCTGGCGATGAGCGACGTCGGCGCGATGGCGGGCATCACGCTAACACCGGTGGCGGCGACTCGGTGCGGCTGGCTGACGGCACCCCTGTCGGGGAACCGATCACCGACCACGTCGGCTCAGTGAACGCGGTGGCGGTCGGGACGCTGCAAGACGGCACCCCGATCTTCGTCATAGGCGACAGCGTCGGCTCGGTCGAGGTGCGGCGGCTGACCGACGGCGCCAGGGTCGGGGAGCCGATCACCGACCACGTCGGCTCAGTGAATGCGGTGGCGGTCGGGACGCTGCAAGACGGCACCCCGATCGTCGTTAGCGGCAGCGACTGTGGCATTTTCAACCGCATAGACGGTGAAGCACGGGTGTGGCAGTTGCCCGACGGCGACCCTATCGGGGACCCGCTCACCAGCCACGACGGCTCAGTGAACGCGGTGGCGGTCGGGACGCTGCCAGGCGGCGCACGGGTCATCGTCATCGGCAGCGGCGGCGACAGCGAGAGCGAGAGCGAGAGCGCCAGAGGCAAGCACGACAACGTGGGCAGGAGGATCAGGAAGGTTCATGGTCATCAGCGGTCTCCTTGACTTCGACTGCGCTGTGAGTTCTCGCTGCGAGAGTCCATGTCTGTTCTGCGGGCTGGTAGAAGCCGCTCTGCGCGAGCGCCAGTCCGCCAGCTGCGGAGCCTGGCCGGTGAGCCGGCTCGCTGTTCCGTAGCCTGGCGGCACGGGGATCAGCGGGCAACCTCGCGATCATGACAATCTGGTGGATCGCCTGCCAGTGCGTCATAACAGATCGTCATCAGCCGGCAGTGGTGGCGTGATGTGATGCGGCATAGCGTGGGCGTGTGGCCTTACGTCCTGCGATGTGCATATTCGCGAGCGTCCTAGGCCGGCCCCTGAGCGGGGAAACCCTGTTCAGGGGTTAGATAGGTGAACTCCCGGCATCGGAGGATGACATGGGGCTAGATTTCGTGGGCGTCGATCCCGACAACCCCGACGACCAGTGCCCGGCCGTGTTCGTCGATCCCGAGACCGGCGACTTCTACTTCCAGGGGGAGACGGTTACCGACCCGGAGGTGCTGGCGTGGATCAACTCCGATAGCCGGATACTGGACACCGAGTCGGTCGTTATGCTTCCGGCGCGCATGGCGTCGATCATCCTGGAGGCGGTCAATGGCGGCTATGAACGTGGCAGGCGGCGCTTCCCTGCTGGCGGGCATCCCCGGTCTGACGAGGACGTACGCACCCGGCGAGAAGGAGCCGACGTTCGCTGAGCTGCTGGCAGCCTGCACGTCGTCGGCGGTGCACATGGAAATCCACGACGTGCACCGGACGTCCGACGCGGCGTACCAGGGGTGGCTCGCCGGGCGGGCTAACCCGCAGGAATCTGCTCAGCAGTACCGGGCCTACACCGAGGTAGTCGTGCCGGCCGTCGGCCGCGGCGTTGCCGTGCGGCGGGCGCGGATCATTTCCGAGCCGGTATCGGACTACGTGCGGTGGGAGCACTGGCTGACGGAACCGGTCAACATCGCGGCTGGTGAGCAGGTCCGGTGGTTGCCCCGGCGGCTGGCCTCCACCCTGGCGCTACCCGGCAATCCGTACTGGGTATTCGATGACCGTCTGGTCCGCTTCACCCTCTTCGGCGGGGATGGCGAGGTCCAGGGTAGCCAGTACAGCGATGACACCGGGGTGGTCGAGGCGTGCAGGTCGGCGTTCGAGGCCGTGTGGCAGCTCGCGATACCGCACCAGGAGTACCGGATCTAAGCCCGTTCCGACGACAAACCGTGCCATCCTCGTCCTCCTCTACCGCCCAGCAGGCGCGGCAGGCGCTCGCCGACCAGCTCCGCGAGATACGGCTGGCGGCCGGGCTGAGTGGCAGCGCCCTGGCGTCCAGGGCAGGATGGCACGGCGTGTCGAAGGTAAGCAAGATAGAGCACGGCATCAGACCCGTATCCAGTGACGATGTGCGAACGTGGTGCCAGGTGTGCGGCTCCTCAGCGGAACGCGCTGAGGAGCTACTCGCGGAGCAGCGTGCCGTGGCCGGCATGTGGGTGCCCTATCAGCGGTTGAACCGTGCTGGCCTGCGAAAGGCGCAAGAGTCCGTCCGCCCGGGGTACGAGCGCTCGGCTCTGGTGCGCGCCTATCAGCCGAAGATTGTTCCCGGCTTGTTGCAGACCGCCGCGTACACAACGGCCCTGCTGGAGGATGCCCGCGACAGGCAACGCGTGCAGCGAGACGATGTGGCTGAAGCCGTGGCCGAACGGGCTCGCCGGCAGAGGGTGCTGACCCGGGCCGGGCACCGGTTCGTGTTCGTGATTGAGGAACCGGTACTGCGGTACCGGTTCTGCGAACCGGAGATCCTGCGCGGCCAGCTGTTGCACCTGCGCGAATCCGCCCGTCTTCCCACGGTGTGGCTGGGGATCATCCCGCTGGGAGCCGACCGCCGCAAGGTGCTTCCGCGCGAAGGCTTCGTGATGTTCGACGAAGAACTTGTCAGGGTGGAACTCGTCTCCGGCGTGCTGTCGGTGAGCCAGCCCCGCGAGATCAGCATGTACGTGCGTGATTTCACCGACCTGGCCGGGATCGCCGTGAACGGCGAGGCCGCACGGGACCTGATCACAGCGGCACTGGGCGACATCCCCTAAGCCCAGGGGGCAAACCTGGGCAACATCTTTGACCATACCCGGAACTGGTGCCTACCGTCAGGAGCCAAGCAGTTACCTGAAGAAGACGATGCCCGACGGCACATCTCCCCGGAGGACAGCAATGACGCAGCAGGCGGCAGTCCTAGCCTCGTCAGCCAGGATTGTCCCCTGGCAGCCCGCTGAGTCGGCTGGGAACGACACCCCCGAGTGCCGCACCGCGTGGCGCGACAACGTGGTGCGCAGGCAGGACTTCGAGACCGCCCATCCGGACGTGATCTGGCCGCCCGGCCATGGGCTGGGCGCACCGTGGGCCGCCTTTGTTCCGATGCCGGACGGTACGTTCCTGGAAGTGACCGACGCCACCGAACTCGGCCGGCTTCTTGACAAGCTCGCCGTCGCCGTCGCGCAGCGCGATGCTCAGTCTCAGCGGGCGGCATGATGCTCTTGGCGGGACTAGCGGAAATCGCGGCAGAGACCCCTCGCGGCGCTGGGGTGGCCGCACGAGCAGCGACGTCGGCGACCGCCTTGGCACAGCATCCTTGTCTACGCCCGGATTCCGCGGATGAAGGCAACCGATCATCGAACTCCAGCCGGTCTGCCGGGCACGGATAGGTGAGGTAACCAGTGCCGGCAGTGCAGGCCTGTCCCGCGTGCCGCACGGGGGTGCTTGCCCGGCGGGGCGGCGACCCGCTCTGCCCGACCTGTATGAAGGCCGCACGGGAGATGCCGTCGCAGCCGACGTGGCTGTTCGACTCGCCCCTGCTCCGCCAGGCCCTGGCGGAGGTAAACCTGCCTGCGGTCCCGGCGATCGTGCGTGCGGCGTGCGGCGTGTCGCAGCGGGACATCGCCGCTATGGCCGGCTGGAACCAGGCGACCTTAAGCTATTACGAGCGCGGCGTCCGGGACGGCATGTACGACATCCGTACCGCGCTGCACTTTGCAGACGCGGTGGGCATGCCCCGCGCGGCGCTGCTGCCGCTGGTATTCGCTGACGCCGGCCTTAACGCCGGAGATGAGCAGGGCATGGAACTGAACAGACGCGACTTCGGCGGCCTGGCCGCCGCAGCTGGACTGTCTGCGGCCCTGCCTGCTATGACCGCGCCGCGCCGGGCAACCAGCTCCCACGTCCGCTACTGGCACGCATGCGCAAACACGCTGTATGCCCGCGACCGGTCCGTCGGCGGGACCGTCTTGCTGCCCCTCGCCATCCAGCAATGGCGCCGCGTCCGGCTCGCCGCCCGGAACCCCAGCGGCGGGGAGACCGCCGACCAGCTGCTCGCGGCGGCCGGAGACCTGGCACTTTGCACCGGCTGGATCGCCCTCGACAGCGGGCAGCTGCCCCTTGCCAGGCCGCTGTATGAGGAAGCACGCGAGCTGGCGGCTGGCTCCGGGGACACAGTGCTGGGCGTGCATGTGTTGACGAACCAGTCGATGCTGTACGCCGAGCTGGCGCGCACCGGCCCGAGCCGCGAGCCGGCCCGGCAGGCGCTCCGGCTGGCCTTCCAGGCCCAGGACGAGGGCCGCTATCTCCCAGTTCCCCGGCTGCACGCCCTGATCGCGCTGCGGCACGCCAGCGCCGCCTCGCTGCTGGGCGACAGGGCCGCGTTCCAGGCAGCGATCAGCCAGGCGCGCAACGAGCTGGGCCGCGGCCCCCAGGACGACAAGCCGCCCGAATGGCTCAGGTTTGTCGGCCATGCCGAGATCACCGGGGTTGAGGCCCGCGGCTGGCTGAACCTCGGCGATCCGGCCAGGAGCGCACTACTGTACCGGCAGGTGCTCGCCTCCGGGCTGAGCCCCCGCAACCGCGCCAGCTACGGTGCCGGCCTGGCGGACGCACTGCTGAAGCAGGGCGCCGACCAGGACGCGGTTACCGCCGCCATGGACGTCTTGCCTGCACTCGAAGGCGGGGTTACGTCCATGCGCTGCCTGAACCGGCTTCGCCTCGTCCGCCAGGCAGCCGGGAGCACAGGCGAGTCGAAGGAATTCTGTGACCGTTTTGATGCGATCGAGCGAACCCTGGCTGCCGGGCGCGCCCTGCCTAGCTATGAGACGCCGCCTGCCGAAGCGGAGGTGCCCGCGTAGGAGGGTCTTGTAAACGAGCGCGCGACAGCGTCAGGCCACTCGGATGGCTCACACTGGAACCGCTGCGCGCGGCATCTGCTCGCATCGGCTGAATAGCACGGAGCACATCAGTACCAGTTACCCCATAAACCACTTCCGTGGACGTGAACTCAGGAACCGCCTGCCTCGAGGAATGCGCGGAGATGAGCCTGATCAATGTCTGCGTCCCGGATGAGAACAAGTAGTGTCACCTGCTCCTGGAGCACTCTGGCCTGGTCTTCACCGAGTCTTTCCGGCTGGCCCTCGCGACTAGCTCGGCCATTCTCCGTGCTGTAGGCCATGCGTCTGAGGATGAGCTGCAC